>Ga0182740_1002042_pt1 | contig 12802 bp, 10 predicted proteins | sample eDN5th37CKraftBY_FD_128872 | JGI IMG/M metagenome (GOLD analysis project Ga0182740, IMG submission 128872) | Enriched backyard soil microbial communities from Emeryville, California, USA - eDNA 5th pass 37_C Kraft BY (version 2) (version 2) | ecosystem: Environmental > Terrestrial > Soil >...
CACACCGAGTATTGCCCGGACGGTGAGTCGAGCGGCCACCTGGACCTGCTGATCTGGCGCCCGGAGGACGGCGTCACTGTCGCCGACCACAGCGATGTCACCGGCCTGATCGGCGCGGCGGGCGTGGACGACCTGCGCTTCACCGGTTCGCCGCTCGAACGCTTCATGACGGCAGCCTTTGCGGGAACGCTGACCCCCGGCTGCACCCAGGCCATCGGCAACCCGAAGACCACCACCTGATCGCCAGGCACCGCCGAATCTGCCGCGCCGGACGGCTCAGGTCCGATTGCCGTCCGGCGCGAAGATCCAGCGAATGCCATCGGCGAAGGTGCCCCGCCACCACGCGTCGTCGTGCCCGCCAACGACCTCGCGATAGACCGTGTCGTACCCCTTTAGCGCGAGGATGTCGCGCAGCCAGCGGTTGCCGAACGTCTGCCAGATGCGAGCCGGCGGCGGCCCGTTCTCGACATTCCCGCATTCCTGGAAGATGCGGATCGGCGCGGGATCGGCCTGCATGAACGCCTCGATGATGGTCGGCACCTTCGCGTCCTCCCCCACCGGCTGCTCCAGCGTCCAGTCCGGATCGGCGTAGCCTGGCAGCACCGTCGGGTGCATCCAGCACGACCCCGACTGCATGAAGGCGTTGCCGAAGACATCCGGATGCCGCAGCGCCGTCCATCCGGAACAGAGCCCGCCGAAACTCCGCCCATTCAGGGCAGCCTGCGCCGGATCGTCGCTCAGGGCGAACTGCGGGCGCAGCCAGGGGACGAGTTCGGTCGCGATGGCGCGGGAGAAGTCCGGATTGCAGGTCAACTCGGCGTTCCGGATACCGATCTGGTTGACGAGGATCGCCACGATGGGCGGGATCTCTCCCGCCGCGACCAGGCGATCGAGGATACCGGGCGCGCTGTGCCATTCCTCGCCGTCGAAGATCACCACGAAGGGATACGGCCCGCCCTCCGGGGACCATCCCGCCGGGACATGCGCCCACACCGGGCGCTCGTTGCCGAGGATCTCGCTGCGGAAGGTGAGCGCGTGCGTCGTCCCGCGCGGGGTATCCGGGCCCTCTTCCAGCCACGGGTAGGCCGGGGCATCGGGCATCACCAGCGTCGGTTCCTCGCGCTTCGGCGTCCAGTCGGAGAGGGCGGTATGGCGGTTGTGAGGATCGCCCTCGGCCTCCGGCGCATCGGCATCGGCGTAGGTGACGACGACGTGGTAGCTGCACCGCAGGTCACGCCGCACCCACCAGCTGAGGAACCAGATGTCCGTGCCGGCGAGCTTCCGCAACTGGCGGTCCGCAGGAGCCTTCCAGCTGACCGGCTCCCAGAGCGAGACCGAGGTCACGGGACGCTCGCCCTCGCGATAGAGGAACGTGACGAGCCCGTGTTCCGGATGCGCGTCGTCCAGTTCGATCAGCGGCTTTCCCTGCGCCACCGCCTCCGCCCAGAAGGCGGCCACGGCCTCCGGCCCCGCCCCGGCATGGACGAGCGCTCGCAGGCGTGGGCTCTCCGGCATCACGCCTGTCCCCGAATCGATCGCGTCTCCTGCTGGCATCCTGGTCCCTTTCGCATGCATCCGATTCGATCTCGCCGACAGTATATCCGACTGTATCGGTACGGTTTAGTGGCCGATCGGCCGGAAACACGCACAAGCGGGATGGGCAGCCCATCCCGCTTGTGCCCGAACTCTGGTGCGTTGACGCTGCAGGACCGGATCAGGCCTTCGGATGCGCCACGAAGAAGTCCCAGATCGCCCGCGTCGCGTCCAGGCCCGCGTAGGGAGCATCCGCGCCCCGCATCTGCCGGACGCGCCCCTTCGCCGCCGAACCCGGCCACTGGTGCCCCGATCCCGCAATCGTGATCAGTTCCACCGCGCGGCCATCGGCACAGGTCGCGATCGAGGTCGTCATCGCGCCATCGGTCGTTTCGGTGGGCGCGGTGCAGTCGTCCACCTGCCGCCAGAACGAGATCACCTGGGGGACCGCCGGCCCGTCGACGTGTGCGAACCCCTCGCCCCGGCCCCCCGCGAACGGGACCATCTCATCCGCCAGGCCGTGGATATGCAGCACCGACACCGGCGACGGAGTCGCGCAGTCGACCATCATCGTGCCGGAGACCGGCGCCACAGCGGCGAACAGCGTGCTCTCGCAGGCGAGGCGGTAGGCCATCATCGCCCCGTTCGACATCCCGGCGGCATAGATGCGGCCCGCATCGATTGGCATGGCCGCCTCGATCTCCGCGACCATCGCCTCGAGGAACCCGACATCGTCGACACCGGTGGCGGCGGGCCGGCCGCAGCAGCTCCCGGCGTTCCACGCCTTGCCGTCACCGTTCGGGTAGGCGACCACGAAGCCCTGCTCGTCCGCGAGGGCATCCCATCCGTAGGCCCGCTCCGCCTGCTGCGCGCTGCCGAACCCGCCGTGCATCATCACGACCAGCGGGGCCGGATTCGCGACGTGCTCCGGCACGTAGAGGCGATAGAGACGGTCGGTTCCATCCCAGGTGACGTGGTGCTCCGTGGACGTGCCAGTGGCGGCAGGCGTCGCGGCCGGCGTCGCCGTTTGGGCGAACGAGAGCGCCGGGACGAACGCAGCGGCGACCAGGCCCGCGATGAGCAGGACCGCAATCGCGATCCGGACGAGGTGACGTTCGGCAACGACGGCAGGCATGAGGGACTCCTTTGCGGTGACGGCGATTCCGGCAGGGAGCATCTGCCCTGCCTCATAGAAGCAGCCTATCGATCGCCGCATAAAGGCGCCGTAAACGCGCCGGGCGACCGTGCCCTCCTGGCGTCCCGCTTCGCCCACGACGACAGGCAGGGGAGCGGCGATGGCCGCTCCCCTGTCTATGCTGCCTGCGATGGGCGATCGGTTGCGTAGCGAGCGCCTACCCGGCGACCTCGGCAGGGAGGTCGAGGGCAAGCAGGCCCGCGCTGAAGATCGAATCGGCATCGATGCCCAGCTTGCGGTAGAGATCCTGCCGCGCGGCGGACTGCCCGAACTCGTCCACCCCGAGCGGCACCACCGGCGCCCCGAACGCCCCACCGAGGAACGCGAGCGAATGCGACGCCCCATCCTGGATCGTCACGATCGGCGCCGTCCGCTCCGCCTGCGGAATCAGGACTTCCAGCTGCCCGAGATCGAGCGGGGCGGATGCGTCCGCCATCTGCACCTTGCGGGCCGCGCGAATCTGCGCGTAAAGCCGTTCCGGGCTGGTGATGACCAGCACGTTGGCCGCGACGCCCTCCTCCGCCAGCCGCTTCGCCGCTTCCACCGCCTCCGGCACCATGATGCCGCCGACGGCGATCTGCACGACCGCGTCCGCCGGGATGGACGGGTCGGCCGCGCGAGCGTCGATCAGGCGATAGCCGCCTGCCAGCGCCTGCCGCCGCAGTTCCGCCTCGCCGAGGCGCGCCAGCGGTTCCTCCAGCAGCTTCTGGTCGATCGGCTTGGTGGAGAGCCGCAAGTAGGTCGACTTGCCATGCTCGCGGTCGCAGCACTGGCGCACCGCTTCCAGCAGCATCCAGTCGACCTCCCGGCCGAAGGCCGGTTCGTAGCTGATCAGGTTCGGCAGCTCGATCCCGAGCGAGACGGTGACGGCGCTCTGGTGTGCCCCGCCTTCCGGGCTGAGCGAGGCGCCCGCCGGGGTGCCCGCCACGATCATCTTGGCATCGATGTAGAGGCCGTAGATGAAGGCATCGAGCCCGCGGCAGATGAAGGGATCGTAGACGGTGCCGATGGGGATCAGCGGTTGCCCGTTGATCTCCGCCGATTGCCCGAACTGCCCGAGCGCCGAGAAGAGGTTCATCTCGGAGATGCCGAGCTCGATGTGCTGCCCGGACGGCGAGGGCTGCCAGCGCAACATGCGCGGCTCGCCGGTGTCGTAGTCCTTGGCAGCCTCATGGTCGAAGACGCCGGCCTTGTTGATCCAGCCCGCCAGGTGGGTGGAGGTCGCGACATCCGGCGATAGCGTGACCAGGCGCTCCCCGATCTGGGGGATCTCGCCGAGCCGGAGCAGGGTCCGCCCGAAGGCCTCCTGCGTGGAGGTCGCGTTCGGGTGGCGGGTGGCGAGATCGGCTGGCACGTTCCCGGCATCGAGGTCGATCCCGAGCGCCTTGTGCTCGAGGCGCTTCGCCGCCGCCGCGCACCATTCCCCGGCGGCGGTACCGGACGGGAACGCGTCCCAGACTGCATCCTCCCCGATGCCCATTCTGGCGCGCACCTCGTCGATCTGCGCGTTCGTGAGGAGCTGGGAGTGGTTCATCGGGTCGCCGGCGATCGGCAGGCCGTAGCCCTTCACGGTGTAGGCGAAGATCACCACCGGGCGATCCGGCACCGCGTCGGCCTGCTGGAGGACCTGGAGGAGCTTCGGCAGGTCGTGGCCGCCGAGATTGGCGACGATCGCCGGAAGCTGCTCGTTCGGGATGTCCTTCAACGCCGAGAGGATATCGTCGTGCAGCTGGCGGTCGGCGACATCGGCCATGCGGCGGCGCACTTCCGCGCCATCAGCGATCCGGATCAGCGCCTGGTATTCCTCGTTCGGCATCGTGTCGATCCGCTGGCGGACGGCGTCGCCCCCCGGCGCGTTCATGACGGCTTCCAGCGAGGTGCCGTACTTCGCCTCAAGCACGTCCCACCCGGCGCTGGCGAAGAGGCGCTTCAGCTTCAGCGCCTTGATGCCGGGGATCACGCGGTCGAGGCTCTGGCGGTTGAGGTCCACGATCCAGATCACGTTGCCGAGGCGGGTCAGCGTATCGTCGATCACCGCTTCCCAGATGTTGCCCTCGTCCAGCTCGGCATCCCCGAGCAGGGTGATGAAGCGATTGCTGGTGACCGAGCCGAAGTGCAGCTCGGAGTAGGCCGCCGCCAGCGAGGCGAAGAGCGGCGCCACCGCGCCGACACCCACCGAGCCGGTGGAGAAATCGACCGGGTCCGGGTCCTTCGTCTGCGACGGGTAGGACTGGAGCCCGCCGAACTCGCGCAGGGTCGTCAGGTATTTGCGGTCCAGGTTGCCCAACAGGTACTGGATCGCGTGGAAGACCGGCGAGGCGTGGGGCTTCACCGAGACGCGATCGCCACCCTTCAGGAACTGGAAGTAGAGCGCGGTCAGGATCGTCGCCACCGAGGCGGACGACGCCTGGTGCCCGCCCACCTTGGTGGGCTTGTCCGGGTTGGTGCGCACGTTGTTCGCGTGGTGGACGATCATCGTGGAGAGCCACAGCACGCGCTGCTCGATCTCCTGGAGCGTGGCGAGCTGCTCCGCGCTCAGCCCGATCCCCTCGTCATCGCCGCGCGGCGGCACCTGCATCATGGTCGCCATTCGTCGTGGTTCCTGTCTCTGTGTGCGGAACGTGCCCGATTCTTCGCGGGCAAGGCATGACCCCCGGCCGGGAAGGTGAAGACACGCTCCAGGGCCGGCAGGCCGGTCGCATACCGGTCCGTTGCGACATCCCTGCCCGATCTGGAGATGGTACACGCACCCAACGCGATTGGGAACGAGGATCGCGAACGATCCGGGTCCGTCGCGAACGGCCGGTGTGCCGATGCGCCGCCAGCGCATTCGTGCGACAGTGGCGCCATCGTCGTGCCGGCCCCGCGGCACTTCTTTCCCACGATCGAGGAGCATGCATGTCCGATTCCCGCGACCTGGTCATCCGCGTCGTCGCCATGCCGGCGGACACCAATCCCGATGGCGACATGTTCGGCGGCTGGGTGATGAGCCAGATGGACCTGGGCGCCTGGATTCAGGCGCGCAAGCACACGCACCACCGCGTCGTGACCGTTGCCGTGGAGAACCTCGTCTTCCACAAGCCGGTCTTCGTCGGCGACTGCGTGCTGGTCTATGCGACCACCGCCCGGGTAGGGCGGAGCAGCGTGACGATCGAGATCGACGTGATGGTGGAGCGCAAGGAGAGCCGGGAGGTGGAGCGCGTGACGGAAGGACGCTTCATCTTCGTCGCGATCGACGAGGCATGGCGCTCCGTCCCGCTGGCGTCGTCAGCCGCACCCGGCGGTCAGTAGATCCGCGCTGTCCGCATCGCGCGGAAGGCGAAGATCACCGCGACGAGCGTCGCGGCCGTCGCGGCGACGACACCCCATTCGGCGTGCACCGCCGTCGCCCCGTCCGGCGCGGTCATGTCGGCCAGCCACCAGCACGTTCCGGCGGTCAGGAAGGCGATGACGCTCGCCCAGAAGCCGACCGTGGCCGACAGCGCCTGGTCCGCCTGAACGGCGGCGATGCCGAAGGCGACGATCGCCACGATGCTGGCCGCGAGCAGCACCCAGGCATCGGTGGCGTAACCGGTGTCGCGGGCCGGCGCGAAGGAGGTGCCGTCGCGTTGCAGCGCCTGATACCGCAGCCACGGCGCGAACCCGAAGCCGATCGCGGCCAGGTTGCCCCCGATTGCCAGAGCCAGGTCGAGCCGCCCGATCCGCGGATCGTCCCGCGCGATGATCTCGTCCACCCCGCGCCGGTATCCGCCGAAGGTCGCCGGCCCGGAATCGGGATCGCCTCCCCGCCCGGCCACCGGTCGGTGCGTGACCATACCCATCGTTCCTTCCCGGATGGTTCCATATCCCTGCTCCTGCATGAAATGGTAAACGCGGGAGGCCAGGAAAGGGTATCGCGGGCCCTCAGCCGCCATCGCCGTCTGGAGGCGGCGGTGGGGCATCGTCGTCCTCCCACTCGCTGTCGTCGGTCGGATCGACCCAGTCGCCGGATGGCATCGGTGGATACTCGGCGTATCCGGCGGCAACGAGGGCGAGCCGCTGCTCGATCCAGGTCGTCCAGTCCTCGTCGGGCACGGCCTGGGCCATCAACGCCACCGCCCGCGCCCCGTCCGGCAGGAAGATCACCCCGACATCGTTCACGGCATCCTCGAGGTTTCCCGGCTTGTCGAGCGTCGTCACCTCGCCATCGAGGAAGTAGGGGATACGGTCGCGAATGGCCTGCCCCAGCAGGATGTTCGCCACCTGCTCGCTCACCCACGGCGAGATCAGGGTGTCGTTGACGATCGCAAGGTTGTAGCGCGCCATGTCGAGCGGCGTCGAGACATTGACAGGGCCGATCGCGAACTCGCCTTCGAGATAGGAGACGGCGGCGTCCTGTTCCTCCGGCGTGGAATCGATCGCCGGTTCCGGCGGCCACCACGGCAGATCCTCGATCCCCGCGAAGAGGTGGGTGCGATCCATCCCGATCGCCTGCGCCGTCGCGTTCAGCGACGCGACGGTCGTCAGCCCCAGCAGGGTGTGGGCGCTGGCGTTGCTCGAATAGACCCCGACCCCGATCAGGTACTCCTCCACCGGGAAGGACATGCCGACCTGCTCCGGGGTGAAGTAGTTGTCCAGGCCACCGCCGTAGTTGTCGCCGGTCAGGTCGTACCAGTCGTCGAGCGCGAGGTCGCCTTCCTCTACCTTGTGGAGGATGTCCGCCATCACCACCAGCTTGTAGGTGCTCGCCGTAATGAAGGGCGTCGTGCCGTTGATGGAGACCACGACGGTGCCATCCCGCTCCACCACCACGACACCATAGACCCCCACCTCCCCGGCAACGAGATCGGAGGCCAGCCGCTGCTCCGGGGTATCCGGAATCGCGGAGACCGGCTGCGCGAGCGATCCCGCGCCCGGCGTGGCCGCGGGCGTCGCCGCCGGGGAGGCCGGGGGCGGCGTGATGTGCGGCGTCGCGACCGGGCTCGTCACCGCCCGCGGCTGGTCCGGAGCGGTGGGAAGCCGATTCGAGGCGGTCGTTGCGCTCGGCTCCGGCGTCGGTGTTGGCGAGGTCTTGCCCGTCGTGCAGCCAACGAGCGCAGCCGCGCCAAGTCCGGACGCCAGCAGCAGCGACCGCCGGGAGGTGGTCGAGGTGGCGGTGGTGGCCGTGGCCGTAAGCGGGGAAGCGGTGAAACGCGCGGGGCGGTGGCGGTCTGTCATATACGGTTCCGTTGCGGGTGGGGGCGGGCCGCGCCCAGGATGGCCGGAGGTGATCGGCACGAGAGGAGGGCATGCCAGCGAATGCAGATCAACGCTGGCACGCAGACCGGGCTGCGGAACCCAGCGGGCTCGATGTGTTGACGTGTCCCGTTCCATCCTACCCGCAGGTGTGCCAATCGGTCACGCGTTTTTCGCGATTCCGCCGGTGCGGGATGGCCATCGCCGCGGGATCGCCGGAAACCGGCCTCCGATTGCCTGAAAGAACCTCCAGCAAACTCCCAGACTTCGCGCAGCGTACCTTCAGGCACGCGATCCATACTGGGCAGCAGTCGGATCGAACGGATGCGCCCTCCTCGGTCGCTTCCCCGCCGGCGGTCACATCGACGGTGATGGCCAACCCTTTCCCTCGCGCGTCCCGCTTTCCCGGACACGCCCGCTCTCAGGAGGTTCCCGATGTCCCGCTTCGTCTCCCCGGTTCTCTCGAGCCCGCGCCGCTTCCTCGCCACCTCCGCCGTCGCCCTCGCGCTGACCGTCTCCACGGCCTCGGCCTTCCTGCCCGGCACCACGCTCGCCCAGTCCACCGCGACCGATGTCACCGGCACGCCCGCGGCCGAGACCTGCACGATGGACAGCAACAACGTCCCGGAAGCGGCCTCCACCGCCGGCTCGGTCTTCACGCTGGACGCCGCCAAGAGCACCGCTAGCTACTCCGTGCAGGAGGTCCTGACCGGACAGGGCGACGTGAACGCCGTCGGTACGACCAGCGCCCTCATCGGCACGGTCCTGCTCGACGACGCTGGCGCGCCGATCCCCTGCTCGGTGATCTACGTCGACCTGCGCACGCTCAAGACCGATGAGGACCGCCGCGACAACCAGGTGCAGAAGGTCCTGGAGACGAGCACCTATCCGCTGGGCACCTTCATCGTCACCGGCACCGAGGGCCTGGACGGCGCCGTGAACGACGGCCAGGAGCACACCTTCAAGATCGTCGGCGATCTCACCATCCACGGCGTGACGAAGCAGACGACGTGGGACGCGACGGTAAAGGTCGATGGCGATACCATGACGGGCAAGGCCTCCACGACGATCACCTTCGGGGACTTCGGCATGGATGCCCCGGTGTTCGGCCCGGTCGCCTCGATCCAGGACGAGTTCCAGCTGTCGATCGACCTCACGGCCACGAAGTAGCCGCGCCGACCCCGGGCCGGAGCCGCTGGCATGGCGCTCCGACCCGGGCCGATCCGCCATCGGCGTGATGGCGGCATGCCGGAAAGGGGACACCGTGAAGGCCGCCATCCACCGCCACCCGCTCATCGCCTGGGCCAGCCTGATCGTGCTCGTACTCGCGATCGCCTTCGGCTCCTACCTGTTCTATCTCGCGTATTCCGTCGATGCCCTGCCGTGGCAGACCGTCCCCACGCCCTACGCCGGCCCGGCTTTCCAGGGCATCCCGGGCTTCGGCTCGGGAGCCACGGCGACACCCGTACCCTGATCGACGGGATCGGCTCGCCTCGCTGCCGGTCCCGTCACCCCTGCAAGCCCGTTCCGGTCGGAGGAGACACTTGTGAAAGCGCACCCGGTTCCAGACTCCCGCAACGAACGTGTCCTGGTGGTCGAAGATGACGATTCGATCCGGGAACTCATCTCCACGGCCCTGCGCTTCACCGGATTCGAGACGGAAACCGTCGCCTCCGGCAGCGCCGCCCTCGCCGAGGCCCGCAACTCCCGGTTCGATATCCTCGTCCTGGACGTGAACCTTCCGGATATCGACGGTTTCTCGGTCTGCCGCAAGCTCCGCGAGGACCGCAACGATGTGCCGGTGATCTTCCTCACGGCGCGGGACGATCCTTCGGACCTCCGCGCCGGCTTCACCGGCGGCGGCGACGACTACATGACGAAGCCGTTCAGCCTGGAAGAACTGATGCTCCGCATCGACGCCGTGCTGCGGCGGGCGGGCCGCAACAGCGCCGCCGACGAATCCAGCCGCCTGGTCTGCGGCGACCTGACGATGGACGACGAGTCCTACCGCGTCTGGCGCGGCAAGGACGAAGTCTCCCTCTCGCCGACGGAGTTCCGCCTCCTGCGTTACCTGATGCTGAACCAGGGACGGGTGGTCTCCAAGCACCAGATCCTCGACCACGTCTGGCACTACGACTTCGGGGGCGATCCCTCCGCCGTCGAGACGTACGTGAGCTACCTTCGCCGCAAGCTGGACGACCGCGAAGCCCAGTTGATCCGCACGGTACGCGGCTTCGGCTATACGCTACAGGTGAACTGACCGGATGCGGAACGCTGGATGGGCGCGGGGGCGAACCATCCGGAGGGGGTGTGGGCCGGGTCATGACAATCCACGGACGCATGCATCGTCCACCTGCAATCGCCGCCAGCCCTGACGCTGGCGCGCACGACCAACCTGATCGCACCCACGGCTCCCGCCGGGAACCAGCGGAGACGCAGCCATGAGCATGCGTGCCCGCATTTCCCTGGCGGTCGGCGCCGTCATCCTCGCCACCCTGCTGCTCTTCAGCCTGGTGGTCGTGCGGAGTGTGCGCTCCACCCTGATCGAGCAGGTCGACAGCCAGGTGCTCGATGTCTCCAAACGCTCGACGGACAAGAAGAACGGTCCACCACCGCGCAGCAAGATGGACGACGGAACCCCGGCGTCCGACACCGCCTGTCCGCCGGACGATCCCTCCTGCGACGAGGCAACGCCCGCTTCGACGCCAATGGCCTACCAGATCGGCCCGGCCCTGACGACAACCCCGTCCTCGTCCGAATCGAGCGGGCCGTTCCGGCAGGATGTCGCCCATTTCGTCTATGACGCCAAGGGCAACCTGATCGTCAACGAACCGTCCGGCTATCGGGATGACCCCGACCCGCCCCCGCTGCTTCCCCCGATTCCCAGCACCGACCTGAATGCCATGCTTGGACGGATCGTCACGCTTCCCTGCGCCGAGGGGGGAGCCAACTTCCGCGTCCTCATCAAGAAGCTGGACAACGGCAACTACGATGTGACGGCGGCCTCCCTGGAGAATGTCGATGCCGCCGTCAGCGACATCGTTCGCCTGCTGGTGGTGGGCGGCACCATCGCGGTGATCGGCGCCACGCTCGTCTCCGGGTGGCTCATCCGGCGCGGCCTGCGCCCCGTGGACCAGATGGTGACGACGGCCACCGCCATCGCGGGCGGTGATCTCTCGCAACGCGTGCCCGACCCCGATCCCCGCACGGAACTCGGCCAGCTTGGCGGCGCGTTGAACCAGATGCTCTCGCAGGTGGAGCAATCGATGCAGGTGCGCACGGAGAGCGAGAGCCGGATGCGCCGGTTCGTCGCCGACGCCGCGCACGAGCTGCGCACGCCGCTGACCTCGCTCCGGGGATACGCGGAGCTGTACCGGCAGGGCGCCCTGCCGACATCGGACGCCGTCGGCCACGCGATGGGCCGCATCGAGTCCGAGGGGTCGCGCATGTCGCGCCTGGTGGAGGACCTGCTGCTGCTGGCGCGCCTCGATCAGCACCGGGCGCTGGAACGGACGCCGGTGGATATCTCCGCGCTCGTCACCGATGCGGTGAGCGACTTCCGGGTCGCGAATCCGGCGCGGATCGTCTCTGCCTCCGTCCAGCCAGGCCTCGTCGTCACCGGGGACGCCCTTCGCATCCGGCAGGTCGTGGACAACCTGCTGGCGAATGCCCAGGCGCACACGCCGATCACCGCTGCCGTGAACGTGATCGTCGACCAGGTGGGGAGCAACGTTCGCCTCAATGTCTCCGATACCGGCCCGGGTATCAGCGAGGCGGACCAGGAGCGGATCTTCGAACGGTTCTGGCGGGCAGACCCTGGGCGCACCCGGCGGAGCGGCGGGTCCGGACTCGGGTTGTCGATCACGGCCTCCCTGGTGGCCGCGATGCACGGCACGATCGAGGTCTCCAGCGAACTGGGCCGGGGAGCGACCTTCACCGTGACGTTCCCGGTTCGCACGGCGGCGGACGACCTTCCCGAGCCTGAGGACGACGGAGTGGACGATCTTCCGCCATCGTGATGCCTCCCGAGAGCAAAGGATGTTCGAGAACCCCTGCCTTCGTGCCACGACGGGGGCTTCAGACCCGTGTGGCCTGCGGCTCAGCAGCAATCGCGATGAACGCCCACATGGCGAGCGCGCTGACGCCCCCGGGCAGGCACCGGGAATGCCTGCTGATCCCGACCCACTCGTCGCTCCATTGCTCGTGCCCGCTTGGCGCGTGCACCACTCCCTCGGGATGAAACGGCAGGCATCCCGATCGCATTGCACGGCCCGTACGAAACGGTGTGCCCAGCGCGGTCGTTCGCGGGGCGAACCCTCGGGCCGCCGTCCGCCGCCCAAAGGTGCCATGTCCTGGTCCATCAAGGGCTTTTCATGCACAGTCTCAGCACAAGGAACCGCCCGCCCACTCCGGAATGGAGCGAGCGGGCGGTTTTCATGCGCCGGAGGCCAGCCGTGGTGCATGACTGGCATCCGGCTTGACGATGGACTCTGTCGGCATGGCTGGTAGAAGCCGACCTACCGTGGTCACCCCGCCTCGCCTGCCCCGATCGCTCGGGCCATGCGAGGTTTCCCGCAGGGTTGCACGTTCGCCAGTCCGGGTCGCGGCAAGGACGCCACGCCACCGGGCTGTGACCAGTCTGCGATGCCCGAGCACGCACTCCGGGCGATGTGATGGACCATCGCCGTTCGTGCCAGCCGGTCACCGCACGACGATCATGGCAGGCGTGACCGGGAATCGCCCCACAGGAATCTGGGAGGAGACTGGGAATCGCGGGTTCTGGCCAGGCCTCAGGCGAGGCCGGAGCTGCCGGTGGCCAGCCACTGTCCGGCCATGAAAGCGAGCGTCAGGGCCAGGGTG
>Ga0182740_1002043_pt1 | contig 12793 bp, 9 predicted proteins | sample eDN5th37CKraftBY_FD_128872 | JGI IMG/M metagenome (GOLD analysis project Ga0182740, IMG submission 128872) | Enriched backyard soil microbial communities from Emeryville, California, USA - eDNA 5th pass 37_C Kraft BY (version 2) (version 2) | ecosystem: Environmental > Terrestrial > Soil >...
GCGTAGTCAGTGCTATCATCGGGGTGAATGACCGGAACGATACGGCCTATTGCCGGGTGCTCATGGAATGTGCGGAGTGTCCGGCGGATCAGGGGCTCGCCCCGGAGAGGGCGATACTGCTTGGGCTTGCCCTGGCCCGCACGATGACCCCGCCCGCCGGCGACAATGATGGCTGCAATGCTCATAACGCCTTGTATCTCATCCGCTGGCGAGGTCGTAGGTGCGTTGCAACAAACAGCTTGTGCGTGCGCTCCGATTTGACTAAGATATAAGCATAAATTTCATCGCCTATTTATTAGGCAGCCATGATGAAAGTCGAAGCAGTGGATAGCCCTGCAACTGGCTTCAGCATCGGAAAGCACCGGCTGGCGAGCCGGGCCTTTCTTGCGCCGATGGCCGGCATCACCGATCTGCCGGTGCGCCGGATGGCGATGCGGTTTGGCGCAGGGCTTGCCGTTTCCGAGATGATCGCAAGCGATTGGCTCGCCAGCGGCGACGCTTCAGCGCTGCTCCGCGCGGAGGGCGACGGCGTCGGGCTGCACGTCGTCCAGCTCGCCGGCTGCGAAGCAAAATGGCTCGCTGAAGGGGCGCGGATCGCGGAAGCGTCCGGCGCCGACATCATCGACATCAATATGGGCTGCCCGGCGAAAAGTGTGACCAGCGGCCAGCAGGCAGGCGCGGCGCTCCTCCGCGACATCGACGAGGCCGAACAACTCATCAAATCTGTTGTAGCCGCCGTGCGGGTGCCGGTGACGCTCAAGATGCGGCTGGGTTGGGACGAGCATTCCATTGTCGCGCCCGAGCTTGCGCGCCGCGCCGAAGGGGCGGGCGTTGCAATGATCACCGTGCACGGCCGCACGCGCGCGCAATTCTACAAGGGGGATGCCGACTGGGCCGCGATCGCGAAAGTGAAATCGCAAATCTCCGTACCGCTGGTCGCGAACGGCGATCTCACGAGCTACGAAGACGCAACCGAAATGTATGCACTGGCGCAGGCCGATGCCGTGATGATCGGCCGCGGTGCGCAAGGCCGTGCCTGGTTTCCCGGCCATGTCGGCCGCTATCTCGCGACGAGCGAAGTACCCGCCGATCCGCCGCTCTCCGTTCAGCGTGACGTGCTGCTCGAGCTTTACGAGGGATGGCTGTCGCAATACGGGCTCGCGCGCGGCGTGCGCGAAGCGCGCAAGCATATCGGCTGGACATTGCTCGCCGCCGCCGAAACCGCCGGCAGACCCGAGGCGGATGTCAAAATCTGGCGGGCCAGATTGCTCGCCGAGGATGACCCGTCGCGCGTCAGGCATGGAATTTGCGAAGCGTTCGAGGATTTTGCTTGGAAGCAGGCTGCATGAGTGTTGCGCAGGTGAAACCGGAAACAAGCGGCGTGCTGCAAAGCGCGATCCTGAATGCGCTGCCGCATCCGGTGATGACGATCGCGCCGAATGGCCATGTCGTCGAGGCGAATGTCGCCGCCGAAGCCTTCTTCGAATCCGGCTTGCAAGTGTTGCGCCGCCATCCTTTGAAAGATTTCGTGCCGTTCGGCAGCCCGCTGATTTCGCTGATCGAGCAGGTGCGCAACAAGACCGCGCCGGTCAACGAATATCGCGTCGATCTCGGCACGCCGCGGAACGCCACCGAGCGCCTCGCCGACCTGCACGTCGCTCCGCTGCCCGAACGGCCGGGCCATGTCGTCGTCGTGATGCAGGAGCGCTCGATCGCCGACAAGATCGACCGGCAGTTGACCCATCGCGGCGCGGCGCGTTCGGTCACGGCGCTGGCGGCGATGCTGGCGCATGAGATCAAGAACCCGCTGTCCGGCATTCGAGGCGCCGCGCAACTTCTCGAGCAGTCCGCGACCGACGAAGATCGCGCCTTGACGCGGCTCATCTGCGACGAAACCGATCGCATCGTGAAGCTCGTCGACCGTATGGATGTGTTCGCGGACGAGCGTCCGGTCGAACGCGAACCGGTCAATATCCATGTCGTGCTCGGCCACGTGAAGCGGCTCGCGCAATCCGGCTTCGCGCGGCACATCAAATTCATCGAGGAGTACGATCCGTCGCTGCCGCCCGTGCTCGCGAGCCGCGACCAACTCGTACAGGTTTTCCTCAACCTCGTGAAGAACGCGGCCGAAGCGATCGGCGACATGCCCGATGGCGAAATTCGCCTCACGACCGCGTTTCGCTCCGGTGTGCGGCTGACGGTGCCGGGATCGAATACGCGCGTCGGGCTGCCGATGGAGTTCTGCATCGTCAACAACGGGCCCGAAGTGCCCGAAGATCTGATGCCGCATCTTTTCGATCCGTTCGTAACGACAAAGCCGACGGGCAGCGGCCTTGGACTTGCGCTTGTTGCCAAGATCATCGGCGATCACGGCGGCATCGTCGAGTGCGACAGCCAGCCCGCGCGGACGATCTTTCGCGTGTTGATGCCGATGTATAGCGGCGAGTTTTCCGAACCATCCGAAATTACTCAGGCAGGAAAGAGCTGATCGATGGCTGCGAGCATTTTGGTCGCTGACGACGACGCTGCAATCCGCACGGTGCTCAACCAGGCGCTATCGCGCGCGGGGTATCAGGTGCGCTCCTGCGGCAATGCCGCGACGCTCTGGCGCTGGGTATCGCAGGGCGACGGCGACCTCGTCATTACCGACGTCGTGATGCCGGACGAAAACGCCTTCGATCTTCTGCCGCGCATCAAGAAGGCGCGGCCCGATCTGCCGATCATCGTGATGAGCGCGCAGAACAACTTCATGACGGCGATCCGCGCTTCGGAGCGCGGCGCGTATGAATATCTGCCGAAGCCCTTCGACCTCAAGGAACTCATCACGATCGTCGGCCGTGCGATGTCCGAGCCCAAGCGCAAAGAGGGCTCGACGGCGAAGAACGAGGAGATCGACGGCATTCCGCTCGTCGGGCGCTCGCCTGCGATGCAGGAAATTTATCGGCTGCTGGCGCGGCTGATGCAAACGGACCTTACCGTGATGATCTCGGGCGAGTCCGGTACCGGCAAGGAGCTGGTGGCGCGCGCGCTGCATGATTACGGCAAGCGGCGCAACGGCCCGTTCGTGCCGATCAATATGGCGGCGATCCCGCGCGATCTTGTGGAATCCGAATTGTTCGGCCACGAGAAGGGGGCGTTCACCGGCGCATCGGCGCGCAGCTCGGGCCGCTTCGAGCAGGCCGAAGGCGGCACGCTGTTCCTTGACGAGATCGGCGACATGCCGATGGAGGCGCAGACACGTTTGCTGCGCGTGCTGCAGCAAGGCGAATACACCACGGTCGGCGGCCGCACGCCGATCAAGACGGATGTTCGCATCATTGCGGCGACCAACAAGGACCTGCGCATTCTCATTCAGCAGGGCCTGTTCCGCGAGGATCTGTTCTTCCGGTTGAATGTCGTGCCGCTGCGGTTGCCTCCGCTTCGCGAGCGGAGCGAAGACATTCCCGATCTCGTGCGCCATTTCTTCGCGCTCGCCGAGAAAGAAGGGCTGCCACGCAAGCAACTCGATCAGGCCGCGCTCGAACGCTTGAAGCGCTATCGCTGGCCGGGAAATATCCGCGAACTCGAAAATCTCATTCGCCGTCTCGCGGCGCTTTATCCGCAGGAAGTCATCGGCGCGGCAACGCTCGACGTCGAGCTTGCGCAGCCCGCCATCAACGCGCTTGAGGCCGACAAGTCGGAGGAGGCCCTGGCGTCATCCGTCGAGCGGCACCTGACGCGCTATTTCGGCAATTACCCCGGCGACAGTTTGCCGCCTCCGGGCCTCTATCATCGAGTGCTGAAGGAAGTGGAGGCGCCGCTGATCTCGGCCGCGCTTGCCGCGACCAGAGGTAACCAGATCAAGGCCGCCGAATTGCTCGGGGTGAATCGCAACACCTTGCGCAAGAAAATCCGCGATCTTGATGTTCAGGTGATCCGGGGCGGACGGTAAAATCGCACAAATCGCCAAAAAGCATTTGTGTCTGTCACATTTTTGCACCAGTGTTGTAGGAAGGCACCAGTAGCCTTTCTACATGGTCGTATATGCCCGATTCCGCCGCCAAACTGAGCGACTCACCGCCGTTCCCGAAGCCACCCGCCTCGTGGACCCGGCTTGTGGCGCCGGCGATGATTGTCCTCGCCCTCCTGTCGGCGCTCTGCACCTTCCTGATTCTGACCGGGCTCACATCCATCATTCCGACCCACCGGGTCGTGGTGTCGGTCCTGCTCGCCAACGCGGCGATGGCGGCGATCCTGTTCGTGATCGTCGTCTGGAGCTTCGTCAATCTGATCCGGGCCCGCCGCAAGGGGCGGGCAGGCTCGCGGCTGCATATCCGTATCGCGCTGATGTTCGGCCTGGTCGCTGCCGTGCCCGCGATCCTCGTCGCGGTTATCGCCTCGATCACGCTTGAGCGCGGTCTCGATCGCTGGTTCTCGACCCGAACCCGCGCGATCGTCGGCAACGCGATCACCATCGCGCAGACCTATGTTCGGGAACACGCGCTCAACATCCGCGCGGATACCGTTGCGATGGCGGACGATATGGGCCGCTTGCGCACATTGTTCGACAACGACCGCAATCGCTTCAGGGAAATCCTGACCTCGCAGGCGACGGTTCGCGGCCTGCCGGTTGCGCTGATCATTCACGGTGATTTCTCGATCGTCGAGCGCGCCAATATCAGCTACAGCGCAAACGCCGCGGTGCCGACCAACATCGCCGTGCGGCAGGCCACGGTCGAGCGGCCGTTGATCTATTTCTCGAACGAAGCCGATTTTGTTGCCGCCATCGTACCGCTCGCCAATTTCGACGATACGTTCCTCTATGTCGCGCGGCCGATCGATCCTGCTGTGCTGCATTATTTGCGCGAAACAGAAGCGGGTGTCGCCGAATATGCCGGGCTCGATCAGCGCCGGTTCGGCGTGCAGATCGCTTTTGCGCTGATGTACACGGTGATTTCGCTGATCCTGCTGTTGTCAGCGGTGTGGGTCGGTCTCAATTTTGCGAATACGCTGGTCGCGCCGATCCGCCGCCTGATCACAGCGGCCGACCAGATCGCCGCGGGCGATCTCAATGCTCGTGTGCCGGTTCGCCGCAGCGAGGGCGATCTCGCGAACTTGAGTGAGAGCTTCAATACAATGACGCACGAACTACGCGTGCAACATGACGATCTTGTCGGCGCGCGCGATCAGATCGACCAGCGCCGCGCATTCACCGAAGCGGTGCTTGCCGGCGTCGGCGCAGGTGTGATCGGTCTCGATACCAGCGGGCGCATCACGATCCTGAATCGCTCGGCGGAGCGCCTGATCGGCCGGCAGGAGGCCACTCTGATCGGCTCGCCGATCAACGAGGTCGTTCCCGAGATCGCGCCGCTTGTCGATGATGCGCTGGCGGGCGACGACCATGTTCGGAGAACGGTGACGCTCAAAAGCGTTGCACGCACCCGCACCATCGACGTGCGGGTCACGAGTGAAAGCTCTTCCGAAACGCAGCACGGCTATGTCATTACGCTTGACGACATCACCGAGCTTGTGACCGCGCAGCGCACTTCGGCGTGGGGCGATGTCGCGCGCAGAATTGCGCATGAAATCAAGAATCCGCTGACGCCGATCCAGCTTTCCGCCGAGCGCCTGCGCCGCAAATACGGCAAGCAGCTTACGGGTGATCGTGAAGTATTCGAGCAATGCACCGAGACGATCATTCGCCAGGTCGGCGATATCGGCCGCATGGTCGATGAATTTTCCGCCTTTGCGAAGACGCCGAAACCGGTCGTCGAGACGCACAATCTTTCCGAGATCGCGCGCCAGGTCGTCTTCCTCATGCGCGTCGGCTATCCGGACGTGAAATTCGATATCGAGGTGCCGAACGATCCGCTGATGTCACGGTTCGACCGCCGTTTGATCTCGCAGGCACTGACGAACATCGTGAAAAATGCCGTCGAGGCAATCGAGGCCGTGCCGGCCGACGAGCGCGGCAAGGGCCAGATTACGGTGAATGTCAGCAAGGAAGGCGAACTCGCCATCATCGACGTCATCGACAACGGCATCGGATTGCCGCAAAAGGATCGCGACCGGTTGCTCGAGCCTTACGTTACGACGCGCGAGAAGGGCACCGGCCTTGGGCTCGCGATCGTCGGCAAAATTCTCGAAGAGCATGGCGGCGGCATCAGCTTGCGGGATGGACCCGAGCGGGCTGACGGCGGACGCCGCGGCGCCTGGGTGCGGCTCGCTTTCGCGGCGGAAGGCATTCCAGCCTCGGCGCAAAACGGATTACTCACGGGCAAGGAAACATCCGGAGTTTAGGGTATGGCAACCGATATTCTTGTTGTCGACGACGAAGCGGATATCCGCGAACTGGTGGCGGGTATTCTGCAGGATGAAGGCTATTCGGTCCGCACGGCGAAGAATGCGGACGATGCGATCAGCGCGATTCAATCACGGCGGCCGCACCTCATCTTGCTCGACATCTGGCTTGAAGGCAGCCGGCTCGACGGCCTCGCGCTGCTTGATGTGATCAAGAGCGAATACCCCGACATGCCGGTCGTGATGATTTCCGGGCACGGCACTATCGAGACGGCGGTCGCCGCCATTCGCCGCGGCGCTTACGATTTCATCGAGAAGCCGTTTAACGCCGATCGGCTGGTGCTGGTCGCGGGCAGGGCGATCGAAACGCTGCGCCTCCGGCGCGAAGTGAAATCGCTGAAACAGCTCGCGCCGCATTCCGACAAACTGGTCGGCACTTCGCCCGTGATGAATCAGCTACGGACGACGATTGAGCGTGTGGCGCCGACCAACAGCCGTGTCCTGATTGTCGGCCCATCGGGGTCGGGCAAGGAAATCGTCGCGCGAATGATCCACGCGCAATCGTCGCGCGCGAGCGGGCCGTTCATCGTCATCAATGCCGCAACCATCACGCCCGAGCGCATGGAGACCGAATTGTTCGGCGTCGAAGCGATGGATGGCACCGAGCGCAAAGTCGGCGCACTCGAAGAAGCTGACGGCGGAACGCTGTTCATCGACGAGATCGCCGATATGCCGCGCGAGACGCAGAACAAGATTCTGCGCGTGCTGGTCGAGCAAAACTTTCAGCGGGTCAACGGCAGCGCACGTATTCATGTCGATGTGCGCATCATCTCATGCACCGGGCGCAATCTCGAATCCGAGGTCGCGGACGGCAATTTCCGCGAAGATCTCTACCACCGGCTTGCCGTGGTGCCGATCCGCATCCCGCCGCTGTCGGAGCGGCGCGAGGATATCGCGCAGCTTGTCGATCATTTCCTCGACCAGATTTCCGCGACGACCGGCCTGCCGCGCCGTCAGGTCGGCGCCGATGCGCTTGCCGTGCTCGAATCTCACGACTGGCCGGGCAACGTCCGGCAGCTCCGCAACAACGTCGAACGGCTCCTGATCCTCGCCGGCGGCGTTCCGGATGCGACAGTGACAGCCAGTATGCTGCCGCAGGAAGTTGCGGCGCTGGTGCCGAGCATGCCGAACGGCTTTGGCGGCGGCGAACACCTGATGAGCCTGCCGCTCAGGGAAGCACGCGAAGCCTTCGAGCGGGAGTATCTCGTGGCGCAGATCAGCCGCTTCGGCGGCAACATATCGCGCACCGCCGAATTCGTCGGCATGGAACGCTCGGCGCTGCATCGTAAATTGAAGGCGCTCGGCGTCGATTGAAGGAATAAATCTTGTCACGCATTGCCTATGTCAACGGCCGCTACGTTCCGCATGCCCATGCGAGCGTGCACATCGAGGATCGCGGCTTTCAGTTTGCCGACGGGGTTTACGAAGTTTGCGAGGTGAGGGCCGGCAAGCTTGTGGACGAGCGCCGTCACATGGAGCGGCTTGTCCGCTCATTGAGCGAATTGAAGATCGCCATGCCGATGACGTTGAAATCGCTCGGTGTCGTATTGCGCGAGACGATCGCGCGCAATCGCGTGCAGGACGGGCTGGTCTATCTTCAGATCACGCGCGGCGTCGCGCGGCGTGATTTTGCTTTTCCGGCGGCGGGCACGAAGCCCTCGATGGTTGTCATCGCCCGCGCGAAAGATCGTTCGAAAATCGAAAGCGCCGCACAGGCCGGGATCGCCGTCGTTACCACCAAAGACAATCGCTGGGATCGCGTCGATATCAAGACGGTCGGATTGCTGCCAAACGCACTCGCGAGCCAATATGCGAAGGAGCAGGGCGCGGGCGAAGCGTGGCTTATCGACCGCGATGGCTTTGTCACCGAAGGTTCGCACTCCAATGCGTGGATCGTGACTGCGGGCAACAAGATCGTCACACGGCCCGCCGAGCACGGTATCCTGCGCGGCATCACGCGCGCGGTTATCTTTGAAGTTGCCAAAAAGCATGGGTATCACATTGAGGAGCGGCCCTTCACGCTGAAAGAAGCGCTTGCCGCGAAGGAAGCGTTCAATACCTCCGCGACACAAATTGTCATGCCGGTCGTGAAAATCGACGGCAAGGCGGTCGGCAACGGAAATCCGGGTGAGGTGGCAACCGCGCTGCGCGAGCGGTTCTATGAAATCGCCGAGATTACCGGGTGACGGGCAAATCCTGGGCAAACTGCGGCAGTTTTGGCCCATGTTTGGCTCTTGCGCCCTATAACCATCAGCCTTTTAATAAGCCCGCCGGGTGCCAAACTGCCCGGCGAGATAACATCGAGAAGCATCGCTCGCCCAATCAACAAGAAGGAAAATGGCAATGGCGGCGGAACGAGCCCAAAACCTGCAAGACACTTTTCTCAATCACGTCCGCAAGGCCAAGATCCCGCTCACGATCTTTCTCGTGAACGGCGTCAAGCTGCAAGGCGTCGTAACCTGGTTCGATAATTTCTGCGTGCTCCTGCGGCGCGACGGGCATTCGCAGCTCGTCTACAAGCACGCGATATCGACAATCATGCCGGGGCATCCCGTTCAGCTGTTCGAGTCCGAGGATGTTTCCGCGGCAATGGACAAAGCCTGATTGAAGCCGCTCGATGAACGCCGCCGCTCGAAGAGCGGGGCGGAAACCAGCTTTACCGGATCGCCCTCGCGGGCGATCGTCGTCGTGCCTTATCTAAACCGCAAGGCAACGCGCGGCGCGCTCGCGGCGGACGTTGCGCCGCGCAGCATCGAGGCGAAGGTCGATGAGGCGATCGGGCTCGCCCGCGCGATCGATCTGGAGATTGCCGAAGCCGGCACCGTCGCGCTGTCCGAGATTCGCCCGGCGACCTATCTCGGCAAGGGCAAGGTTGACGAGTTCGCCGGCATCGTTCGCACCCATGGAGCCGGGCTCGTATTCGTCGATGCGGCGCTCACGCCGGTGCAGCAGCGCAATCTCGAAAAGGCATGGAGCGCCAAGGTTGTCGATCGTACCGGCTTGATCCTGGAAATCTTCGGGGCGAGGGCCCATACGCGCGAGGGCGCGCTACAAGTTGAGCTTGCGCACCTCACATACCAGAAAAGCCGGCTCGTGCGCTCATGGACGCACTTGGAGCGCCAGCGCGGCGGCTTCGGCTTCCTTGGCGGCCCGGGCGAAACGCAGATCGAGGCCGATCGCCGGATGATCGGCGAGCGCATCTCGAAACTCGAGAAGGAAATAGCCAAAGTGAAGCGCACGCGCGCGCTTCATCGCGAGAACCGAAAACGCGTGCCGTATCCGATCGCCGCGCTTGTCGGCTACACCAACGCGGGAAAATCGACGCTGTTCAACACGCTGACGCAGGCGAGCGTTCGTGCGCAGGATCTTCTGTTCGCGACGCTGGATCCGACGCTGCGTGCCGTCGATCTGCCGAACGGTCCGCGCGTCATTGTTTCCGATACCGTCGGCTTTGTGTCCGAGTTGCCGACGATGCTGATCGCGGCATTTCGCGCCACGCTCGAAGAAGTCGTCGAGGCCGATATCATCGTCCATGTGCGCGACATCTCTCACGGCGATAGCGAAGCGCAATCGGCCGATGTCGTCAAAATCCTTGGTGAGCTGGGCATTGATGCAAATGACGATCGCCGCATCATCGAGGTCTGGAACAAGATCGACAGGCTCGATGCGGAAACCCGGGCAGGGGTTGAGAACGCCGCCGCTCGCCGCCCGGCGGAAATGCGGCCCGTATTGCTTTCCGCGATATCGGGCGACGGCATTCCGGCGCTGATCAAGGAAATCGAGGCGCGTATTGCTGCCAACCGGCCTATGTTCACGGTCGAGATCGATGCCGCTGACGGCGCGAGCCTGAGCTGGCTGCACCGGCAATGCGAAGTGCTGGAGCGCGAATTAACCAAACGCGGGCGGATGCGCGTGCGTGTGCGGATCGAACCCGGCAAGGCCGAGCTTATTCGGCGAAAGTTTCCAGGCGCCATCGCCGCGGCGGCGTGAGGATTGCGCGTCAAGTTTTACGCTCGGCATATTTCGCTTCGTTCCAGAGCGCATCCATCTCGGCAAGATCGGATTGCTCTGGCGATTTGCCACGTGCCTGCAAGGCGGCTTCAATAAAGCGAAAGCGCCGCTGGAATTTTTCGCTGGTCGCGCGCAGTGCGCTCTCGGCGTCGATATCGAGCTTGCGGGCATAATTCACGACGGCGAACAGAAGATCGCCGACTTCCTCGAAGGCAGCTTTGGGATCGTTCTCGGCCTGCTTCGCTTCCTCGAGTTCCTCTTCGACCTTGGCGCGCGTTTCCTCGACGCTCGGCCAGTCGAAGCCGACGGTCGCGGCGCGTGCCTGGAGCTTTTCGGCGCGGTCGAGCGCCGGCAAGGCGAGGGCGATGCCATCGAGGAGGCTGGCCGCCTTTTGCGTATTGCCGCCCGGTTTTGCCGCCCGCTCCTCATTTTTGATTTTCTGCCACAGGCCTTTGACTTCGTCCGGCCCGAGACCGCGCAAATCGCCAAAGACGTGCGGATGGCGGCGGATCAATTTCGACGTAATCGCCTCGACGACATCGCCAAAATTGAATGCGCCTTGCTCCTCGGCCATGCGGGCATGAAATACGACTTGCAGCAGAAGATCGCCGAGCTCTTCGGCAAGTCCCGGCATGTCGTTGCGAGCGATCGCGTCGGCGACTTCGTAAGCTTCCTCGATCGTATAGGGCGCAATCGTCGCGAAGTTCTGCTGCAGATCCCATGGGCAACCGCTGCCGGGCGTGCGCAGCGCTGCCATCAATTCAATCAGCTGTTCGATATCGCGGGATGGTTTCAAGATCGGCTCCGGAGGCATTCAGTGCAGCCGTGCGGCTGCAAGTGTTCACCGGCCTTGCCATAGCAGAGCAGAGCCGTCCGGGCGCGCTGTTAACGAACGCAATTAACCGTTCGAGCCGAACCGGCTTCAGGCCGGCTTGATTCGCAGAAGACATATTATGGAATATTTTATTCGACGCCAGTTTCAGGCGGAAAAAGCTCAATCAACTCAAGCTATTATATCCATACAATTTGAAGGATTTTCTGGCGCAGTTCTTAAAACGCTGCTGCCAATGTTCCTCCGCTCATGGGGGGCGTTCGTGCATATTCTTCCGACCGATAATCGCTTTGGCCGCGTGCACCTGCACTGGCTGTTCGGGCTCATCGTGCTGATCGCGGTGACGCCTGTGTTCGTCCTCTATTTCAGCCGCTTGCAGACCAATCGCGCCGAGGCGCTGGCTGAGGCCCGCAGCCAGGTTCACGAGTTCGCGACGCGCGCCGCCAATGTCGAAGCCGATATCGCGGTAAAGTCCCGCCACGTCCTCGAGACGCTCGCGCGCGCATCTGCCGTGCCGCATGCCGACTCGGACTGCGACAAGTTCCTCAGCTGGGTGCAGCATCTCGTTGTCGGCCAGGGTACGACGCCCTGGATCACCGGCCTGTTCACGACCGACAGCAAAGGCAATTACGTCTGCGGCACGTTCGGCAACGGCAAACTGGTTAACCTCGCGGATCGCGAATATTTCAAGCGGATGATGGAGACCCATCAGTTCTCGACGAGCGGAATTCTGCTGGGCCGCATGAGCAAGCGCCTGATTATCGGCGCGACGCTGCCGATCCTCGACAGCAACGGCAATCTGGATATGACGCTGACGCTGGGCGCCGATCTTTATCAGATCAATGCCATCGCCACGGAGGCGCACGAGCGCTTCGGCGGCCGGATGCTGGTGTTCGACAGACAGGGCCAGCTGCTGGCCGATCTGCCGCAAGGCAAACGAAGCCGGCCCAAATTCGATAATCCTGTCGTGATCGAACAGATCCTCAAAGCGGATGCGCCGACGGTCGAGATTGCCAACGAGCAGGGCATGCGCAGCATTTATGGCATCCAGAAATTGGCGCACGGTCAGAAGGTGGCGATCGCCCTCTCCCGCGACTCCGTGCTCGCGCCGATCGAGCGTGCCTTCCGCTCGGATTTACTGTTTCTGCTTCTGGTCGCGGCCGGTTCGGTTACGGCGTCGCTGATCCTGGCGGAATTTGCGGTGCTGCGCGGCGTGCGGCTGCTCAAGAGCGCCGCGCTGCGGCTCAAGGCCGGCAAGATGGGCGTTCGTGTCCAGCAGCCAAAACTGGTCGCGGCCGAACTCGACGATCTCGCTGTAACCTACAATGCGATGACCGCGGAATTCGAACGGCTTGCCTATCTCGATCGCCTCACCGGCCTGCCCAACCGCCGCTATCTCGAGCGCATGCTGAGCCACAAATTGCACTCCGAGAATACGCGCCAGGCCGTGCTTGCGATCGACCTCGACAGCTTCAAACCGGTGAATGACACCTACGGTCATGCCATGGGCGACCGTGTATTGACGGCCGCAGCGCGGCGGATCGCAATGACGGTCGATGAGCGCGGCACGCTGACGCGGCTCGGCGGCGACGAATTCATCGCCGTCATCGA
>Ga0182740_1002047_pt1 | contig 12777 bp, 8 predicted proteins | sample eDN5th37CKraftBY_FD_128872 | JGI IMG/M metagenome (GOLD analysis project Ga0182740, IMG submission 128872) | Enriched backyard soil microbial communities from Emeryville, California, USA - eDNA 5th pass 37_C Kraft BY (version 2) (version 2) | ecosystem: Environmental > Terrestrial > Soil >...
CATCGCCGGGCGGGCAGGGAAGGGCGCGGCGTGATGGCGTGCCAGCCGCAGGCGCCCAACGCGGGGATCCCGGTCAGGCGCCCGTCCGACGTTCGGTGAGCCGGTCGTGGGCCTCGGTCAGGACCTTCCACCACGTCTCGAAGACGACGTCGTTCGAGTACCGCGAGAGGATCGAGCGCTGACCCTCGGCACCCAGCCGTCGGCCGAGCTCGGGGTTCTCGAGGATCTGGACCACACGATCCACGAGCGCGGCACGGTCGCCGAGCGGCACCACGTAACCCGTCACTCCGTCGTCGATCAGGTCACGGGGTCCGTAGCGGCAGGCGTACGAGACCACGGGGGTCCCGCTTCGGTACGCCTCGAGGAAGTTCACCGGGAGCCCCTCGTAGTGCGAGGTGCACAGGACCATCGCCGAACGGGCCATCGTCCCGAGCGCGTCGCGGGAGTAGCCACGCAGCCGCACCGAGCCCTCGAGTCCCTTCTTCTTCACGAGAGCACGCAGCTGGCCCTCGAGCCGGCCCTCGCCGTAGATGTCCAGCACGGCGTCCGGAACCCGGGCGACCACGTCGGCGAAGAGCGCGACCGCCTCCGGGAGGTTCTTCTGGCCGACGAGACGGGAGAACATCGAGACGGTTCGAGGGGAGCGTTCGCCGGCCTCGACTGCCGCGGTGGCGACGGAGTTGGGCACGACGCGGATCTTCTCGAAGTTGTCGAAGCCGTCCCCGATGTCCCGCGCCTGCTCGTCCGTCAGGACGACCAGGGCGTCCATCTCGTCGGACCGCGCGAAGATCGCTCCGTAGTCGTCACGGACGGGTGCCCCCGGGTGCCACGGCGACTTGAAATGGTTGTTGTGCACCATGAACAGCGTCGCGGCGTCCCGCCTCGGGATGCGGAAGACCTTGCTGGCGCTGCCCGGTCCGTCACAGATGAAGACCGCCTTCCCGGCCTCCTGCCGGGCGAGCCGCGTGAGGTAGGCGGCGAGCCAGGCGGTCTGTCCGCTGTAGCGCCGCTTGACCTTGCCCTCGCGATCGAGCGCGAAACAGGCTGACGGCTTGCCGCCCTCGAGGTACGAGCGCCGGAGGTAGACGTGTCCGGACGGCGCGAGGAACCGCTCCTCGAGGAGGTGCCCGGTCGCCGGGTCCAGGTCGGTCTCGTGGCGCAGTGCCCCCGACGCGTCGTGCTCGGTCACCCTGACCACCGAGCCCTGCGCGTCGCGGTGCTCGAAGCGGCGCACGGGGGTGCCGTCGCGATGCTCGACCTCGACGGTGGTTCCCGTGTCGACGGGGAGGCGCGAAGGCGCCGGACGGAGAGCGCCGAGGCGACCTGTGAGAGCGGCCCGGAGTCGCGCGACCAGGCCGCTCGGCTCGGCAGGGAGGGTGCTGTCGAGGGCGTGCGCGGCGTCGTCGAAAGCGTTGACGACCTCGACCCGCGGGTCGAGCCAGCCCATCGCCGCGTACTCGGCGTTCCGGCTCGCGTGCTCGAGGTCGTGCTGGAGCGTGACGATCGTGGTCCGGACCCCGTGGTCTGCGAACATGCGAGCGCGGTTCATCATCGCGCTGGTCATGCCCCCCTTGCCGAGAATGCCGACCACCATGAACACGTGGATCTCGGAGCGGCCGTCTCCCTGCGAGCGGTCCGTCACGTCGGTCATCGCCGACCCTCCTGCGTCCGAGCCGCGTGCGCCGGCGCCTCGGCCTCCCGGCTCGCGACGAGCGCCTCGACGGCGTGCGCGAACACGTCGGCGTACCCGTCCCGGGGGAAGTCGCCGAGGTAGTACGACCGCATGGCCTCGCGCTCGGGCGACCTGGAGTCGTGGGTGAGCGCGTCGAGCGCGGCGTCGAGCGAGCCGGGCTCGTGGAGCCGCGCGACGTACGAGGCGCGCGCGAGGGGGAACTCCTGGAGGAAGGCGTCCGAGGGGCCGTCGTCCACCTGCGTGATCACGAAGGGCTTCGCGCTGTACAGGTAGTCGGCGGGGACGGACGAGACGTCCGAGACCAGGGCGTCGGAGGCGTTGAAGCACTCGACGATCGACATCGCGCTGCTCGCGCGCTCGCCGTACACGTGCGCGCGGCCGGACGCGGTGGCGTCGGCCTCGAGCAACCGGTGGATCTCCTCGATGGCGGCGAGCGAGGGCGCGTGGTCGAGCGAGTACGGGTGCGGACGGAAGATCACGGTCCATCCGCGTGCCAGGAGGGCGCGCACGATCGCGGGCCCCGCCTTGTCGAGCGAGCCGAAGTCGTTGTCCTGGTTGAAGCCGGTCCAGGTGGGCGCGTAGAGGATGGTGCGCACCGGCGCGCCCGGCGTCGCTCCTGCGATGTCGGCGACCTGGGGCCGGCCGACGACGACGAACTTGTCCTCGGGGATCTCGACGCCGTGCGCGGCGTAGCGGTCGATGCCGGCCTGGCCCGCCACGAAGATCTTGTCGAACATCGCGGTGACCGGGTTGTAGCTGGAGGGCTTGTCGCTGTCGCCGTGGAGCAGCTGCACGTGGGTGAGCTGTCGGTAACGGACGTTGTGCCCGTTCTTCGCGCCGTTGTTCACGTAGAGCGCGACCCGGAACGTCTCGACCTGGAGCCCCTCGAGGTCACCCATCGCCGGGGCCGAGACCACGGGCAGGGACGTCATGCCCGCGACGACGCGGGCGAGCGCGGTCTCGCGGACCACCACGACGACACGCAAGGGCATCCGCTCGAGCGTCCGCAGCCAGACACCGAGCTGGTACTCGGTGCCCGCGGGCCCGCTGAGGTAGGCCATGACGGGAGCAGCGTACGACTGGAGCGCGGTGGCGATCCTGGCCGTCACCGTCGCCTTCGCCCGGGTCGCCGCGCGCGTCACCAGGACCAGGGTTGCGGCGGTCGCGACCGCGACCACGAGCGCGGGGACGGCCAGTGCGGCCTCGCCCCGCTCACCGTCGGCCGTGAGGGTCGCGAGCACGACGGCCAGGTACCACCCGCCGGTGACGAGCTGCTGACGGGCCGCGAGCCGGTGCGGAGGCGCGTAGCCGGGGAGGCGCTCGACCACGCGAGTCGCCTCGCGCCAGGCGTAGCCGAGGACACCCTCCAACCAGACGACCCCGATCGCGATGACCGCCGCGGCGCCGGCGCACACGGTCGCGGGCGCCACGCCCGTCGTGGTCAGCGCCGCGACCGCGGCGGCGGCGACCGCGGTGCGGGAGACGGCGTCGGGCGTGCCGAGCGTCGAGCGCAGGGCCAGGGGGCCGAGCACGCCCGTGATCTCGAGCGACCCGGCCACCGCCGCGACGACCGCGACCACCGGCACGGGCGCGCCGAGCGCCGCGAGGACGAGCGCACCGACGCCGAGGGTGGCGAGCGCCGCGATGCGGGCGTTGGCCGCGGCGATCTCTCGCACTACTGGCGCACCACCAGGTTCGCCGAGTCGACGAACCGGCCGACGGGCGAGGCGAGCATCTCGATGACGGCGGCGACGTCCTGCGGCTGCATGATCGTCGTCGGGTCCTCGTCCGGGGCGAGCACCCGACGCAGGGCGGTCGCGGTCCGGCCGGGGGAGATGCACACGACGCGCGTGCCGTAGATCGCGAGCTCCTCGCGCATGACCTCGCTCATGTTGATCACGGCGGCCTTGGACGCCGAGTACGTGAGCCAGCCGGAGCGCCCGTTGATGCCGGCGGTCGAGGCGATGTTGACGATGAGCTGGAACTGGTTGCCCTGGTGCAGGAGCTCCTGCACGAACGTGAACGGGGCGTACAGGTTCACGGCCATCGTGCGCTCGAAGTCGGCGAAGTCGACCTGCTGGAGCGGCACGGGCTTGGTGTAGCCCGCGTTGTTCACGAGGATGTCGACGTTGCCGTGATCGCGCGCGACGTCGCGGCAGAGCGCGATCACGCCCTCGCGGTCCGCGAGGTCCGCGTAGTAGGGGGCGAGCGTGACGCCACGCGCGTTGAGCTCCTCGAGCTCGGCCAGCGCCTGCGCGTACTCCTCGGACTTGCGTGCCACGAGGACGACGGTCGTGAGGTCGGCGTCGTTCTCGAGGAAGCGGCGGACCGTCTCGAGGCCGATGCCCTTCGACGCGCCGGTCACCATGAGGGTCTTAGTCATCCCAGTTCTCCTCGCCGCCGGTCAGCAGGTACGTCGCGAGCTGGACGTCGGTCGGGGTCGTGACCTTGATGTTGCGGTCCTGGCCGTTGATGAAGTGGACCTCGTGGCCCGCGACCGCGACGAGCGTCGCGTCCTCGGTGAAGGTCAGGCCCTCGCCCGCGGCGTAGGCGTGCGCAGCGGCGAGGTCCGCCTTCGCGAACTTCTGGGGCAGCTGGACGTTGCGCAGCGTCGAGCGCTCCAGGTAGCCGGTGACCGTGCGGGTCTTTGGGTCGACCGGGGCGACCGTGAACGGGATCTCGAGCATGAGCGAGACGTTCGCGGACGGCTCCGCGATGAGCGCCGAGAAGTCCGCGGAGGAGACCAGCGGGCGCGCCGTCTCGTGGATGATCACGTCGTCGTTCGTGGCCGACCCCAGCATCTTCGCGACCGAGTCGTGGCGCGTCGTGCCGGCCTCGACGTACGTCACGGGCGTCTTGATGGCGTACGCCGCGACGATCCGCTCGACGTCTTCCCGCCAGCCCTCGGGGTAGTTGAGGACGATCTGGTCGATCTCGGGGACCGCGTCGGCGGCCACGAGCGAGTACACGAGGATCGGGATCCCGCGCACCTTGATGAGCTGCTTCGGCTGGCCCGCGGCCACGCGGCTGCCGATCCCTCCGTTGAGCAGAAGGAGCGAGTACATGGTTCTTCCTCTCGGTCGACGAGGAGCGACGGTGGTGGGCCGGGTCAGGCGTGCGCTCGTGCGGCCTCCAGCCACAGCTCGCGGCCGGCCGCGTAGTCCTTCGACCACGGCTTGGTCGCGTCCGCCCAGTGCCACACCGCCGGCTCGCGCGCGCTGTCGCGCGTCGGCACGTACGCCCAGCGCTCGTCGAGCACGGTGCGGTGGGGCCCGAAGACCCAGATCAGCGCCTCGCGATCGTTGAGACGGAACGCGCGCATCGCCGCGAGAGCGTCGGCTGCCGTCCCGGCGGCACGCATGCCCGCGAGGTCGGCGACGAACACGCCCGTGTCGAAGGCGTCGAAGTCGAAGACGTGGCGGCCGTGGATCTGGCGGTAGAGCTCGTAGGCCGTGTCGGGGGCGTCGTCGAACCGGCGCGCTGCGGCGTACATGACCGAGAAGCCGCTGGTGTCGGCGCTCGACGTGGTGCGGGCGGCGAGGAGGGTGCCGTCCAGGTCGATGTCGACGAGCTCGGCGAGGTCGCGGACCACGAGCGCGTCCACGGGCAGCACGATCGCGCGGTCCACCGGCACGACCTGGGCGATGAGCGCCCGGTCGAGCGCGCGGTCGCTCGTCACGCCGGCGTCCGCGGCGTCGAGCGAGCGCGTGTCGACGACGTGGACCTCGACCCCGGGGACTTCGAGCGCCCCTGGGTCGAGGCGGCCGACGAGCCAGGCGCGCACCGGGCGCGTGGTGGCGGCGGCCGCGCTCGCGAGCACGGTGCGCGCGTGGCCGAGCTCGGCGGTGGTCGGCGTCATGACGACGTCGACGGGGCCGTGCTCCGGCTTCGCGGGGGCCAGACCGAGTGCCTTCTCGGCGAGGGCCTTCGCACCCGTGTCCACCGGCGCCGGGCGCGCGTGCCGCTCCCGGGCGATGCGGACGTCGGGCTCGGTGATCTCGCGCCAGAGCGCATAGACGTCCTCGCTCGACTTCCCGGCGAAGACGGCCTCGAGGACGGGCTGGAGGCGGTCGCGCATCGGGGTGCGGATCGCCTCGAACTCGGCCGCGTCGAGACGGAAGAGGCCGTTGAACCGCGCGTCGGCGTTGTTGCCCGGCTCGAACCGGACCTTCATGCCGAGGGACGTGGTGGGGAGGTAGCAGTGGAGCCGGAGCGTCACCACGTCCGTGTAGTTCTGGCGGTACCGCTCGAGCAGGTCGACGGCGTCCTGCATGTTCTCGGCGAAGGTGCGCTTCTTGACCTCGGCGTAGGACTGGCGCACGTTCTCGTGCCCGGCGGGGACGGTGCTGCGCTGGACGTCCACGTACACGGTCGCGGGGGCCGGCTTGCTCGGCAGGTCCGGGAACACCGTGTTGACGGTCGTCGTGAGGCAGCCCGAGAAGAAGGCGGGGACGTCGAGCGACAGGAGCAGGTCGACCGTGGTCCAGTCGCGGCAGCCGATGGGGCCGTGGGCTCGCAGGTACTCGATGGCCTCCGGCGTCATCATGTTGCGCTTGCGGCAGTGGAACGACACGAAGATCGGCCGCAGGTTCGGGTGCATCGGGAAGTCGTACTCCTCGAGCCCGAAGAGGCCGTGCATGTGCCAGCCGAACTCGAGGAGCCACGTGTCCTCGGGGAACTCCTCGTACGTCGACGCGTCGCGCGACACCGTGTAGAGGTCGACGTCCGCGGCGACCGAGTCGAGGGCGAGCTCGGGCCGGACCCGCTTCTGCATCCGCTCGACGAAGTCGACGACGTCGGGCTGCCCGTGGAAGCGGAGGTTCTGGTGCCGCACCACGTGCCCGAGCGAGGCGAGGGTCTGGATCTGGTCGCCGATGTTCTGCGACGCGGTCTGGCGGCCCGGCTGGCCGTAGTCGATGAGCGCGAACGAGACGCGGCCGTCGGGCGTGGGGCCCGCGCTGCGCCGGCGCTCGACACCGATCCACTTCTCGAGCCACGCGATCTCCGTCGCGGCGGTCTTCCAGGAGCCGGGGTTCGCGCGGTCGGCCTCGACCATGCGGTCGAACAGACGCTGCGCGAGCGCCCCGTCGCGGTGCGCGAACGCGAGCTTGACGAGCTCGAACCACGTGCGAGCGCCCCAGGCGGACGGCTCGCCCGCGACGGCGCTCGCCTCGGCGAGGCCCCGGTCCGCGTCGACGACGAACAGGCTGCGGAAGTAGTCGCCGGCCGCGTGCTCCCGCACCAGCGCGGGCGTGACGCCGTCGAACGAGCTCAGAGCGAGCTCGTGGTGCGCCTGCCGGGATGCCACGACACCCGTGAGGAGGAGGCCGACCTCGCGGGTCTCGGGCCGGTCGGCGAACGACGCCGCGAGCGCGCGGGCCTCGGTGAGCTTCTTCGCGGCGATCATCTCGCGCACGGTGCGGACGGAGACGCCGGCCAGCGAGCCGCCGTGCTGGACGCTCGTGAGGAACTGCGAGCCGGCACGCTGCTCCGAGGCGCGACGCACGCGGACCGCCGGGTCCGGCTTGGGCAGGCGGCCGGGCGTCTTGCCGACCGCGCGGTTCTCCGCGGCGGCGAGCAGGCGCTCGTACGCTTCGCGCCACGCCGTCGTGCGCGCCTCCACGGCCCGGACCTGGTCCTTCGTCGCGATCGGCAGACGGTGCGCGGCGATCCGCCGCAGCTTCCTGAAGCGAGGCAAAGTATGTCTCCTGTGAGGTGCGTGAACCGGGCACGGCGCGAGCGGACGGCGCTGCCGCGTGTCGTAGCGCCCGAGTCTACGATGCGTCCCGAGGCGTGCCTAACAGGGTCCCGCGCGGCGGCTACGATGAGCGGGACCACGGCGGCTCGCTGCGGCCCCAGGCCCCGCGCCCCAACCCAGGAGAGAGTGCCCCCTCACGTGACCGCTTCTTCCCACCCGGTCGCGCCCGCCCCCGCGACGAGAGGCGCGAAGAGCGCCCCCGCGGTGGCGAGCCCGCCACCCCCGATCCAGTCGACGGTGACGTCGGAGGAGCTGCGCGCGCTCGCGCTCGCGAGCGGGCTCGAGCGCATGGGCGTCCGCCCGCCGCTCCGCCAGTACCTGTCGGACCTGTGGGGCCGTCGCGCCTTCACCTGGGAGCTCTCGCGCTCGAAGGCCTACGCGCGCAACCGCAACAACTACCTCGGCCAGGCATGGTCGGTGCTGACGCCGCTGCTCAACGCGGCCGTCTACGTCATCATCTTCGGGATCATCCTGGAGACGGGGCGCGGCCTCGACAACGCGATCGCCTTCATGGTGGTCGGGACGTTCATCTTCCGGTTCTTCGAGCACTCGGTGACCGGTGGCGCCAAGGCGATCCGCGGCAACACGTCGCTCGTCCGGGCGATCCGGTTCCCGCGAGCCGTGCTCCCGATCTCGGTCGTGCTCTCCGAGCTCGTGACGCTCGGGCCGGCGCTCGTGGTGATGGTCGTCGTGTCGTACGCGTCGGGCTTCTTCCCGAATTACGCGCCCGTGCCGATCTCGTGGCGCTGGCTCCTGCTGCCGTTCGCGATCGTCCTGCTGGCCGTCTTCAACGCCGGCTGCGCCTTTGTCATGGCGCGGTGGGTCGCCGTTGCGCCCGACGTGCAGAACCTCATCGGCTTCGCGATGCGGTTCATCATGTACGGCTCGGGCGTGATCTTCAGCATCCAGCACTTCGTGGGCAACGACGTGGTCGCCCGCGTGCTGCAGCACCAGCCGGTCGCCGTGTTCCTCGACCTGTGCCGCGCGTGCGTCCTGAACGAGCCGTCGATCCCCATGACGTGGCAGATCTGGGTCTGGGCCGCGGCCTGGGCCGTCGTGGCGTGCGTGGGCGGCTTCGTCTACTTCTGGCGTGGAGAGGAGCGGTACGGCCGTGACTGAGGCGGAGCTCGACTTCGAGGTCGACCCCGAGGACCTCGAGGGCCTCGCACCGCCCTCGAGGGAGCTGGGCGGACCATCCCTGGTGGTCGACCACCTGGACATCACCTACCGCGTCTTCGGCGGCAAGAAGCTCGGCACCTCGGAGAACGCGGGATCGCGCTCGCTGCGGCGCGTCGTCGGCAGGGGCTCGGGTCACGTCGGCGCCGTCCAGCAGATCCGCGCGGTCAAGGACATCTCGTTCGTGGCGCGGCACGGCGAGTCCATCGGCATCGTCGGGATCAACGGCTCGGGCAAGAGCACGCTCCTACGCGCGGTGGCCGGGCTGATCCCGCCGACGTCGGGCGCGGTGTACGCGGCGGGCGAGCCGTCTCTCCTCGGCGTGAACGCCGTGCTCATGGGCGACCTCACCGGCGAGCGCAACGTCATGATCGGTGGCCTCGCCCTCGGGCTCTCGCGTGCCGAGGTACAGGAGCGCTTCAAGGACATCGTCGACTTCTCGGGGATCGGCGACTTCGTCTACCTGCCGATGAAGGCCTACTCCTCGGGCATGGGCGCGCGCCTGCGGTTCGCGATCTCGACGGCGTCCACGCCGGACATCCTCATGATCGACGAGGCGCTCGCGACCGGCGACGCGGCGTTCCGTGAGAAGAGCAAGGCCCGGATCGACGCGATCCGTGAGCAGGCGGGCACGGTGTTCCTCGTCAGCCACTCGCTCGCCACGGTCCAGGCCATCTGCTCCCGGGTCCTGTGGATCCACGAGGGCAACCTCGTCATGGACGGTCCGACGGACGAGGTCACCGAGGCGTACCGGCAGTACGTCCGCGGGCGGGCCAAGAAGCGCTGACGCCGGTCGGACGCCGTCCGTGGAGCATGGTCGCGAGCCACTAGGCTCGCGACCATGACCACGGCCTCCTCGGACGAGCACGTCGCCCCCGCCGAGCACTCCGCCCACGGCGGCGGCACGCGCGCGATCCTCGCCGCTCTCGCGGCGAACGTCGGCATCGCGATCACCAAGTTCATCGCCTTCCTCCTGACGCAGTCGTCGTCGATGCTGGCGGAGTCGGTGCACTCGCTCGCCGACTCGGGCAACCAGCTCCTGCTGCTGCTCGGGGGCAGGCGCGCGCGCAAGGAGGCGGACGAGAGCCACCCGTTCGGCTACGGCCGCGAGCGTTACCTGTACGCGTTCATCGTGTCCATCGTGCTGTTCACGCTCGGCGGTCTCTTCGCGCTCTACGAGGCCTGGCACAAGTTCGAGGACCCGCACCCGATCGAGTCGTGGCAGTGGGTCCCGGTCGTGGTCCTGCTGGTCGCGATCGTCATGGAGGGCACGTCGTTCCGGACGGCGATGCGCGAGTCCCGGGCGGCCCGCGGCTCGAAGAGCGTGTTCCAGTACATCCGCGCGGCGAAGGCCCCCGAGCTGCCGGTCGTGCTGCTCGAGGACTTCGGGGCGCTCGTCGGCCTGGTGTTCGCACTGTTCGGCGTCGGCATGACGCTCGCGACCGACGACGGTCGCTGGGACGCGGTCGGGTCGGGCGCCATCGGCGTGCTGCTCGTCGTGATCGCCGTCGTCCTGGCGCTCGAGACGCGCTCGATGCTGCTGGGCGAGGCTGCGGCGCCCTCGGACGTCGCGGCGATCCGGGCGGCGCTCGTCGGGGACGGCGTGCCGTCCGTGATCCACCTGCGCACGCTGCACCTCGGCCCGGAGGAGCTGCTCGTGGCCGCGAAGATCGAGGTGTCGTCGACGGAGACGGCGGCCGAGATCGCCCAGGCCATCGACGACGCGGAGGCCCGCGTGCGATCGGCGGTCCCGATCGCGCGGACGATCTACCTGGAGCCTGACCTGCGGCGCTGACCCCGGGGGCGGATACCCCCGCCAGGACGGCCCTATACGATGGCGGGCACGTGTCGCGGCCGTCCGGCGGCGACGAGAAGCGGGCCGGGGGCCCCGACAGCAGGTCACGGAGGGCATGTGTCGCAGCGGGACAAGCGCGTCTGGATGTTCAACAGCGGAGACACCTTCACGGGGAACCCCAAGTGGTTGTTCGTGTACGTGACCAAGTTCCGTCCTGACATCACGGCGTACTGGCTCTGCGAGACCGAGGAGACCGCGCGCTACGTCCGCGGGCTCGGCTACAAGGCGCTGACCTTCAAGAGCCCGCAGGCGCCCGCGCTGTTCGCGCGCACCGGGGTGTACGTGGTGAACCAGGTCAAGGAGGTCATCCCGGACGAGCTCCGCGGCGCGGTCTTCCTCAACCTGTGGCACGGCGTCGGCGTCAAGGGCGTCGAGCGGGCGATGAACAAGGGCTACCTCGAGGAGCGCATCGCCAAGAAGTACATCCGCCACAACGCGCTGTACCGCAACAACCAGCTCTTCCTCGTGACCTCGCCCATGATGGAGGAGAACTTCCGCCGTCAGCTCGGGCTGGACGACGAGAGCATCGTCCGGGGCGGCTACCCGCAGAACCTGTACCCGCAGCACTTCGGGGACTACTCGACGTACGACCACGACGTGCTCGCCCGGCGGGGCCTGCCCGCCGGGACGAAGGTCGCGCTGTACGCGCCGACGCCGCGGCGCACGTCGACGCCCGACTTCCTGCGGCGGGCCTTCCCGGACATGGAGCGGCTCGTGCAGACGCTGGAGCGGAACGACACGCTCCTCATCCTCAAGATGCACCCGCACATGTCGAAGGACCGCTACTTCCGCCAGCTCAAGGAGTCGTTCGGCGACCGGCGGCACCTGATGTTCTGGGACAACAGCGAGGACGTCTACGAGATCTTCCCGAAGATCGACCTGGCCGTCATGGACTACTCGTCGATCCTCTACGACATGATGGACGCGGGCGTCCGCAGCTTCGTGCGGTACATCTTCGACTACGACGACGGCAACGACGTCGTCGCTCCGGGATTCGACTACCTCGGTCTGTCCTGCGGCACGGTCGCCTCGACCTTCGAGGAGCTCCTCGAGGTCCTGGGCCAGGACAACCGTGTCGACGACGCCAAGCTCGCCGAGCTCGAGGAGGCCTTCTGGGCCTACTCGAGCAAGGAGAGCATGGAGCAGATGGTCGACCGCGCGCTCGAGTACGAGATCCGCGACCTCCCGCTCAAGACGCTGCACACGTTCGACGTGTTCGACACGGTCATCCACCGCCGCGGTGTCACGCCGGCGTCCGTGTTCCTCTACGTGAAGAACCGGATGGAGACGAGCGACCTCGGGTTCCCGCGCTACCTCGTCGACCGCTTCCCCGAGGTGCGCCAGCAGGCGGAGTCGGCCGAGCGCGACCGGCGTCGGCGCAACCCGCAGCTCGTGCGGGACGCGGTGCTCGAGATCACCTTCGAGGAGATCTACGAGCGGATCGCCGACGTCTTCGACCTCACGCCCGAGCAGACCGCCGCCCTCGCCGAGTGGGAGGTCGAGGGCGAGCTCGCGAGCTGCTTCGCCGACACGGAGATGGTCGCGCGGATCCGCGAGATCCTCGACGGCGGCGACCCGGTCGTGCTGATCAGCGACATGTACCTCCCGCGCGAGGTCGTCACGAACCTGCTCAAGACGGCCGACCCGTTCCTCGCCGAGCTCCCGCTCTACCTGTCCTCGGACAACCGCGAGCAGAAGGCGACCAAGTCCCTGTACCTCAAGCTCTACCGCGAGATCGGGTACGACTTCGCCGAGTGGGTCCACCACGGCGACGCGCCGTGGGGCGACGTCAAGCAGGCCCGCGCGCTGGGGATCACGGTCGACATCGTGCCGCGCACGAAGCTCGGCCGCTTCGAGACCGACGTGGTGGAGGACATCCCGACGTTCGACGGCCACCTGTACGCGGGCATGCTGCGGTCGTTCCGGATGGAGGGCCCCCACCGGAGCGCGGAGAACTACGCGTTCAACCACGTCGGCAGCTACCTCGTTCCCTATGTGGACTGGGTTGTGCGCGACGCCGTCCGGCGCGGCTACCGCACCCTCTACTTCGTCTCGCGCGACGGCTACCACCTCAAGCGGGTCGCGGACGCCCTGATCGAGGAGCGGGGCCTCGACCTGAAGACCCGCTACATCTACGGGTCGCGCACCGCCTGGCGGATCGCGTCGCAGGTCGACCGACTCGACGAGGACCTCTTCGAGCCCCACGGCGACTTCCTCAACGCCCGCACGGTCGACGCGCTGCTCACCAACGCGCGGCTCGGGCGCGCCGAGTTCGCCGCGATGTTCCCGGAGTTC
>Ga0182740_1002048_pt1 | contig 12775 bp, 15 predicted proteins | sample eDN5th37CKraftBY_FD_128872 | JGI IMG/M metagenome (GOLD analysis project Ga0182740, IMG submission 128872) | Enriched backyard soil microbial communities from Emeryville, California, USA - eDNA 5th pass 37_C Kraft BY (version 2) (version 2) | ecosystem: Environmental > Terrestrial > Soil >...
CATGACGGCGCTCGAGAACCTGCTCATTGCGCAACATAACCGGCTGATGAAGGCGTCGGGCTTCACGCTGCTCGGCCTGATCGGCTGGTGGAGCTATCGCGAAGCGCAAAAGGAGGCGATCGATCGCGCCCGCTTCTGGCTGGACCGTGTCGGCCTGCTCGATCGCGCCGACGACCCGGCCGGCGCGCTGGCCTATGGCCAGCAGCGGCGGCTCGAAATCGCCCGCGCGATGTGCGCGGAACCCGTGCTGCTCTGCCTCGATGAGCCGGCCGCCGGCCTCAACCCGCGCGAGGCGCAGCAGCTCAACAAATTTCTCCTCGACCTGCGCGCCGAAACCAACACATCCATTCTGCTGATCGAGCACCACATGCGCGTGGTAATGGAAATCTCCGATCACATCGTCGTCCTCGATTACGGCCGGAAGATCGCCGAAGGCGCGCCCGCGGCGATCAAGAACGATCCGAAAGTCATTGCCGCCTATCTCGGCGTCGAAGCACAGGAAGTCGCCTGATGCCCGCGCCGCTGCTCAAGATCGAGGGAGTGAAGACCTCCTATGGCAATATCCCCGCGCTGAACGGCGTCGATCTCGAAGTCCGGGAGGGCGAGATCGTCAGCCTCATCGGCGCGAACGGCGCAGGCAAATCGACGCTGATGATGACGATCTGCGGCGACCCGCGCGCCCGCGAAGGCCGTATCATTTTCGACGGCCAGGACATCACGCACTGGCCGACCCACGAAATCGTCCATAGCCGGATCGCGCAATCGCCGGAGGGCCGCCGGATCTTCCCGCGCATGACCGTGTACGAGAATCTTCAAATGGGCGCGACGATCGACGGCCTCCGCAATTTCGACCACGACGTCCGCCGCGTCTTCGATCTGTTTCCCATTCTGGAAAAGCGCCAAAGCCAGCGCGGCGGCACGTTGTCGGGCGGCGAACAGCAGATGCTTTCGATCGGCCGCGCGCTCATGAGCCGCCCTCGCCTCCTGCTGCTCGACGAACCTTCGCTCGGACTCGCGCCGCTGATCGTCAAGCAGATCTTCGGCGCGATCCGCGATCTCAACGAAAAAGAAGGGCTGACCGTCTTTCTCGTCGAGCAGAATGCGTTCCATGCCCTGAAGCTTGCCCACCGCGGCTACGTGCTGGTGAACGGTGCGGTAACGATGACAGGCTCCGGACAGGAACTGCTCGCGAAGCCGGAAGTCCGCAGCGCCTATCTCGAGGGCAACTGATGAGCTGGCTTGCCGAGATCTACGGGAAGGAATCGTTCTGGCAGGTGCTGTTCGTCACCTGCCTGATCGGCGGCGGCACCGCCTGGATCACCGGGCATACGCTTGCCAATAACTGGCGCTCGCTCGCGCAGACCGTTTTTTATCTCCTGCTGCTCGGCGCCGCCGTGCGCTTTGTTCATTTCGCGCTTTTCCAGGCCGAACTGTTTTCGTGGCCGGCCTATCTCGCGGATACCGCCTTCCTCATTTTCGTCGGCGGCATCTCGTGGCGCCTCGCGCTCGTCCAGCGTATGGTTCGGCAATATCGCTGGCTCTATGAGCGGGCCGGCCCCTTCGCCTGGCGCGAGAAGCGGCAGTAAAACGCTAAAAGCTGAGCCGTTTTTTCAAGTGACTTCGCCGGAAATCCAGCCAAAATGCCGCCCATCCGGTAGCAAGAGCCAAACCACTAAACCCCAATCCCCGGGAGGAAAACCGAACATGAGAAAAACTTGGTTGGCAGCCTTTGCGCTCGCAGCCTTCGCCGCGCAAGGCGCCTATGCACAGGATGTGACGGTCGCCGTCGTCGGGCCGATGACGGGAAGCGAAGCCGTATTCGGCCGCCAGTTGCGCGACGGCGCCGAACTTGCCGTCGCCGACATCAACGCGGCCGGCGGCGTGCTCGGCCGCAAGCTGAAGCTCGAAATCGGCGACGATCAGTGCGACCCCAAGCAGGCGCGCTCGGTGGCCGAAAAGGTCGCCTCCTCGAAGATTCCGTTCGTTGCCGGTCACTACTGCTCGTCGTCGTCGATCCCGGCATCCGACGCCTATAACGAAGGCAATGTCCTGCAGATCACGCCGGCCTCGACCAACCCCACGTTCACCGAGCGCGGCTTGTGGAACGTCTTCCGCGTTTGCGGACGCGACGACCAGCAAGGCGCGGTCGCCGGCGAATATCTCGCCAAGACCTACAAGGGCAAGAACATCGCGATCCTCAACGACAAGAGCACTTACGGCAAGGGCCTTGCCGACGAGACCAAGAAGGCGCTGAACAAGGCAGGCGTGCAGGAAAAGATGTTCGAGTCCTACACCAAGGGCGACAAGGACTTTAACGCCCTCGTCTCCCGCATGAAGGCAGCCGGCATCGATGTCGTTTACATCGGCGGTTATCAGCAGGAAGCCGGCCTCATCCTGCGCCAGATGCGCGATCAGGGCATGAAGACGGTGCTGATGGCCGGCGACGCGCTCGCGGATAAAGAATTCGCGGCGATCACCGGCACGCTCGGCGAGGGCTCGCTGATGACCTTCGGTCCCGATCCGCGCAAGCGCGCGACGGCGAAGGACATCGTCGCGAAGTTCAAGACCAAGGGCATCGATCCGGAAGGCTATACGCTCTACACCTACGCCGCTTTCCAGATCTGGTCGCAGGCCGCGACTAAAGCCGGCACCACCGACCCGAAGAAGGTCGCCGAAACGATCCGTGCCGGCACCTGGAATACCGTGCTTGGCCCTATCTCCTACGACAAGAAGGGCGACATCACCGCGCTCGACTACGTCATCTACGTATGGAAGGGCGACGGCACGTATTCGGAAATGTAAGGGAACATTCCGTGCAAACGAAAAGCCCGCCTCGGAAGGCGGGCTTTTTTATCCGAAGCGCGACAGCGCCGGAAAATTCTCCAGCATCCAGTAGCTCGCCTGGCTGATCCAGCCGCCGAGAAACGCGATGCCGGTAAGGACGAGCAGCCCGCCCATGATCCGCTCGACATAGCGAAGACGGCTGCGCATCTTGCTGAGGAGGCCGATGAACTGCCGCAGCGCAAATGCCGCAAGCAGAAATGGGATGCCAAGACCCAGCGAATAAACCGCGAGCAACGTCGCGCCGCGCGTAACGCTTGCTTCCGATGCCGCCACCGCAAGGATCGCCGCGAGCACCGGCCCGATGCACGGCGTCCAGCCAAAGGCGAAAGCGAGGCCCATGACATAGGCGCTCCACAGCCCGGCGGGCCTCTCGTCCACCTGAATGCGCGCCGTCCGGCTCATGAATGCGAACTCGTAAACGCCGAGGAAGTGCAGCCCCATCAGGATGACGGCGACGCCCGCCACCGTCGAAAGCACCGCCGAATACTGACGCAGCAAATCGCCGATCGCGGATGCGCTCGCGCCGAGCGCCACGAATACCGTGCTGAAGCCGAGCACAAACAGAAAAGCCGTCGCAAGCTCTTTGCGCTCCACCAGCGGCCCCGGCTCTCGCGCCATCAGATGGTCGAAGGTCGATCCGGCGAGGAAGCACAGATACGGCGGCACCAGCGGCAGCACGCAAGGCGAAAGAAAACTGATGATGCCCGCGAGCAGTGCGGCAGGAATGGTGACGTCGGCCATAGGTTCCTTGTGCCGCCAGCCGCGGAAAAGCGCAACCTTTTGGCCTCTTGCTCGCTGCGATGTGATCGCAAGTGAACGATAAAGTGAGCGGCAAAATCATCCGGCTTGCAGCTGGTCCGGCAATCGGCTTTCTTGCTGGAAATGAGGTGACGATCTTGGCTCGAATGCGCAATCTCATCACCGATGTCCCCGGCGTTCTCGTCGGCAACGCCACCGATCTCAAAATCGGCAGCGGCGCGACGGCGATCGTTTTCGATAGGCCCGCCGTCGCGGCGGCGGATATTCGTGGCGGCGGTCCGGGCGTGCGCGAGACCGCCCTCCTCGATCCGGGCGCGACGGTGCAGGAAGTCGATGCGATTGCCATCTCGGGCGGCTCGGCCTTCGGCCTGGAGACGGCCGCCGGCGTGATGGCGTGTCTTGCCGAACAGGGCCGCGGCTTTCAGGTCGGCGCGGCGCGCATTCCGATCGTGCCGGGCGCGATTCTGTTCGATCTCCTAAGCGGCGGCGACAAGAACTGGGGCCGCAATCCGCCCTATCGCGAGCTTGGTTATGAAGCTGCAAAAAACGCCGCCGCCGAATTCGGGCTCGGCAGTGTCGGCGCCGGCACCGGCGCCACGACCGAAAATCTCAAGGGCGGTCTTGGCTCGGCTTCGGCCATTTCCCCGACCGGCCACATCGTCGGCGCGATTGTCGCGGTGAACGCCGTCGGCCGCGTCACCATCGGCGGCGGCCCGCATTTATGGCCTGCGCCGTTCGAGGTTGGCCGTGAATTCGGCGGGCTTGGCTTTCCCGCCAAAATCGCAGAGAGCGATCTCACGCCGCACGTCAAAGGCGGCCCGCCCAAAAGCACGACGCCCGCGCTGGTCGCGACCGACGCCGTTCTCACCAAGCCGCAGGCCCAGCGCCTCGCGATGCTCGCGTCCGCCGGGCTCGCCCGGGCCATCTGGCCGATTTTCACGCCGCTCGATGGCGACATCATTTTCGCCGTCGCGACCGGCCGCCGTCCGGTCGGCGATCCGCATCATGAGCTGTCGCTGATCGGCGCCACCGCCGCCGCCTGCCTCGCGCGCGCCGCCGGGCGCGCCATCTATGAGGCTACGGCGCTGCCCTATCCGGGCGTTCTGCCCGCCTGGCGCGACCGTTTCGGCGGCAAGTAATTCACCACGATTTTCGCAGCGCGGTTGCGGCGCGGCTTTGCTGCTGGCATAGACAGATTATGCAAAACCGCCCTCTCCTGATCGCACCCTCCATCCTGTCGGCGGACTTCGCGCGCCTCGGCGAAGAGGTCCGCGCCATCGAGACGGCAGGTGCCGACTGGATCCATGTCGATGTCATGGACGGGCATTTCGTGCCGAACATCACCATCGGCCCGGATGTCGTGAAGGCGCTGCGGCCGGTGACGAAAAAGCCGTTCGACGTCCACCTCATGATCGCGCCGTGCGATCCCTATCTCGAAGCCTTCGCCAAGGCGGGCGCCGACGTCATCACCGTTCACGTCGAGGCCGGCCCGCATATCCATCGCTCGCTGCAGGCGATCCGCGCGCTCGGCAAGAAAACCGGCGTCACGATGAACCCCGGCACGCCCGTTAGCTCCATCGAGCATGTCATCGATCTCGTGGATCTCATCCTCGTCATGTCGGTGAATCCCGGCTTCGGCGGCCAGAAATTTATTCCCGCCGCGCTCGACAAGATCCGCAACTGCCGTGCGCTCGCCGGCGGCCGCCCGATCGATATCGAAGTCGATGGCGGCGTCACGCCCGACAACGCGGCTGAAGTCGTCAAGGCGGGTGCGAACGTGCTCGTCGCGGGCTCCGCTGTCTTCAAGGGCGGCAACCTCGACGCCTACCGCCAGAACATTTCCGCAATCCGCAACGCGGCCGCCGCCGCGCGCGGCGAGGCAGCCTGATGATCCCACGTTATTCGCGTCCCGAAATGGCGGCGATCTGGTCGCCCGAAACCCGCTTCCGTATCTGGTTCGAGATCGAAGCCTACGCCACCGAGGCGATGGCCGAACTCGGCATGGTGCCGAAGGAAGCGGCAAAAACCGTCTGGGAAAAAGGCAAGAACGCCAAATTCGACATCGACCGCATCGACGCCATCGAGCGCGAGGTGAAGCACGACGTCATCGCCTTCCTCACCCATCTTGGCGAAATCGTCGGCCCCGAAGCGCGCTTCGTCCATCTCGGCCTCACCTCGTCGGACGTCCTCGATACTTGCCTTGCGGTGCAGCTTTCGCGCGCCGCCGACATCCTGATCGCCGACGTCGAGAAACTGCTCGCCGCCATCAAGCGCCGCGCCTTCGAGTTCAAGCACACGCCGACCATCGGCCGCTCGCACGGCGTGCATGCCGAGCCCACGACCTTCGGCCTCAAGCTCGCCTTCGCCTATGCCGAATTTTCGCGCGCGCTCGATCGCCTGAAACAGGCCCGCAAGGAAGTCGCGACCTGCGCCATCTCGGGCGCCGTCGGCACCTATGCCAATAACGACCCGCGCATCGAGGCCTATGTCGCGAAGAAGCTGAACCTCGCCATCGAGCCGATCTCGACCCAGATCATCCCGCGCGACCGCCACGCGATGTTCTTCGCGACGCTCGGCGTCGTCGCCTCCTCGATCGAGCGCCTTGCGACCGAAGTGCGCCATCTCCAGCGCACCGAAGTTCGCGAAGCCGAAGAGTTTTTCTCCGAGGGCCAGAAAGGCTCCTCGGCCATGCCGCACAAGCGCAACCCGGTGCTTTCGGAAAACATCGCGGGTCTTGCCCGCATGGTGCGCGCCTATGCGCTGCCGGCGATGGAAAACGTCGCGCTCTGGCACGAGCGCGACATCTCGCACTCCTCCGTCGAACGCATGATCGGCCCCGACGCAACGGTGACTCTCGACTTCGCGCTGAACCGCCTCACCGGCATCGTCGACAAGCTGCTGGTGTATCCCGAGACGATGAAGCGCAATCTCGAAACGCTCGGCGGCTTGCCGCATTCGGAGCGCGTGTTGCTCGCGCTCGTCAACAAGGGCCTCACCCGCGAGGCGGGCTACAAGCTCGTCCAGCGAAACGCCATGAAGGCCTGGCACGGCGAAGGCGATTTCGCCGCGCTACTCAAGGCCGATGCCGATGTGACGGCAAAACTATCGAATGCCGAGATCGATTCGATCTTCGACCTCGGCCATCACCTGCGTTACGTCGACACGATCTTCGATCGCGTCTTTGGCTGAGAGCGAAAGCCGCTTAGCTGGCGGCTTTGACTTCCGCGACCGCTTTCGCGAGCAGCTCGCTCATCGTTTGCCGCAGCATCTGGTCGGTGATGCCGGTCTTGCCCTTGGCGTCGAGATCGGCGCGCACCTTGCGGAACACATCGTCCTCGCCCGCTTCCTCGAAATCGGCGAGCACCACCGACTTGGCATAGGCTTCCGCATCGGCGCCCGTAAGGCCGAGCTTTTCCGCCGCCCAAGCGCCCAGAAGCTTGTTCCGGCGCGCGTTCGCCTTGAATTGAAGCTCCTCATCAAGCGCAAACTTCTTCTCGAAACCCTCTTCGCGCTTATCAAAGGTCGTCATTTTTCGGCCTCACAAACTCGTGGATGGGAACCGCCCGAGGGACGCTCGAGGGGGCACTGGAGCGCCTTGATATCGGTCGGCTGGCGCCGGATCAACTGCGCCCTATATGAAGTTTTGGTAGGGAAAGGCCTTGGAAAACAGCCTGTTTGCATTGTAACCACCCCCCGGTTCGGCTAGGTTCCGACAGCGATGTGCAGCGCAAAACTTGCCGCTACCGCCGCCCGTATCCAGGGGCCTGGTCTCAACCGCGAGCCTCAACCTGAGCGGTTTGTACGCTGGAGTCGTCCACAACGATGGATTTCATCAAAACACGGTATGGTGCCATGAGCCGTCGGCGCAAGATCTATGAAGGCAAGGCAAAGATCCTTTACGAAGGGCCGGAGCCTGCAACCCTCGTCCAGCATTTCAAGGACGATGCCACCGCCTTCAACGCCAAGAAACACGACATTCTCGACGGCAAGGGCGTCCTCAACAACCGCATTTCGGAATACATCTTCCAGCGGCTGAACGAGATCGGCGTGCCGACGCATTTCGTGCGCCGCCTCAATATGCGCGAGCAGCTGATCCGCGAAGTCGAGATCATTCCGCTCGAGGTCGTCGTCCGCAACGTCGCCGCGGGTTCGATGGCCCAGCGCCTCGGCCTCGAGGAAGGCACGCAGCTCCCCCGCTCGATCGTCGAGTTCTACTACAAGAACGACAAGCTGAACGATCCGATGGTGTGCGAAGAGCACATCACCGCTTTCGGCTGGGCGAACACCCAGGAGATCGACGACATCATGGCGCTGGCCATTCGCGTCAACGACTTCCTGAGCGGCCTTTTCCTCGGCATCGGCATCCGCCTCGTCGATTTCAAGATGGAGTGCGGCCGGTTGTGGGAAAACGACATGCTCCGCATCGTCGTCGCCGACGAGATTTCGCCGGACACCTGCCGGCTGTGGGACATCAAGACCAACGACAAGCTCGACAAGGATCGCTTCCGCCGCGATCTCGGCGGCTTGATCGAAGCCTACACGGAAGTCGCGAAGCGCCTCGGCATCATGGCCGAAGGCGAGCCGCCGCAGGGCCGCGGGCCGGTTCTGGTGCAGTGAGCACTCGCTAGCGTGACGTAATTCAGCGGGGGCGTGTTGCCCCCGCCTCTATTTCGGAGCTTTTAGAGATGAAAGCGCGGGTGATCGTTACCTTGAAAACGGGCGTGCTGGACCCGCAGGGCAAGGCCATCGAGAGCGCCCTGAAATCGCTCGGCGTCGAAGGCGTCGAGAGCGTGCGGCAGGGCAAGATTTTCGAGATCGAAGTCGCGGGCGCCGATCGGGCGAAAGCCGAAGCCAAGCTCAAGGAAGCCGCCGACAAACTGCTCTCCAATACCGTGATCGAGAATTACCGGGTCGAAATCCTATGAAGGCCGCCGTTCTCGTCTTCCCCGGCATCAATCGCGAGCACGACATGGCTCGCGCGCTGAAGCTGATCTCCGGAAAAGAAGCGGCGATGATCTGGCACACCGAGACGGAGCTGCCGGCCGGCACCGATCTCGTCGTCATTCCCGGCGGTTTTTCCTATGGCGATTATCTGCGCTGCGGCGCGATTGCCGCCCGCGCGCCGATCATGCAGGCCGTGCGCAAGCACGCCGATAAGGGCGGCCTCGTGCTCGCCGTCTGCAACGGTTTTCAGATCGCCTGCGAAGCGGGTTTGCTGCCGGGCGTTCTGATGCGCAATGCGAAGATGAAGTTCATGTGCAAGGAAGTGCATCTTCGCATCGAGCGCTCCGATACGCCCTTCACCCGCGGCTACAACGCCGGCAGCGTCATTCGCGTGCCGGTCGCCCATGGCGAAGGCAACTACATCGCCGATGCCGAAACCATCGCGCGGCTGGAAGGCGAAAATCGCGTCGCCTTCCGCTACGCCTCCGCTGACGGGAAAGTCGATCCGCATTTCAATGGCTCGATGAATGCGATCGCCGGTATTTTCTCGGAGAAACTGAACATCCTCGGCCTGATGCCGCACCCGGAAAACCATGTCGATCCGGTTGTCGGCCCCACCGACGGCCGCCGCCTGTTCGAGAGCCTTGTCGAAACCCTTGCCGCCTGATGATCCCCAACGAACCCAAGATCACACCCGAACTCGTCGCCCAGCACGGCCTGAAGCCCGATGAATACGAGCGCTTCCGCAAGCTGATCGGCCGCGACCCGACCTTCACCGAGCTCGGCATCGTTTCGGCGATGTGGAACGAGCACTGTTCCTACAAGTCATCGAAAGTCCATTTGCGGAGCCTTCCGACCAAGGCGCCGTGGGTCATCCAGGGACCGGGCGAAAACGCCGGCGTCATCGATATCGGTGACGGCCTCGCCTGCGTCTTCAAGATGGAAAGCCACAACCATCCCTCTTTCATCGAGCCCTATCAGGGCGCGGGAACCGGCGTCGGCGGCATCTTGCGCGACGTCTTCACCATGGGCGCGCGGCCGATCGCATGCCTCAACTCGCTGCGCTTCGGCGATCCCAAGCATCCCAAGACGCGCTCGCTCGTTTCCGGCGTCGTCGCCGGCATCGGCGGTTACGGCAATTCGTTCGGCGTGCCCACGGTCGGCGGCTCGGTCGGCTTTCATTCGCGCTATGACGGCAACAATCTCGTCAACGCGATGGCTGTCGGCCTCGCCGAGACCGACAAGATTTTCTACGCCAAGGCGACCGGCGTCGGCCGCCCCGTCGTCTATCTCGGCTCAAAGACGGGCCGCGACGGCATCCACGGCGCGACCATGGCCTCGGCCGAATTCGACGACGCCTCCGAAGAGAAGCGCCCGACCGTGCAGGTCGGCGATCCCTTCGCCGAGAAGCTGCTGCTCGAGGCTTCGCTTGAGATCATGCGGAAGGGCTGCGTCATCGCCATCCAGGACATGGGTGCGGCGGGCCTTACTTGTTCGGCGGTCGAGATGGGCGCCAAGGGCGATCTCGGCATCACCCTCGATCTTGAAACGGTGCCGACGCGCGAAGCGGCGATGACCGCTTACGAAATGATGCTCTCCGAAAGCCAGGAGCGCATGCTGATGGTGCTGAAGCCCGAAAAGGAAAAAGAGGCCGAGGCGATCTTCAGGAAGTGGGGGCTCGATTTCGCGATCGTCGGCGAGACCACCGACACCCGCCGCTTCATCGTGCGCTACCACGGCGACACCATGGCGGATCTGCCGATCAAGGAACTCGGCGACGAGGCGCCCGAATACAACCGGCCCTTCACCGAACCGAAGAAACTGCCGGTTTTGGATGCGGCTGACGTGCCCTGCCCGGTTTCGATTGGCGAGGCGCTGAAGAAGCTCATCGGCTCGCCGGATCTGTGCTCGAAGCGCTGGGTGTGGGAGCAGTACGATCACCTGATCCTCAACAACACCGTGCAGCGTCCGGGCGGCGACGCCGCCGTCGTGCGCATCAACGACGGGCCGAAGGCGCTCGCCATGACCACCGACGTCACGCCGCGCTACTGTGAAGCCGATCCGTTCGAAGGCGGCAAGCAAGCCGTCGCCGAAGCCTGGCGCAACCTCACCGCCGTCGGCGCGCGCCCGCTTGCCGTCACCGACAACCTCAACTTCGGCAACCCCGAGCGGCCGGAGATCATGGGCCAGTTCGTCTATTGCGTGCACGGCATTGCCGAAGCCTGCAAGGCGCTCGACTTCCCGGTCGTCTCCGGCAACGTCTCGCTGTACAACGAGACCAACGGCCGCGGCATCCTGCCGACCCCCACCATAGGCGGCGTCGGCGTGCTCGACGATCTTTCAAAGTCCGCCTCGCTCGCCTTCAAGAACGAGGGCGAGGAAATTCTTGTGGTTGGCGAGACCAAGGGCTGGCTCGGCCAGTCTTCTTTCCTTGCCACCGTTCTCGGCCGCGAAGAAGGCGCGCCGCCGCCGGTCGATCTTGCGGTCGAGAAGCGCAACGGCGATTTCGTCCGCGGCCTGATCGGCAGCGGCTTCGCCACCGCCGTGCACGATCTTTCCGATGGCGGTTTGCTGGTGGCACTCACTGAGATGGCAATGGCATCCGACATCGGTGTAACGCTCGCGGCCTCGCCTGTCGGCCTGCCCCCTCACGCTTTCTGGTTTGGTGAGGATCAAGCCCGCTATGTGATCACTGTGAAGCCCGCCGATCTGTCCAAGGTGGAAGCAGCCGCGACCAAGGCCGGCGTCCCGCTGCAGCGTCTTGGAACAACCGGCGGCCGGCAATTGACGCTGCCGGGCGCCGACCCAATATTGGTTGCGGATTTGCATCACCTTCACGAGTCGTGGCTGCCGACCTATATGGCAGGCGAACCCGATACGAAGTGAGCCTGCCCCAGGAGAATTCGAATGGCGATGGATGCCCGGGAAATCGAACGCCTCATCAAGGAGGCGATCCCCGACGCCCACGTGGAAATCCGCGATCTAGCGGGCGATGGCGACCATTATGCCGCCACGGTCGTAGCCGAAAGCTTTAGGGGTAAAAGCCGTGTGCAGCAGCACCAAATGGTCTATGCTGCGCTGAAAGGCTCCATGGGCGAGGCCCTGCATGCACTCGCGCTGCAAACCACGACTCCGTGAGGATGTTCAGTTAAGGATACTTGGGAACGATACAAATGAGCGCACAGCAATTCATCGAACAACAGATCAAGTCGAATGACGTCGTGCTTTTTATGAAAGGCACGCCGCAGTTCCCTCAGTGCGGATTTTCCGGACAGGTCGTGCAAATCCTCGATTACCTCGGCGTCCCCTACAAGGGCGTGAACGTTCTCGACTCCGACGAGCTGCGTCAGGGCATCAAGGCCTTTTCCAACTGGCCGACGATCCCGCAGCTCTATGTCAAGGGCGAGTTCGTCGGCGGCTGCGACATCATCCGTGAGATGTTTCAGGCCGGCGAGTTGCAGTCGACGCTGAAAGATAAGGGCATCGCGTTGCGCGCGCCTGCGCAGGCCTGATCGCTTCGCGAAAATAAATTCGCAAAAACAAAAAGGCCGCTTTTAAGAGCGGCCTTTTTTATTTCTGCTCTGGCGAGAATTAGCGCGAGTAATACTCGACGACGAGATTCGGCTCCATCTGCACCGGGTACGGCACTTCCGTGAGCGTAGGCACGCGGGTGAGCTTCGCGGTCTTCTTGCTCTCGTCGACTTCGATGTAATCGGGCACTTCGCGCTCGGTCGACTGTGAAGCTTCGATGACGATCGCAAGATCCCTCGCCTTGTCGCGCAGTTCGACAACGTCGCCGACTTCGAGACGATAGCTTGGCACCGTCACGCGCTTGCCGTTCACTTTGACGTGGCCATGCGAAATAATCTGACGCGAAGAGAACACCGTCGGCACGAACTTCGCGCGATAAACGAGCGCGTCGAGACGGCGCTCGAGAAGACCGATCAACAGCGCGCCGGTATCGCCGCGCAGCCGCGAGGCTTCCTTGTAGATGTTACGGAACTGCCGCTCGGTGATGTTGGCATAGTAGCCGCGGAGCTTCTGCTTGGCGCGAAGCTGCACGCCGAAGTCGGAGAGCTTGCCCTTGCGGCGCTGGCCGTGCTGACCCGGACCATATTCGCGGCGGTTGACGGGGCTCTTCGGGCGGCCCCAGATATTTTCGCCCATGCGGCGGTCGAGTTTATGTTTCGCCGACAAACGCTTTGACATCGCAGATCCCTTCTTTCTC
>Ga0182740_1002050_pt1 | contig 12772 bp, 12 predicted proteins | sample eDN5th37CKraftBY_FD_128872 | JGI IMG/M metagenome (GOLD analysis project Ga0182740, IMG submission 128872) | Enriched backyard soil microbial communities from Emeryville, California, USA - eDNA 5th pass 37_C Kraft BY (version 2) (version 2) | ecosystem: Environmental > Terrestrial > Soil >...
AATGCCCCACATAGCGCAGCAACCGGCCCCAGACCTCTTCCTGCGTCGAGGGTTTGCCGCCGATGAACCGCGTCACGTCCGGATCCGTCCAGAGGGCGAAGCAATCGGCGAAATCGTCCGCCCGATGGCCGCGCAGGACGAGGCGCTCGGATAGGAGAATCGGCACGGAAGCGGCAGTCGCGGGGAAGACGGACATCGGTTCAATCGGCAGGTATGAATCACGCACCTCGAACGGTGCGCCGGGCGTGACGATTCCCGCATAACGATCATGGTCATGCAAGGCCCACCTCCGGCTGAACGGATCAGGCCATCTAAAGCAGCCCTGCTCCGACGTTCACCGCGAGCGCCAGAATCATCGTGTTGAACAGGAAGGACAGGATCGTGTGGGCGAGCGCCAGACGGCGCATGCGCTTGGACAGGATGACCACGTCCGACGTCTGGGCCGCGGCCCCGAGATTGAACGAGAAATAGAGAAAATCCCAGTAATCCGGCCGCTCCTTGTGCGGGAAGGCGAGGCCCTGCCGCTCGCCTTTGTCGCCGTAATATTCGTGGGCGTAATGGATGGCGTAGATCGTATGCACGAAGAACCACGAACAGAGAATGGTGATGCCCGCGATGATCAGGTGGAAGCCCTGCTGATCGACGCCACCAGCGCGGATGCCGGTGAGTTCCGCCGCGATCGCGGCAAGGCTCGCAATGGAGGCCGCGAGCGTCAGGACCAGCACGACCGGCGCGGCCTCGTCCTCCTGGGCGGCGCGGTCCTGCATCATCGCCGTCGAGGAACGGGCCGCCATGGCCCCCGCCAGCACGAGGTAAAATACGACGCCGAGATCCCAGGCCACGAGCAGACGTGAATTGGTTTCCCAGGAAGAGGGCAGGACGACGAACACCAGGAGGACGACGAGAACGGCTCCGAGGAGCCGTGGGCGCAGACGGGCTTGCATGAGGATCGACATCACACACTCGCAAGGCGAACGGGACAGGGACTCTGGAGCCCGACGCGATCTGTCCTAGATCACCAGCGCATCCTGCGGAAGAGTGGACCTGGTTTTCCGCAGGATGCGCTCTTCAAGGAACGGCGCACCGGACCGAAAGCGGGTCCACCTTTGGGGCCGATGCCCTCAGTTTATCCGCAAAAGGAGATCACGATGAATCGCAAGGCAAGAGCCGTTTGGCAGGGTACGGGCAAGGATGGCACTGGCCATCTCACGTCGGATTCCGGCGTTCTGTCCTCGACACCCTATTCCTTCAAGACCCGTTTCGAGAACGAGAAGGGCACGAACCCGGAGGAACTGATCGCCGCAGCCCATGCCGGCTGCTTCACCATGGCCCTTGCCTTCCAGCTCCAGGGCGCGGGTTTCACGCCCACCGAGCTCACCACCGAGGCGGTCGTCTCCCTCGAGCAGGAGGGCAGCGGGTTTGCGATCAAGAAATCGGCCCTGACGCTCAACGCCAACGTACCGGGCATCGACCGCGCCAAATTCGAGGAACTCGCCCGCGCGGCGGAGAAGAACTGCCCGGTCTCCAAGGTGCTCAACGCCGAAATCACGATGGATTTCACGCTGGCTTGAGTCCCCATCCGTGGTCACCGGCCTCGTGCCGGTGACTTCGCTTCTGGAGCGCGCGGCGATTGTCCAATGGAAATGGCCGGCACAAGGCCGGCCATGACACGAGATCGGCAAGGATGCCTTACATCGCCGCTTTCTTGTAGCTGTCGACGATCGCCTGTCCGTCGGGACCGGCCTTCTTCAACCAATCCTGCGTCAGCTGCTCGCCGACCTTCTGAAGACCCGCCTTGAGTTCGGCGCTCGGCGGTTGGACCTTCATGCCTTTGCCGGCCATCTGATCGGTGTACCACTTGGTCTTTTCCTGGGCCGTCTTCCAACCGCGCTCCTCCGCCGTCTTGGCGGCTTTGAGCACGGCTTCCTGGGTCGGCTTGTCGAGCGCGTCGAAAGCCGCCTTGTTGACGAAGGTCAGGTTCTTCGGAATCCAGGCCTGGGTGTCGTAGAAGTGAGTAAGCGACTCCCACACCTTCGAATCGTATCCAGTGGCGCCCGAGGTCATGAAGGTGGTGACCACGCCCGTGGCGAGTGCCTGCGGCAGGTCCGCCGCCTGCACCGTGACCGGCTGCGCGCCGACGAGTTCGGCGATGCGGGCGGTGCCGGGATTGTAGGAGCGCCACTTCACGCCCTTGAGATCCTCGACGGTGTTGATGTCCTTCTTGGCGAAGATGCCCTGCGGCGGCCACGGCACCGCGAACAGCAGCATCAGGCCTTGGCTCGCGAACTTTTTCTCGATGGCAGGCTTCTGCACGTCCCAGAGCTTCTTCGCCTGGTCGAACGAGGTGGCGAGGAAGGGCACCACGTCGAGGCCGTAGACCGGATCCTCGTTCTCGTGCAGCGACATCAGCACCTCGCCGGCCTGGGCCTGCCCGGTCTGCACCGCGCGCTTGATCTCCGGGGCTTTGAAGAGCGAGGCGTTGCCATGAACCGTGATCTGCAGCTTGCCGCCGGTCGCATCGGCAACGTCCTTGGCGAAGGCGTTCAGGTTCTCGGTGTGGAAGTTGTCCGCCGGATAGGCGGCGGGCAGGTTCCACTTGGTCTGAGCCATCGCGGGCGCTGCCAGGAGCAGAGCTCCCGCAAGGCTCAGACCGAAGCGTGTCATGTGTTTCATCGTCATTCTCCCTCTGGTTTTTATGAAATGATCTATTCCGGGAAAGCCGTTCGCGGCAGCCACAGCGCAATGTCCGGAAAAGCCGTGATGATGGCAACCGCGGCGACGAGCAGGAAGAAGAACGGCAACGCCGCCCGGGCAATCGTGAAACTATCGCGCCCGCTCATGTTCTGCAGCACGAAGAGGTTGAAGCCGACCGGCGGGGTGATCTGGGCCATCTCCACGAGGATGATGAGGAACACGCCGAACCAGACGAGGTCGAAGCCTGCCTGCTTCACCATGGGCAGAACGACCACCGTGGTGAGCACGATCATCGAAATGCCGTCGATGAGGCAGCCCAGGAGGATGTACATGACCGTGAGGGCAGCGATCAGCACGTAAGGCGACAGATGCAGCGACTCGACCCAGGAGGCTAGGGCCACCGGAATCCCCGTATAGGCCATGGCCGCCGTGGTGAATGCGGCGCCGGCCAGGATCAGCATGATCGTGACCGTCAGGCGCGTCGCGCTCAACAGGCTCTCGACGAAGGTCGTCCATGTCAGGGTGCCGGACCACCAGGCCAGGATAAGCGCGCCCGTCACGCCCCAGGCGGCGCATTCCGTCGCGGTCGCCCAGCCGAAGATGAGCGAGGCGAAAATGGCGGCGATCAGCAGGAGGACGGGGAGAAGCTTTGCCGAGCGCCGGAGCTTGAAGGCGACACTCGTCCGGGGTTCGGGCGGTGGCGACTTGGCGGGATTGAGGGCCGACCACAGGACGATGTAGCCCGAATAGAGCGCCATCACGACGAGGCCCGGCAGGAACCCCGCAAGGAAGACCTGGATGACGGACACGTTCGCCGCGATGGCATAGACCACCATCGGAATGGACGGCGGGATCAGGAGGCCGAGGGTGCCGGAGCCGGCAAGGCTCCCCAGGCTCATCATGTCGTCGTAGCCGCGCTTCTTGAGTTCGGGCAGAGCGATCTTGCCCACGGTGGCGCAGGTGGCCGCGGAAGACCCCGAAACGGCGGCGAAGACGCCGCACCCGACGACATTCACGTGCAGCAGGCGGCCGGGAAGCCAGTTCAGCCACGGCGCCAGTCCCATGAACATCTGCTCCGACAGGCGCGTGCGGAACAGGATCTCGCCCATCCAGATGAAAAGCGGCAGGGCCGCGAGCGTCCAGGACGCGGAGCTCGCCCAGACGGTTGTCGCCAGGACCGGGCCGATGGGCACGGTCGTGACCATGAGAATGGCCGCGAAACCCACCAGGATCAGGGCGATGCCGATCCAGACGCCAAGCGCCAGAAGGCCGAGGAGGAAACCGAAAAGAATGGCCGCGGTGGCGACGAGGCTGAGGTCCGAGAACATGTGTCAGAGCCCGCTCTCGGCCGCGCGATTGACGATCTCTTCGGGCGTGGCTGCCGGCGGCTTCTCGTAGCGCGGTGTCCCTCCCCTCAATCCATGAATCAGCTCGTCCAGGAAGGCGATGGCGAGGATTGTCAGACCGAGCGAGTATCCGAGCTGCGGGAGCCAGAGCGGCACGGCCAGGACTCCCTGAGACATGTCGTTGAAGCGCCAGCTGTCATAGGTCATCTGCACGGCGTGCCAGGCGAAGAAGCCGATGATCGCGGTTCCGACGGCCAGGCAGGCGATCTCGACCGCGCGCCGCCCGCCGATGGGCAAGCGGTCGAGGACGAGCCCGATGCGAATCAGCTCCCCGGATCTGAACGTATAGGCGAGTCCCAGGAAGGCCATCGCGGCCATGGACCAGGCTGCGAAATCGTCCCCGGCCGGGATGTTGATCCCGAGTCCGCGTCCGAGCGAGAGGCCCATCATCAGGAGGAAGATCACAAGAAGGAAAACGCCCGCGAGATAGCCGGCGAAGCGGTAAAGGCCGTCGAGGAAGGTTCGGATCATGCGGTCCGTTTCAAATGCTCGGCGTGAAAGCTTGGCCGAGTTTAGGGGCATTCTCCAAAGGAGCAAGCGGTTCCTTGCCGGACCGCTGCACAGGCGTTGAGCAAAACATGAGAGACTGCCCATCTTCCTGACAGAACCAATCTCCCCCTCCGCCGTTGAGAGATCAGACGTGACAGTGCGTCACTGATAATTCAGGAGGAATACATGGCTTCAAAGCATCTCATGATGGCGCTTCTCGGAACGGCTCTTCTGTCGGCCCCGGCTCTCGCCCAGAATCAGCCTGCCACTTCGACGACCAGCCCGAACGCTGCTTCGTCGTCCACCACGTCGGCTGGTTCCATGTCCAGCGGCAACTGGATGACCCAGGAGAAAGCCGGCCAATGGCGCGCATCGAAGATCGAAGGCCTGGATGTCTATAACAACAACAACGAGAAGATCGGCGATATCAGCGAGTTGCTCGTGGATCAGAGCGGCAAGATCGAAGCTGTCGTGATCGGCGTTGGCGGTTTCCTCGGCATGGGCCAGCATGACGTCGCCATTCCCTTCGACCAGATCAAGTTCGTCAACGAGCCGCGCGCGAACGCGACCGCCTCGAACACCTCGACCGGCACGGCTGGCATGGGCAACACCGCCGGCACGACGGCGGGCACGGCTGGCACCGCCACCAATGCTCCGGCCACGACGGGTTCGACCGCCGGCTCGAACGCAGCCGGCACGACCAGCTCGTCCGCCGACAACAACATGAACCGGTCCGCGCCCGATCACGCCATGCTCGACATGACCAAGGATCAGCTGAAGGCCGCTCCGGAGTTCAAGTACAGCCGCTAAACACCCGTTCCAGCGGAACGAGAAAGGGGCCCCTGAGGCCCCTTTTTTGTTGGTTGCTCACGATTTCTGGTGGGCGATGATCCGGTCCCTGATCGCGTCGTAGGCGTTCTGCGGAATGATCTTCTTGTCCACGAGCTCGTTCTTGGCCTTGTAGGGGCGACCTTTGATGATCGCATCCGCCCGGGCCGAGCCGATCTGGGGCAGCTTGTCGAGCTGGTCCTTGGACGCGGTGTTGATATCGATGAGCGCGCTCGTGGACGATGAGGCGCTGGGCGCCGGCTTGGCGACCGCCGGCGCCGTGCCGGGAGCGGCGGTTTGCGCCAAGACCGGCGAGACGAGCAGGGAGCCGAGGGCGATCAGGGCCCCGAGATGAGGTAAGCGCATCGTATCCTCCTTTGATGGCCGGATCGTTCCCGAAATCCTTCACCCGGCATCATCAGAGAACAGAATTAGAGCACAGCTAAGCTGGAACGACCCGTGCCCGGCCCTTTCGAACGGAGGCCTGCGTGGGATCGGTGCCGCCCGCATGTCTTTTCCGCCGTGTCCCTTGCTCCCGCAGGTGGATGCGACCTCCCGCCCCTGTCTCGACCCTCGCCAGGGGCCGATCTCCATGCTAGAACAAAATAAGAACAAATCGGCGAAGGACCCATGGACGAGAAGCTTGCCAAGAAGCTGCGTATCCTGGCGGACGCGGCGAAATACGATGCCTCCTGCTCCTCCTCCGGCGCGCCCAAGCGCAAAGCCGATGTGGGAGGCCTGGGCTCGACGGACGGGAACGGCATCTGCCACGCCTACACGCCGGACGGACGCTGCGTGTCGCTGCTGAAAATCCTGCTCACCAATTACTGCCTGTTCGACTGCGCCTATTGCGTGAACCGGCGCTCATCCAACGTGAAGCGGGCCAAGTTCTCGGTCGACGAGGTGGTGACGCTCACGGTCGAGTTCTACAAGCGCAACTACATCGAGGGCCTGTTTCTCTCGTCCGGCATCATCCGCTCGCCGGACTACACCATGGAGCAGATGCTGCTGGTGGCCAAGAAACTGCGCCGCGACCACGGCTTCCGCGGCTACATCCACCTGAAGACGATTCCGGAAGCGAGCCCCTGGCTCATCGAGGAGGCGGGCCTGTGGGCCGACCGCCTGTCGATCAACCTGGAACTGCCGACGGAAAAGAGCCTGGAGCGGCTCGCGCCCGAGAAGGACGGTGCCTCCATCGAGACCGCCATGGCGCAGATGTTCGAGCGCATCGAGGAGGCGCGCGAGGAGCGCCGCTATTTCTCGCCGGCGGGTCAAACCACGCAGATGATCGTCGGGGCGGACGACACCACGGATGCGGACGTGCTGCGCACATCCGCCAAGCTCTATGGCCATTACGCCATGAAGCGCGTGTATTATTCCGCCTTCAGTCCGATCCCGGATTCGAGCGCCATCCTGCCTCTGAAATCGCCGCCCCTGATGCGCGAGAGCAGGCTCTACCAGGCCGATTGGCTGCTGCGCTATTACGGCTTCAACGTGGACGAGATCGCCGCCGGGACCGAGAAGGGCATGCTCGACCTCGACGTCGATCCGAAGCTCGCCTGGGCGCTGAAGAACCGCCACCGCTTTCCGGTCGACGTGAACCGCGCCGAGCGCGAGATGCTGCTGCGCGTGCCTGGCCTCGGAGCCCGGGCGGTCGACAAGATCGTGGTGGCCCGCAAGCACACCACGTTGCGCCTGGAGGATGTCGCCCGCCTCACCTCGGGGCTGAAACGCGCCAAGCCTTTCCTCATCGCGGCCGACCATCACCCGAAAGCCAAGCTCGATTCCCTCGGCCTGCGCGAGCGGCTGATCGAGAAGCCGCAACAGCTGAGCTTGTTTGGATGACAGCATGACGCTCCACCGCATCACCCTCACATACGGCGCGGATCTGGACGGCTTTCGCCGGGCGGTGCGGCGGCTGATCGCCGAGGAACTGGCGCCGCAGCACGTGGTCTTCGCCATCGACGACACGCCAAGCCTGTTTGGCCAGGAAACGATGGGCGAGGCCCCGCCGGTTACGATCCCGAAAGGCGTGGCGCGGCTGATCAAGCATGTGGTCTGCCATGGCGACCCTGAGCGCTACGCCCTGCTCTACCAGCTCGTCTGGCGGGTGCTGAACGGCGAACGCGATCTGCTCGAGGTCGCGAGCGACCCGCTCGTGCATCGCATCGACATGATGGCGCGATCCGTGCGGCGTGATCTGCACAAGATGCACGCCTTCGTAAGGTTCAGGCGAATGCCGGGTGAAGACCTGGAGCGCTTCGCCGCCTGGTTCGAACCCGAGCACTTCATCCTGGAGACGGCCGCGCCCTTCTTCGTCGACCGCTTCCGCTCCATGGACTGGACGATCCTCACGCCCATCGGCTCGGTGCGCTGGGACCGCCGGTCTCTGACCTTCGGCCCGCCGGCGCAGCGCGACGATGCTCCCGCCGAGGACAGTTTCGAGGAAGGCTGGCGCGGCTATTACGAGAGCGTGTTCAACCCGGCCCGGGTGAACCCCACCGCCATGCGGGCCGAGATGCCGAAGAAGTACTGGCGCAACATGCCCGAGACCGCGGCGATCCCAGGCCTGATCCAAACTGCCTCCCGGCGCGTTGAACGGATGATCGAACAGGAGGCGACAATGCCCGCCAAACGCATCCCCGAGCGTGCTCTTGAAGCCATGTGGGATCAGGAGCCGAAGAGCCTGGGCGACCTCAACGCCATCATCGCCAAGGCCGGCCCACTGGTGCCCGGCGCCACCCAGGCGGTCTTCGGCGAGGGCCCGGCCCATGCCGAGATCGTCTTCGTCGGCGAGCAGCCGGGCGACCAGGAGGACCTGCAGGGCCGCCCCTTCGTGGGGCCTGCCGGCAAGCTGCTGACCAAGGCCATGAAGGAAGCCGGCATCGACCGCGAGCAGGCTTATCTCACCAATGCGGTGAAGCATTTCAAATTCGAGCAGCGCGGGCACCGGCGCATCCATTCCAAGCCCACGGCCGGCGAGGTGAAGCATTACCGGCCCTGGCTGATGAAGGAACTCGAACTGGTGAAGCCCAAGCTCGTCGTGGCGCTCGGAGCGACGGCGCTGCTGGCGCTGACCGGCAAGGCGACGCCGATCACCCGCTCGCGCGGGCGGGCCCGGTTCGGGACTTACGAAGGCTACATCACCGTCCACCCGTCCTACCTGCTGCGCCTGCCGGACGAGGCGACCAAGCGGGAGGCCTATGAGGCATTCCTGAACGACCTGCGCCGCGTTCACGATCTCGCGAAGGCCGACCTGGAGACCGGAGAGCTGCCGCTGGCGGCGGAATAGGACATTCTTGCAACAGGTCCGAAGCAAGGCGTTAACCCTCGTTAACCGCCCCTTAAACCGCCACATTTAGGGTGCTCCAGAGCATGAAAGGCCGGACCCTATACCGGCCAGATCGATGCGGGGTTTTTAGAGGTGGCGAACGGACGCGACCGGCGCGAGCCGGTCTTCGATGCGACCGCTGGGGAAGCGGGGGAGCTGGACTTTCGCCTCTCGCCCGAGGACCGGGCAGGGGGGACCATGGCACGCAGGCGGACTTCTTCGAACGGCGGAGGCGGGCCGCGCCGTCCAGCCAAGCTCAAGAAATCCAAGCGCAAGGGCGGCCGTTCCCTCTTCAGCAAGCTCGTCTATGCCGGTCTGGTGCTCTGCCTCTGGGGCGTCATCGGAATCGGCGGCGTGGTCGCCTATTACGCCTCGCAGCTGCCGCCCATCGACCAGCTCACGGTGCCGAAGCGCCCGCCGAACATCGCCATCATGGCGAGCGACGGCTCGCTGCTCGCCAATCGCGGCGAGACCGGCGGCCGCACCGTCTCGCTCAAGGAGCTTCCGCCCTACCTGCCCAAGGCCTTCGTGGCGATCGAGGACCGGCGCTTCTACGACCATTTCGGCATCGATCCCGTCGGCATCGGCCGCGCGATCTACCGCAACCTGGCCCATAAGGGCGGCCTGCAGGGCGGCTCGACCCTGACCCAGCAGCTCGCCAAGAACCTCTTCCTGACCCAGGAGCGCACCGCCTCGCGCAAGATCCAGGAGGCGATCCTGGCGCTCTGGCTCGAGCGCAACTACTCGAAGGACCAGATCCTCGAGCTCTACCTCAACCGGGTCTATTTCGGCGCCGGCGCCTATGGCGTCGAGGCCGCCTCCCAGCGCTATTATGGCAAGTCCGCCCGCAACGTCTCGCTCTCGGAAGCGGCCGTACTGGCGGGCCTCGTTCAGTCGCCCTCGCGCTTGGCTCCCAACCGCAATCCCGAGCGGGCGCAGGCCCGCGCGGAACTCGTGATCGCGGCCATGAACGAGCTCGGCTTCATCACGCCGGGCATGACCAAGACCGCGCTCGGCGCGCCGGCCGAACCCGTGCGCCCGAACGGCGCGGGCTCGGCCAATTACGCCGCCGACTACGTGATGGACGTGCTCGACGATTTCGTCGGCAACGTGGAATCCGACATCGTGGTCTCGACCACCATCGAGCCCACCATGCAGGCGGCCGCCGAGCGCGTCCTCGTGGAGGAGCTCAACGCCAAGGGCCAGAAGTTCAATGTGAGCCAGGGCGCCTTCGTGGCCCTGCAGCCGGACGGCGCCGTCCGCGCGCTGGTGGGCGGCCGCAACTACGAGACGAGCCAGTTCAACCGGGCCACGACCGCCCGTCGCCAGCCCGGTTCGTCCTTCAAGCCCTTCGTCTATCTCACGGCCGTCGAGCGAGGCTACACGCCCGACATGGTCCTCGAGGACGGGCCGGTCAATTACGGCGGCTGGGCCCCGAAGAACTACGACCGCAAGTATCGTGGGCCGATCGCCATGCGCGATGCCCTGGCGCTCTCGCTCAACACCATCGCGGTCAAGCTCAACATGGAGGTCGGGCCGAAGAACGTGGTGCAGACGGCGCAGCGGCTCGGCATCTCCTCGCCCCTGCAGGCCAACGGCTCCCTCGCCCTCGGCACCTCCGAGGTCACGCCGCTCGAACTGGTGAGCGCCTATGCGGCCTTCGCCAATGGCGGCATCGGCGTCGTGCCTTACGTCATCAGCCAGGTGAAGACCACCGACGGCAAGCTGATCTACAAGCGCCCGAATTCGGGAGGCCTGGGCCGTGTCATCGATCCCGGCGTGGTCGCCATGATGAACGAGATGATGCACAACACCTTCGTCGTCGGCACGGCACGGTCGGCGCAGATCCCCGGCTGGGCCCTCGCCGGCAAGACGGGAACGACCGACGATTACAAGGACGCCTGGTTCGTGGGCTTTTCCGGCAATCTCGTCGCGGGCGTCTGGCTCGGCAACGACGACGGCACGCTGACCAAGCGCGTCACCGGCGGCAACCTACCGACGGAGGTCTGGCATAACTTCATGAAGGTCGCGCTGAAGGACAAGCAGCCGGTGCCCCTGCCGGGCAGCGAGCGCTTCCGCATCCCGTCGGAAGTGCCCGTGGCCGGTGCCGAAGGCGATCCGCGCTATGCCAATGCGGGCAACGGCGACAATGCCTGGATCCCGCCCCAGCCGGCGCCCCAGCGCCGCGCCAGCCGCGATAAGAACTTCTTCGAGAAACTGTTCGGGCTCTGAGACCACGCGGTATCTTCAGCACTGTCATGCCATGGCCGCGTAACGGAACGCGACATGACAGTGAGTGAGTTCAAAACCACGTCAATCATTACCTGCCACGTAATCGCCTGCGCTCCCAGCCCTTGGCATGCTCGCTTCACCACTCATGAAGGAGCCTGCCATGACAGCCTATGCCATCGGTCATCTGCACGACGTCAATGTCGGTCCGGACATCGTCGAATATCTGCGCCGCATCGATGAGACCCTCGCCCCGTTCGGCGGGCGTTTCATCATTCACGGCGGACCCGTGACGATATTGGAAGGATCCTGGTCGGGGGACCTGATCGTGATTGCGTTTCCGGACAAGGACCGGGCCCGCGCGTGGTACGATTCGCCAGCCTATCGACGGATCCTGCCGCTGCGGACCGGGAACTCACGCGGCGACGTCGTTTTCATCGACGGGGTTTCCGCCGACCATAAGGCCGCCGACATCATCGCCGGACTTCCCGTGGCAGATCAGCCCTTGAGCTGATGCCCCCTCGCCCGCCCCGTCGCCAGGAACAGGACGAGCGCCAGCACGCCGGTCGTGGCGATGGTGGCAGGCAGGGGAACCGCCGAGGCGTCTAGGTTGCGCCCCAGCAGGATCCCCACGATGGCCGCGAACGTCATCTGGCAAATGCCGAGCAGGGACGAGGCCGCGCCGGCGCGATCCGGAAAGGGCATCAGCGCCGAGGCCATGGATTGCGGCATGGTGAGGCCGACGCCCAATCCGTAAAGCGCCATGGGCGCGCTGACGCTCAAGGACGAGGGAACGCCCGCGAGCACCAGAGCCAGCATGGTAACGCCGCCGAGCGCGAGGCAGGTCACGCCCACCCTGATCGTTCCGTCGAGCCCGTAGCGGCCCACGAGGCGCTGCGCCAGCATGGTGCCGGTCATGAAGCCCACCACCACGAAGGTGAAGGAGAAGGCGAAGGACAGCTCGTCCAGGCCATAGATCTTCTGAAGCACGAAGGACGAGCCGGAGATGAAGGCGAAGAGCCCGCCATAGGTGAGCATGGACAGGCCCACATAGGTCCGGTAGCCGGGATGTCCGAGAAGAAGCCGGAAGCCGCGCAGGATCGTCGCGAACGAGATCGGCAGCTCCGATTTTTTGCGGATGCTTTCCGGCATGCGCCACAGGATGGTCGCGGCGAGTGCGACGCCGAACAGGATCATGACGCCGAAGGTCACGCGCCAGCCGGTGAGGCGCTCGATGACTCCCCCGAGAACGGGAGCCGCCGCCGGCACCACGCCCATGATCGTGCCCATGCGCGACAGCTCGCGGCCCGCGCGTGGTCCCTCATAGAAATCGCGCACGATGGCGCGGCCGAGCACGATGGGGCCCGACGCGCCGAGCGCCTGCAGGAAGCGTGCCCCGATCAGAGTCTCGATGTTGGGCGAGAGTGCGCAGATCAGGCTGGCAACCGTGAAGAGCCCGAGGCCGAAGAGCAGCACGGGCTTGCGCCCGATCCGGTCGGAGATCGGCCCGTAGAAGAACTGCCCGGCGGCAAAGCCGAGAAGGAAGGCCGACAGGGTCAGCTGCGTCTGGCCCGTGCTGGCCTGAAGCCCCGCGGCGATCGCAGGCAGCGAGGGCAGGTACATGTCCGTCGAGAGCGGACCGAGCGCGGTGAGCAGCGCCAGGACGACGGTGAGGGCCAGCGTATCGGGTTTGAGCATGGAAGGGTCGCGGCAATGAGGGAGGCTCGAACTAACCCGGAAAGAACCCGCTGTCACGGGTTCAAGCGCTTCGGATGTCGGTTCGGTTGGCCTGCCG
>Ga0182740_1002052_pt1 | contig 12769 bp, 13 predicted proteins | sample eDN5th37CKraftBY_FD_128872 | JGI IMG/M metagenome (GOLD analysis project Ga0182740, IMG submission 128872) | Enriched backyard soil microbial communities from Emeryville, California, USA - eDNA 5th pass 37_C Kraft BY (version 2) (version 2) | ecosystem: Environmental > Terrestrial > Soil >...
CTGGTAGGCGATCTTTATCAGGTCGTGCCGGAGCTCACCGAGGAATTGAAGCGGCGGCGGTCATGACGCAGGGCGGCAGACCGGCAAGCCGGGTGATTTTGGTGTAATAGATGGTGCGCGGGTGCGTCGGGGAGGCCTGACGGGATGCCGCGAATGGATGGCAACGGAAGATGGCGAAGGAAATCAAATCGATCGGCGTGATCGGCTCGGGCCAGATGGGCAACGGCATCGCGCACGTAGCGGCGCTGGCCGGGCTCGACGTGGTGATGACCGATATTTCGGAGGATCGCCTCAAGTCGGCGATGGCCACCATCAATGGCAACCTCTCCCGGCAGGTCGCGAAAAAGGTCATCACCGAGGCCGCGCATCAGGCTGCGCTGAAGAAGATCAAGTCGGCACCGGGGCTCGACGGCCTCGCCTCCTGCGATCTCGTGATCGAGACCGCGGTCGAGAAGGAAGAGGTCAAGCGCCAGATTTTCCACGAACTCTGCGCGGTGCTGAAGCCCGATGCGATCATCGGCTCCAACACCTCCTCGATCTCGATCACGCGTCTTGCCGCCTCGACCGATCGGCCGGAAAAATTCATCGGCATCCATTTCATGAATCCGGTGCCGTTGATGGAGCTCGTCGAGCTGATCCGCGGCATCGCGACCGATGATGCGACCTTCGAGGCCTCGCGCGCCTTCGTCACCAAGGTCGGCAAGCAGATCGCGGTGTCGGAAGATTTCCCGGCGTTCATCGTCAACCGCATTCTGCTGCCGATGATCAATGAGGCGATCTACACACTCTATGAAGGCGTCGGCAACGTGCAGGCGATCGACGCCGCGATGCGGCTCGGCGCCCACCATCCGATGGGGCCGCTCGAGCTTGCGGACTTCATCGGCCTCGACACCTGCCTGTCGATCATGCAGGTGCTGCACGAGGGACTCGCGGATTCGAAATATCGGCCCTGTCCGCTGCTCGTGAAATATGTCGAGGCGGGCTGGCTCGGCCGCAAATCGCAGCGCGGCTTCTACGATTATCGCGGCGACAAGCCGGTTCCCACGCGCTGAGGCGCGCACTCCTCCTCGCCAGCTTTTGTTAACCGCCGGTGATTATGGTCACCGGCGGTTTTTCGTGCGCGGATCGCTGTCATGGACGTCATGAGTATCGTCAGTAGCCTGATGGCCATGCAGATGGCCAACACCCAGCAGCAGATCGCAACGCGCGTCTTGAAGTCGAACCTCGATTCGCAGGCCCAGGTTCTGCAATTGCTGGAGCCTGCCGCTCCTGCCGCGAACAATGCGCCCGGCATCGGCGGCAACCTCGATATCTCGGCGTAAGATTATGAGATGTCATTGCCGGGCATAGACCGTCGAAGACGGGCGTAAACGCCCATATGACCCTGCAATCCATCGTCTTTTCAAGCAAGCGGATGCACGGTCTTGAGACAAGACGCGCGCGCGAGAGCGTTTCCGCTTTTGGTGGAAGCAGTGCGGCATGCGCGATGCACTCCCTCTCCCCGGTGGGGAGAGGGTTGGGGTGAGGGGTTCTAGATTTATCGATAGATTCTACGCCCTCACCCGGATTGCCATAGCGCGTCGCAGACGCGCGTAAACGCGCTTATGGCAATCCGACCTCTCCCCACGGGAGAGGTAAAGGACCATGCTGCGACAGACGCGATTCAACTCGAAACGAAAATGCGCGACTGCCTCACTCGCAGATCACCAGCCAGTCGATACCGAAGCGGTCGACGACTTCGCCGAAGCGTTTGGCGAAGAACGTCTTCTCGGGCTGCATCCGAATCTCGCCGCCCTCGGCAAGCGCCTTGATGACGCGGTCGACTTCCGCCTCGGTCTGCGTGTTGATCGAGAGCGAAAAGCCGGCAAAGCGCGTCTCGCCACGGGCAAAGCCGTCGGACGCCATGACCGTGCTGCCGCTGATCTCGAAGGACGCATGCATGATCTTGTCGGCGAGTTGCGCGTCATCGATGCCAGCGCATTCCTCGGAGGGCGGCGTTTCCGGCGCATCCTTGAAACGCATCTTCATGCCGACCTTTGCGCCGAGCGCTTTTTCGTAGAACGCGAGAGCCTCCTCGCAGCGGCCGTCGAAAAACAGATAGGGTGTCACCGGCATGAGCGTGTCCTCCGTCTGGTTTGATTGTTTCGCAGGCTCAAAGCTTCACGAGGGTTTCGAACCCGCCATAGATCATGCGCTTGCCGTCGAATGGCAACGCCTTGGGGTCAATCATGCCGGTCAATCGCGGGTCTTTCATCACCTTGGCGTTGACGCGGTCGCGATGGGCACGCGACTTGTAGACGATCCACGAAAGCACCACGGTCTCGTTCGGCTTGCGCTTCACGCTGCGCGGGAACGAGGTCTGCTTGCCCATCTTCACGTCCTCGGCGACGCACTCGCGGTAATCGAGCGCGCCGTGCTCGCGCCAGATCTTGCCGGCTTTACGTGCCAGCGCGCGATAGGCGGTGAGGTTCTTCTTCGGGACCGGAACGATGAATCCGTCGACATATTGCATGTGAATCCTCCCAATGTTGCCGCGTGGGCGGCGATCGTGCAGAGGAAACGTAGCAACCTTGAGGCGGCGGGAAAGTGATGCCGCTGCGGCCTATGGCGCGGTGGTGGCGGTCACGAGCTTGATCGCGTCTTCGCTTGCCCATTCGGCCGGGCCGGCGAGGGTGGCGATTTCGCAGCCGGAACTGTCGACCAGCATCGAGGTCGGCATGCCGAGCGCGCGGCCTGCAGCCTTCAGGTCCTGAAAGACTTTGGCGCTGTTGTCGTGAAAATAGCCGAGCGTCGAGAGGTTGCCGTCCTTGAGAAACTCTCTCGGTTTTTCAGGATCGCGGGTGTCGATGTTGATCGCGACCACCTCGAAATTCGGGCCGCCGAGCTTCGCCTGAAGTTCGGCGAGGGCCGGCATCTCCTTGCGGCAGGGCACGCACCAGGTCGCCCACAGATTGACCAGCAGGGTGCGCCCGCGGAAATCCGACAGCTTGCGCGAAGCGCCGGTGGCGTCATTGAAAGTGAGGTCCGGCACCTGCAGCGGCTTCGAGGCCATGGTTAATGCGGCCAGTTCGCCATGGGCCAATGGCTTGATTTTCTTGGCCAGATCGACCGCCGGGCGGCAGACCGGGTCGCTGGATGCATTGCCTTGCAGGCCACCCATCCCGTATATCGCCACGGTGGCGCCGCCGACGCCCACCAGGACGGCGGCGAGGGCCATGGACATGCGGGAACGGGTAGGTTTGGTCTGCTCGGTCATCGTGCGCTGTATCTAGTGTGGATTGAAGGCGAAGTCAGGGCGGGCAGTCATGAGCAACAAGATGTGGGGTGGCCGCTTTGGAGAAAGCCCCGATGCGATCATGGAGGAAATCAACGTCTCGATCGATGTTGATCAGCACCTCTATGCCCAGGACATTGCCGCGTCAAAAGCCCACGCCGCCATGCTGGCAGCGCAGGGCATTATCACGGCCAGTGATGCGAAGAATATCACGAACGGTCTAGACACGATTTTGTCAGAGATCAAAGCGGGCCGCTTTACCTTCAAGCGCGCGCTCGAGGACATTCACATGAATGTCGAGAGCAGGCTCGGCGAATTGATCGGCCCTGCGGCCGGGCGGCTTCATACCGCGCGCTCGCGCAACGATCAGGTCGCGACCGACTTCCGTCTCTATGTGCGCGATGCCATCGATTCCTTCGATGCCGATCTTGCCTCGCTGCAGCGGGCGCTGGTGAAGCGCGCGCTCGAACATGCCGCAACGGTCATGCCGGGCTTTACCCATCTGCAAACTGCGCAGCCGGTGACGTTCGGCCATCATCTGCTCGCTTATGTCGAGATGGTTGGGCGTGATCGCGGCCGCTTCACTGACGCGCGGAAGCGCCTCAACGAAAGCCCGCTCGGCGCGGCGGCGCTTGCCGGCACCTCGTTTCCGATCGATCGCCGTGCCACTGCTGCGGCGCTTGGCTTCGAGCGGCCGATGGGCAATTCGCTCGATGCTGTCTCCGATCGCGACTTCGTGCTGGAGACACTGGCGGCGTGTTCGATCGCGGCGATGCATCTGTCACGTTTTGCTGAAGAGATCGTGATCTGGACGTCGCCGCTGGTCGGTCTCGTGCATCTGTCGGACAAGTTCACGACCGGCTCCTCGATCATGCCGCAGAAGCGCAATCCGGATGCAGCCGAACTGGTGCGCGCCAAGACCGGCCGCATCATCGGCTCGCTGAGCGCGCTGCTGATCGTGATGAAGGGCCTGCCGCTCGCCTATCAGAAGGACATGCAGGAGGACAAAGCGGGCGCGATGGAAGCCTTCGCGGCGCTGTCGCTGGCGGTGCGCGCCATCACCGGCATGGTGCTCGATCTCGAGCCCGACGAGGCGCGGATGAAGGTTGCGGCCGGCGAGGGCTATGCCACCGCGACCGATCTTGCCGACTGGCTGGTGCGGACGCTCAAGATGCCGTTCCGTGAGGCGCATCACGTCACCGGCCGGATCGTCTCCAAGGCGGCGGAGGCTGGCGTCGCCCTGCACAAGCTGCCGCTCGCCGACATGCAGGCAGTGGAGCCCGCGATCACCGACGCCGTGTTCGGCGTGTTGTCGGTCGAGGCCTCGGTCAACAGCCGCACCAGTTTCGGCGGCACGGCGCCGGAGAATGTGCGCGAGCAGGCCAAGAACTGGCTGATGCGGCTGGAAAAAGAACAAAAATCGACCTGACCCAGTGAGGATTGGCGGGGCAGGGGCCTCGCCAGCCGGGGCCGTTCTTTGTATGGTGCGGCCCCATTCAGGAAACTCGCCGTGAACTCTCTCGTCTCTCAGCTCTCCTGGTCGAAGCTTGCCGCTGTCGGTCTCATCGTGTCCGCATTCGCGCTTGGCGGCTGCGGCCGGAAAGGCCCGCTCGATCTGCCGCCGAACGCCGCCGTGTCACCGGCCGCGGAGGAGGGTACGTCGCAGCCCTATCGCACGCAGGCCGCTCCCAGTACGTCGGCTGACGAAACGCTGTTCGCGCCCGGTGGCAGCAGCAACGGCCGGCAGATCATCGCGCCCCGCGGCGAGAAGAAACGCATCTTCCTCGATCCTCTGTTGGAGTGATCCACTCTTGGATTGAGCCGCCATGCATCACTTCCAATATCGTAACGGCGTTCTTCATGCCGAGGACGTCGATATCGGCCGTCTCGCCGAACAACTCGGCACGCCGTTCTATTGCTATTCCACCGCGACGCTGGAGCGGCACTATCGCGTCTTCACCGAAGCCTTTGCGGGAGTCGATACGCTCGTCTGCTACGCGATGAAGGCGAACTCCAATCAGTCGGTGCTGCGCACGCTGGCGCGGCTCGGCGCGGGCGCCGACGTCGTCTCCGGCGGCGAACTGATGCGCGCGCGTGCGGCTGGCATTCCCGCCGACAAGATTGTGTTCTCCGGTGTCGGCAAGACGGAAGGCGAACTGCGTCAGGCGCTCGCTGAAAACATTCTCTGCATCAACGTCGAGTCCGAGCCCGAGCTCGATCTGCTCTCCCGCGTGGCGGATGAGACGGGACAGGTCGCGCGCGTCTCGCTGCGGCTCAATCCCGATATCGGCGCGGGCGGTCACGCAAAAATCTCGACCGGCAAGTCGGAGAACAAGTTCGGCATTCCGCTGTCGCGTGCGCGCGGTGTGTATGCGCGTGCGGCGAAGCTGCCGGGCATTCGGCTCACCGGCGAAGAAATGCACATCGACAGCCAGATCACCGATCTTGCGCCGCTCGAAGCCGCGTTCGCCTTGCTGGTCGATTTCGTCCGCACGCTGCGCGCCGACGGCCACGCTATCGACCATATCGATTTCGGCGGCGGCCTCGGTATCCCTTACGAGAGCGACCTGCCGGTGCCCCCGACCCCCGCAGCCTATGCCGAGGTGGTGAAGCGCGTCACCAAGGGGCTCGACGACTGCCGTCTCCTGTTCGAGCCGGGGCGGATGATCGTCGGCAACGCCGGAATTCTCGTCAGCCGCGTGATCTACGTGAAACACGGCGAAGGACGCAATTTTGTCATAATAGATGCGGCCATGAACGACCTCATCCGGCCGACGCTTTATGAGGCCCATCACGATATCCTCCCCGTCCGGGAAGCGGCTTCAAATGGCCCCTCACTGGTCGCGGATGTGGTCGGACCGGTCTGCGAAACCGGCGATTATCTGGCACTTGGCCGCCGCCTGCCGGCACTTGCGGCCGGCGACCTTGTCGCGGTGATGTCCTCGGGCGCTTACGGCGCGGTCCAGGCCGGCACCTACAACACCCGGCCGCTGGTGCCGGAGGTTCTGGTCAAGGGCGGCGACTATGCCGTGGTCCGGCCTAGGGTCGATGCCGCACAATTGATCGCACTGGATCAGATCGCCCCATGGCTGTGAACTTAACGTGGCTATGAGCCATCGGCGACTTTGTGCGACCGGTTCCCGCCGTGCCTCATTAGCGGCACCGTGATAGGCTTATCTTCGTCCAACGGAGATTGTCGTGGCCGGCGAGCCTTCCCATTTCCCGCAGACGCCTCCCTCGGGGGAAGACGCTCTGCAACAGAAGATCACACGGGCGGTGCAGCGCGCGCAGCTTGCGATCGCGTGGGAACGGCTGTGGCCGCCGCTGACGCGCGTGCTGACGGTTGTCGGGTTATTCCTTGCGGCCTCATGGGCGGGCCTCTGGAGCATCGTGCCGCTCCCTGTGCGGATCGGGGGCGTCGTGCTGTTTGCGATCGCCTTCATTGTGACGCTGGTTCCGTTTGTCACGCTGCGCTGGCCGAGCCGGGACGAGGCGCTGCATCGCCTCGATCTTGATTCCGGCATCGCGCATCGGCCCGCGACGACGCTGACCGATACGCTCACGTCCGAGGATCAAGTTGCGCAGGCTTTGTGGAGTGCGCAACGCACCCGCATGCGCGCGGCGCTCGATCGCATCCGTGCCCGCTGGCCCTCGCCCGGTGTGCGGCGCTTCGATCCTTTTGCAACGCGCGCCGTTGCGATCCTTCTTCTGATCGCAACCTTCATCGCGGCCGGTGACGAGCGCGGCCTTCGCCTGATGCAGGCGTTCGATTGGAACGGTGCTTTCTCCGGTGTCGAGGCCCGCGTCGATGCCTGGATCGACCCTCCACCCTACACCAACCGCCCGCCGGTCGTGATTTCGGGTGCGCAGAAAGCCGCCGCCGATGCCGGCGCGATTTCAGTGCCGGCCGGCAGCAACCTCGTCGTCCGTGCAAGCGGCGGCTCGCTTGAGGTCAATGTGAGCGGCGGCATCGCGACTGCTGAGGACAAGGACGACAAGCCCAAAGAGAAGCTTAAAAGTGCTGACGAACGGCGCTTCGCCATCACCGGCGACGGCACGGCGCGTGTGCGCTCTCCGCTCTCGCTGTCGCAATGGACGTTCACCGCCATTCCCGATCGCGCGCCGACGATTGCGTTGGCGAAGGACCCGGAGCGCCAGGCGCATGGCGGCCTGTCGCTGTCCTACAAGCTCGAAGACGACTACGGCGTCACGCAGGCACAGGCGCGCATTGTCTTGCGACGTCAGGACGATGGCTCGCCGGAAAAAGCCACTTCGCCATTGTACGACCCGATCGAATTCGCACTCGGTCTGCCGAGCGCGCGGGCGAAGAGCGGCGTCGGTCAGACCGTGAAGGATCTGAGCGAGCATCCCTTCGCGGGCGCGGATGTGACGCTGAGGTTGGTGGCAAAAGACGACGCCGGCAATGAAGGCATGAGCGAGCCGTTCGACATGCGGTTGCCACAGCGCATCTTCAATAAGCCGCTGGCGCGCGCGTTGATCGAGCAGCGGCGTGCGCTGGCCTCCGATGCGGGCCAGAAGCCCCTGGTGATGATCGCGCTGGAGGCGCTGTTGATTGCGCCGCAGGCCTTTACCCCGGAATCGGGCGTCTACCTTGGTCTGCATTCCGTTGCCGATCAGCTTGCCCGCGCCAACACGCGCGAGGCACTGCGCGGCACCGTCGACAATCTGTGGGCGCTCGCGGTGGCGATCGAGGACAGCAATACGAGCGACGCCGAGAAGGCATTGCGCGCTGCGCAGGATGCCTTGAAGCAGGCGCTTGAGCGTGGCGCCTCTGATGAGGAAATCCGCAAGCTCACCGAGGACCTGCGCGCCGCGCTTAACGATTATCTGCGCCAGCTTGCCCAGCAGATGCAGCAGAACCCGCAGCAAGCCACGCGGCCGCTCGACCGCAATGCGCGCGTGATGAGCGAGCGCGATCTCAAGGCCATGATCGATCGCATGGAGAAGCTGTCGCGCTCCGGCGACAAGGAAGCCGCGCAGCAATTGCTCGAACAGTTGCAGCGGATGCTGGAAAATCTGCAGATGGCGCAGCCCGGCGAGGGCGATCAGGAGATGCGGCAGGCGCTGAACGAACTCGGCGACCTCGCGCGCAAGCAGCAGCAGTTGCGCGACAAGACCTACAATGAAGGCCAGAACTCACGCACGCCGCAGGGCGAGCAGCAGGAGGGCGAAGGCGGAATGCAGAACCTGCAGCGCGATCAGCAGGCTTTGCGCGAGCGTCTGCAGAAACTCCTCGACGACATGAAGCAGAAGGGCATGACCCCGTCACAGCCCGGTGAGGATGGCGAACCCGGTGAAGGCAATCCGCTCGGTGATGCGGACAGCGCGATGGGTGAGGCTGGCAGCGAGCTCGGCGAAGGCCGTGCCGGCAGCGCGGTGGACGCGCAGGGCCGCGCCATTGAGGCTTTGAAAAAGGGCGCGAAAAATATGGCGCAGCAGGGTCAGGACGGCGAGAACGGGCAGAGCAACCGTTTTGGCCAGCAGAGTGGTGGCGAGCAGACCGACCCGCTCGGGCGGCCGTTGAAAGGGCGCGACTATAGCGACGATCAGAGCGTGAAGATTCCGGGCGAAATCGACGTGCAGCGCGTGCGCCGCATTCTCGAGGAACTACGGCGCCGGCTCGGCGACAACGCCCGCCCGCAGCTTGAACTCGAATATATTGAGCGCCTGTTGAAGGACTACTAGAGCGTTTTCAAGCGACGTGGAAACCGGCTCGCGTGAAGAAAATGCGTCAAAGCTCTAGACGCTTGCGCGCGCACCGAGCGCTTCAGCGACAGCGGTGCGGATATCCGCAATCGCGAACGGCTTTGTCACCACATCATGAACGATGGCCTCTAACCCCGAGGCGCGCTCGCGTTGATCGGCAAATCCCGTCATCAGCAGAATGGTGAGTCGCGGGTAGTCCCGCGCGACGGCGAGCGAGAGAGCGATGCCGTCCATCACCGGCATCTTGATATCGGTAAGCAGCAGATCAAACGCGCCGTTGGCCCGGACAATGAGGTCGAGCGCCTCGGCGCCATCCTGCGCAGTCGCGATCTCGTGGCCGTCCATCGCGATGGCGCGGGCCACAAGGAGGCGCATCGATTCCTCGTCATCGACGATCAGGATCTTCGCCATCAGTTCACCCCGGTCGCGATATCCCGGCGCTGGAAGAAGCGGACGGCGATCTCGCGCCCTTCCTGCGGTGGTGAGGCGAGGCGGGATTTGAACGCAAGCCGCTCCTGCGCCTTCAGCACCGGCTGTTCCAGTACCGAATTCCACGCATAGATGTCGGCGCCGCTGGCGTCGCGGACGATGAAGCGCAGCCGCGGCAACTCGACAGGCTTACGCGCGATGTTGGTCATTGCGCCCTGGATCACCAGCACGGGCTTGCCGTTGACTGTCTCGGCGCTGAGCTGAAGCTTCTCGAAATTCAACCCGCGGAGATTGACGCCAAGCCCGACCGCCTTGAAAAACGGCCCGGTCTGCGGCAGCAGGCGCACGACGTCGGCGCGCCAGATCACGAGGCCAAGCGAGATGGCGACCATCGCGGTCGCGGCAAATGACAGGCTGACCTTCGGGATGCGCAGGCGCGACAGCGACGGCATGCGCGATGCAACGTGCGAGAAGATCGGCGCGTGAGCGAGCGGCTTCAGCGGCCGCAGCAGGCTCTGCAGCCATTCGGGGCCCTTCGCGGGCTGCGTCGCCTCTTCGAAATCGGACTCGTCGGATGCCGTGTCCTCGTTCTCCCAGCCGGCGGCGATGGAAGGGCTCGGAACATGCGGGGTCGTCTCTTCGCGGACGGGGGTCTCGGAAAGGCCCCAGCCTGCATCGATCTCCTCGAATTGATCGGGCCCTGCCATCGCGGGGGTGGGTTCCACCCTTGCAAGCCAGGTTTCCCCGCAGCGGGCGCAGCGCACATTGCGACCGGCGGCCCCGAATTTCGCGGAGTCCACGTCGTAGTGTGTCGTACAATGGGGACAGATGATCTGCATGCAGCGAATCGTTGAGAATGAGCCGCCCGCAGTCTATGCGGCGTCCGTTAACGAATCGGAAACCATAACGGCGCCAAGACTGGCAAACTCTATCTCCCGGCTTTGCGGCGGAATTGGCCCTGCCGCGGGATTCGCACCCTTTTCCGAACGGAGCTGAGCTTGGTCCGATTCGAAAATGTCGGTTTGCGCTATGGGCTTGGTCCGGAAGTGCTGCGGGATCTGAGCTTCCAGATCCCGGCGCATTCCTTCCAGTTCCTCACTGGCCCGTCCGGTGCGGGCAAGACCTCGCTGTTGCGGATGCTGTTCCTGTCGCTGCGGCCGACCCGCGGGCTCGTCAACATGTTTGGGCAGGATATCTCGCTGCTCGACAAAAGCGCGATTGCGCGGCTGCGGCAGCGGATCGGCATCGTGCTGCAGGATTTCCGGCTGCTCGACCATATGACGACATACGAGAACGTGGCGCTGCCGTTCCGCGTCATGGGGAGGGATGAATCGAGTTACCGCCGCGAGGTGGTCGATCTCTTGAAATGGGTCGGTCTCGGCGAGCGGATGGAAGCGCTGCCGCCGATTCTGTCGGGCGGCGAGAAGCAGCGCGCGGCGATTGCGCGCGCCGTGATCGCGCGGCCGCAGCTTCTCCTTGCCGACGAGCCGACCGGCAACGTCGACCCCACGCTTGCGCGGCGGCTGCTCAATCTCTTTATCCAGCTCAATAAAAGCGGCACCGCCGTCATCATCGCCACCCACGATATCGCCCTGATGGACCAGTATCAGGCGCGCCGCATGGTGCTGCATGAATCGAGGCTGCATATCTATGAATAGCGCCTCTCGCAGGACAGACGATCGTGGCTGACGCGCATTATCAAAGCGCGGGCGATGCGCCGCGCAATGTCTCGCCAATCGTGCCGCGCGGCTCGATGTCCGGTCGCGCGCTTGTCGCGGTCGTCGCCATCATGACGTTTCTCGCCTCGATCACCACCGGTGCGGTGCTGCTGGTGCGAGCGTCCGCCGCGCAATGGCAATCGGATGTCGCAAGCGAGATCACCATCCAGTTGCGCGCGACCGCGGGGCGCGACATCGAGCGCGATGTTCAGGCGGTGACGCAAGCGCTGCGCAGGGAAGCCGGTATCGTCGATGCGCGGCCTTTCACCAAGGAGGAATCGGCGCGGCTTCTTGAGCCATGGCTCGGGACCGGATTTTCCATCGATGACCTGCCGGTGCCGCGGATTGTCGTGGCACGGGTGGCGTCCGATGCCGGGCTCGACATCGCAGGCCTGCAGCAGCGCCTCTCCGCCATCGCACCATCGGTGACGGTCGACGATCATCGCGCATGGATCGAGCGGATGCGCTCGATGAGCGGCGCGATCGTGCTCGCGGGCACCGGTGTCCTCATTCTTGTCATTCTCGCGACCATCATATCGGTGTCGTTCGCCACCCGCGGTGCGATGGCGACCAACCGGCCGATCGTCGAGGTGCTACACTTCGTCGGCGCGCAGGATCGTTTCATCGCCAACCACTTCTTTCGCCACTTTCTCCGACTAGGTCTGGAAGGCGGCGTGATCGGCGGCATCGCGGCCATTCTTGTGTTCGGATTCTCGGAATCGATCGCGGGCTGGTTCTCTGGCACGCCCGCGGGCGATCAATTCGCCGCGCTGCTCGGCACCTTTGCGCTGCCGGGCTCAGGCTATCTGATCCTCGCAGGGCAGGCGCTTGTGATCGCGGCGGTGACCGCATGGGCGGCGCGCCGTACGCTGTTCGCAACCCTCAACGAGATGGATTGAGGCATATATCGGATGATTGCGGGCAGTCGCGGCTTCGGGCATTTTGGGCGCGACATTAAAACGGGATCGGGACGGGATCTATCGCGGGCATGACCGGCAGGCCGGATCATTCGAGGATGAGCGAAGCGGAGATGCGTGCGCGTGCCGGCGGCTGGCCTGTGACGCGCTTCGTGGTCTCGTTCGTCATCATTTTTCTCGCAGGATTTGCCTGGTTCGCCGGCCAGTTGCACTCCGAGGAGATCAAGCCTGAACGCCATGCCGATGGCATTGTTGTGCTGACGGGCGGTGCGTCGCGGGTCGCGGATGCGCTTGACCTTCTGTCCAGAGGCTACGGCAAGCGGCTTCTGATTTCCGGCGTGCATCCCGCGAACGGCACGGCTGATATTCTGCGGGCGCAGCCGGAGCGGGAAACACTGTTGAGCTGTTGCGTCGATCTCGATCGCTCCGCCGTCAACACCCGCAGCAATGCGACCGAGACGCGACGCTGGGTCAAGGAGCGTGGCTTTCGTTCCTTGATCGTCGTCACGTCGAACTATCACATGCCGCGTGCGAGCGTTGAGCTGTCGCATGCGATGCTGGATATCGATCTGATTTTCTATCCGGTGGTGAGCGAGGCGTGGCGCGGGGAGCCGTGGTGGCACAGCGCTGCCGGTATTCGCCTCGTCGCACTTGAATACGTCAAATATCTCGCCGCGCAGGTCCGCGTGCGTCTCGCGGGGTTC
>Ga0182740_1002054_pt1 | contig 12760 bp, 12 predicted proteins | sample eDN5th37CKraftBY_FD_128872 | JGI IMG/M metagenome (GOLD analysis project Ga0182740, IMG submission 128872) | Enriched backyard soil microbial communities from Emeryville, California, USA - eDNA 5th pass 37_C Kraft BY (version 2) (version 2) | ecosystem: Environmental > Terrestrial > Soil >...
CCTTTCGTTCGAAACGATAAGGGGGTGTGATCGGAGGCAACGCCCTCGTCACGGTATCCCTCATCGTCCAGCGCATGCGCTGTCGGCTTTAGCACCCTGCGCCACGAGAGGTAGCGTCGGTCGCTGGAGCTTCACAGGGCCGATCCCTCTGCTCCTCTTGATGAGTGGTAGTCACAACGGTTTCTGTAAAACCACCGTGAATGTACCCGGATGGTGGAGTGCGTGTCAAGCTTTCAAAGAGATAGTAACTACAGCGATGGTATGTTTGGGAGCTGGCGGCCCTGGCCTGCGGGGCAGAACGCGAATGGCCGGTGCCCGGGCGATGTGACGATGTCAGGCGCTCCCGGCGAGCGTCCAGTCGCGCCCGCCGAGCGGGACATCGAGCAGGCGGGCGGCATTTCCCCCGAAGATCAGTTGCAGATCGTCGTGGCTCATCCCGAGGAAGCGGCAGATCCGCACCTGGTCCTGCAGGTAGCGAATGGCGAAGCCCCGCGGGAACCAGTAGGAATCGCTGCCGAACAGGATGCGCTCCGGGCCGATCGTCTCGTAGAAGCGCTGGAAGAGGTCCTCCAGCGTGAGCTTGTACGGCATCCAGCGCGTCCACTGGTTGCTGCCCGAGGTATCGATGTGCACATTCGGGCAGGACCAGCAGAGGAAGAGCAGGTCGGTGACGTGCTGGATGCCGAAGTGCGGAATGATGAAGTCGACGGTCGGGAAATCCCGGGCGACGGGTTCGAGTACCGCGGCCGACATGTTGGGGTGGTAGGAAATGCCGCCTGCCGCGCCTTGCATGCCGAAGTGGATGAGGACGGGAATCCCGAGCCGCTCGCAGACTTCCCAGACGGGATAGAGCGAGCGCTCGTTGAGCAGCACCGGCGTATTCGGGCCGAGGAGCTTCAGGCCCTTGAGGCCCAGCTCCTTGACGGCGCGCTCGAGTTCCTGCGGGGCGTCCGGCTTCGTGATGTCGTGGTGCGCGTAGCCGACGATCCGATCCGGATAGGCCCGCGCGATGGCGCCCAGGGTGTCGTTATCGCGTCCGGTGACGAAGCCGATGCGCTCGATGCCGTAGCGGTCGAGTTCGGCGATCCAGCGCTCGGCGTTCGTCTCGGGGTCGGGCAGTTCCGTCTCGGGCGTCGGGAAGTCGAAGGCGAGCCGCCACTGCTTCCGCTGTTCCGCCAGGCGACTTTCCCGCTCGCGGTACCGCCTCAGCGCCCGTTCGTTCTCGATGGGCCCTGGGTCGCGGGTGCGCAGGCTCCGCCCCCCTGCGGTGAGATCGCCCTTGACCTGGAAATGGGCGTGGACATCGAAGATATGCAGATCCTGGAACACGATTCGGCCCCGTTCGATGGTGTGACGGGTCTCCCGTCCGCGAGTCACTGTTGGCATGGTAGCAAACAGTGCTCCGTTCCCGGCTCGTTCGCGGCGACTCGTCGACCTCGTGGCAGTGCCGATCAACGCTCCGCCCCATCGGCATGGGGGTCATCGATTCAAGGCGGGTGATCGTTATGTCATCAACAGCGGGCTGGCAGCGGCTTCTCCCGTTGCCCCTCATTGCGAGAGCCAGGCAGCTAGGGGAGCACGGGGAGCTGGAACACGCGGACCGCGTTCTCCCGGCCGATCTGGCGTTTCTGGTCGTCGGAGCAGTGCGCGAGCGACACGCGCAGCGTCTCGAAGCCCTGATCCATGTATGGAGCATTCGAGCCGAAGAGGACGCGCTCCACCCCGAGTTCGGTCACGACATCCTCGATGAAGTCCTCCCGGTAGACGCCGGAGGTTTCGAAGAGGACGTTGGGATGCGCCTGGAACATCCGCATGGCATCCAGGAGCAGCATGCCGCTGATATTCAGCTGGCCGCCGTGGGTGGCGACGATCGTCACATCCGGGAACTGGCGGGCCAGGTCGCCGATCTGCGACGGATGCGATGTCCCACGATAGCCACCCGCCAGCATCAGCGGACGTTGCCGATCGCGCAGGATCTCCATCAGCGGAAAGACGATCTCGTCGTTCGCCGGAAAATGCTCCTCGTCGGGATGCAGGAAGAGCCCCGCCAGGCCGAGGTCGTCCAGACAGCGCACCGCTTCCTGGACGGCGTCCGCCCCCTGCCACGGATCGACGCGGCCCAGCCCGCTCAACTGCTGCGGATGGGCGGACACCGCGGCGGCCAGCGCGTCGTTCGCCGGTCCGAACTGGTAGGTAATCGGCTTGAGTGGCGAGACGATCGTGTGCTCGATGCCGTTCGCCGCCATCGAGGCGAGGAGATCGTCCACCGTCAGGGAGAGACCGAACAGCCCGTCCCCGAGGTGGGCATGGACATCAATCATTGCGGCGTCTCCTCGGTCGCTGGACGGTCGATCCCGACCAGGCGCTTGAAATTCCCAACGAACAACAGGTCCTCCTGCTCCGGGGTCAGGCCAGCCCGACGGATCTTCTCCACCTCGATCGAAGGATCGCAACCGGGGCCGTCGCTGGCGAACAGAATGCGCTCCGCCCCCAGCTCGTCAACGGCCTGCTTGACCATCGCCGGGTAGGGCATGGCCGAGGTCTCCAGGATGAGGTTGGGGTGGCGCTTCGCGACCCGGATCGCGTCCTTGACGTGGAAGTAGCCGCCCATGTGGCCGAGGATGATGGGCGCCTTCGGCACCAGGGCGGCGACTTCGGCGATCTGGAGCGGGAAAGTGAAGTCCTCGTCACCACAGTGGAAGAGCGTCGGCACCCCGAGCTCGCCCGCCAGTTCAATCATGGCCACCGTCTGGGGGCTGGCCGGGTGGAGGAGGTAGCTCACCGGATGCAGCTTCAGCCCCTTCATCCCGTAGTCGGTGATGGCGCGCTGGAAGAGGTCGAGCGCCTTGTCTCCTCCCCTGGGGTTCATGCGGGCGTAGCCGATGAGCCGGTCGGGATAGCGGTGCATCGCCTCGGCGATGTGCTCGATCACGTACTCGTCGTCCCCGGCCGCATCGCGGTACGTCATGATCACCGCGAGGTCGATCTGCGCCTCGTCGATGAGGCGGACGATCGTCTCCGGTGGGTCGGACCAGGTGGAGCCGGGGAAGTCTTCGACGTGGGTATGCGAGTCAACGATCATGGTGGCCTCCTCAAGCCGAACGGGGCCTCATTGGGCGGTCAACCCGCCATCGATCGTAAGGCAGCTGCCCGTGATGAACGTACTGGATGCAGACACCAGATAGGCGACCGCCTCGGCGATCTCCTCCGGCTCGGCGATCCGGCCAACGGGATGGTGTGCGGCGTTGGCGCGCCGTGCCGCCTCGGGGTCGGGGAGGCGCTCCTGATTGTCCTCCACCATCGGCGTCCGCACGGCTCCCGGGCAGATGGCGTTGACCCTGATGCCTGCCTGGGCGTACTCGATCGCCAGGGCCTTGGTGAGGGCGATCACGCCCCCCTTTGACGCACTGTAGACACTCGTTCCGCCCCAGCCGATCAGGCCCGACACGGAGGCGAGATTCACGATTGCCCCGCCCTCGTGGTCGACCATGAAGCGAATCGCGGCCTGGTTGCAGAAGAACATCCCCTTGAGGTTCACATCCATTACCCGATCGAAGAAGGCCTCGTCGATGTCGAGCGACGTTGGAACCATCGGGTTGATCCCGGCGCAACATACCAGGGCACGGATTCCTCCGAACTGCTCGATTGCCGAGGCAATCGCAGCTTCCACCGCCGGCCTCACGGTGATATCGGCCTGGAATGGCACAGCCGGCGCCTGCTCGCCAACCAGGCGGCGGGTCTCCGCGAGGCCGTCGACCGACACGTCAATCAGGGCGAGAGGCCACCCCTCCCGTGCCAGCCGGCACGCGGTTGCCCGCCCGATTCCCGATCCTGCGCCCGTGACGATCGCACACCCGCCCACATCAGATCTGTCTCCGGTCATCCTTGTCGTTCGTTCCTCTCACGGTGGTGAGCGAGGCGCGGTGGCTGCCCCGCTGCTAGAGCATTACGTCGCCGCCATTGGGGCCGAGGACCTGGCCGACGTAATAGGTTGCGTCGCTCGAGGCCAGAAAGACCGCCGATGGTGCTACTTCCTGGACCGTTCCCGACCGGCCGAGCGGAATCGCGTCCATGATCCGTGCGCTTGCTTCGGCATCCACACCGGCATCCTTGGGGACGATGTCGGTGTCGATTGGCCCGGGGGCGATGCAATTGACCAGCACTCCATCCCGGCTGACCTCCTGGGCGAGCACGCGGGTGAAGGCGATGATGCCGGCCTTCGCTGCCGAGTAATGCGACCATCCTGCCCGCGCGCGATAGGCGAGTTGCGAGGCGATGTTGATGATCCGCCCGTCGTGGCGCTCGAGCATCTGGGGCAATACCTGCTGCGTGACCATGAACGTTCCCGTCAGGTGGGTGGCGAGAATGGCGTTCCAGGCCTCAAGCGGCATTTCCTCGACCCGATAGAGCGACGCGAATCCCGCATTGTTGACGAGGATATCGATCTGTCCGAGTGACGCGGTGGCGCTAGCGACCATTGCTGCGACATCGTCGGGCTTCGAGACATCACCCTTGATGGCATAGGCTGACCGGCCCATCCCTTCGATCTCCGCCACCAGCGACAGCGCCTCGTCCTCACGCTGGTTGTAGTTGCAGGCGACATCCGCCCCTTCGCGGGCGAAGGCCAGGGCGATCTCCCGTCCAATGCCCCGGCTCGCTCCAGTGACCAATGCCTTCTTGCCGGCAAGTCGAGAACACCCCATTGTTGATTGTCCTTCTTGGCGTGGGAAGCATCCACGCAGTCGATAGCGTGCGGTTTGCCTTGCTAACGTGCCCGGAGCCGTGGATCGAGCACCTCTCGCAGCCCCTCGCCGAGCAAGTTGACGGAGATCACCGTGAGCATGATGGCGAGACCGGGAAAGGTGCTCATCCACCAGGCCTCGCGCAGGTAATCCCGGCCGGACGCGAGATCGAGCCCCCACTCCGGGCTCGGGAGTTGGGCGCCTAGTCCCAGGAAGCTGAGTGACGAGCCGATGAGGATGGCCCAGGCGACGCTGACGGTCCCGAGCACGACAATGGGGGCCAGGATGTTGGGAAGGATGTGACGGAGCACGATCCGCGAATCCTTTGCCCCGAGCACCCGGGCGGCATCGATATATGCCAGTTCCTTGGTCGAAAGGACGGCACCCCGTACCAACCGGGCGTATGAGGGGACGAGCGAGAGCCCGACCGCGATCATGGCGTTGCGGAGGCCAGGTCCGAGGACGGCCACGATGGCGAGGGCGAAGAGGACGCCAGGAAAGGCGAGCTGGATGTCGATCAGGCGCTGGATCGTCATGTCGAGCCAGCCGCCTGCGAACCCGCCAACCAGGCCCAGGGTGATCCCGATGCTCGCGGCGATGGCGATGGCGAGGGCCGCGACGGCAAGCGACTGTCGCGACCCGACGACGACCCGGCTGAACACGTCTCGGCCGAACTGGTCGGTGCCGAACAGGTGCGTGCGGGAGGGGCTGAGGAGGACATCGCGGTATTGCTGCTTGAGGGGATCGAAGGGGGCGATGGTGTTTGCGAAGACCGCGACCAGCACGATGGCGACGAGGAAGAGCATGCCGGCGATGGCGCCCCGGTTCCGGGCGAGTTTGCGAACCGTCTTGGCGAACTCGCTGCGGGCGGCGGCGGTGACTGGTTGATGGCTCGTGACCTGTGTGCCGCCGATCAGGGCGGTTGAGGGAGATGAATTGGCATTCACGCGCGTTATCCCACTTGAATCCGAGGATCGAGGAACGCATAGCTCACGTCGACGAGGAGGTTGATGACCACGTAGACAATCGCGCCGAGAAGCACGATGCCTTGCACGAGCGGAAAGTCCTTTGAAAGGATGCCGGTGATGGCCAGGTTGCCGATGCCCTGACGGGCGAAGACCGTTTCGATGACCACCGCCCCGCCGAGCAGCGTGCCGATCTGGAGTCCGATGATGGTGATGACGGACATCAGGGCGTTTCGCAGGGCGTGCCGGAAGATCACGGTGGTTTCCCGGAGCCCTTTGGCGCGGGCGGTCAGGATGTACTCCTGTCGCAGCACCTCGATCAGGCTGGCGCGGACCAGCCGGGCGACGATCGCGGCGAAGTCCGCGCCCAGGGCGATGGCCGGCAGGACCAGGAGCTTCCACCCGCCGCTTCCGGTAACGGGAAACCAGCCGAGGCGCAGGGAGAAGACGTAGATGAGCAGGAGGCCGAGCCAGAAGCTGGGCATGGAGACGCCGAAGAGGGACACCACGGTCGCGAGGGAGTCGATCCAGGTTCCCTGCCAGATGGCCGAGATCGTGCCGAGCACGAAGCCGATCGTGATTGCGACGACCATGGCCGCGATCGTCAATTGCAGGGTAGGAATGACTTGCTCGCCGATCATGGTGGCGACCGGACGGTGCGCCTTCACCGATTCACCGAGGTCTCCGTGCAGGACGTTTCCCATATAGGTCAGGTATTGAACCGGAAGCGGTTTGTCGAGCCCCATCTGGGCCCGCACCCGGTCGATATCCTCCTGGGTCACCGTCGGTTGTCCCCGGAGCAGCGCGAGGGCCGGATCGCCCGGGATCAGGTGCATCATGAGGAAAACGGCGATGGAGACCCCAATCAGGACCGGAATGGCGAAGATCAGACGCTGGATGAGATACCGTGACATAGGCGCCTCTGGAGTTCGTACGGGCGATGCGTAAGTCGCTCGTATCAAGGCGGCGGGGCGATCGCGGATGGTGACCGGATCGCCCCGAGCCTTCGGACCTAGCTGAGCGTGGTGGTGTAGTGCAGGGGATAGACGTTCATGGTGTACAGCCATCCCGTCACGGACTTCTGGCCGGCCATCGATTGCATCTTGCCCCAGACGGGCAACAGCGCCGCATCGTCCATGATCAGCATCTGGGCCTGCTTGTAGAGGTCCATTCGCTTCTCCTGATCGGATTCGATGTATCCCTGCTCCAGCAGTGAATCCACTTCGGCGTTGGTGTAGTGAGACCAGTTGAAGCCGGACTTGATCTGGGAGGAGTGGTAGAGGGAGAAGAGGGACTCGGGGTCCGCTCCCCACCAGAAGATGTTGGCGAGATTCTGCTTGCCCCCGTTGTAGGTGTTGAAGACGGTTGGCTCCGCCTCGCTGGTGAGTTCCAGCTTGATTCCGACATCGCTGAACTGGGACTGGATCACCTGCGCCGCTTCGTCGAAGTTGTCATTGGCGACCACGATGAAGAGCGCGGAGAGTTCCTGGCCGTCCTTCTTGCGCACGTCGCCGTCCATGGTCCAGCCCGCCTGATCGAGGAGCGACTTCGCCTTGTCCGGATCGAACGGATAGAGCGTCTCGACGTCCGGGTTGTATCCCGGCGTCAGCTTCTCCAACGGTCCCCAGGCGGGTTTGACCGTCCCCTTGAAGATGACATCGGTGATGATCGTCTTGTCGACGGCGTAGTTCATTGCCTGGCGCACCAGTTTGTCGTCGGTCGGGGCCAACGTGCAGTTGAGCTGGACCGAGCGTGGGCAACCGAGCGTCGGCTGTTCGTAGATGGTGATGGCGTCGTTTCCGCTCAGCGACTCGAACTGGGCGGGGGGGATCTCTTCGATCAGGTTGATCTCGCCACTCTCCAGCGTCGAAGCGCGGGTGGCGGCCTCGGCGACGATCCGCCAGTCGATGCCATCCAGGAGGGGCGGGCCCTGATGCCCGAAGTAGGCTTCCGGCGCCCAGTTGTAGGCCTGGTTCTTTACCAGGGTGACGTGACTGCCCGCGACATACTCGGTCACGATGAACGGGCCGGTCCCCGGCGGGGTGAGGCTCATCCCTTCGGCATTCTCCGCCGCGTACTTCGGCTCGACGATTCGCCAGGAGCCCGCTGCGATGAGCGTCAGGAATGGCGCGTACGCGGTGTCGAAGACGACGGTCGCCGTGTGGTCATCGACCACCTCGACGCGATTGAACCCCTTCGGGGCGGTCTCGAGCGTTCCGCTGGCGGGGTCGTTCAGGCGATCGAAGGTGTACTTCACCGCGGCAGCATTGAATGGCTCGCCGTTGTGAAAGGTCACATCGGTGCGGAGGTGGAAGGTGTACTGCAGGCCGTCGGCGGAGATGTCCCAGGACGTCGCGAGGCCCGGGTAGTACGTATCGCCGTCGGGGAACCGCCAGACCAGCGGATCGAAAACATTGGCCAGGATGCGCCCGGTTGCGGCGAGGCCGGTCTTGTGCGGGTCCATCGTGTCTGGCGTCTGCCACGCCCCGAAGACCAGGGTGCCGCCGGGAGTCCCGAACGTTCGCGGGGTCGCGGCGACGGCAGGTGAAGACGCCGGTGTGGACTGCGCCCTAGCGGCGCGAGGCGTGGCGATCAGGGAAGCAACCGTTGCCGCCGAGAGCCCTAGCGCAAAGGCGCCAAGGGCGAACTCGCGCCGATCGATGCGGCCTTCGGCAAAGTCGAGGACGAGAGCGTCTTGTGAGGTCACGGCATTCACCCCTTGGCATGAACCGACGTCCGAGAAGAGACAGCAGACCCCCGAAGATCTGGCCCACAGCGTCGCTGTGGGCGGTGGGTTTCCCACGCCCAGGCCCATTCATCTGGTCCCGCGAGGCTAGAGCACGAGTTTGAGAATGGATCGAGAGCGTTCGACATGGGCAGTCATCGCCCGTGAGGCTGCGTCGCCGTCCCGCCGGGTGATTGCCGCGATGATGGCCTCGTGATCCGCGAAGTCGTCGCGTTTGATGCCATACCGGGCCATATGCGAGTACCAGAGCCACATATTGAGGTCGAGGATCCAGCTCGCGTAGTCGAAGAGGAACTGATTGCGGGCCATGGAGGCGATATGCATGTGGAGGGCATGATCGTCATCCAGGAACGCTGGAAACGACTCGGCCTGGGCCGATGCCGCCGTACGGCTGTTGAGCTCCCCGAGTCTGGAAAGCGTAGGCACGTCGGCGCGCTCACTGGCGAGGCGGGCCGTCTGGGATTCGATCGTCAGGCGTGCCTCGAACAGCTGTTGCACCTCGGCAAACCCAAGCTGGGCGACAACGGCCCCGCGCCGGGGAAAGATCACCACGAACTTCTCCGCCGCGAGTTGCTTCAGCGCTTCTCGGAGCGGCGTGCGGCCAGCGTCCATGAGTTCCATGAGCATGGGCTCGCTGATCGGTGTTCCAGGCGGAAGTTGATGTGTCTGGATCAGTTGCTTCAGACGATAGTAGGTGTGGGCCGTGGCCGATTCAGTTGGAGTATGAAGGGCAGGTATCGTCTCTTCCCTCCAGCGAGGTGACACGTTTCTCACCGGACTATCTGAGCGTGATCACCAGCATATGTATCGAACACCTGTGATATGCGATCTGCCACTCCTTTCGACACCGCATCGCACCGTTACCCTTGCTTCGAAGCTTGCCGTCATTCTAGAAGTGGATTCGCGTATGCGAATCAGGCTGGTGGCACAAATCGATGCTGAAAAACTGGACAGGATGATGCGGGCATCGGCGGGTTCACCAGTCCAGGCTCCTCTCGGCACGAGAACGCGGCCGGTCATTTGGGCGATCCGTTGGTATCCCTCCATTGTCGGGCTACCAGTCCTTGCGGACGAAATCGAGGGAGGCAACGGCTGGGTCGAGGCGTGCGGGGCGCGTGGTGAGCGGGGAGATCGACACGACGAGGGTCATCCAGGGGGCTGTCATGATGGAGCCCTTCATGCGCCGGACGGCCGTCCGCTGGCGCCCTATGGCCTCGATCGCCCGGCGGGCGGGGATTGACAAGACCCCGCGCCTGGATATCATGAAACGGTAGTTCACGTTTACTTGGCAACGCAGGGCAAGGAGCCGTCATGATCGACCAGCAGGATGTCGCATCGCCCACCGGCCAGCGCGACGAGGTGGAGGGACAGCTCTTCGATGCGCTGGCGCAGGAGCTCTTCACCGGCGTCATCTCCGATGTGCTCGACACCCTCGGCTACCGCGACCAGGCCATGACCGCCGCCATCCGCCCGGTCTGGCCCGGCGCGGTCGTGGTGGGCCGGGCGCACACCATCCTCTCCTCCGACATCTATCACACTCCGGACGATCCCTACGCGATGGAGATCGAGGCCGTCGATTCCGTGCCGGCGAATGGCGTCGTGGTCGCGGGCACGAACGGCTCCACCCGCACCTGCCTGTGGGGCGAACTGCTCTCCACCGCCACGAAGGCGCGAGGCGGCCGCGGCGTCGTGCTCGATGGCCACACCCGCGATGTCCGCGTGATCGAGCAGATGCGGTTCCCGGTCTTCGCCACGGGCATGCGGCCCGTCGACTCGAAGGGGCGGGGCATGATCGTCGCCATCAACGAACCGGTCGAGTGCGGTGGCGTCCTCGTGCATCCCGGCGACATCGTCTTCGGCGATGTCGATGGCATCGTCGTCATCCCCCAGGATGTGGAAGCCGAGACGATCCGTCTCGCCCGGGCGAAAGTGCAGGGCGAGAACGAGATGCGCGAGTGGCTGCTCGCCGGCAGGAGCCTCCGCGAGGCGTTCGACCATTTCGGGATGCTGTAGCGAACGGGGGCCTGGCGCCATGATCGTCGACGTGCATACCCACGCCCCTCGCTTCGAAACGACCGTCCCGGAGGCCCTGCGGACCGGGAAGGTCGAGACGAAGTGGAATCCCGCCGGCGCCCGCCCCCTGGTCTACACCTGGGCGGAGTACGAGGAGGCCATGACGCCGGTCGACCGCGCGATCTGCTTCAACATCGCCCAGGCCCCATCCGGCAACGAGCGCGTGGACGAGCCCTATCTCGGGCCGGCCCCGCAGGTAAACGACGAGACTGCGGCGTTCGTGCGCAGCCATCCCGAGAAGTACCTCGGCTTCTTCACCGTCCATCCGGACGACCCGGCCATGCTGGAGGAGGCGGAGCGCTGCCGCACCGACCTCGGCCTGCGCGGCCTGAAACTGGGCCTGAACTACCAGAATGTCGATCCGCTGGGCGAGAACGCCTTCCGCCTCTTCGCCTACGCGCAGGAGCACCGCCTGCCGGTGATGCTCCACCAGGGGACATCCCCCGTCCGCTTCGCCGATATCGACTACGCGCACCCCCGCCATACCGACCGCATCGCGATGGCCTTCCCGGATCTCACGCTCATCATGGCCCACGTTGGCCACCCGTTCACCACCGATGCCCTGATGGTGGCGCGGAAGCACCCGCACGTCTGGGCGGATGTCTCCGCCGTCATCCTGCGACCGTGGGGACGCTACCAGATGTTCGTGACCGCGATGGAATGGGGCGTCACCGACAAGCTGCTCTTCGGGTCCGACTTCCCCGCCGCATCCCCGGCGGAGACGATCGCGGCGTTGCGGAACGCGAATGCCGCGCATCCCGGCGGCGGCGCCCCGACGATCCCCGACGACCTGATCGAGACCATCATCCATCGGGACAGTCTCCCGCTTCTCGGCCTCGCCTGACCCTGGCCTGGATCGGTACCAACGAACGGGGTGCCGATCTGGATCGGTCGTCCATTCCCGGCGCCGAATTAGCGTGAAATGATCTTTCACGATAGCGGAAATGCCCATCTTCCGGGAGTTGGCGACCGGCACGGCGTTCGCATCTCCCCACCCGAGCGGAAAGGCAGGTGAGCCAGTCGTCACGATTGCGGGTCCCGATGACGTTCGTTCCTGTCGCGCATCACAGGCATCTGCACCAGGGAGCACCATGATGGACAAGCACCGACTTCCCACCCGCGTTACCCGCCGCACCTTCGCGGGGGCCGCATCCGCCGCCGCGATCGGCCTGGCGGCATCGTCCCGCTTCCCGCTCGTGCATGTGGCGCGGGCTGCCGACAAGACGGACATCCGGATCGCCACCTACACGATCTCGGAGAACTGGGATGCGACGATCAAGAAGATGATCGACGACTTCAACGCCTCCAGCACCCTGGCGAACGCCACGATCGAGTTCCGGCCCGGCGATCAGTACTGGGACAAGCTCCAGACCGAATACGCGGGCGGCAACGCCCCGGATATCAGCATCAACCAGATCGACTGGGTGGTGCCGGGGGCCTCGCGCGGGATGTTCGTCGATCTCAACCCCCTCTACGAACGGGACAAGGTCGACCTCTCCGGCCTCTGGTACGACATGAAGAAGGAGTGGGCGTGGGAGGACGGCATGTATGGCGCCCTGCTCTATGCCGGCGGCCAGGCCCTCTACTACAACAAGACCATCCTCGACGCGGCGGGTGAACCGGCGCCGAAGGCTGGCTGGACCTGGGATGACCTGCTGGCATCCGCGAAGCGGCTCACCGACGAGAGCAAGCAGCAGTTCGGCGTCACCCTCAGCCTGCCGAATCCTCCCTACTGGAGCTGCGCCTTCATCCAGGGCGCCGGCGGGGCCGTGCTGAACGACGCCCGTGACGAATGCCTGCTCAACTCCGACCAGTCCCGCGAGGCCCTCCAGTGGCTGGTGGACCTGACCTTCACGCACAAGGTCGCGCCGCAGATGGTGCTGGCCGATGGCGCGGACAATCCCTTCCTCACGGGCAAGGTCGCCTACTACTTCGGCGGCACCTGGGACGAGGCGTCGACGCGCACCGCCGGGTTCGACTGGAACTTCCTGCCCATGCCCGCACACCCGAAGACCGGCCTGCGGTCGGTCCAGATGGGTTCCAATGCCTGGTCCATCCTCAGCACGACGAAGGACCAGGATGCTGCCTGGGAGGTCGTGAAATACCTCGGGGGGCCGGAAGGCGCGGCGAACGTGCAGTCGCTCGGCATCCCCGGCTGGACCTCGGTCGTGGACAGCGACGCCTTCAAGAAGGCCCACCTCCCGGGCGACATCTCCATCCCGGTCGCGGACTTC
>Ga0182740_1002056_pt1 | contig 12756 bp, 10 predicted proteins | sample eDN5th37CKraftBY_FD_128872 | JGI IMG/M metagenome (GOLD analysis project Ga0182740, IMG submission 128872) | Enriched backyard soil microbial communities from Emeryville, California, USA - eDNA 5th pass 37_C Kraft BY (version 2) (version 2) | ecosystem: Environmental > Terrestrial > Soil >...
CTGACAGAAGTCGTAGAGACACAACGGTTCTGCAATCATCCGCGCGTTGAAGTAGTCGTCCAACGTCAGCGGTTCGCGGTGCATGGCCTTCGGGCGGTTCAACGCATTGGTCCGCGTCGAGAGTGCGATCTCGGCGAAGGCTTCGCGCCGGGTTCCGTACAAATGCATGTGCCGCCGGGCCAGGACTGACATCAGCTGGCCGGGCCCGAAGAGGCCTGACGGCATCAGGAACGAGTTGATCGGATCCGGGTCCATCGCGGAGAACACCGACCCGAGGCGTTGCTTGGCCTGCTGCAGCGCCATCACCGTCACGACCACCGAAGCGTCCCCGGCGACGATGGCAGCACGGGCCAACCCGACCGCCCCTGCCGAGCCGCCACCGCCCGAGGTCAGCGCCGCGGTGAACCGGACTTCGGGAATCCCAAGGGTTTCCATGAAGTCCGCGGTGTCCATCTTTTCGGTGTAGCCGGCGCTGGCACCGGAGTAGTAGGCGAAGCCGTCGATATCGGTCACCGCGAGCCCGGCGTCCTCACACGCGGCCAAGATCGCCTCACACGCGAGTTCGGTGGTGGACTTCGGCAGGGAACCGCCCCGCTTGTAATACGGGGTGGCTCCGACACCGACGATCGCGACGTCGCGCAATCCAGAGTTATTTCCCACCGGCTCAGACCAATTCGGCCGGGATGGGCGGGACGTCGGGGAACAGCTCGTAAAAGGTGCCCTGAGTGATCCGTAGCCGTGTTTCGTCGCTCACGCCGTCGAACAAGCCTTTGAGCGTGTCCTGGGTGTGGCCGAACGTACCTTCCATGTGCGGGTAGTCGCTGCCGAACATCACGTTCTTGTAGCCCATGTGGTCGTACGCGGCCACCGCCGTCTCGTCATGTTGGAAGGAGGCGTACACCTGGCTGTAGAGAATTTCCTTCGGGCTGCGAGTGAGCCTGGGCCGCACCGCCATATGGTGCTGGCGGTAGCCCTCCAGCAGCCGGTCGCCCAGGAACGGAACCCAAGTCGCACCGCCCTCGGAGATCAGCACCTTGAGATTGGGATGGCGGTCCAACGCTCCCGAGGCCACCATCTTCATCGCCGCCCGCTGACCGGAGAACGTCGTCTCGGCGTAGTTCATGATGGCCCCGCCCGGGCCGCGGTAGACCATGCCCGCTCCGCCGGTCGCGCCGCCGACGGTCATGTCGACCGGGTCGGTGCCGATGTGGAAGGCGATCACCATGCCGGCCTCCTCGGCCGCCGCCCAGAACGGCTCCCATTCCTTGCGGTGCCAGTCGGGTGCGCTCGGATGTGGTGTGGTGGGCAGGAATACGGCCTTGAAGTTCTTGTCCGCGGCCCAGTGCAGTTCCTCGATCGCGTCCTCGACCACCAGGGTGGACACCTGCGCCGTCACGACGTACCGAGGCGACACGGCGACGATTTCCTCCAGCGCCCACTCGTTGCTGGCCCGCATGCACGCCTTCAGCAGTTCGGGCGTGCGGAACGTCGATCCCCACATGCCGAGTGACGGGAAGATCACCTCACCCCAGACACCCTCTTTGTCCAGATCGCCCAGTCGGGCGGTGGCGTCGCGAATGCCCTGCGGTTTCATACTCTCTTCAACAAACGCGACCATCGCCGAAGAAGGCAGCTTGCGGCGGAAGATCTGCCCGTCGACAGAGACGGTCTCGTACTCGCCATCGGGGTCCTTCGCCGCGCGTGGCGTCAGGTCCGCGAGCTTCTTGGGCAACCGGGACTGCCACAGATCGTCGGGTTCCAGGAAGTGGGAGTCACCCGAATTAGTCCAGATCATGCTTATTACTCCTCCGACATGTGTGGGCTTCTTGACGCTGATGATGCCAGCGGGCAGGGGTGAAGTCCAGTATTTCTAATAACGATCTATTACTATTTTCTTGGACAGCCTCGACAGGCGAAACTGTGAACCATGACAGGAGGCCCGATGACCGAACTGGGCACCGATACACCCGTGGGCACGCGACGCCGAAACGCCTCGGGCGAGTCGACGCGGGTGATGCTGATGGAGGTCGCCGAGCGGCTGTTCGCCACCCGTGGCATCGAGGCGGTGACCCTGCGCGAGATCCAGGCGGCGGCCGGCCAGTCCAATACGTCGGTGATCCGCTACCACTTCGGCTCCCGGGACGGTCTGATCCGCGCACTGATCGCCCACCGCCAACGCACGCTCGGAGCGGACCGCCAACAGATGTTGGAAGCCATGCGCGAGGAGGGCAAGGAAGCCGATCCCCGCGCGGTGGTGTGGCTGCTGGTCAGGCCGCTGGCCAACAGCATCGGGGCGGGTGAGATGTTCGTGCCGTTCCTGGCCCGCCTCAGCGAGGATCCGCGGGCGCGCAGCGACTACTGGCCTGAGCACCTCGAGGACGAGTGGACCCAGGACAGGCTGGAGGAACTTGTCGATGCCGCCCTGCAGGACCTGCCCGAGCGGATCCGGCGCGGCCGGACGTTCCAGCTGTACATCAGCCTGATCAACGTGTTGGCCGCTGCCGCGCGCTCCGGCCACGAGGTGGGCGAGCCACAGTTGCACAACTACGTCGATGCCTGGGTGGGCATGCTGACCGCGCCGGTGTCCTACGAGACCCGCGCGTTCCTGGCCGACAACGGCACAAGCTGAGCAGCTCAGTTGCCGCCGCCGATCACCTCGGCCGCCCGCAGGACAGCAATCTGGGCGTCGTCGATACCGATTTCACGGAGCACCGCGTCGGTGTGCTGGCCGATCGTGCAGCCGGCATCGGCCTTCGTCCGCGATCTGGAAAACCGGCACAAAGGGGCCAGCCGGCGGTGCTCCTCGAAGATGGGACTGTGCGCTTCGACCGCATAGCCCGCCTCGAAGTACGGGTCTGTCTGCAGCAGGATCTCCGAGTTGCGTTCCACTACTTCAACGCATCCGACGTCCTGCGATGACAACTCGCGTTCCCACTCCGCTGCCGGCTTGGTCGCGAAGACCGGCGCCAGTACCTCGATGAGGGCCTGATCGTGCTCGGCTCGTGACGCCGGCCCGGCGAACCGTTCGTCGGCGTGCAGATCCACATAGGGCGCCATGGCCTTGGCGAGCGCAGGCCACTCGCCGGCCAGCGGCGCCGCCAGAAACACCCAGCCATCGGCGGCCTCGTACATCCGGTACAGCGCATTGAGGCCGTAGAACTGGTCGTCGGCGGACTCGATCGCCGGACGCCCCGAATAGCCGGTGTTGTGATTGATCAACGCCTGCAACGCAGTACCGAGCATGGTGGTCCTCATATGCGGGAGTTCGATCCCATGGCGCTTGGCATACAGACCGACGAGCAGTGCCGACGCAACGCCGAGGGCGGCGATGCCGTCGGACTGCACCGCAGGCGTGGCACTGCCGGCATGCAATGTCACCGCCCGGCGGTGCGCTTCATCGAGATCTGCCGGCGGGGCCGCAGCACCACGGCTGTCGATCACGGACAGCCCGGACGCCGCACCGATCGACGGCGCGTAGGCAGATCGATGTGCGTATGGTCCGTCGGCTCCGTAGCCGGCCATGCCCAGCACCACCAGGTCGGGGTTGACAGCCTTCAGTTTCGCCTCGTCGATTCCGGCCCGTTCGGCGGCGTCGCCGCGGAAGCACTGCAGCACCAGGTCCGCCTGCTTGGCCAGCTCGTAGACCAGCTCCAGCCCTTCGGGCTTGGTGAAATCGATCGCCACACTTTCCTTGCCCTGCAGCACCTTTGCGCCACCGGCCTCGGGGAAGGCGACGAGGCTACGGATGTTGTCCCCGGCCAACGGCTCGATCTTGATCACCCGCGCACCCAGATCGGTCAGCAGGGTCACGCCGTACGGGCCCGCGTACATGCTGCCGAACTCCAAGATGGTTACGCCGGCCAGCGGCGCGTCAACCGGGCTCTCGGTTGGGCGCACGGTGTCGGTTGCGGTCTCGCCGAAGCTCACCGAGGCGTTGTGCTCGCCGAGACGAGGTGCCGGCCGGATGGCGGTCAGGGGGCGTCCGTCGGCATGGATCAGCGTGGTCGGCTGGCGCACCGGCCCGAGATCGGGGTCGATGACAGTGACGGCGCGGCCCTCATGAACGACCTGGGGGTGATCGAGCGCCTCGTCCGGAGTACGGAAGAGCTCACCGGACAGGTCATGGTTGGCGGCCATGACCTCTTCCCACTCAGCCAGCGTGCGGGCCCCCACCCGGGCCAGCATCATGTCCCACCACTCCGTTCGGAGCTCGGGCGTGGGCAACATCGGGAAGCCCTGCCATTTCGGATCCGCAAGTTCCTTCAGCAGGTCGAGCTCCTCCAACCAGGCGTGGATGAGCCGCGGCGAAACCTGTGCGAACTGCAGCCACCGGCCGTCCTTGGTCGGAGCAACCAGGAGTGCATAGATGAGGTACGCCTGCGGGCGTCCCAGTTCGTCGTAAGCGGCATCCATCGGCTCGAACGCCCCCGGATAGCGTTCGAGCACCATCTCGTAGAACCAGTTGTACGGGTCCATCGACCCCATCCCGGTGACCAAGTTCGACTCGACAACCTGGCCCAGACCGCTGTTTTCGCGCTCGATCAGTGCGGCGAGAATGCCCTGCACTGCCGCGTGCGCTGCACCCCAGGATGCGTAGGGCATCGAGACGTAAGCCGGCCCCGGGCGAGGCGTCAGGCCGCGCTTCTCGTGCATCACGCCGGTCTTCGCCATGATCAGGGCTTCCCAGCCCTTGTAGTCACGCCACGGACCGGTCGATCCCCAGCCGGTGATGTTGGCGACCACCAGCCGGGGGTAACGCTCGGACAGCAGCTGCGGACTCAAACCGAGGCGCTGGGCGGAGGCCGGGCGCAGGGTGCTGACCATGACATCGGCACGCCGCAACAGGGCACGCAACCGGTCCAGATCGGCGTCGTCATGCAGGTCCAGCGCGACGCTGCGCTTACCGCGCAGCAAGGCCGGCCAGCCTGGCAGCTCGCGCAACGGGCTGCCGTCGGTCGGTTCGACCATGATGACCTCGGCCCCGCAGTCGGCGAGGAACTGTGTGGCCTGCGCGCCGGCCAAAGTGGTCGATAAATCGACCACCACCACACCGGCGAGCGGGCCGTCGGTTGCCGGTTGATCTGCCGCCATATTCGCTCCTACATGTGGGGCCGAGACGTCTGCGCGCAGTGGTGTGACACGTACCACGCCAGCATCGCAGCGGCGAAGATTAATGTCAACGCATTAGCGTTAGATATATGCCTGTATCGTGCGAATTATGACCGATGAACCCGTTGTCCGCGGCGGATTTCCGCAGATCCGCACCTGGCAGGAGCCCGCCCTGCGCAATCCGGGCGGGGGGCCCGAGTACGGAGAGATGATCGGCGCGCTGCGGGACTTCCTCGACGGCGTTGCCGCCGCGGCTCCGGACTCCGCGACCACGGTGGAGTTGACCCGCGACCTGCGTGGGTGGGCCGAACGGCTGGCGCCCGCCGCGGTCGGTGAACGGCGACAGATCTTCGCCCGGCGACTCGACCTGCCGGGGCGCGGCCAGACCATGTCCCCGAACTTCGTCCCGATCGACGGCGACCGGGACAGCGTCTCGGGCACCGTGCGGTTCGGCCGCTATTTCCTCGGCGGAGGTGGTGCTGTGCACGGGGGCGCGATCCCCCTGCTGTTCGACGAGGTGCTGGGACGGCTGTCCAATTCCGGTGATCGGACACCGTCACGAACTGCCTATCTGCACACGGACTTCCGGTCCATCACGCCGGTCGAGAAGGACCTCGTGGTACGCGGCTGGTTCGCCAGCGAGCAGGGGCGAAAACGGGTGCTGCGTGCCGAGCTGAGGGACGGCGAAACCCTCTGCGCCGAAGCCGAGGGCCTGTTCATCGAACTTCGGCCAGACCAGCCATGATGCCTATCTGACCGGCGCTCGGCGCTCAATTTCGTTGTCGCGCTCTGCAATAAGTTCTCGCAGCGCGATCCGGTCCGGCTTGAGCATCGCCGTCAACGGAAGCTCGTCGACGACGAGCAGCTCGTCTGGGGCCTTGTAGTCGGCCAGCTCGGCGGCCACATGGGTACGCAAATCGCGGAGGGTCGGCGGGTTGGCGGGGTCGTGTGGGACCACGACAGCAACGCCGATCTCACCGATCACCGGTGCGGGACAGCCGATTACGGCAGCCTGATTGACCCCCGAGTGATCAGCGAGGGCCCGCTCCACCTCACCGGGATGCACGTTGTAGCCGCCGCGGATGTACATGTCGCCGCGGCGGCCCACCAGGATGAGATTGCCGTCAGCACCGAGAACGCCGATGTCACCGGTGCGCAACCAGCCGTCACTCAGCGCCTCGGCGGTGAGTGACGGATTACGCCAGTAGCCGCGCATCACGCACGGACCTCTGACCTCGACGACACCATCGGCTCCGATACGTACGTCCATCCCTGCCGCAGGCCGACCGACGGTGCGAAACTGCACCTCGGGTGTGTCATCGGGTGAGGTGCCGCTGATGGTCGGGCATTCGGTCATCGCGTACCGCACCACCAGCGGGACGCCAATCCGTTCGCCGACCCGGCGCACCAGTTCGGGAGGTGCCGGTGCGGTCGCCACCACGCCGATCCGCAAGTGCGGCAGCGCCTGTGGACTCACACCGTCGACGTCCAACAGCTTGGCCCACTGGGTCGGCACGGCCCCCGCGACGGTGATCCGCTCGTCGCGCAGCACGTCGAACATGCCCTGAGCCGACCACGGCGCCGGGGGAATCACCAGCGTGGTCCCCCACACCAGCTGATCCCAGAGCTTGAACATATAACCGGCGTGCGCGAACGGGGTCGAGGTGAGACGCCGATCGTAGGGAGCGCTCATCACTCCGGCCGATGCGGCGCCGGTCGCCAGTCGATCGGCGTCGTACACCGCACCTTTCGGCGTACCGGTGGTGCCGCTGGTGAAGATCAGCGCCACGGGGTCGCGTCGGGTCAGCGCAACCGGTGGCGGTGGCGGTCCGTATGTGTCGGTCGGTAAATCCTCTCGACGCAGCACCCGACGCCCAGCCACGGGCAGTGCACCCAGTAGCTCGTCTGCCACGATCAGTGCAGGGTCAGCTTGCTGGACAATGGATTCGATCTCACGTCGGCCCAGCCGCGGGTTGAGCCCAGTGGTGATAGCGCCGATCATCGCCGCCGCGGCGTAGCAGGTCGCATAGTCGATGCCAGAAGGTAGCCACAACATAACCACGTCGCCCTTGCCGACCCCGAGATCGGCGAACTGCGCGGCGACGCCGCGGGCTCGTCCGATCCACTCGGCGAATGTGACCCGTGCTCCCGGTTCGACGTAGGCCTCCCGTTCACCGTGCGCGAGGACCGCAGCCTCCAGCATCGACCGAGTGTCTACAGTGTCTGAATCTAGCGGTGCGCCGTTCACTCAGGGCTCCTCGGAGCCGAGAATCACGGTGCCACTGGAACAGAACCAGCCGCCGGTACCGCTGACGCAGGCGATCCTGGCGTCGGGTACCTGGCGCGGCCCGCATTCCCCGCGCAGCTGGCGTGCTGCCTCGACCAGCAGGAACAGTCCGCGTTGCCCGGGGTGGCATGCCGAGAGCCCGCCGCCGTCAGTGTTGGTCGGCAACGCACCACCGAGCCGCAGAGCACCCGTTTCCACAAATGCGCCGCCCTCGCCTTTGGGACAGAAGCCGAGGTCTTCGAGGGTGAGCAGCAGCATGTACGTGAACGCGTCGTAGAGTTCGGCCACGTCCACATCCGCCGGTGATACACCGGCTCGCTCGAAGGCCAGCGGACCAGTTACGGCAGCTGGGCCGACGGTGAGGTCGTCCCACTGTGAGGTGAGCATGTGCGAGGTGGTCTCGCCAGTTCCGAGCACCCAGACCGGTTTGCTCTTCAGATCTTTCGCGCGGTCGGCGCTGACCAGAACGGCTGCCGCTCCGCCGTCACTGCGGATGCAGCAGTGCAGTTTCGTGAAAGGGTCGGCGATCATCGGCCCGGCCAGTACATCGTCGACGGTGATCGGGTCGCGGTAGTACGCCTCGGGATTGTCGGCGGCGTTGAATCGTGCCGATACCGCAACCTCGGCCAGCTGCTCGATGGTGGTGCCGTAGGTGTGCATGTGCCGACGAGCGGCCATCGCGTACTTGGAGACCAGGGTGTGCCCGTACGGGGCCTCCCACTGCAGTGGCCCGCGCGCACCCCAGTTGATATTGGCCCCCCGCAGACCTTTTCGAAGGTCCGCCCGCGCGGTGGAACCGTACGTGAGCAGCACCACGTCAGCGTGCCCAGCGGCGATCGCGTCGGCGGCGTGCGCGGCCATCACCTCCCACGAGGCGCCCCCCACGGCGGTCGAGTCGATCCAGCGGGGACGTAGCCCGAGGTACTCACCGACATCTACCGGTGGCAGCGTGCCCTGACCTGTGGAGGCCAATCCATCGACATCGGCTGGTGTCAGCCCGGCATCAGCCAGTGCGCGGCGGCTGGCCTGCGCGATCAACTCGTAAGGACTCTTGTCGTCAACGCGGCCGACGTCGGAAAGGGCCACGCCGGCGATCGCGACACCGCGACTCACTGCGCGCGGTCCTGCGCCAACAGCTCGGTCAGCACCTCGGTGGGTTCGGCGAAGAGGTGCCGGAATACGTGCGCACGTTTGAGGTACAGGTGCGTGTCGTTCTCGAAGGTGTACCCCATGCCGCCGAACACCTGGATGCCGGCGGCGGCGTTGTCGACCGCCGCTGAACCGGCAACGGTCACCGCGGAGAGCACCTGAAGCAGCGCGTCGGAGCGGCCGTCGGCCAGCGCTATCGCGGCGAAGAACGTCTGTGCCTGTGCCGCTTCGGCGGCGATCTCCATGTCCACACACGCATGCTTGATGGCCTGGTGCACGCCGATCGGCTTGCCGAACTGCTCGCGAGTCTTGGCGTGTTCGGTCGCCGATGCGCACGCGGCCGCGGCCAGACCGGCCAGGAACGCCGCCGAGAGCACCATGGCGCGTCCCCAGATCCATTCGTCCTCAGCGGGAAGCCAATACTGGGGGTCGGCGGATTCCACGGTGGCGGTGGCGATGCGGGTGCCGGGGTCGGACGCATCGACCGGCGACAGTTCACCGAGCGCATCGATCCCGACGAGCGCGGCTCCGCTGCGGTCGACCACCAGCACGTGGGAGGCACCGGCGGGTTCGAACACGTCGAAGGTGCCCTTGATCGGCCGGGCCTCGCCGTCGCCGCGGAGCACGGCAAGCGCAACCAGCGCACGCCCGGACCCGATGCGCTCCGCAAGTGCGGTGTCACCGCAGCGCGCTGCGACTCGGGCGGCCAACGTGCAGGCCAGGAATGGGCCGGGGGCGAGCCGTTTACCGAATTCGACGAACAACAACACTTCGTCATCGAACGGCCGCCCGGACCCGCCGAACTCTTCGTCGAGCCCGAGCGTGAGCAGGCCCATCTCCGCACCCTCACGCCAGAGATGTTCGGGCACCGTCATTTCCGCATGCCGCTCGGCGCGTATCCTTTCGACCGGCATCCGTTCAGCAAGGAAATCTCCTGCTGCCTCGACGATTTCGAGCTGTTCAGCTCCTGGTAGCAGGTCCACGACCCTCTCCTGACTGATCGTTCATCGGGGCAGCCCCAGTACTCGCTCACCGACAATGTTCCGCTGAATCTCCGAGGTCCCGCCGCCGATCGCCTGGGAGAAGCTGTAGTAGTAGTAGCCCACCCAGCCGTCGATGTCCCATCGTGATGAGTGGCGGGCCGACCCCGGACCCACGAGGTCCAACGCCAATTTGCCTATCTCCTTGGCCAACTCGGCGTACATCAACTTGACGATCGATCCACGTGGACCGGGCGTCTCCGTCTTCATCGCCTCGCAGATATTGGTGTAGGTCAGTGCACGTAACGATGCGACCGAGGCACGCGCCCGCGCCAGACGCCGGGCAATATCGTCGTCGGCGATCGCCGGCCGGCGGCCGTCGGGCCCGACATGATCGCGCGCGTAGTCGATGAGGTCCTCGATGATCTTGGCCAGCCGGACCTGGTTGGCGGTGAAAGCGGTGCCTCGCTCGAACGACAGCGTGGCCATCGCGACCGACCAGCCCGCACCAACCTCACCGACGACATTGGACAACGGGATGCGGACATTGTCGTAGAAGACCTCGCAGAATTCCGCCCCACCCTCGATGGTCTCGATCGGGCGCACGTCGATACCCGGCGTGCTCATATCGCAGATCACCCAGGTGATGCCACTGTGCTTGCTGCCGGTGTTGTCGGTACGGACCAGCAGTTCCTGGTAGTCGGAGACAGTAGCGAAACTGGTCCAGAGTTTCTGCCCGGAGACCACCAGCTCGTCACCGTCGATCACGGCCTTGGTGCGCAACGCCGCAAGGTCCGATCCGGCGTCGGGTTCGGAGAAGCCCTGGCACCAGAGCACTTCGCCGCGAAGGATTTTCGGAAGGTGAAACAACTTCTGTTCGTCGCTGGCACGGGTGATCAGTGTCGGCCCGGCATGCGAGAGACCGACGAAGCAGGCGTCGATACCGGGAAATCCCCTGGCGGCGTATTCCTCGTACCAGATCAGCTGCTGCAGCAGGGTCAGGCCCTTGCCACCGTACTCAGTCGGCCAGGCAATGCCCGCCCAACCGCCTTCCCATTGGGTGCGCTGCCAGGCCAGGTCGTACTCACGGATGCCCGCATCGTCGCGGGGGCGCGGCTCGGTCGGCTTGTTCTCGTCCAGCCAGGTGCGGACCTGATCGCGGAACTCGATCTGGTCAGGAGTGAAGTCCAGGTCCATGGTTAGCGAGTATAGGTGACACTATAGTCAGAAACAACGTATTGATGCGATCCAACTGACTCGCTCATACCCCTATTTAAGCGTGATTTGGGCAGATAATAGAGTGACGCTAGAGTCAGACATGAGTGATTCACAGCGCTTACCGGTACCTTTCGACCAGCTGTTCGGCACCCCGGGCCAGTAACGCCACGTCGGCACCGACCAGGACGAAACTCGCCCCTGCGTCGACATACCGTCGGGCGATCTTCTCGTTGAACGCGTTTACTCCGGCGCTCTTGCCGTGCGCGACGATCGTGGCCAGTGCTGCCTCGATGGCGCTGACTACATCCGGGTGCTCGGGCTGGCCGAGTTTGCCCATCGACGCGGCCAGGTCCGCCGGACCGATGAACACCGCATCCACGCCGTCCACGTCGGCGATATCGCCCAGATGCGTCAGGCCCGCCACCGTTTCCACCTGAACGGTCAGCGACACGGAGGAGTCCGCAGTGGACAGGTAGTCCGATATCCGGTTCCACCGGGATGCGCGCGCCAATGCACTGCCGACACCGCGGATACCAGCGGGCGGGTAGCGAGTAGCCGCCACGGCTGCTCCGGCCTCGTCCGCGTCATCGATCATCGGGACGATGATGTTCTGCGCACCGATATCGAGTAACCGCTTGATGACGACGGGGTCGGCGGACGGTGGGCGCACCAGGACGTCGACGTCCGGGTAACCGGCCAGCGCCTGCAATTGCTCGAGCGTGGTGCGCAGGTCGTTGGGAGCGTGTTCCTGATCCAGGAGGACCCAGTCGATTCCCGACCCTGCACAGATCTCGGCGACGTAACTGCTTCCGGAGGCCAGCCACATGCCGAACCGCGGTCGCCCGGCCCCGATGCGCTCCATCCACCGATTCACGACGCCTCCCGGTCGAAACGGACCGACACGGTGCCCAGCGGTCCGTAGTCCGCGACGAAAGTGTCCCCCGGTTCGGCGAACACCGGCTTGGTGAAGGATCCGGACAGGATCACCTCACCGCGCTGTAGCGAAACCCCGTGCGGAGCCAGTCGATTCGCCAGCCAGGCGACGCCGTTTCCCGGATGGTTCAGTACCGCGGCAGCCACCCCGGATTCCTCGATGGTGCCGTTGCGCAACAGCAGCGCCGATACCCAGCGCAAGTCGACATCCATTGGCCGGAACACCCGCCCGCCCAGCACCAGGCCCGCGTCAGCGGCATTGTCGGCGATGGTGTCGACGATGGTGCGCAGGTGGCCGGTGTCCGGGTCCGACATCTGCACCCTGGCGTCGAGGATTTCCATTGCCGGCGTGACGAACTCGGTGGCGCGCAACACGTCGAACAGGGTGACGTCCGGTCCCGCCAGAGGCTCGCCCAGTATGAATGCCAGCTCCACCTCGATCCGGGGCCGGATGAATCGGCCCGGCGGCACCTGCCCACCGTCCTCGACGAACATGTCGTCGAACAACGCACCGTAATCGGGTTCATCGATGGATACCGCCCGCTGCATCACTTTGGAGGTCAGACCGATCTTGCGGCCCTTCACTTTCCGTCCGTCGGCGACTTTCAGCGCGACCAGCGCCCGCTGCACCGCATAGGCGTCCTCGATGGTCATATCGGGATAGTCCAGCGACAGCTGCCTTATCGGCGTGCGGCTCTGTTCAGCTTTGTACAGCCGACGAGCAATCTCGTCGAGTTCAGCCTCGCCCGGTCTGGTCATGACCTGGTCAGGAACTCGACCGCAGCGGCGTTGAAGGCCTCGGGATCCTCGAAATGCGGCCAGTGCCGCACCGCCGCCATCTCGAACACTTCGGAGTTCGGGATCAGTTCCGCGATGATGCGTGCGGTGTCCTGATATACCCCGTGGTCCTTGCCCGACGCGACGATCATCACGGGTGCGGTGATGCCGCGCCACTCGTCGTCGGGAATCAGGTTGCGGTTACGTACCTTTTCGTCCTGCAGTATCAGCAGCCGGTCGATGGTGTTGCGGGTGTCCTCGCGCCGATAGATCGACTGACGCAACCCGATCAGGTCGGGCAGC
>Ga0182740_1002057_pt1 | contig 12749 bp, 10 predicted proteins | sample eDN5th37CKraftBY_FD_128872 | JGI IMG/M metagenome (GOLD analysis project Ga0182740, IMG submission 128872) | Enriched backyard soil microbial communities from Emeryville, California, USA - eDNA 5th pass 37_C Kraft BY (version 2) (version 2) | ecosystem: Environmental > Terrestrial > Soil >...
GCGGTTCTCGATGGCGTTCGTGCGGAACAACACCACCTTGTTGAACACGCCCGGATAGCCGCGCGGCTCGCTGATCTGTTCCGAATTGTAGATGCGCCGATAGAAGCCGGCATGGTCTTCCCGCACCGTGGAAAGCCCGTATGGCGCATTGAAATAGATGCAGGCCATGCCCGCCAGCCGCAGCGTCACGTAGATCAGATGCGGATATGCGCGTGCCAGTTCCGGATCGGAGGCAAAACGGCTCATGCACACGAAGGTGTCGCCGGCCTCCAGCATGGGGCGCACGATATCCCCGAAGGCCTGAACTGAGGGCGATATCGGCGTTTCCAGCGTGACGTGATGGATTCGCATGGTGGAAACCAGATTCTGGTCCACATAGACACCAAAACGATAGACGTTCGGAGCATCGTCCAGTTCATCGATGATCGTGCGCCGATCCGCGTCCGGAACCATGTCGTTGAACCGGTAGGCCTTGTAGCGCAGACGGTATATGTCTTCCAGATCCTCGCCCTTGTCGCAGCGGCGATATTCGGACCGGTCGAGCAGTTCGAATACCTTGTTGGCGAAGCCCGAGCTGGATAAGCCCGGCTTTAGCTGTTCCGCGTCCGCATCCAGCTTCAACTGCCGGGTCACCATCGGCTTACCCTCTGTCATGCCGCTCTCAAAGCACGGTAAGGGTTGGAACACATCAGTAAAGTTTTAATTAAAGAAATCCTGTTTTACCCGGAATTAACCTTAATAAAACGACATCGCAGTGCAAGGGAAGCAGCCGGAGGCTGCGCCAGGCCAAGGCGGATCTGCTATTTGCGGGTTGCGCCGGAAGCCACCAGTTCGTCGTGCGCGAAAGGCCAGCGCGCCGTCGACATGGTTTCGATGCCGGATGCGCTGAGCGCCGCACCGAACAGGAAACCCTGCACCAGCTCAGGTTCGACCTGTCGCGACAGAATGCGCAACTGCTCGAAGGTTTCGACGCCTTCAATGGTCACGGCAAGCCCCAGCGACCGCGACAGGGCTACGATGCCCTTGAGCAGTTCGAGCGACCGCGGATTCTGTGTCACGTCGGACAGAAAAGAGCGGTCGATCTTGACCTTGTCCAGCGGCAGCTTGTGCAGGTAGCTGAGGCTGGAATAACCGGTGCCGAAATCGTCCAGAGCAATCCTTACGCCCAGCGATTTCAGTTCCTGCAGAAGCTGGCGCGTCTCGGACTTGTCGTCCAGAAGCGCCGTTTCCGTCACCTCGACTTCAAGCCGGTGCGGCGGCAGGCCGGAAGCCTCCAGCGCATTGCGCACCTTCTGTATGACGTCGCTGTTGCGGAAGTCCTTGGCGGAGAGGTTGACCGAGACATTGGTATGCTCAGGCCATTTCATGCATTCCGCACAGGCGGCATTCAGCATGAAGGTGCTGATCTGGGAGATGATGCCCATTTCCTCAGCCAGCGGAATGAAGACGCCCGGCGACACCGGGCCCAGCGCCGGATGGTCCCACCGGCACAGAGCCTCGCAGCCGGAAATGCGCATAGTCGCCATGGTCACGATCGGCTGATAGACGACGCGCAACGTGCCCGCCTCGACGGCCGCGCGCAGATCCGCCTTCATTCTCTGGCGGTCGCGGAACGCCGCATCCATCGACGATTCGAACAGCTGCCAGCCATTCTTGCCCAGTTCCTTGGCCTTGTAGAGCGCGAGGTCAGCCTTGACGATCATTTCGTCAACCTCGCTGAACTCAACACGCGACAGCACGGCACCGGCGCTCACCTGAATGCGCAGCACATGGCCGGCGACATCGACCTCGCCTTTCAGTCCGGCAAAAATCTCGTCCATCATGCGGGTGAACTGGCTTTCGCTCTCCACCCTGTCGAAGAACAGAATGAACTCGTCGCCACCGAAACGGCTTATCTGGATACCCGGTGCGGCAAACTCCGCAAGCCGCTCCGCCACGGCATAGATGAGACCGTCACCCACGGGGTGGCCAACGGTATCGTTGACGCTCTTGAAATCGTCCAGATCGATGGTTGCGATGGCGCAGTAGCGTTTCTGATCGCCCGTGCTGAGGCTTTCCTCGACCAGTTCATGAAAATAGGCCCGGTTCACCAGCCCGGTCAGGCTGTCGTAACGGGCCATGAAGCGGATGCGCTCCTCCGCCTCGACGCGGGCGGTCACGTCCTCGAATGTGATGACGCCGAGTTCCTGGCTGCCTTCGCGGGCCGAAAACTCGTAGTGCTGGCCATTTGCAAAACCCACCAGAACCTTGCGATCGCGACCCTCCCGCAGCGCCTTTGTCAGCTGTGTTTCGACAAGCTGGCAGTCCTTGCGGGTCAGCATGCCGCTGACCACGCCACGCATCAGAAGCGAATGGACCGAACGTCCCAGCAGATCGTCAGGCGAATGGATCGAGAGCAAACGGGCCGCCTCGGCGTTCGCCACCACAACCTTTCCGTCAGGGTCCAGCATGATGAGCCCGTGCGGCATGGTGTTGAGCGCCCGATTGAAACGCTGAGCCAGCCGGTTGGCGAGCTTTTCGGCCGAGATCGCCGTGAACAGCACGTCCCGCACCGTATCTGCATAGCGATGGATCGCCAGCAGGAAGGGCGCGGAGAGCAGCCCCAGCGCCACGTGGTAGAAGTCACCACGCAGGATGAAGCCCAGAGCCATCGGGCAGGCCAGCGTCAGGATCAGGATGTTGACCATCCTCGGCGATCCGTAGTTCCGGCCGGCAATGCCTGTTGCCGTGGCCAGCACGATACAGACCGCGGCAATCTCGGCGAACTCATCCTGTGCGGTATAGATCGCGGTAAGGCAGAAAGTGCCGAGAACGAGACCATGCATGGCCCCGTAGATGATGTAGCGGGTTTCGCGGCGATATGCTTCCTGACGCGTCTCGATGGGCGGCAGGGCCGAGAAGCGGCGCATGTTCATGACGCGCACGATACCGACAAGCACCAGAACAGCAGCCAGAACCAGATAGGAGGGATTTCCGGTTTTCGCCCCCACGATGCACATGAGGGCCGTCTGTGCGGAAATGCCTATAGCAAGCGTGAAGCCGTCGCGGAAAAGCGTCTCCACGAACGGAATGTAGACGTCGTCAGGCAGCTCTTTTCGCTTGATCGCGGTCACATTCGGCACTCACCCCATGCGAAGATGATGACACATTCGCATTAAAAAAACTTTTAGAAACGGGGAGGTGGCGGACTTATCCGACGTCGCTCTCATATCCCCGGTTCAAATCATTTCAAGACAGGATGCATCTATCCCCACCCAGGGCGCAATAGCATCCGGACCTGACGTCAACCTTGTCTCCTTCACAGCGGCATGAAGTTCATGATAAATCCTGCCCGAAGCACAGTTCCTGAAACTTACCGGATTCACACATCATGGCGCAGCCGCTCGTTGCCGTCTCCACGGACGTCAGGCAGTTTGAGAATTACACCTGGCATGCCGCGCCCCAGCAATATCTGGAAGCGGTGATCACCGGCGCCGGCGCCCTGCCCGTGCTGGTCCCCTCTTTCGGCGATCGGCTCGATCTGGATGCGCTGCTGTCGCGCGTCGATGGCGTCATGCTGACGGGCTCGAAATCGAACGTTCATCCCTCGCTTTATGGGGGTGATGCCAGCGAGGAAAACGGCCCCTACGATACAGCGCGCGACTCGACGACCCTTCCCCTTATCCGCAAGGCCATCGGGCGCGGCGTGCCGCTGCTGGCCATCTGCCGCGGCATACAGGAGCTGAATGTGGCGCTTGGCGGCACCCTCGCCAGCGAGATTCAGGAACGCGAGGGTTCGCTCGACCACCGTGCGCCGGCGAGCGACGATCAGGACCAGCGATTCGCCATTCGCCAGAAGGTCAGCATCCGGCCGGGAACCTGCCTTGCCGGTGTCTTTGGAGCTGGCGACATCGAAGTAAATTCCGTTCACCGGCAGGCAGCCGACCGTCTGGGCGAAAACCTTCAGGTCGAGGCCGTGGCCGAAGATGGAACGGTCGAGGCCGTGTCCGTGAAAGGCGCCCGCGCCTTCGCGGTCGGCGTGCAGTGGCATCCCGAATACTGGGTGAAGTCCGACAGCGTTTCGCAGAAAATCTTCAGGGCCTTCGGCGATGCCGTGCGCCTCCACGCGACGGCGAGGCCGGAAGCGCGCGTGGCGGCCGAGTAAACCGGCCGCCTGGCGCTACTTTGCCTTCACATGCGCCGTTTCAGGCACCGGTGTCAGCGCCTTGCGCGCTCCAAACCACGACACGAGGTTGTCGACGCACAGATCGGCCATGGCCCTGCGCGTCGGAACCGAGGCCGAGGCGACATGCGGCAGGAGAACGGTGTGCGGCGCATCGAGAAGGGCCTGCGGCACGTCCGGTTCATGCGCGAACACATCCAGCCCGGCGGCCGCGATCGTGCCGTCTGAAAGTGCGCCCGCCAATGCATCCTCATCGACCGTCGTTCCACGGCCCGTATTGATGAGAACGCCATCGGGACCGAGCGCTTTCAGGATTTCGGCGTTGATCGCCTTTTCCGTCGCAGCCCCTCCGGGCGCGATGCAGATCAGCGTATCGACAGCTTCAGCAAGATCCTTCAGCGTGGCATGATAAGCATAGTCCACGCCATCGACAGGCCGGCGGTTGTGGTAGGCGACCGTAACGTCGAAGGCTTCCAGACGTTGCGCCACCGCAAGCCCGATCCGGCCGAGGCCGAAAATGCCGATGCTGCGCCCACGCAAACTGAGAGGGCTCAGCCGGTAGAAGCCCTCTTTTGCCCATCTGCCCTGCCGCAGCCATGCCTCTGCGCCGGGCAGCTCGCGCAGGGTGGACAACAGGAGAGCAACGGTCAGATCCGCAACCTCTTCCGTCAGAACATCCGGCGTATTGGTGACCATGACCCCTTTCGCACCGGCATGAACGGCATCCACGGAATCATAACCGACGCCGAAATTGGCGATGATTTCCAGATTGGGGAACGCATCGATGAAATCCGCATCGATGCCCCCGAAGGCAGAGATAGCACGCACCGCAGCAATATCCTGCGGCGACAGAAGCGACGGGTCGGCGCGCTCAATGTGCACAAGCCGGAACACCTCGCCGATGCGTTTTACGGCATGGCCATGCAGATTGCCGCAAACGAGGACAGTGGCCGGCCCGGACGAAATCGACATGAATTCAGCGCTCCACGGGGCGACCGGTCGACTGGCGAACATGCAGTTCCGGTCTTATCAATTCCTGGGTCTGGCCCACCGTCTGGCCATTGAGCTTGTCGAGCAGCGCGCTGGCGGCACGGCGACCCACCTCGCGCTGGCCGTTCCAGACGGTGGTCAGGGCCGGTGTCGCGATCGCGGCCTCTTCCAGATCGTCATAGCCGGTGACCGAAATATCCACGCCCGGCGTAAGCCCAGCCCGGGAAATGCCATTCATGAGGCCGATGGCGACGAGATCGTTCCAGCAGCAGGCCGCGGTGGGCTTGTCCTTCAGAGCGAGCAACTGGTTCGCAGCTTCAAACCCACCCTGCTTGGTGCGCGGACCGGCTATGCGCCATGTCGGCCGCACTTCGAGCCCTGCTGCCTGCATGGCATTGAGATAGCCCTGATAGCGGTCGCGCCCGGTCGAAGTCTGGTCGTTGCCGCCGACCATGGCAATGCGCTTGTGGCCAAGCGAGATCAGGTGATTGGTGGCAAGTGCGGTGCCATAGGCATCGTCTCCACGGAAAACCGGTACATGCGCGCCCTCGACGTCGCGCGCAATCAGGACGGCAGGCAGGCCATTTTCCTCCGCCATGCGAATGTCGGCAGCCGGTGTGTCGATGGCCGGCGACATGATCACGCCATCGGCGCCCAGCTGCAGGAGGGTATCGATAAAGGTGCGCTGCTTGTCGAGCTTGTCATAGTGGTTGGAGAGCAGGAAAGTCTGCCGCGAGCGGTCCAGTTCATGCTCGATGGAACGCAGGATCTCGGCGTAGAACGGGTTCATGATGTCATGCACCACGACACCGACAATGCCCGAGCGCGAGGTGCGCAGGGACGCAGCGCGACGGTTGTAGATATAACCGATCTCGCGCGCATGTTCCTTGATGCGTTCGCGCGTGGATCCCGCCACCAGCGGGCTGTCCCGCAGGGCAAGAGATACCGTTGCCGTCGATACGCCCAGCGCATCGGCAATGGTGGAAAGCTTGACTTTCTGAGCCAGCGTTGATGCTCCCCCGCTAAACAATTTAAATTTTTTTAAAAGCGTTTAGGCCATCGCTGCGGGCCGAGTCAAAGCTTTTTCGCCACCTCCGCCACATCGGCATCCGCAACGGCGCGGTTGAGAACCCGCAGGCGATGCTCGCGGTGCACGATGTACAAGCCACTGGCCATGATGATGCCGGCGCCGGCAAGCGTCCAGACATCCGGGAACTGGCCGAAGACCAGCCATCCCGCCGCGATGACCCACACCATCTGCATGTAGGGATAGGGCGCGAGCGCCGTCGCGGTAGCGCGCCGGTAGGCCTGAATGAGGCACCAGTGGCCGAGCCCGCCGAACAGCCCGAGCAGCAGCAGCAAGCCCCATTGCAGCAGGCCGACCGACGGCCACTGTGTGAACCAGAGCGTCGGCGTCAGCAGGATCATCGGCGCCAGTGCCGAATAGAGGATGAGGCTTTCGGCGGTTTCCGTGGCCGACATGCTTCGTGTCATGATGATGTAGACCGAGTTCGACAGCATCGAGCACAGCGCAAACACATGGCCGATGCCGAACACGCCTATGCCCGGGCGCGTGATGACCAGAACGCCGATAAAGCCGACCACAATGGCCAGCCAGCGGCGCCACCCGGCCCATTCGCCAAGCAGCGGCCCGGCGAGCGCAGTAATCACCATCGGCTCGAAGAAGTAGATCGAGGTGGTTTCCGCCAGTTGCAGATAGCGCAGCGCCAATATGTTGAAGATGGTGGAGCCCGCCAGCAGCGCGCCTCTTATAAGGTGCGCGAATGGCTTGGAAGTGCGGAAACGGTCCGTTCCCTGCCAGCCTCTGAACAGCGCAGCGACCAGCGCGACATGACTGGAAAAACGTATCCAGGCGATAAAAAGAGGCGTCACGCCGGCAAGCGCCAGAAATTTGATCGACGTGTCGAGAAACGTGAACAGCACATAGGCCGCGGCCATATAAACGATGGCCGCAGTTGGAGCTGCGCTGTCTTTTGAATGACTGGAACTGTTCACGTCAAAGCCGGACGGGTAATCTCGACATCCAGCTTTGGGCCAGTCGCCCTGTGCCCGCAAGCCTCAAAGCGTCTGGCCTGAAATGTAAGCGCTGCTGGCCTCAGGCCTCGACCTTGGTCGCGGTTGCCGGCTCGGCATCGGTTCCGGCTGCATTCTTTGCATCCGGTTTCGTTTCGGCCTCGGTTTCGGGCTCATCGTCGATGAACACGATTTCCTCATTTGTGAGGTTGGCCTCGATGCGGGCCAGAAGCTTGGCAAGCGTCTTCTGCTCTTTCTTGTCGAGCCCTTTGAGAGCCTGCTTCTCCGTCTTCTTCACCGACTTCTCGATCGATACGATGAGATCACGGCCAGCCTCAGTCAGAAAAATGTGAGCCTGGCGGGCATCGAAGATGGAGTTGCGCTTTTCCAGAAAACCCTGCGCCTGCAAGCGGTTGATCGTCTTGGTGATGGTTGGCGGACGCACGCCCAGCCGATCCGCAAGAGTGCCGGGCGTCTGGCCGTCCTCACGGTCCAGAGCGAGCATGATCTGATCCTGCCCCGCGTAGAAACCGTGCTCCAGAAGTCGTGCAGCAAGCGCTGTGCGGGCAAGCCGCGCAGCCGAATGCAGCCGGCTCATCGTTGCAGTTCTGTCAGCTTTGGCCATGGTTTCCCTCTCGACCGCATCAGCATCGCAAACATGGCCCGGCAGGTCACGGTTTGCAATTGCGCTTTCAAATTCCACACCTGAAACAGCTTTGCCGGCAAGTTTCGCAGCATGTATGACGGCTAATGGCAGATGTTTATTTCAGTTAGATGACAAACAATCCGCCCGAAGGATTTGTCCGACAGAGCCTCTGTTTTGCCCCGTGCAATCGCGGCCGCGACGTCCTATATGGGTCACATATCCATTTCGAGGTTCCCATGAGCGACACCCAGACGCGCGACACCCAAGTGAACGAAGCCGGGGTCAACGAAACCGGGACGCAAATCCCCGTGACCGTGCTGACCGGCTATCTCGGTTCCGGCAAGACCACGCTGCTCAACCGCATCCTGTCGGAGAACCACGGCAAGCGCTATGCGGTCATCGTCAACGAATTCGGCGAGATCGGCATCGATAACGACCTCATCGTGGAATCCGATGAGGAAATCTACGAGATGAACAATGGCTGCGTGTGCTGCACGGTGCGTGGCGACCTGATCCGCGTTGTCGAGGGCCTGATGCGCCGGCCCGGCCGCTTCGATGCCATCGTGGTTGAAACGACCGGCCTTGCCGACCCCGCTCCGGTAGCGCAGACCTTCTTCATGGACGACGACGTTCGCTCAAAGACGAAGCTCGATGCGGTCGTGGCGCTGGTCGACGCCAGGCACCTGCCGCTTCGCCTGAAAGATTCGAAGGAAGCCGAGGATCAGATCGCGTTCGCCGACGTCATCGTCCTCAACAAGACGGATCTCGTGACCGAAGACGAGCTGCGCGCGGTCGAAGCCACGGTGCGTGCCATCAATCCGGCGGCGAAAATCCACCGCACCCAGCGCTCCGGCGTCGATCTCGCAGAAGTTCTCGATCGCGGCGCCTTCGACCTGAAACGCGCGCTGGAAAACGACCCGCACTTCCTTGAAGCGCATGATCACGACCACGATCATGTCTGCGGCCCGGATTGCGACCATGACCATCATCACCACGATCATGACGGGCATGATCATCATGGACATGAGCACCATCATCACGACCACGTCTCGCCGATCCACGACGTGACGGTGCAGTCCGTATCGCTGCGCGGCGGCGAGATGGACCCGAAGAAGTTCTTCCCGTGGATCGAGAAGGTCACCCAGCTCGAAGGCCCGAATATCCTGCGCCTCAAGGGCATCGTCGCCTTCAGGGACGACCCGGACCGCTACGTCATACAGGGCGTGCACATGATCATCGAAGGCGACCACCAGCGCGCGTGGAAGGACGGCGAGAAGCATGAAAGCCGGCTGGTGTTCATCGGCCGCGAACTCGACGCGGAGCGCCTGAAGAAGAGCTTCGAGGCTTGTCAGGCAGCCTGATCGTTCACCTGAACGGCTGGCCGGGCGTCGGCAAGCTCACGATCGGTCGCGTTCTGGCGAACCGGCTCGGCGCGCGGCTGGTCGACAATCATCTTTTGCATGACGTCGCCATAGGCTGCACCGGGCTTGCCGATCCCGGCAGATGGCCTCTCTATGAACAGGTGCGGCACGCCGCCTACGAAGCGTTGAAGGACAGGCCGGACGCAGAAACCTTCGTGATGACGAATGCGCTTTGCGCCAGCGATCCACGCGAACGGCAAGCGTGGGATCATGTCATCGATCTGGCCATGGCACGCAATGCAGCGCTGGTGCCCGTCGTTCTCGAAGCCGGTTTCGAGGAAAATTCCCGAAGGCTACGCAGCCCGGAGCGGGTGGGCCGCAAGCTGGCCGATCCCGCTGTCCTCGCCACTTTCATGACGGCTGACAGCATCCCGAAGCCCGACGTGCCGGATCTGTTGGTGCTTGACGTGACGCGGCTTTCCGCCGATCAAGCTGCCGACGCGATTTGCCGCCATCTGCGGTCAGGGGCCTGCGAGCGGTTCCAGCCCGCGACGGACAGGCACCGCAATCTCCAGCCATGAAGCAGGCAAGCAGATATACCCATGCCCACAGTCGCCCCACTTGATCTCGAAGGCCATTGCGTGGCCGCCGTCTTTCTTGGAAATGTGCCGCATTTCGCGCTTGCCGACGGCTCCATTCACCGTCTCGACGAGGGCCACAAGACCGCGCAGGCCAATGACGGGCTGCTGTGCGCCTTTTACGACGCCGCCAGCGACCGTCTGATCACCGGCGGCGAAGACGGCAAGGTGTTCGCCGTCAAGGCCGGCGGCGTGATCGAGGAATTGGCGGAAGCCGGGCGCAAGTGGATCACCAGCGTTGCGGCAGGCCCGCAGGGCGCCATTGCCTATGCTTCCGGGCGCAACGCCTTCGTACGCTTTGCCGACGGCAAGGTGAAGGAATTTTCACATCCTCGCTCGGTCGAGGGCATCGCCTTCGCGCCGAAGGGCATGCGCATCGGCGTTGCCCGCTACAATGGCGCGACGCTGCATTTCCCGGCCGCCGAAGGCAAGCCCACCGAACTTGAATGGGCGGGAGCCCACACGGGGATCACCTTCTCGCCGGACGGGAATTTCCTCGTCACCACCATGCAGGAGAACGCCCTGCACGGCTGGAAGCTGGCCGACGGCAAACATATGCGCATGAGCGGCTATCCGGCCAAGGTCAAAAGCCTGTCATGGTCGCCCAAGGGGCGCTGGCTGGCCAGTTCCGGTGCGCCGGCGGCCATCGTCTGGCCCTTTCAGGGCAAGGACGGGCCGATGGGCAAGGCGCCGCTGGAGCTCGGCACGCGCGGCAATTCGACGGTCACCTGCGTAAGCTGCCACCCCGGCGAAGACGTTGCCGCCATCGGCTATGACGATGGCATGATCCTTGCCGCCCGTTTCGCCGACGGCAAGGAAGTGCTTCTGCGGCGCGGCGGCAAGGGTGCGATCACCTCCATGGCATGGGACGGCGACGAGCGCCGGATCGCCTTCGCTAGCGCCGCCGGAGACTGCGGCATCATCGACATAGCCGGCTGACACGTCCGCACATGCCCTGCCGACTGTGGCGGGGCTGGACCGCTGGGCCACAGCTTCGGCAAAGTGGCCGGTTGCCGTGCGCAAACGCCCCCTTATAGTGGCGGCGTTTGTTGATCATGGGCGGAACATGGCGGGCATCGGGCAGGAGCGCATCAAAGAGCTGCGTGAGAGCGAGGCGGAAGTCTTTCGCAGGGCGCGGCCGAAAACCGCCGCCAGTCTCGGAAACGGCATTGCCGGTTTCCTCGATGGCGTCCCCATGCACTGGATGAAGGACTGGCCGACGCCCTTTCCCATACTCGTCGGTGAGGCGCGCGGCGCCACCATCACCGACATCGACGGCAACCGGCTGGACGATTTCTGCCTCGGCGACACCGGGTCCATGTTCGGCCATTCGCCGCCGCCGGTGGCGCGCGCCATTCGCCGGCAGGCGGGGCGCGGCCTCACCTACATGCTTCCCTCGGAAGACGCGCTGGCCATCGGCCCGCTGCTGCAGGCAAAATTCGGCCTGCCCTTCTGGCAGATCGCCACCACGGCTACCGACGCCAACCGCTTCGCGCTGCGCATCGCGCGGGCGGTAACGGGTCGCGAAAAGATCCTCGTCTTCAACGGCTGCTATCATGGCTCGGTGGACGAGACCATGGTGCGGCTAAGGGACGGAAAGCCGATCAATCGACCGGGGCTGGCCGGCGAATTCCGCGACCTGACGCGCACCACGAAGATCGTGGAGTTCAACGATATTCCAGCCCTTGAGGCAGCGCTTGCCGATGGCGACGTGGCCTGTGTCATCACCGAGCCGGTGCTGACCAATTCCTGCATGGTGCTTCCCGATCCAGGCTTTCACGACGCACTGCGCCGACTGACCCGCGCCACAGGCACGCTGCTCCTGATCGACGAGACGCACACCATCTCGACCGGCCCGGGCGGCTACGCGCGCGCCTTCGGGCTGGAGCCGGACCTGTTCGTCCTCGGCAAGCCGGTGGCCGGTGGCGTGCCGGCCAGCATATGGGGGATGAGCGAGGACGTCGCCTCGCGCTATGCCGACTATCGGCGCACCCATGAACCGGGCTATTCCGGCATGGGCACAACGCTTTCGGGCAATCCGCTGCAGTTCGCCGCCATTCGGGCGACGCTGGAAGAGGTGATGACGGCGGAAAACTACGCGCATATGGAGCATCTGGCCCGCCGCCTCGACGCAGGTCTCACTGCCGTCATCGACCGCTACCGGCTGCCATGGCATGTGGCGCGGGTCGGCGCGCGGGTCGAGTTCATCTGCGCGCCCGGGCCGCTGAAAAACGGCGGTGAGGCGGAAGCCGCCCATGCGCCGGAACTGGAAGCCGCACTCCATGTCGCGTTCGTCAACCGCGGCGTGCTGATCGCGCCCTTCCACAACATGATGCTGGTTTCCCCGGCGACGCGCCCCGCACAGGTGAACCGGCTGATAAGCGCTTTCAGCGACGTCGTTAAACGGCTCACCGATTGATCATATTCGCTCTGTCGGCTACCCCATGCGGTGAAGCCGCATTCCTCCCGGAGACCACCCATCATGACCTCCCCATCGGGCTCGACGCCCGGCGAAGCCCAGGCCTTTCTCGATGCTCATCCGGAGATCGAGGCCTTCGACATCCTGCTGACCGACGCCAACGGCATCGGGCGCGGCAAGATCATCCGCCGCCATGAACTGATGGGCCTTTACAAAAGCGGCCGGCACATGCCGATTTCGATCCTCGGCCTCGACATTACCGGCGAGGATGTCCACGAAACCGGGCTGATCTGGGATTCGGGCGATGGCGACCTGCGCGCATGGCCGATCCCCGGCACGCTGGTTCCCCTTCACGGCACCAGCCCCGCGCGCGGACAGGTGCTGATGGCCATGTATCATCTCGACGGCGCGCCGATGAGCTCCGACCCGCGCCACGCGCTGGAACGGCAGGTGAGCAAGCTCGCGGAAAAAGGCCTGCACCCGGCCGGCGCCTTCGAAC
>Ga0182740_1002058_pt1 | contig 12744 bp, 10 predicted proteins | sample eDN5th37CKraftBY_FD_128872 | JGI IMG/M metagenome (GOLD analysis project Ga0182740, IMG submission 128872) | Enriched backyard soil microbial communities from Emeryville, California, USA - eDNA 5th pass 37_C Kraft BY (version 2) (version 2) | ecosystem: Environmental > Terrestrial > Soil >...
AGGCTGGCGCGCATGGCCAGGGCCTGGGTCACGTCGGTAGCCGTGTAGATGCCGCCCAGCCATTCGTTGAGCAGCGTGCGCAGGTCGGGATCGGTAATGCGCAGCAGGCTGGCCAGCGACGTCAGGCCGGCCGGCGCGGCCGGCGTGGGCGCCGCCACCGGCAGCTGGTAGAAGGCCAACCGGGCGGGCGGCGCGTCCTCGGCGAAGGCGCGGGCCCAATCCAGGTTGCGCACTTCCATGGAGGCCATGCGCTCGCGCAGGGCGGCCTCGAGGGCGGTTTCCCAGCCGGGCTCAATGTGCAATTTCTGCCACAGGCGCGACAGCCCGGCCAGCTCATGCTTGGCCAGCCAAGGCTCCAGCGCGCCCTGCTTCTGCACGTCTTCCTGCAGCTTCACCAGCGCCGAAAGACGGGCCTCCAGGCGAGCCAGATTCTGCACCTCGGTCTGGGCGGCCGCCTGCGCGCGGCTGCGCTCGGCATCCGCTTCCGGCACGCGGCCTTCCAGGGTGGCCAGTTCCTCCTGGGCTTCCTCGAGCTGGTCCTCGCCGGCGACGCGGTCGCCGGCCAGTTGTTCCAGCCGCACCGGATCCGGACTGTGGAGTTCGCGCAATTCCTGCTGCAGACGCTCGCGGCGCTGCTCCAGGGCCTGCATCTGGCGGTCCGCGTCGCGCTGCGACTGCGCCACCAGGGCGAGGTTCTGTTCAACCCGCGCCAGTGCGGCGCGCATCTCGTCGCGCCCGGAGGCGGCTTCGCGCACGCGCTGTTCCACGGCCGGCAGCGCGGCCTGGGCGTCCTCGGCCTTGGCGCGCGCCTCTTCCGTGCGGGCGGCGCCGGCAGCGAGGTCTTCCTCGGCCTGCGCGATCTGTTCGGTGCAATGTTCGCGTTGGGCAGTCCACTCGCCGATCTGCTGCTGCAGCTGGTCCCGGCGCGCCTGCAGGCGGTTGCGGGAATCGACGACATGGCGGATTTCGGCTTCCAGGCGGCTGACCTGGGCATTGGCCTCGTACAGCGCGCCTTGGGCGGCATGGACGGCGTCGCTGGCGGCGTAGTGGGCCTGGCGCCGGGACTCCAGCGCGGCCTCGCCCGCCCGCAAGCCGGCAATGGCGGCTTCCAGTTCGTTCTGGGCCTGCGCCATCTCCTGGGCTTTCTTGGCGCGCTCTTCACGCGCCCCGGTTTCCTTCAGGAACCACAGCGCATGCTGCTTCTTTTCGCCGTCCGCCTGGAGTTCGCGGTAGCGCGTGGCCACTTCGGCCTGTGCTTCCAGTTTTTCGAGCTGGCTGTTGAGCTCGCGCAGGATGTCTTCGACGCGGGTCAGGTTCTCGCGCGTGTCGGACAGGCGGTTTTCGGTTTCGCGGCGCCGTTCCTTGTAGCGGGACACGCCGGCCGCCTCTTCCAGGAACACCCGCAACTCTTCCGGGCGCGCCTCGATCAGGCGGTTGATCATGCCCTGGCCGATGATGGCGTAGCCGCGGGCGCCCAGGCCGGTGCCCAGGAAGATGTCGTGAATGTCGCGGCGGCGGACCTGCTGGTTATTGACGAAATAGCTGCTGGTGCCGTCGCGGGTCAGCACGCGGCGCACCGCGATTTCCGCGTACGTGCTCCATTGGCCGGCGGCGCGGCCTTCGCTGTTGTCGAACACCATCTCCACCGAAGCCCGCGCCGCGGGCTTGCGGTTGCCGGAACCGTTGAAAATGACGTCCTGCATGGACTCGCCGCGCAGTTCCGAGGCCTTGGCCTCGCCCAGCACCCAGCGCACGGCGTCGATGATGTTCGATTTCCCGCAGCCATTGGGACCCACCACGCCCACCAGTTGGCTGGGCACGGGAATCACGGTGGGATCGACAAAGGACTTGAAGCCGGCGAGTTTTAGCTGAGTAAGACGCACAATACGATGACGACGGGGTGGGTTGAACGAAAGGCGTTAACGGACCTGCCGCACAGATTGCAAACCGGCCCCTGTAGGGCCGGCGCACAGATGGGTCGTATGATACCGCAGGCAGTCTGTCCCCAAACGTCAGCAAGGGTCAAGGCGCGTTGTCCCTAAGGCTTGCCGGCGGTCAATCCACGGGCAAACGCTCAATGGCTGCCACCGGGGCTCCGGCTATACTCCCTGACACTTTTTTGCACGACACATAAATTTTCACGCGGACTGGCCGGGGCCAGGCCAAAGAACGGGGACATTCTTGAAACGTGGTTTCTATCTGGTCATGGCCGCGCAGGCCTTCTCGTCATTGGCGGACAATGCGCTGTTCATCGCAGCCATCGCCTTGATACAGGAACTGCATGGGCCGGACTGGCTGGCACCCATGATGAAGTGGTCGTTCGCGCTGGCTTACGTCGTCCTGGCCGCCTTTGTCGGCGCGCTGGCGGACTCTTTCCCCAAGGGCCGCGTGATGTTCTCCACCAACGCCCTGAAGGTCGCCGGCTGCATGCTGATGTTCTCGTATGCCAGCATCGGCGTCGCCCCCCAATACCAGACCTACCTGGTCTGTGCGGCCTATGGCATCGTCGGCATCGGCGCCGCGGCCTATTCTCCCGCCAAGTACGGCATCGTCACGGAAATGCTGCCCCCGGCCATGCTGGTCAAGGGCAATAGCTGGATCGAAGGCCTGACGGTCTTCTCCATCATCCTGGGCACGGTCCTGGGCGGCCTGCTGATTTCCTCCTCCGTTTCCACCGCCCTGCTCAGCCATTCCTTCATCGGCAAGCTGGTCCACACCCCGGCCGAGGCCGCGATCCTGGTCATCTCGTTCGTGTACCTGCTGGCGGCGCTGTGCAACCTGATGATTCCGCACACCCACGTGCGCTACCCGCCGCAGCAGAAGAATCCCGTCCGGCTCGTGCGCACGTTCTGGGGCTACGTCCGCGTGCTCTGGAAGGACAAGCTGGGCCAGATCTCGCTGGCCGTCACCACGCTATTCTGGGGCGCCGGCGCCACCCTGCAGCTGATCGTCATCGAATGGGGCCGCAGCCACCTCGGATACCAGCTGGATAAAGCCTCGATGCTGATGGGCGTGGCCGCGCTGGGCACGGTGGTCGGATCCATCCTGGCTGGCCGCATTCCGCTGCGGCGCGCACTGGCCGTCCTGCCGGTCGGCGCCGCCATGGGTCTGGTCGTGCTCCTGATGCCGCTGGTCTACTCGCCCTGGAGCGTCTACCTGCTGCTGCTGATCACGGGCGGCCTGGCCGGTTTCTTCGTGGTGCCGATGAACGCGCTGCTGCAACACCGCGGCCACGTGCTGCTGTCGGCGGGCCACTCCATCGCCGTGCAGAACTTCAACGAACAGCTCAACATCCTGTTGATGGTGGCCATGTATACCGTGCTGCTGTGGCTGCAGCTGCCCATCAACATCATCATTGTGATTTTCGGCACCGTGGTCGCCGTGCTGATGGTGGTCTTCATGCGCTGGAGCAAGCGCAATCTGCAGGCCAACCCCGAATTGCACGATCAGATCGGCCAGGAAGGCCACGGCCGCGCACTGGACTCCTCGCACTAGACGCAAGCAGGTTCAGAACGAAAAAAACCGGGCGATGGCCCGGTTTTTTATTTGGTCCGCAGATCCAGCGGCGCCGGCCTCAGCCCAACCGCGCAACCGCCAGCCGCAAGTCTTGCCACGCGCGCGCCTTCTCGCTCGGACTGCGCAGCAGATAAGCGGGGTGGTAGCTCACAACCACCGGAATCTCCAGACCCTCGTCGGTCTTCAGCTGGTGGATGCGGCCCCGCAGGCTGCCTATGGTGGCGTCGGTGCCCAGCAGCGTCTGTGCCGCAAAACGCCCCAGCACCAGGATCCGCTCAGGCTTGAGCAGCGCGATCTGGCGCATCAGGTAGGGGCTGCACGCCGCAATTTCCTCAGGCTTGGGATTGCGGTTGCCAGGCGGACGGCATTTGATGACATTGGTGATGAACACATCGCGTTCGCGGCTCATGGACACCGAGGACAGCATCGCGTCCAGCAACTGGCCTGAACGGCCGACGAAAGGCTGCCCTTGCCGGTCTTCCTGCTCGCCAGGAGCCTCGCCCACCACCAGCCAGCGGGTCGGCTGGCCGCCATGGCCGAACACCGCGTTGCGGCGGCCCTTGCACAAGCCACAGGCCTCGCAGGCGAGGACCTGGTCATGCATTTCTTCCAGCGTGGCGTTGCGGATCGCTTCGGCCACAGGGACCGGCGGCGGTGGCGGCGCCTCGGCCTCAACCTTCGGGACCGGACGCGGCGGCGGGCCGCTGCGGTTCAGGATCGACGCCGGTATGCCGGGACGTCCAGGTACGGCTTCCGCGGGAGCCGAGGCGTCGGGAGCCTGCGCCTGGGCGGTCGGCGTGCCGACCTGGGGGGACCGCGGCGCAGGCGCCTCGGCTGCGGGCGTTTGCACCGAAGGCGGCAAAACCTCCTTGGAAACAAGAACTTGCGGCTCCGCGGCGGGCCGGTTGACGGCCGGCGCCGGACGCAGCCACAGCCGCTCCATGCCGATCTCGCGCAGCCAGATGCGCTGTAGCGGATTGACGCGAGGCGCGGCCGACGGCGGCGCTGCAGTGGGCTGGCTCATGCCGCCCCTCCACCCGCCGCGAAATGCTTCTGCATGACCAGCGCATCTTCCCTGCCGCCTTTCTCGGCGGGGTAATAGCCCCGGCGCATGCCGATCTGCAGATATCCGTGCCGCTTATAGAAACTGATGGCCGAGGCGTTGGACGGGCGCACTTCCAGCAGTACGCCCTCCAGGCCCCGTTCGCGCGCCTGCTGTTCACACCAATCGAGCAACACGCCGCCCAGGCCCTGGCGGTGCAACGGCTTCGCCACGGCGATCACGAGCAGGTGCGCCACGTCGGGCGCGAACATCAGCACGCAGAATCCCGCCACTTTGCCTTCCCGCCGCAGCACCCAGGCGCCATAACCCGCCGCCAGGGCGTCGGCGAAATTGCCGCGGGTCCAGGGAAACGCCTGCACGTGCGCTTCCAGCGCCACGACCTCTTCCAGATCGGCGTCGGTCATCGGTTGAGGCACGGAAGCGGCCAGCGAGGACTGGGCTTTCGGATTGCCGCCCTCGCCGCGCATGCGCTCGGCCGTCGTGAACGCCACCTTGTCGCGCACGTACAGCGGCGCGGCCAGCTCCGGCGCCAGGGCCTCGCCCCGCATCCAGCCCTGGCGTCCCAAGCGCGCGACGCTGGCCGCTTCGGGCCGCTGCGCGCCGGCGGCTCGCCGCCAGGGAGACTGCATCTCCGACGCGTAGGCATCCCAGGCATCGCCGGCCAGCAGCAGGTCCAGCGGCCGGCCCGCGCGGGCCGACCATCCAGGCAGATGATGGGCGGTCCAGGGCACCACTTCAGCTGCAGCAATCAGTAGCGGCGCCTGCAGGACTTCCCAGGAAATTTCACTATCCGAAACGTCCGCCTGGCGGTAGACGGCCAGATAGACTTCATTCATGCGGGCATCCAGCGCCACCACGATCGCGTCCGTAGGCGTGGCATCCACCTGTGCGGCGACCGCCTGATGAGAGACAATGGGAAGTACCGGGATGCCCAGGCCCAAGCCCATGCCTTGAGCCACGCCGCAAGCCACCCGCAGGCCGGTAAAGCCGCCCGGCCCCTGGCCGAACGCCACCGCATGCAAGGCGGAAGGCGCAAGTCCGGAGGCCGCCAGCAGCTCGTTGGCCATGGGCAAGAGCCGTTCCGCGTGCTCCTGGGAGCCTTCATGTTCCCTGACACTGACCTCCAGTCGGCCATCGGCCGCCCGCAGCAGGGCCACGCCGCAACGGGACGAAGAAGTTTCCAAAGCCAGCAGGTTTAGTTCCATAGGTGCAGATTGTACGAAATACCGCGACTCCGCCCCCGGTTATCAGGGGGATGTCAGGGGGATTTCAACCATGGATCGCAATGTGTAATATCTTGTGAACGCCCACTAGCCGCTGGTTCTTGCCACTGTTACATTTCCGGCCATGAATACGCAAAACACCACCCCCACCCGAAAAATCCTCGTCGTCGACGATGATCCGCGCTTGCGCGATTTGCTGCGTCGGTACTTATCCGAACAGGGATTCAACGTTTTCGTTGCCGAAGACGCCAAAGAGATGGGCAAACTCTGGCAACGCGAGCATTTCGACCTGCTCGTGCTGGATCTGATGCTGCCCGGGGAAGATGGCCTGTCCATCTGTCGCCGGCTGCGCGGTGGTCACGACAACACGCCCATCATCATGCTGACGGCCAAGGCGGAAGAAATCGACCGCATCGTCGGCCTGGAAATGGGCGCGGACGATTACCTGTCCAAACCGTTCAATCCTCGCGAACTGCTGGCTCGGATCAACGCGATCCTGCGCCGCCGCGGCACCGAGGAACATCCCGGCGCTCCCAGCCAGGAAAACGAATCCATCGCCTTCGGCCCCTACACGCTGAACCTGTCCACCCGCACGCTCACGCGCAATGGCGAACAAGTGCCCATCACCACCGGCGAATTCTCGGTGCTGAAGGTGTTTGCCCGCCACCCGAAGATCCCGCTGTCGCGCGACAAGCTCATGGAACTGGCGCGCGGCCGCGAATACGAAGCCTTCGATCGCAGCCTGGACGTGCAGATCTCGCGCCTGCGCAAGTTGATCGAACCCAATCCGTCCAAGCCCGTATTCATCCAGACCGTCTGGGGTCTCGGATACGTGTTCGTGCCGGACGGTGGTAGCTGATCGACTCGCCCGCCCCGGGCAGGAGCGCAGCCTCGTGCCCCGCTTGCGCAGAACCTTCAGGAACCTGACATCACGTTTGCGGCTCGGCTTGTTCGGCCGCACGTTCCTGTTGCTCGCCGCGCTGATGCTCGTCAGCCTGGGCGCGTGGCTACAAGTTTTCTTCAGCATGGAGCTGGGACCGCGCGCCAATCAAATGGCGCAGCGGGTGATCACGGCCGTCAATATCACGCGCACCGCGCTGATCTACTCCCATAACGACGAACGCAGCAAGCTCCTGCTGGACCTGGCCACCAACGAAGGCATCCAGGTCTATCCGCGCGAAGTCACCGACTTCGCCGAGGCCCTTCCCGACGACGACTACTGGCAACGCGTTGCCCAGCACATCCGCACGCGCTTCGGCCCGGAGACGCAGATCGCCTGGGGCGTGAACCAGGTGCCCGGCTTCTGGGTCAGTTTCCAGATAGAAAAAGACCTTTACTGGCTGGTGTTCGAGCGCGAGCAGATCGGCCTGACCGGTGGGATCGAATGGCTGGGCTGGGGCGCCACGGCGCTGTTGCTATCTCTGGTGGGCGCCGCGGTCAGCGTGGGCTTCGTCAACCGGCCGCTATCGCGCCTGGCCAGGGCTGCCCAGGTGCTGTCGCGCGGTGAAACCCCCGCTGCCCTGCCCGAGCAAGGCCCCCTGGAAATCCGCGACCTGAACGCTTCGTTCAACCGCATGGCCAAGGACCTGCGACAGGCCGAGGCCGACCGCGAGTTGATGCTGGCCGGGATCTCGCACGACCTGCGCACGCCGCTTGCCCGCATGCGCCTGGAAATCGAGCTCAGCGGGGTATCCGAGGACGCGCGCCAGGCCATCGACGAGGACCTGGGCCAGATCGACCACAGTATCGGCCAATTGATGGAGTACGCGCGCCCGGCCGGCACGCTGCCTCAACTGGCCACGGATATTTCCGCGGTGCTGGCCGAACTCTACGAACGCGAACGCAGCCATACGGCGTCCGTGGGCGGAGAGCTGGAGGCCACTCTGGAGCCGGGCCTGCGCGCCCGCATCACGGCGCTGGACCTCAAGCGCATCGTCAGCAACCTGATCGAGAACGCCCGGCGTTATGGCCGCTCCAGCGATGGCATGGCGCATCTCGTCATGACATTGCAAGCTGAAGGCTCCATGATCGTGATCGAGGTCTCGGACCGTGGTCCCGGCATCGCCCCCGAGGATGTGGATCGCCTCTTGCGGCCTTTCTCGCGCGGCGAGGCGGCACGCACCGGAGTCAGCGGCGCCGGCCTGGGACTGGCCATCGTGGAGCGCCTGCTCAAGCACGTCGGCGGCTCGCTGCGCATGCTGCCCCGTGAAGGCGGCGGCCTGACCGCAAGGATAGAGTTGCCCAAAGCGAAGTTTAGGAATTATCAATTAGACAACGAAAATCCATAGCGTAGAATTTATGGTTTGAGGCACAGGCCTTAATTCCACCAACAACTGGGAGTAAACATGAAAACTGTTGGCGACAAACTCGAGCCCTTCAAGGTCACCGGCGTCAAGCCCGGCTTCAACCAACACGAAGAAAATGGCGTGTCGGCGTTTGAAGACATCACCGAAAGCTCGTTCCCCGGCAAGTGGAAGGTCATCTACTTCTACCCGAAAGACTTCACGTTTGTTTGCCCGACCGAAATCGTCGGCTTCAACAAGCTGGCCAAGGATTTCGAAGACCGCGACGCCGTCCTGCTGGGCGGTTCGAGCGACAACGAATTCGTCAAGCTGGCATGGCGTCGTGAGCACCCGGACCTGAACAAGCTGGGTCACTACCAATTCGGCGACACCACCGGCGCCCTGATCGACCAACTGGGCGTGCGTGAAAAGGGCGCTGGCGTTGCCCTGCGCGCCACGTTCATCGTCGATCCGGACAACACGATCCAGCACGTTTCGGTGAACAACCTGAACGTCGGCCGTAACCCGGAAGAAGTTCTGCGTCTGCTCGACGGCCTGCAAACCGACGAGCTGTGCCCGTGCAACCGTACGGTTGGCGGCGCCACGCTGTAATTTCCAGCCCGGCCCGGGACCCGCTGGCGGGTCCTGCGCTGGGCTTTAACTGCGCTAGATTATAGGTAAAAACTATGGAATTTCTTACGACCATTAAGGAACAGCTGCCGGATTGGGCCAAGGACATCCGCCTGAATCTGGACGCCGTGATCGCCCGCTCGACGCTGGCCCCTGAAGATGCCGTGGGCGCCGCCCTGTCCGCCGCCTACGCCGCGCGCAGCCCGGTGCTGGTCGAAGCCTTCAAGAGCGGCCTGTCGGAAGGCGACGCCAACGCCGCGCTGACGGCCTCGGCCCTCATGGGCATGAACAACACCTGGTATCCGTACGTGGAAATGACGGGCGATGCCCAATTGAAGAGCCTGCCGGCCCAACTGCGCATGAACGCCTACGCCACTCACGGCGGCGTGGAAAAGAAGCGCTTCGAGCTGTTTGCCCTGGTGGCCTCCATCATCGGCAAGTGCCATTTCTGCGTGGCTTCGCACTACGAAAACCTGAAGAACGACGGCCTGTCGACCGAGCAGTTGCGTGATGCCGGCCGCATCGCTGCCGTGGTCAACGCCGCAGCCCTGGCGCTGGCCGCCCAAGGCAAGTAAGGCGCAAGGCAAAAAGAAACCCGCCTGCATTGCGCAGGCGGGTTTTTCTATTGCCGGGCGATGCTGCGATGGCTCACTTCTTCGGCATGGTCGAGGTCGTGGGCAGGCCATTGGCGGCCCAGGCCTCCACGCCGCCGCGGTACCAGTACACAGTCCATCCCAGGGTGCCTGCGCGCAGCGCCGCGTTGTAGGCCGAACGATCATTCATGCTGGCGCCCAGGAATACGACGGGCGCGTCCCGCTTGCCACCGTTCTGCTTCAGCAGCCAGGCATCGAGTTCGGTTTGCAGATGGTCGGTCACGCTGCCGTCCGAGCCCGCATCGGCCAGCGGATAGGCGATTGGCACCGTATCGCGCAAACCGCTCGTATCAACGATCAGAAGATTCTTGTCGTTCTGGATCATCCCGATCAGGTCGCCGGTCGTGATCACCTTGGCGCGGTAGATCTTATTTGGCGTCGGCCCCTTGTACGGCGAGGTGAACAGCATGGTCGTGGCGGGCACGCCGAAGTCCTTCAGCTCGTCGATGGCGCTGGGAGGCATGCCTTGCCCAGGCGCCGGTTGCTGCCGCGGCGCCGCCGGCGCTGCGCCTCCCTGCTCGGCAACCTCGCCCCCCACGGTCCCCATCTCGATATCCGAGATCATTACCGCGATGTTCTCAATCAGCTCGTAGCACATCGTGATGGAACCCTCGCGCGGGGCGTACCAGGCATTCAACTGGCCACAGTCCTTGAACACCACGTTCACCGGACGGGGCAACACATAGGTCTGCCCCAGCAGCTTGATGTTGTTCGTGATCGCATCCGAAAGATTGTTCGCGAACAGGTTGCCAATCTTGCGCTTGGACGGCTGGAAAACCACGTTCACCGGCGCACCGGGCGCATTCGCCGGCTGCAGACCCTCGGGCGTCCAGGTGCCCACGCGGGTATGCGGCGCCAGGATCTTGCGCCAGGCGCGGTTCTGCTTGTTGAATTCGTCCGCGCAGCGCGCGCGGGTCCGGTCTTCCAGGCCGACGTGCTTGGCGATGGACTCGAACACGCCGGGGTTGCCGCCATACATGACGCAAAGCATGTTGCGGAACCGCTTCAGGTCGCCAGTGTGCTCATCCTGCCACGCCGAGGAAGTGTCCGCCCCCCTGCGCTCGGCCAGCTTGCCGCTGTAATACCACTGCAAGGCGGCGTACTTCGCCGCATCCTGCGCCATGATGTTCACTTCCTTGTTGTCCGACGGATACATGGTCGGCTCGACGATCTGCAACGCGGAGTAGATATCGACGGCATCCTCTTCCGCTCCCGTCGAGGGCAGCTCCAGCTCGCCGATCAGGGCGTGCCCGAACTCGTGCATGAAGATGCTGCGCATGATGCCGATATACACCGACACGATACGCATGGTGTCGCCGCCAAAGCGCGGATACGGCCCCGCTCCGGGCAAGGCAGCACCGCCGTTGCCGGCCCCTTGCGCGGCAGTGGGCGCCTGCGCCTGGGGCTTCTGCGCCGCCCCCGAGCCGCCGCGAGTCGGCAGGGTGCCGGCCGCCGGCGCCGCCTCGGACTGGCCGGTCATGGTGATCTTGAAGTCGGCGACGCCGAAAGTGCCCACATCGTAGGCCATGATGCCGAGTTCGGAGCCCGTCGCGGGCTCGTTGCTGACGTCGCCGATCTGCTTGCCATTCACAATGAAGCGGGCCGCGCCGGGCAACTCGACCACGCGGATCCGGTCGGAACCGTCCAGCTTCGCCACATTGGGCAGCGAGGCGATGTCCCGGCGGTTCTGCCCCTGCAGACAGAACAACAGCGTGTTCTTGTCGGCAGTCAATTCAAGCAGGCACAGGCTCTTGTTGGCGCGGTTGCTCAGGGCAATGCCGATGGACGCTTTGGGATTCGGGGATTTGACGACCACATTGACGTCGGTCACGCGGCCCGAGTCAGGCGCCGGGCCGACATTCATGTACAGGGTCTGTTCGCTGTCGGCCTTCGAGGCGTTATGCAGAGTGAACCATCCGTCCTGCACGCCGGCGGTCCAACCCTCCTGCATCTGCTGCTTGACCACGCCGGCTAGCGGACCTAGCTGCTGTTCATACTGCGCGTGCGCGGGTGAACTCAATGCGCCGAAGACGGCAACCAGGGCGATGCCACGTAAATGCATCCGAATGTCTCTGTAGTCGAAATGAAGTAGCGCAGAATATGCCAGATCAATTCGACTCGCTTATTCATTTGTTAAAGATGTATCCAAACTAAATGAATAGCGAAAAAATGCATTCGGACGCTGGCTGAAACCCCTAGCGCGGCTAGCTCGCCACGCGCGACAGCAGCGCCACCACCGTGGCCGCGATACCCTCGTTGCGCCCCAGGTAGCCCAGGCCCTCGTTGGTCTTGGCCTTGATGTTGACTTCGGTCTCGGCCAGCCCCGTGTCGGCGGCAATGTTCTTCACCATGGCCGGCGCATGCGGACCGATTTTGGGCGCCTGCGCATGCAGCGTGGCGTCGATATTCACCGGTTCCCAGCCCGCCGCGCGCACGCGTGCCATGGCCTCGCGCAGCAGCACGCGGCTGTCGGCGCCCTTGAAGGCCGGATCGGTATCCGGAAAGTGACGCCCGATATCGCCCAGGCCAGCGGCCCCAAGCAGCGCGTCGGTAATCGCGTGCAGCAGGACGTCCGCATCCGAATGCCCCAGCAGGCCATGCGTGTGGGGAATCGTCACGCCGCCGATGATCAGCGGGCGGCCCTCGACCAGCGCATGCACGTCAAAGCCCTGGCCGACGCGGAAAGGAATACTCATAACCATTTTTCCATCAGTTCGAAATCATCCGGCCATGTCACCTTGAAATTGCGCATGGCACCGGGCACGAGCAGCGGCGCATAGCCCGCCGCCTCGATGGCCGAAGCCTCGTCGGTGACCGCCACGCCGCTCACGGAAGCCTCCGTCAGCGCGTCACGCAGCACGCCAGCCCGGAACATCTGCGGAGTCTGCGCCAGCCACAGGCCATTGCGGTCCAACGTGCGCTCCACGCGCTCATGGCCTGCCTTGACCGTATCCGCCACCGGCAATGCCAACAAACCCCCGACGGGGTCGCCGAGACAGGCGTCGATCAGGCGTCCGAGTGCGGCGGCCGGCAGCCCGGGACGCGCGGCATCGTGCACCAGCACCCAGGTATCGTCGGCCACGCCGCTATCGGCCAGCGCGCCAGCCACGGTATCGGCGCGCGTCGCGCCTCCGCAGGCCCGCCATACCGTGCGGGGCAGGCCCGCCAGCGCGGCGTCCACCCAGCCATCGCCGGGGGTCACGGCGACGCGCACCTGCGAGATGCGCTCGTCGGCCAGCAGTGCGCATACCGCGTGGCGCAGCATGGGCTGTCCGGACAACGGACGATATTGCTTGGGCACGGTTTCGTGCCCGGGCCGGCTGGCGCGAGCCCCTACGCCCGCTGCGGGCACGATTGCAATGAGGGAGGCAGACATG
>Ga0182740_1002059_pt1 | contig 12740 bp, 12 predicted proteins | sample eDN5th37CKraftBY_FD_128872 | JGI IMG/M metagenome (GOLD analysis project Ga0182740, IMG submission 128872) | Enriched backyard soil microbial communities from Emeryville, California, USA - eDNA 5th pass 37_C Kraft BY (version 2) (version 2) | ecosystem: Environmental > Terrestrial > Soil >...
CGATTGCGGTGCAGAACCTCGCGTGGGGACTGCTGCAGCCGATCGCCGGCGCGTGGGCGGTTCGGGTCGGCTTTCGCCCGTTGATGATGAGCGGCGCCGCGCTGTATGTGCTCGGGCTGGCCCTGCTCGCTGGGGCGCAAGGGATGATCGGCGTCACGCTGGGCGCCGGCGTCGCGATCGGCGCCTCGATGGCCTGCACCGGCAGCGCGATCGCGATGGCGGTCGCCGCCCGTCCGATCTCGCCGACGCTGCGCAGAACCGTGCTCGGCATCGTGTCGGCCGCCGGGTCGCTGGGCGCGCTGATCGCCGCGCCGATCGGCCAGGTCGTCGCGCAAGGCTACGGCTGGCGCGTCGGCATGGTCGCCTTCGTCGTGCTGGCGCTGGCGATGCTGCCGGCCGCGTGGTTCGCTGGGCGGGTCGACCGCCTGCCCGCGCCGGTGTCGACGACCGGGATCGAGCAGAACGCACGCCAGGCGCTGGGCACCGCGCTGCGCCACGCGCCCTTCCTGGTGATGGCGCTGGCGTATTTCGTCTGCGGCATGCAGCTGGTCTTCCTGACCACGCATCTGCCGTCTTATCTCGACGTCTGCGGCATGGACGCGATGCTCAGCGCGCAGGCGCTCGGCGTGATCGGCGGCTTCAACGTGCTGGGCAGCCTGTTCTTCGGCTGGGCGGGCGGCCGCGTCAACAAGCTGATGCTGCTCGGCGGCATCTACACGGTGCGCTCGCTGGCGCTGACCTGGTACTTCTCGTCGGCACCGACGCCGGAGAGCACGCTGGTGTTCGCCGCGGTGATGGGCTTCCTGTGGCTCGGCGTGGCGCCGCTGGTGGCGGGCTGGATCGCGGAGACCTTCGGCCTGCGCTGGCAGGCCATGCTGGGCGGCGTGGCTTTCTTCAGCCACCAGATCGGCAGCTTCGTCGGCGCCTTCGGCGGCGGACTGCTGTTCGACGCGCTCGGCTCGTACACGCTTGCCTGGCAGGTCGGCGTATCGCTGGGGCTGGCCGCCGGCCTCGCGCAGATCGCGTTCGCCGTGGCGACGCGGCCGCGGCCGCCGCGGGTAGCGACGGCCTAGGCCGCGCCACCGCGCGAGGGTTGTTCACGGCGACCGCGACACGGCATCCGCGCCGGCGTGCACCGCGTCCTTATTGCGCCGGTCGGATGTTCTGGTTGCCGCGGAACAGATTGTCCGGATCGTATTCGCGCTTGATCTGCGCCAGCCGCGCATAGTTGCTGCCATAGGCCGCATCGACCCGCGTGGTCTCGTCCTGCGTGAGGAAGTTCACGTAGACGCTGCCCAGCGCGAACGGCGTCAGCGCATCGAACAGGCCGCGCGTCCACTGGATGCAACGCTGGTCGTCGGCGGGCTGCTGCCAGCGGCCGTGGATGTTCATCACGAAGTTGGCGTCGCGATGCGCATAGGCGGTGGCGTCCACCGGCACGCGGCCAACATGTCCACCGAGCGCGCCGATGAAGATCTCGCATTCCGGCGACGGCAGCGTCGCCAGGCCATCGTTCAGCACCGCCAGCATGCCGTCGTCGAGCCGCGCGAAATTGTGCGATTTCCAGTAGTTGCGAGCCCCCGGCGTCAGCAGCGGATCGAACGCCTTCTGCCACGCGGTATAGGGCATCGCGCCCAGATGCTCGCCATAGGGCTGGCCGAATTCGCGCAGCGGGGCGACCGCGTCCGCACCATCGGCCGACGGGCCGATATAGCAGCTGGCCAGCACCATCACCGGTTTGCCGTGCACCTCGGCCGGCAGGAAAGGCAGCGGCGGCGCCAGTCGGAACACCGCCCATACCGTCAGCTCGTCCGGCGCGGCCTCGATGAAGTCGCGATAGCGCGGGAACACCTGCGCCGCCTGTTCGAACGGGTACACCACCAGGCCACCGTAGATTTCGGGGCCGACCGGATGCACCTCGAATTCGAACTGCGTGACCACGCCGAAATTGCCGCCGCCGCCGCGGATGGCCCAGAACAGATCGGGATCGTTGTCGGCATCGACGCGGCGGAACTTGCCGTCCGCCGTGACGATGTGCGCGCCCAGCAGATTGTCTACCGTGGTGCCGTACTTGCGGCTGATCCAGCCGAAACCGCCGCCCAGCGTCAGGCCCGCGACGCCGGTGGTCGAGTTGATGCCAAGGGGCGTCGCCAGCCCGAAGGCCTGCGCCTCATGATCGAAATCGGCGAGCGTCGCGCCCGGATCGACCCAGGCTACCCGCGCCTGCGGATCGACGACCACGGACCGCATGGTCGACATGTCGAGCACCAGACCTTCGTCGCAGACCGCCGTGCCGGCGATGTTGTGGCCGCCGCCTCGCACCACGGCGCGCATGCCGTTCTGCCTGGCAAAGCGGATCGCGCTGATGACATCAGCGGCGCCGGCGCAGCGGGCGATCGCGCCCGGCCGGCAATCCACCGTGGCATTCCACACCTTTCTCGCTTCCTCATAGCCGGGATCGTCCGCCTGCAACACCGCTCCCCGCATACCCGACTTCCATTGGTCGATGGTTTCCCTGGTCACACTTGTCATGGCGCACCTCGTCTTGCTTTTGACGCAGCGCCCTCGACAGGCTGTCCAGCCTGGGGCCGCGCGGTGGCGGGGTGATGGCCATCACGTGGTGTGCGTGCCCGGATCGATCGGGTCTGGGACCTGGGAGGATGAGGGTGGAAGGCGGGATCGGCGGAGGGCGCTGGTGCGGAACATTTAAGGCAGGGGGTTGGCAAATGTAAAGCCGGGCTGATTGCGTGCCATTCCGCGCGCCATTCTCGCCATTCCATGGGAAGGCAAGCGGAATTTGCGGGTGCCGACGTCGTGCGGGATAATCGCGGCGTCGAAAAAGACAGCGGCGGTATCGGTTAGTCCGCCCGCCCCGAATCAGGGGTTCTGTCGGCGCCTGCCGACCCGCGACCTTCGCCCGCAAATCCGGTGGGCAGGGCCGCGTGCGTCCACGTCGACACGTCGACTTGCTGTCCATCCCCGGTCTCGGCGCGAAGCCTTTTCGTTCGACGCTGCGCCGGCTGCCCCATCGGCATGCCGTGCAGCCTTTTCAGCGAGGCCATCATGAAACAAAGCATCTCCATCGTTACCCTTCCCGTCGCCGATCTCGACCGCGCCAAGGCCTTCTATTGCGGTGGGCTGGGCTGGTCGCCGGTATTCGACAACGGTGATATCGCGTTCTTCCAGTTCAACGGCTTCATCGTCGGGCTGTGGAACAAGACCTCCTTCGAAGCCGAGATCCATGGCCCGTCGAGCCCGGGCGCACGCGGCTCGGCGCTCGGCCATAACGTCGAATCGCCCGAGGAAGTGGACCGCCTGATGGCGCAGGCCGTGGCCAGCGGCGCCGAACTGGTGTCGGCGGCGCGCGCGTTGCCGTGGGGCGGCTATTCGGGCTATTTCGCCGATCCGGACGGGCACCTGTGGGAGGTGGCCCATAACCCGGCCTGGCCGATCTCGCCGGAGGGCTACGTCACCTTCTCGAGCTAAAGCTGCCGCCGTGGCGTCGGTGTCGGAATCGGCTGACAGCCGATGCGGCCCGACGCCGGTGCCCTGCGGTATCCGCCCCGGCCTATGCTGGCGGCGTTTGGCCCGCATCAGGCCGACACGCAACCGGGAGAGGCGATGGACTGGATCGACATGCTGCAATGGCCCGCGATGGCCATCACCGTCGCGGCCACCTGGCTGATCGGTTCACGCATCGCCACGCGCCGCAAGGTCGGCTTCTGGGTCTTCCTGCTCAGCAATTTGCTGTGGGTCGTCTGGGGCCTGCACACCAGCGCCTATGCGCTGGTGGTGCTGCAATTCGCGCTGGCCGCGCTGAATTTGCGGGGGATGCGCAAGGCGAAGCAGGTGGAAGAGAACGGGGCAACGCAGGCAGGACCGGCAGGAAGTGCGGAGGCGCAGTAATCGCCGTTCAACCCAAAGTGAAATGCCCCGGCAGCGGATCCGCGTAGTTCGGGTCTGCCAACAACGTGCCACAGGCCGCCATGTCGGCGAACGATGACACCTGGGTGCGGACCGTCTCCTTCCACTTCGCCAGCGCCTCGGAATGAAGCGCCAATGCACGATGGCATTTGTGCTTGCGTGACGGATAACGAAATCCGATCGGCGACCCGTCTTTCCAACCCCGCAGCAGCTCGCTCAGTCGGACACCAAACCATTGGCACCATGCGTGGTGTCCGTTGATCTGGTCGTAAATACCCAGCTTGCTCAGCACGGTCCCCGTCAGATCGAGAATCCGTATTTCCGCCTGCAACGTAAAGGTCGCCACCAGACCGTCGCGCAATACCTCCTGAGGAATGTAGAAGGTGCCCGGTTGGGTCATGTCGTTCAGACAGAACTGCGACTCCCACAGCGCCGTGGTCAGATCTTCGGCGGCATACATCCAATAGAAGGGATAGTGCCCATCCGGGCTTCGCAGCACGTCCGGCGGGCCGAATCGATATGTACGTTGGACATAGGCAGGAACGACTGCGCCCGGGTGGCGGATGGCGCGATAAACGCGCGTGCCGATGGGCAAGCAGGCTGGATCCTCTCCCAACGCCTGTCGCAGCCGTTCTTCGGAAGGCAGGGTTTCGAGTATGGCGGGCGGGGCAGTCTCGGTCGTGGTCGGGATCAGCATCAGCCAATAAGGTTGGAACCGCGCGATGTCCTCGCAGCCAACTCCTCCGCCACACTCGCCTGACGTTGCAGAGCCGGCTGCGACAAATGCTGCTGCTGCACGAGCGTCAAGTCGCTGCGTGTTTCGAAGGGCTTGCCAGCGAGCAATTCGGCAGGGGTCAGGTCATCGAAGGCATCGACCGGCGTTACCCAGAACGCATGGGTTTCGCTGCCCGGCAAACCCTTCATCTCGCGAAGTATCGGCGCCAGCAATTCGATCACCGGTGCAGAAAATTGCCAGGCCGGAAACACCCGCCCGTTCGCCTTGCCGCGCGGCGTAACGCAATAGAAGCGACCGTCCTCAACCGCGCGATAGAGAGTCGCCTGGGACATCGCCACCAAGCCATGGCCGATCACCTCCGACGGTTTCAGATTGGAGATCGACAGCTTGTTCGTCGCCGGCCCTGGAGACACCCCGCTGCCGAGCGCCGCGGTCAAGCATTGGCGCACGATTGCCATCACGCGAGCACGATCGGCAGAATCGATAGCCTGAATCAGTCGCTCGTCGATGTCATGTACCAATTTCTCAATTAGCTGTGGGGCACGGAGATTTTGGCGCCGATCTGCATTCGGCACGATTCGCTGAGTCATATCCACTCCTGAGGGGCGACCTGGTCGTTCTGACAATTTACTCGCTCTTCTCATTTTTCGCAAACTTCTCATCAGACCGACGAAGGCAATCTGCGACCGGATCGTTTCGCAGGCTGGCCTACACGCGCCGCCTTCGACTACACTTTCGGGTTCCTTGTCCGCGCCGGGATCGCTCCGCGCGGTTCCGCACGGCTCGCCGGCCGGACCATAAGACTAGAAGCCGTGTCCTCTCCCGCTTCCCAAGACCGTTCCACCCTGCTCGCCGTGCTCGCGCTGATGGGGTCGATGGCCTCGCTGTGCATCGGCACGTCGTTTGCCAAGAGCCTGTTCGATGCGGTCGGCGCACAGGGCACCACCGCGCTTCGCGTCGGGTTTTCCGCGCTGATCCTGCTGATTGCGTGGCGGCCGTGGCGGTGGCCGCTTAAAGGGAGCGATGCGCGCGCGATCGCGCTGTATGGCGCGGCGCTGGGTGCGACCAACCTGATGTTCTACATGTCGCTGCGGACGGTGCCGCTCGGGCTGGCGATTGCGATCGAATTCACGGGGCCGCTGGCCGTGGCGATCGCCTCGTCGCGGCGCGCGATCGATTTCGTCTGGATCGCCTTCGCGGTGGTGGGATTGCTGTTGCTGCTGCCGCTGCGGGAACACGCGGACAATCTCGATCCGGTAGGCATCGGCTACGCACTCGCGGCCGGGGTCGGCTGGGCGCTCTACATCATCTTCGGGCAACGCGCGGGCAATGCGCACGGCGGCCAGGCGACCTCGCTTGGCCTGCTGATGGCATCGCTGGTGGTGTTTCCGTTCGGCGTGGCGCACGCGGGCACGGCGCTGTTCAGCCCGGCGCTGCTGCTGGCCGGGCTGGCGGTGGGCGTGCTGTCCAGCGCGATTCCCTATTCGCTGGAGATGGTCGCGCTCAAGCGGCTGCCGCGGCGGACCTTCGGCATCCTGCTCAGCATGGAGCCGGCGATGGGGGCGTTGGCGGGGCTGGTGATGCTGCACGAGCAGCTGAGCGCGACGCAGTGGCTGGCGATCGGCTGCATCATCGTCGCGTCGATCGGCTGCACCGCGACCGCCGGTGCGCGCCGCCCGGCCAAGGCGGACGCGCGCGGCACCGGCACGGCAGCGTGATTGCGCCCAGCGGCCGGTCACAGCAAGGCCTTGGCCACGCTGAGGCCACCTTGTAGCGCTCGAGCCAATACGCGTAGGACGCGGGCAGCGCCCCGCCGCAGCGGAGCCTTCCCCGCTCAGGCAACCTTGTAGCGCTCGAGCCAATGCGCGTAGGGCGCGGGCAGCGCCCCGCCGCAGCGGAGCCTTCCCCGCTCAGGCAACCTTGTAGCGCTCGAGCCAATGCGCGTAGGGCGCGCTCAGCGCCCCGCCGCAGCGGGGCCTTCGCCGCTCAGGCGACCTTGTAGCGCTCGAGCCAGTGCGCGTAGGGCGCGGGCAGCGTCCACGCGGCGCGCTCGACGCCGAGCACCTTGGCCGCGTGATACGGCCAGTGCGGGTCGGCCAGATGGGCACGCCCAACCATCACCAGGTCCAGCTGCTGTTGGGCGACGACGCGTTCGGCGAGCTGCGGCGTATCGATGCCCCACGCCGATGCCACCGGCAGGCCGGTTTCGCGACGCACCCGCTCTGCCACCGGCGCAAGGAACGCCGGGCCCCACGGAATATTGGCCTCCGGCGTTGAAAAGCCGACGCTGACGCTCAGCATGTCCAGCCCTTCCTGCCTGAGCCGCTGCGTCAGCGCGATGGCATCGCCGAGCGTTTCCTCGTCGCGCCCGTCGTATTCGATCACGCCGAAGCGCGCGGTCAGCGGCAGGCGCTCCGGCCAGACCTTGCGCACCGCCGCCAGCGTCTCGACGAGGAAGCGGCCGCGATTCTCGGCCGAACCGCCGTAGGCATCGTCGCGTTGATTGGAGTGGGGCGAAAAGAAGCTCTGCGCCAGATAGCCATGCGCGAAATGCAACTCCAGCCATTCGAAGCCGAGGTCGCGCGCCCGTTCGGCGGCGGCCACGAAATCGGCGCGGACACGGGCGATATCGTCGAGCGTCATCGCACGCGGCACTTTGGGCAGGCCGGCACCGAAGGCGATGGCGGAGGGCGCAATGGTCGGCCAGCCGCGCGGATCGCCGTCGGGAATGTGGTCGTCGCCTTCCCACGGCCGGTTCGCGCTGGCCTTGCGTCCGGCGTGGCCGATCTGGATGCCGGGCACCGCGCCGGCGGCCTTGATGGTGCCCACCACGGGAGCGAATGCCTCGGCCTGCCTGTCGTTCCACAGGCCGGCGCACCCCGGCGTAATCCGGCCTTCGGGCGAGACGGCCGTGGCCTCGGCGATCACCAGACCCGCGCCGCCGCGCGCGATGCCGGCCAGGTGGACCTTGTGCCAGTCGTTGATGACGCCATCCTCGGCGACGTACTGGCACATCGGCGGCACCGCAATACGGTTGCGCAGCGTGACATCTTTCAGTTGGAACGGTTGGAACAGCGCGGACATCTATCGTTTTCCTTCAGTGAGATCAAAACAGGAGTGGGCTTCGGCAAGGAGCAAGGAGCAAGGCAATCGGCTCGAACCGGGCTCAATGGCCTTGTGCCGCCAGCGCGCCGAGCAGCGCGTGCGCGACCGGCTCGGACGAGGCCGGATTCTGGCCGGTGATCAGCAGCCCGTCGGTGACGGCGTACGGCTGCCAGTCCGCGGCCTTCTCGTAGCGGCCGCCATTGGCCTTCAGCACGTCCTCGACCAGGAACGGCACCACGTCGGTCAGGCCGACCGCCTCCTCCTCGGTATTGGAGAAGCCCGTCACCGCCCTGCCCTGAACCAGCGGCTTGCCGTCCGGTCCCTTGACGTGGCGCAGTACGCCGGGCGCATGGCACACCGCCGCGACCGGCTTGCCGGCGGCGATGGCGTGTTCGATCAGCGCGATCGAATGCCGGTCTTCGGCGAGGTCCCACAGCGGGCCGTGGCCGCCGGGATAGAACACGGCGTCGAAATCGTCGATCGACACCTCGGCCAGCTTGCGCGTCGACGTCAGCGCGGCGCGCGCCTCGGCATCGGCCTCGAAGCGCCGGGTGGCATCGGTCTGCGAGGCGGGGTCGCTGCTCTTCGGATCGAGCGGCGGCTGCCCGCCCTGCGGCGAAGCCAGCGTGATGTCCACGCCCTGGTCGCGGAACACGTAGTACGGCGCCGCCAGTTCCTCCAGCCAGAAGCCGGTCTTCTGCCCGGTGTCGCCGAGGCGGTCGTGCGAGGTCAATACGATCAGCAGTTTCATGATGCGAATCCTTGTCGGTTCGGTGAAACGGAGATGACTCAAATGGAGACAACGGAATTAGACCGGTCGTCTAGTAACGAAGCCAAAAAAAGCGACGCGCATTTCCGCGTCGCCACCGGCGGGCCGTCCGCCGGCCCTGCCCTGCTACGACAGCTTCAGCAATTGCCGCGTCGCGGCCATCGCGAGCGCAAACGGCTTGCCGTCCTGCCGGAACTTCCCCAACAGCGTGGCGCCAAGCCACAGCTGGTACAGCGTCGTCGCGAGCCCCTGCGGGTCGTCGATCTCGCGCAGCGAGCCATCGCGCAACCCCGCCTCGATGCAGGCCGCCAGCCGCTGCACGATCTGCCCGGTGCCGCGCTCCAGCGCGCCGCGCATCGCCTGCGACAGGTCGCAGACCTCGGCGCCGAGCTTCACCGCAAGGCACTTGCCCTCCGGGTCCTCGGTGCCGTGCGCGTTCTGCCACTCGGTCCAGTAGCGCATCAAACGCTCGCCATGGTCACCCTGTCCGTGCACCAGCATCTGGTCGAGGTGGGCCAGATAGTCAGCGAAATACGATTCGAGCAGCGCCTCGCCGAACGCTTCCTTGGAGCCGAAATAGTGATAGAAAGACCCCTTCGGCACCCCGGCCGCCTGCAGGATCTCGTTCAGCCCGACCGCCGAGAAGCCCTTGCGGAGCATGATCGGCTTGGCGGTGTCGAGGATGTGCTGGCGGACGTCAGCGGTGGTGGAGGTTGCCATGGGGTGGCATGATAGCAGAATTAGACCGGTCGTCTAGTGGCTTGATACCCTCCCACACAAGCGTCTGTGCAGGCGGCCCCGATCCCCGTTACCCTGTCCGCCCTTGCCTTGAAACTGGCTTCGCGCCGAGCAACCAGGATTCCCCATGCCCCCAGCCCTCAAAATCGACTTCGTCTCCGACATCGCCTGCCCGTGGTGCGCGATCGGCCTGTCCTCGCTGCAGCTGGCGCTGTCACACCTCGGGGATGAGGTCGACGCAGAGGTCGTGCTGCACCCGTTCGAGCTGAACCCCGACATGGGGCCCGACGGCGAGGCCATCGTCGATTATCTTGGCAACAAGTACGGCCGCACGCCGGCGCAGATCGCCGAGACGCAGGCGATGATTCGCGAGCGCGGCGCCGACGTCGGCTTTTCGTTCGGTCCACGCGAGCGCGTGTACAACACCTTCGACGCGCATCGGCTGTTGCATTGGGCGCGGCTGGAGGGCAGGCAGGTGCCGCTGAAGCTCGCGCTGCTGCGGGCCTATCACGGCGAGGGCAAGGATCCGAGCGACCAAGATGTGCTGGTCGAGGCCGCGCAGTCGGCGGGACTCGATGGCGCCGCGGCGCGGCGCGTGCTCGAAGACGGCGACTATGCCGACGAGGTCCGCGCCGAGGAACGGGAATACCAGTCGATGGGCATTCACTCGGTGCCGTCGATCATCTTCAACGATCGCTATCTGGTCACCGGCGGACAGCCGGCGGAGGCGTTCGAACGGGTGATCCGGCAGATCCTAGCGGAAGGCTCGGAAGGCGCTGAACGCGCTGAAGGCTGAAACGCCGCGCCACCTCGGCTCAGCGCATCGCGAACCAGTCCTCCGGCAGCCACTCGGTGGCTTGCCGCGGCGGTGCCAGCGTCAGCGTGGCCTCGTGCAGCAGCGCGTCGCCCGGATGCAGCCGCACGGAGAAGCCGTGCTCGCGCAGGATCGCCAGCATGCGGCGGTTCTCGCTCAACACCTCGCCACGCAGCGCGCGCAGGCGCTGGGCCCGGGCGCCCTGCACCAACGTCTGCACCAGCCGGCGCCCGATGCCCCGCCCCTGCCAGCGGTCGGTGACGGCCAAGGCCAATTCGGCCACGCCGCCTTCCCCCGCCACGTATTCGCCATTGGCGACGATGCGCTCTTCGGCACCGTCAGCCTCCTCCCGCGTGGTCAGCACCAGCGCGCAGCGGCTGCGGACGAATTGCGCGATGAACTCGTCGGACACCAGTCCACCCGTCAGGAAGCGGTAGTAGCGGCTTTCGCGCGACAGCCCATCGACGAAGGCACGCTGGCGGGCGAAGTCGTCCGGCCGCACCGCACGGGCCGTCAAGGTCTGCCCGCCCTTGATGGTCCAGGTCTGCGGGAAGTCGCCGAACGCCAGGGGCTTGGCAAACAGGAAGGGGGCGATTTCGGCGGCACGCAAGACGGCGGGCATGACTGGCACCCTGACTTCATTTATCGTAGCCAGAGTATAGGCGGAAACCTGACTTTTGCAAATGAAGTCAGCCTGCTATGCTTTCGCCATGGAACTGACCCACGAAGACCTCCGCCATTGCTCGATCGCCGGCACGCTCTCGCTGATCGGCGAGAAGTGGTCGATCCTGATCCTGCGCGATGTGCTGAACGGCGTCGGCCGCTTCGACGACCTGCTTGGACGGCTGCAATGTTCGCCGGCGGTGCTGTCCGCCCGGCTGAAGACGCTGACCGAGGCCGGCCTGCTGCGCCGGGTCGGCTATCGCGAGCCCGGTGAGCGGGAGCGCTTCGCCTACCGGCCGACACGCGCCGCGGTCGAACTGCTGCCGGTGCTGATCGGGCTGATGCAGTGGGGCGACCGTCATCTGAAGGATGGCTGCGGGCTGATGGAGGTGCGTTCGGCCAGCAGCGGGCTCAAGGTCCACGCCGCTCTGCTGGATGAGGCCGGCAACGAGGTGCCGCCGAATCAGTTGAAGGTGGTGCGCGCACGTTATCCGGACGCGGATGCGGCGCCGGGCGAGGCCGCCCGCTCCCAGCCATCGCCGTCCGAAGCCAGCTAGTCCGACGGGCCCCGCCCTCTGGCCCTGGCCCTGGCCCTGGCCCTGGCGCTAGGCCCGGCCCTAGCCCTAGGCTTAGCCCTCGCCCCTGGCCTTGGCCGGCCGTAGCCCTGCCCTACCCGGCCTTGGCCCTGCCCCCGGTCCGAGCCGACCCACGCCAGCGACGTCACGAAGGCGACCGACGCCACCCGGCCCTCCAGCATCCCCGGCCCCCTCCCACGCCGACCAGGCGGCCGCACCGCCGCCGCGCATTGCGCCGCACCATCGTCGTGCCGCCCCGCCCCAACAGCGCGCATCGCGTGGCGTATGCCGCGCCGCGGCATCGCCGTTTCTGCATCCCACAGCACAAAACCCCCTGGCATGCCGCTTGCTGAATTGTGACGCGAGCGGACCAACGGCGGCCCGCTCCAGACACACAGCGCGTCGGCGGTTTTTACCGCCGGCGTCAGGACAACGGCGTCCCCTGAACCGATCGCATTCCCGCTTCGGCTCTCGGGACGCCTTTTGTTTTCTTGGAGCCAAGCATGGCAGCGACCCCCAGCCCCGATGCAAGCCTGAATTCCAGCGCGCAAGGCAAAGCGACCCGCATCGCGCTGTTCACCTTCCGCACGCCACAGATGCGCGCCTTCCATATGACTTGGATGGCGTTCTTCATCTGCTTCTTCGCCTGGTTCGCCTGCGCGCCGCTGATGCCGATGCTGCGCGGCGAGTTCGGCCTGACGCCCGACCAGGTCGCCAACATCAATATCGCCGCCGTCGCGGTGACGATCCTCGTGCGGCTGATCATCGGTCCGCTGTGCGACCGCTATGGCCCGCGCAAGGCCTATACCGGCCTGCTGGTGCTCGGCGCGATTCCCGTGCTGGGCGTGGCGATGGCGCAGACCTACGAGGCCTTCCTGTTCTTCCGGCTGCTGATCGGCGCGATCGGCGCGAGCTTCGTGATCACGCAGTACCACACCTCCGTGATGTTCGCGCCCAACGTGGTCGGCACCGCCAACGCCGCCTCGGCCGGCTGGGGCAATGCCGGCGGCGGCGCCGCGCAAGGGCTGATGCCGCTGCTGCTGGCCGGCGTGCTGATGCTCGGCGTCAGCGAGGCGATGGGCTGGCGCGTGGCGCTGCTGGTGCCCGGCGTCGCGATGCTGCTGATGGCCGCGCTGTACTGGCGCTTCACGCAGGACTGCCCGCAGGGCAACTACGCCGAACTGCGCGCGCAGGGCATTGCCATCGACGGCGGCAAGAAAGGCGGCTGGGCCAGCTTCGTCGCCGCCAGCGCCAACTATCGCGTGTGGCTGCTGTTCGTGACCTACGGCGCGTGCTTCGGCGTCGAGATCTTCATCCACAACGTCGCCGGTGAACGCGAGACGGTAGACATGGTCGCGCCCGTTGCCGAGCCGGCTCTCGACGCGCTTGAGCACGCTCGGAAGCAGCTCCTGCGCG
>Ga0182740_1002061_pt1 | contig 12730 bp, 9 predicted proteins | sample eDN5th37CKraftBY_FD_128872 | JGI IMG/M metagenome (GOLD analysis project Ga0182740, IMG submission 128872) | Enriched backyard soil microbial communities from Emeryville, California, USA - eDNA 5th pass 37_C Kraft BY (version 2) (version 2) | ecosystem: Environmental > Terrestrial > Soil >...
ACCTCGCGCTCCGCCCGGTTGCCGCGACGCGGCCGGCGCGGCACCAGAACCGACGTCACGCCGCCGCTCGTGCTCGCCGTCGTCCGGTCGGGGGAGAAGCGGAGCGCCGCGTTCGGCACCAGCAGCACGTCCTTCTTTTCGGTGGTCACGATATCGGCGGTGGCGGTCATCCCCGGCCGCAACACCATATCGCTGTTGTCGACGGTCAGCCGCGCCGTATAGGCGACCACCGTGCTGCTCGAACTGCTCGACGAGGCGCTCCCCGTGCTCGACGTGGAGGTCGCGGCCCCGCTCGCATTGGCGCCGACATCGACCCGCTCGATCGTCGCCGGGAACGTCCGCCCCGGAAAGGCGTCGACCGTGAAGGTGGCGCGCTGGCCGGCCTTCACCTGCCCGACATCGGCCTCGTCGACCTTCACTTCCAGCCGCATCCGCGCCAGATCCTCCGCGATGGTGAACAGCACCGGCGCGTTGAACGACGCCGCGACCGTCTGGCCGGGCTCGATCTGGCGCGAGAGGACGACGCCGTTGACCGGCGACTTGATCAACGCCTTCGAAAATTGGGTGCTGTCCGACGAGACCTGCGCCTGGGCCTGCGCGACCTGCGCCTCGGCGGTCCGGACCGCGGCCAACGCGCGGGCATAATCGGCGCGCCCGCTGTCGAGTTCGGTCCGCGACGGCACCTTGCCGCCGGAAATGCGGTACACCTCTTCGAGCCGGGCCAGATTGGCCTTGTCCTGCTGCGCCGTCGCCTGGGCCTGCGCGACCTGCGCCTGTGCCGACGCCAGCGCCGCCTTGCTCTGGTTCAGCGTATCCTGAAGCCGGGACGTGTCGAGCCGGGCGAGCACCTGCCCCTTCGTCACCCGATCGTTATTGTCGACATAGACCGCGGTGATGATCCCGGAGAGTTCGGAGCCGACATCGACCTGATTGGTCGGCGCGAGGTTGCCGGTCGCGGAGACGCTGACCGTCAGGTCGCCGCGCTCCACCGCCTGGGTGGCATAGGCTGCCTCGTCAGCCGGGCCCCGCACGCAGCGCCACAGCAGCAGCGCCGCGACGATCACGATCACGGCGATCGCGATGCGCTTCAGCCAGATCATGTGGCGCGATTCGGGCTGTGCGCCCAGAAACTCGTCGAGATCGCTCTCTGCGGGCGGGGTCGGCTGATCCATCATGGCCTCGATGCGGAAGAAGAGTGGGAATAGGCGCCGACCTGAGAGGCCGTCGCGCTGGCGGGCAGCGGCGCCGCCTCCCAGCCACCGCCAAGCGCCTTGTAGAGCTGGACGGTCGCCGTCGCCCGATCGGCGCGTGCCGAGGCACTGCTGTCCTGGCTGGAGAGCAGGCTGCGCTCGCTATCGAGCAGCGACTGGAAATCGATCAACCCCGCCTGATACTGGCTGCGGGCGTAGGTTGTCGCATTGCGCGCGGCATCGGCCGAAACGATCACCTCTTTCTCGCGCCGGTCGGCAGCGCGGAGCGCGGTGAGCGCATTTTCGACATCCTCGATCGCGGTCAGCACCGTGCTGCGATACGCGGCGAGCGCGGCGTCGGCCGAGGCGCGCTGACCGGCGACCCGCGCGCGCAGCTGCCCGCCCTGGAAAATCGGCGCGGAGATCGCGCCGGCGATATTGCCGACCGCAGCACTCAGCAGGTCGCCGAGCACCGTGTCGGTGCCGCTGAACGAGCCGGTCAGGCGCAGCGCCGGATAGAGATCCGCGGTCGCCACGCCGATCCGCGCGGTCTCCGCCGCCAGCGCTCGCTCGGCCGCCGCAACGTCGGGCCGGCGCTGCAACATCACCGCCGGCAATCCGGCGCCGACCGCACGTGGCGGCAGCGGGATCGTCGTCCCCGATCCGATCTCGGCGGTCACCGCGCCCGGCGCCTCGCCGAGCAGCACCGCGATCCGGTTGACGGCCGCCGTATAGCTCTGCTCGAGCGCGGGGATCGAAGCCGCGGTCTGCGCCCGAAGCTGCCGGGCCTGCTCATAGTCGAGCGCGCCGACCAGCCCGGCCTGAACCCGCCAACCGACGATCTGCACCGTCTCGTCCTGCGCGGCGAGATTGGCCCTGGCGATCGCGAGCCGGCCCGAGGCGAGCCGGGCATTCAGATAGTTGAGCGCGACTTCGGAGGCGACGCTGATCTGCGCGGCGTGAAGATTGGCCTCGCTCGCCGCCGCATCGGCGCGGGCCGCCTCGATCGAACGGCGAACGCCGCCAAAGATGTCGACTTCGTAGGACGCATCGAAGCCGGCGCGATAGACCGTCGAATCGCCGCCCGTCGAAATCGTCTGGCCGCTGCTCGGGTCGATCACGGTTCGCGCGCCCTGGCCGATGCTGCGTGAAACCGAACCGCTCGCCCCGAGCGTCGGCAGCAGGCCGCCCTGCGCGCCGCGCAGCGAGGCGCGCGCCTGACGCAGCCGCGCCCCCGCCGCGTCGATATCGAGATTGGCCGCGAGCGCCCGCTCGACGAGCGCGCTCAGCACCGGATCGCCGAAGCTCTCCCACCAGTGCGCGAGATCGGCCTCGACCGGAACGCCGGGATCGGCGACGTAGCGCGCCGGCACTTTCAGCGCGGCGCCGGCCGGCGGCCGGTAGTCCGGCCCGACCGCGCAGGCCGACAACAAGGCCGCCGCCGCCAGCGCCGAGCCCGTCTGGAAAGGAGCGATACGCATCATGGCCGGACCTCTGGGCAGCAAATCTTGCCACGATGTTTCAGCATTGAAATGCAATTCTCCAGCGCGCCGCGACCACGGCGCACGCGAGAGACTGGCGCATCATCCGCATCAATCAAAGCGAATGATGCGTCCGTGGTTGCGGCTGACCGCGCCCGGCGATCGGCTCAGCGGGCGAGCAGCAGCGGGAACGGGCTGCGCGCGATCAGCGATCCGGTGACGCCGCCCAGAATCGATTCGCGCAGGCGCGAATGGCCGTAGGCGCCCATCACGATATAGCTGACCTCCAGGGTCTGCGCGGCATTAGTAAGCGCGGCGGCGATATCGCCCGTCCCGCGCGGCCATTCGTGGAGCTGCGCGGCGATGCCGTACCGCGCGAGATAGCGCTCGGCATCGGCCGGCGGCAATTCCATGGCGCGCTCCGCGACCGTCACGACATGGACCGCCGACGCGCCGCGCAGGAACGGTATCGCCGCGCGCAGGCCATGCGCCGCTTCGGCGGTGCCGTTCCACGCGACCATCGCCGCCGCGCCGCTGTCGAACCGGCCCGGCTCGCGGGGGAGCGCCAGCACCGGCGCACCGGCATGGATCGCGACATCGGCAACCATCGGCAACGGCGCGGCCTGATCGTCGGTGCCGTCGCCGGGCAGGCTCACCACCACCAGATCGGCCAGCCGCGCCCGGCTGATCATCGCGCGCACCGCATCGCCGTCGAACCGATACCAGTCCCATGTGATGCCGGCCTGGGCGATCTCCTGCTCGATCCGCGCCTGCTCCGCTTCCTCGCGCGCGCGCAACGCCTCAAGCACGGAGGGCGAGACGAACATGCCACCCAGCGGATCGGCAATTACGAATGCGGTATAGGGCGTCACCTGAACGCAGGTAAGTTGCGCATCGAGTGTTCGCGCCAGCGTCAGCGCCACGGCAAGGCGATCGGCCTGGCCTCGGTCGTCGCGGATATGAACCAGGATGTTCTTCATGGAGGAGCCCCCTCGCAATCGGGCAAAACGCCTACCGGGCGGCAACTGCCCTAGTGATGGGACAACCGGCGATGCGGCCGATCGTTCCGGTGCCCAGCCATATTTTCAGCGGTGTCGCCATCTCTCTCCCGGGGGCCGCTGCCGACGAACGGTTGCGCCCGCGCGCCGAATTGCGGCGCGGTGCCGCAAACCGTTCCGAACACGTCGATAAAGCCTTTCCAAACGGCTCATACTATGCTGGTTTGCAAGCGAAATGGTATTCGCGCTTGATCCCTCGCAGGTTTCGGCCGTGCAGCAGGACAGCACGCTTTCCAGCGGAACATTCCAGACTCCGGAAGGGAGGCGCCTTTCCTTCCTTGAAGGCGGCGGACGCGCCGCGCGGGCGATCTTCGCGCGGGATTGGACGGACAGCCCGCTCGGGCCGATAGAGGGCTGGCCGCGTTCGCTGCGCACCGCGCTCGGCATGATGCTGTCGTCAAGCTTCCCCAAGGCCATCACCTGGGGCCCGACCCACATCACCTTCCACAATGATGCGTTCGAGCCAATTCTCGGCGAGAAGCCCGATGCAATCGGCCGCCCGTTCAGCGAGGTCTGGGCCGAAGTCTGGCAGGACATCAAGCCGATGGTCGACAAGGCATATGCCGGCGTGCCGTCGTTCGGCGAGAATTACCCGCTCGTCATCAACCGGCACGGCTATTCGGAAGAGGCGTATTTTACCTTTTGCTACAGTCCGATCCGCGACGACACCGGCGCGGTGGCGGGCATGATGGCCACCGTCATCGAGACCACCGAGGTTGTTCGGACGCAACGCCAGCTCGCACTGCTGAACGGTGAGTTGGCGCACCGTATGCGCAACATGCTCACCATGGTGACGGCCATCGCCGACATGTCGCTGCGCCACGCCGCCACGCTGGAAGAGGGGCGCGAAGCGCTGGGCCAGCGGCTGGCGGCATTGGGGCAGGCACAATCTTTCCTCGTCAACGACGCGGACATCGATACCGAGATGGGCGAACTGGTGGCATGTGCGCTGGCGCCGCATTCCGGCCTGCGCGAGCACATCCGAATTACCGGACCGGGATGCCGGCTTCGGGCGAAACCGGGGCTGGCGCTGGCGCTGGTGCTGAACGAGTTGCTCACCAACTCGATCAAATATGGCGCGCTCGCCAACGGTGGCATGGTGCGGATCGCCTGGGACACGCCTGGGCATGGTGACGACCGGCTGTTCAGCTTCACCTGGACGGAAAGCGGCGCGGGCCCCGCGACGCCCCCCGACCATGAGGGCTTCGGCACGAAAATCCTGACGCGCTTCGCCCCGCTGACGTTCCGTGGCGAGGCGCGAATCGCGTTCGAGGCTGGCCTGACCTACCAGATCACAGCGCCTTATGCCGCGAACTGCATCGCTGAAGGGATCGCCGGCGAAGCGCTGGCGGACGGCTGAACCAGCGCGTCCGCTCCCCATCGCGGGCCGCGTCGCCACCGTCGCCTGCCATCGGCAGATGCGCGGGTCCCCGCCGGTTTCAGCCCGCGCGCGCGTCCAGAGCGTGACGCGCGGCTGAAACCGCGTCGCGCACCGTCTTCCGAAAGCGGACGCGCAGCGGCCGGACGCCGTGGACCAGCAGCGTGCGTCTTATCGGCCGGGCCGCGCCGGAAATATAAACGGCGGCGCCCCGGCGACGAGCCTTGCGAGCGAAGCCGACGATGGTTGCCGCGCCGGTCGAATCGAGGACCGGCACCGCCGAGAAGTCCACGACATAGGCTTTGGGATAGTCCCCGATCCGGTCGAGCGCCGCCCCGACCGCGGCCGCCGCGCCGAAAAAGAACGCCCCCGAAATCCGGTAAACCAGGATGTCGCGATCGACCGCGACCCGCTCGTCATAGGGCGCGCGTCCATCGCCATCGGGCCGGTCCTCCTCCGCGATCAGCGGCGACGCCTCGATCTCCACCGCCCGCGCCATTCGATGGAGGAACAGCAGCGCGCCGATCGCGAAGCCGATGATGATGCCCTCGGTCAGGCTGCGGAATATCACGAGCAGAAAAGTGACGAGCAGCACGATCGCATCGCCGCGCGACGCCCGCAGCAACGTCGCGAACTCATGCTTCTCGGCCATGTTCCAGGCCACCATCGCGAGCACCCCGGCCAGCGCCGCCAGCGGGATATAGGAGGCCAGCGGTGCCGCGATCAGGATGAACAGCAGCAGAAACACCGCATGCAGCATACCCGACACCGGGCCATGAGCGCCGGCGCGGACGTTGGTTGCGGTCCGCGCGATATTGCCGGTCACGCAGATGCCGCCGAACAGCGGCGAGGCGATGTTGGCGACGCCCTGGGCGACAAGCTCGCAATTGGAGCGATGGCGCCGCCCCGTCATCGAATCGGCGACGACGGCGGAGAGCAGACTCTCGATGCAGCCGAGCAGCGCGAATGCCAGCGCGGACGGAAAGACCTCGACCACCTTGCCGAAAGAGAGAGGCGGCAGGCTCGGAAACGGGAGGGACCGGGGAATGCCGCCGAACCGGGTGCCGATCGTCTCCACCGGAAGCTGGGCGATCGCGACGCCGACGGCGGTGACGGCAACCGCGATCAGGAAGGCCGGCCAGTGCGGCCGGTAGCGCCGCACCACGATCAGGATCGCGATCGTCGCCAACGCGGTCAGCGTCGCGGCGAGGCTAATCGTGGGCAGAGCATGGCCGAGCGCGGCCAGCTTGGGGAGCAGCGGCCCCGGCTCGGCCTCAAGCCTGAGACCAAGCAGATCCTTGATCTGACTCGCGAAGATGATGATCGCGATGCCGGCCGTAAAACCGACCGTGACCGGGAACGGGACATATTTGATGAACGTCCCCAGCCTGAGCAGACCGACGGCGGCAAGCATGAATCCCGAAAGCAGGGTAGCGAGCAGGAGGCCGTCCAGGCCGTGCTGCGCGACCGTCGCCGCGACCAGGATAATGAAGGCGCCCGCCGGCCCGCCGATCTGAAAGCGGCTCCCGCCCAGCGCCGATACGAGAAACCCGCCGATAATCGAGGTGTACAGTCCGCGATCGGGCGTAACCCCGGACGCGATCGCAATCGCCATCGACAGCGGCAGCGCGACGATCGCGACGGTGAGGCCCGACAACGCATCGGCCTTGAGGTTGCCCAGCCCGTAACCTTCGCGCAAAACCGTTATCAGCTTCGGGGTGAACAGGTCCGCGGTACGCGGCTGGGCGGGAGACGCGGCCATTCCACTTGCTCCTGGGCAGGCGTGCTGGAGTGATTTCGAGGCAGATGGCATCATCTGCCGCCTCGGAAATCACGGCAAACAAACAAAAACTGGAGTCAATCCGATTCAATCCGAAGCGGATCGACTCTAAACGACGGTTCGATCAGGCCCGGCCTGCACGCGCGGCGCTTTCAGGCGAACGCCCCGCCCCCCGCTCATGCTGGCGGCATTTTCGCCGATCAGGTCAACCCCGGCCCGTTCGAGCGCCTCGACGACCTTGGTCAGCGATCCGATCACGCCGCGCACGTCGCCCCCGCTCGCCTCCATGCGCTGGATGGTCGGGACCGACACGCCGGCCAATTCCGCAAGCGCCTTCTGGTCGAGGCCAAGGAGCGCCCGCGCGGCGCGCATCTGTGCGGCACTGATCATCCCCGCTATCTACACTCGCAATTTCCATTATTCAAATATCTATCTTCATGTTTTAAATATGATCTCCGATAGGCGAACTTCGGATTGGCCGAACCCGAACGACGCTGCCCTCTCGACTCCTGCCCCGGGCCGCGCCATGACGCCGGCATGACGGCTGCGCGCATTCTCCTGATCGTCGGCGGCGGGATCGCGGCGTACAAGGCATGCGAACTCGTCCGGCTGATCCGCAAGGCCGGTCACGAGGTGCGCTGCGTGCTGACCGGGGGCGCCCAGCATTTCGTGACGCCGATGACGCTCGCCGCGCTTTCCGAGCAGCCCGTCCATACCAGCCTCTGGGATCTGAAGGACGAGGCCGAGATGGGCCATATCCGGCTAAGCCGCGAGGCCGATCTGGTGGTCGTCTGCCCCGCGACCGCCGACCTGGTGGCGAAGATGGCGGCCGGCATCGCCGACGACCTCGCGACCACGCTGCTGCTCGCCACCGACAAGCCGGTGCTTGCCGTCCCCGCGATGAACGTGCGGATGTGGCAGCATGCCGCCACCGTCCGCAACGTCGCCCGGCTCAGCGCCGACGGCATCACCGTGATGACGCCCGACGAAGGCCCGATGGCGTGCGGCGAACATGGCCCCGGCCGCCTGCCCGAGCCGGCCGCGATCCTCGCCGCGATCGGGCAGGCGCTCGCCCCCGCCGCGCGCCGCCTTGCCGGCCGGCACATTCTCGTCACCGCCGGGCCGACCCATGAGCCGATCGACCCGGTGCGCTACATCGCCAACCGTTCGTCGGGCAAGCAGGGCTTCGCGATCGCGGGCGCGCTGGCGGCGCTCGGTGCACGGGTGACGCTCGTCGCCGGGCCGGTCGCGCTCGCCACGCCGCCCGGGGTCACGCGTACCGACGTCATGACCGCGCTCGAAATGGAGGCCGCCGTCCAGCGCGCGCTCCCCGCCGATGCCGCGATCCTCGTCGCCGCCGTCGCCGACTGGCGGGTCGCGGCGAACGGCCACAAGATCAAGAAGCGCCCCGGCGAGGCCCCGGCCCCGCTCGCACTCGTCGAGAATCCCGACATTCTCGCCGGGCTTGCGCAGAGCCCGCGCCGCCCCGCGCTGCTGGTGGGCTTCGCCGCCGAGACCGACGCCGTCCTCGCCCATGCCGAGGCCAAGCGCGCGCGCAAGGGCTGCGACTGGATCGTCGCCAACGATGTCTCGGGCGACGTAATGGGGGGCGAGACCAACGCCGTCCATCTCGTCACCGCCGCCGGCACCGAAAGCTGGGAGCGGCTGGCCAAAGCCGAGGTCGCCCGCCGCCTCGCCGCCCGCATCGCCGACACGCTCGAAGGACCGGCATGACGATCACGATCGCGCTGAAACGCCTCCCCCATGGCGAGGGCCTGCCGCTGCCCGCCTACGCCACCGCCCACGCCGCCGGGCTCGACGTCGTCGCGGCGGAGGACGTGCGGCTGCGGCCGGGCGAGCGCCACGCCGTCGCGACCGGCTTCGCGATCGCGATCCCCGAGGGCTATGAGGTGCAGGTCCGCCCGCGTTCCGGCCTCGCGCTCAAGCACGGCATCACCTGCCTCAACACGCCGGGCACGATCGACGCAGATTATCGCGGCGAGGTCAAAGTGATCCTCGCCAATCTCGGCGGCGAGCCGGTCGCGCTCCGCCGGGGCGAGCGGATCGCCCAACTCGTGCCGGCGAAGGTTCAGGCCGCGCGCTTCGCCGAGGTCGCGGCGCTCGACGAGACGGCGCGCGGCGCAGGGGGCTTCGGCTCGACCGGACGATGACGCTCACCGATACCCAGCTCGACCGCTACGCCCGCCATATCATCCTGCCCGAGATCGGCGGCGCGGGGCAGACCCGCCTGCTCGCGTCGCGCGTCGCGATCATCGGCGCCGGCGGGATCGGCGCGCCGCTGATCCCCGCGCTCGCGGCCGCCGGGGTCGGCCGGCTGACGGTGTTCGACGACGACATCGTCGAGCTGTCGAACCTTCAGCGCCAGACGTTATTCGCCACCGCCGACGTCGGCCGCGCCAAGGTGGATGTCGCAGCGGAGCGCACCGCCGCGCTCAATCCCGACGTGACGCTGACCCCGGTGCGCGAGCGGGTTACGGCCGAAAATGCCGTGGCGCTGCTCGCCGGTCACGATGTCGTGGTGGACGGCTGCGACAATTTCGCGACCCGACTTGCGGTGGCGGATGCGGCGCTCGCGTTGCGCATCCCGCTGGTCTCGGCGGCGCTCGGCCGGTTCGAGGGCCAGTTGGCGGTCTATCGCGGCTGGGAGGCCGGCAAGCCTTGCTACCGCTGCTTCGTCGGCAGCGACCCCGATCGGCCGGAGGTAAGTTGCGCCGATCAAGGTGTGCTCGGCGCGCTGACCGGCCTCGTCGGCAGCCTCGCCGCCATGGAGACGATACGGCTGCTGACCGGCTTCGGCGCGGACATGGCCGGCAAATTGCTCCTGATCGACGCGCTCGCCGGGCGGTTCCGCACGATCGCCCTGCCCAAGGATCCGGGGTGCCGATGCGCGGGCTGACAATCGTTGTCGCCGACGTCTCGTCGGAACGCTTTCGCACCGCGCTGACGATGGCCGTGGCGCAGGCGGCGCTCGGCGGGGCCGCCCGCATCTTCCTCAACGGCGAGGCGGTGTCGCTCATTCGCCAGCCGATCGTCGGCTGGGAAGATGAAGCCCACGCCGATGCGGGCCAGCCGACCCTGCCGGAGCTGTACGCCGAAGCGCTGGCGCAGGGCGTGCGCCTCATCGTCTGCCAGTCGGGCATGCAGATGACCGGCGCGGAGCCGCGCGATTACGACCCGCGCGTCGAATATGGCGGCATGGTCAGCCTGATGCAGACCCTCGACGACCACCGGCTCGTGGTAGTGTAGCGGGAAGTCGGGCGCCCGAATCGGCCCGGACCCTACGCCTTCTTCTTCGCCGCCGTTTTCTTCTTTGGCGCGGCTTTCTTCGCCGGCTTGCGCTTGCCCTTGGCCGGCCCCTTCGCGGCCCGTTCGGCCAGCAGGCCGAGCGCCGTTTCCTGGTCGAGCGTCGCGGGATCGAGCGTCTTGGGCAGGGTCGCGTTGGTCTCGCCATCGGTGACATAGGGGCCGAACCGCCCCTCCATCAGCTTGACCGGCTTGCCCGTCACCGGGCTGTCCGCGAACGTCTTGAGCGGCTCGCGCGCGCCCTGCCGCCGGCCGCCGCCGGCCGCCGCCTCAGCGAGCTTGACCACCGCCGCGTTCATCCCGGTCTCGAACACTTCGACCGTCGAGCCGAGCCGGGCATATTTGTTGTCGTGGACGAGATAGGGGCCGTAGCGCCCGATCGAGGCGGTGATCGGCTTGCCGGTCTCGGGATGCGGGCCGATCTCGCGCGGCAGCGAGAGCAGCTTCAGCGCCCAGTCGAGGCCGACCTCGGCTTCGGGCAGATCCTTCGGGATCGAGCCGCGCTTCGCCTCCTTGCCCTCGCCGAGCTGGACATACGGCCCGAAGCGGCCGTTGCGCTTCGTCACCTCCAGCCCGGTCGCGGGATCGGTGCCGAGCGCCACCGGCCCCGCGTCCACGCCCGTCTCTTCGCCGCCGCCCTGCCCGAAACGGCGGGTGAACCTGCATTCGGGATAATTGGAGCAGGCGATGAACGCGCCATAACGCCCGCCGCGCAGCGAGAGCCGCCCCGCCTTGCAGAGCGGGCAAAGCCGGGGATCGCTGCCGTCGCCCTTGTCGGGAAACAGATAGGGGGCGAGGAACTCGTCGAGCGCCGCCGTCACCTCGGAGGGCTTCTGCTCCATCACCTCGGCGGTCTTGGGCTTGAAATCGCGCCAGAAGGCGTCGAGCACCGCCTGCCACTGGGCGCGGCCGCCCGAAACATCGTCAAGCTGCTCCTCGAGCCCGGCGGTGAAATCGTAGCTCACATAACGCTCGAAAAAGCGTTCGAGGAACGACGTGACGAGCCGCCCGCTCTCCTGCGGAATGAAGCGGTTTTTCTCCAGCGTCACATAGGCGCGATCCTTGAGCGTCTGGAGGATCGTGGCATAGGTGGAGGGGCGGCCGATGCCGAGTTCCTCCATTTTCTTGACCAGGCTCGCCTCCGAATAGCGCGGCGGCGGCTGGGTGAAATGCTGTTCGGCCTTGACTGCGGTCTTGGCGGGGCTGTCGCCCTCCTTGAGGTGCGGCAGGCGGCGGCTGTCGTCGTCATCCTCGCCCGCGGTGTGGGCGGGGCGATCGTCGCGCCCCTCCTCGTAGAGCGCGAGATAGCCGGGGAAGAGCACCACCTGACCCGTCGCGCGCAGGCCATGCTGGCCGGTGCCGTCGGTCAGTTCGACGGTGGTCCGCTCCAGACGGGCCGAGGCCATCTGGCTCGCCAGCGCGCGCTTGAAGATCAGCTCGTACAGCCGGGCATGATCGCCGGACCCGGCGCGGTCCGCCGCGAAATCGGTCGGGCGGATCGCCTCATGCGCCTCCTGCGCGTTCTTCGCTTTCGCGGTGTAGACCCGTGGCTTGTCCGGCACATAGGCGGAGTCATAGCGCCGCGCGATCGCGCCCCGCGCCGCCGAAATCGCGCTGGCGTCCATCTGGACGCCGTCGGTCCGCATATAGGTGATCGCGCCGTCCTCGTAGAGATTCTGCGCGATCCGCATCGTGTGGCTCGCCGAGAAGCCGAGCTTGCGCGCCGCCTCCTGCTGGAGCGTCGAGGTCGTGAACGGCGGCGGCGGATTGCGGGTGAGCGGCCGCGTCTCGATCGACGAGACGGTGAAGCGCGCCTGCTCGACATCGGCCCTGGCCGCGTCGGCATCCGCGCCCGCGCCGATCGACAGCCGCTCGATCTTCTCGCCCCGCCAGCGGACGAGGCGCGCGACGAACGGCACGCCATCCTGCTCCATGTCGGCGGCGACCGACCAATATTCGCGCGGCTGGAACAGTTCGATCTCGCGCTCGCGGGTGACGATCAGGCGCAATGCCACCGACTGGACGCGCCCGGCGGATTTCGCCCCCGGCAGCTTGCGCCAGAGCACCGGCGAGAGCGTGAACCCGACCAGATAGTCGAGCGCGCGGCGCGCGCGATAGGCGTCGACCAGATCTTCGTCGATCGTGCGCGGATGGGCCATCGCTTCGCTGACCGCGGCCTTGGTGATCGCGTTGAAGGTAACACGCCGCACGTCGCCCGGCAGCGCCCGGCGCTTTCGCAGCACCTCCTGCACATGCCACGAAATCGCCTCGCCCTCGCGGTCGGGGTCGGTCGCGAGGATCAGCGCTTCGGCCTGCTTCGCCTCGTCGGTGATCGCTTTGAGCTGGCGCGTCTTGTCGGCGTAATTCTCCCACTCCATCGCGAAGCCGTTCTCGGGATCGACCGAACCGTCCCGGGCGGGCAGATCGCGGACATGGCCGTAGGAGGCCAGCACGCGATGGCCCGGGCCGAGATATTTCTCGATGGTCTTCGCCTTGGCGGGCGATTCGACGACGACAAG
>Ga0182740_1002062_pt1 | contig 12728 bp, 12 predicted proteins | sample eDN5th37CKraftBY_FD_128872 | JGI IMG/M metagenome (GOLD analysis project Ga0182740, IMG submission 128872) | Enriched backyard soil microbial communities from Emeryville, California, USA - eDNA 5th pass 37_C Kraft BY (version 2) (version 2) | ecosystem: Environmental > Terrestrial > Soil >...
GGCGTCGGCGGGCAACAGCGTGGCGCTGGGCGCCGGTTCCACGGCGGCGCGCGGCGCGCAGGAGCACTACGAGGCCTATGGCATGGCACAACCCCAGAACTCCTCTGGCGAGGTGAACGTGGGCGGGCGCCAGATGACGGGCGTGGCCGCGGGCAGCGAGGACTCCGACGCCGTCAATGTGGCGCAGTTGCGCGCCGTCGGCAGCGCGGGCGAGGCGCGGATCGGCGCCGTCGAACGGTCCCTGCAAAACCTGCGCAGCGACCTGGACTCCCAGGAACGCATGTTGAGCGCTGGCGTGGCCGCCGCCATGGCGACGGCTTCGCTGCCGCAAGCCTATCTGCCGGGGCGCAACATGCTGTCCATGGCCGGCGGCACCTGGAATGGCGAATCGGGCTATGCCCTGGGCCTGTCGCGCGTTTCCGGCGGGGGACGCTGGGTCTACAAAGTGTCCGCCAACGGCACGTCGCGGGGTGACTTCGGCGGTGCTGCGGGGGTCGGATACCAGTGGTAAGGCGGGGCCTGCGATAATGCCGCTTGCGCGGCGGGCTGCCAAGCGTTGCAGCCCGCCGCCAGCACAGGCATACCCGGATCGGCCCCATGGAAAAGCGTTTGATGCCATCGATGATGGCGCTGCAATGTTTCGAGGCGGTGGCGCGGCACATGAGCTTCACGCGCGCCGCCGAAGAACTGCACATGACCCAGAGCGCGATCAGCAAGCAGATCGCCCAACTGGAGGCGCTGCTGCGCAATCCGCTGTTCTTGCGCGTGCGGCGGCGCCTGCAGCTGACGCCGGCGGGGGCCTTGTATCAGTCCGAGGTCCGGGCCATCCTGAACCAGGTGGACATGTCCTCTCGGTACATCCTGACCTACGGCAGCGAAACCCAGGTGCTCACCATAGGCACCCAGCCCACTTTCGGCGCGCGCTGGCTGATCCCCCGCCTGCAAGGATTCATGGCCGCGCACCCTGACGTCCAGGTCAAGGTGCGCAGCGAAACCCGGCCTTTCGACCTGATGCAGGCCAAGATCGACATTTCCTTTTTCTTCGGCCACGGCACCCTGCCCGGAGCCCAATGCCGGGAACTGTTCGAGGCCGAGGTGGTGCCCGTATGCGCGCCGGGATTCCTGCCGGGGGACAAGGTGGACAGCCTGGAGGCCCTGAGCGCGCAGGCCCTGATCCAGTGCGCCTCGCGCCCGGAGGCCTGGCACGATTACTTCTCGCACCAGCAATTCCAGTCGGACCGCAGTTATCACGGCCCTCGCTTCGACACTTTCTACATGTGCGTGCGCGCGGCCGAAGGCGGTTGCGGGGTGGCCCTGACGCCGCGCCTGCTGGCCGAAGAGGAATTGCAGGCCGGCAAACTGGTTATTCCCTGGGACTATGTGCAGCCCAGCGACGGCGCGTATTTCGTCGCGTATTCCGAGCACTCGGCCGAAGTGCCCAAGATCAAGCAGTTCGTGGCGTGGGTGGAGGACGAGGCCGCGCGCAAGCGGGAGCGCGACGCCCAGCGGGTGCGGTCCATGAAAAAACGGACTGATTAAGCCGATTTTTTTCATTTGATCGCGGGCGCCGCGCATGATTTCATGCGAGCCATCCTTGTTTACCGATGTGCCGAGCCCGCCATGAGTCAGAATTTCGTCAATCCGGATCAGATCCGCGCCTGGTTCTCCCGCGCCATGTCCGACATGTACAAGTCGGAAGTGCCGCTGTACGACACGCTGCTGGACCTGGTCGCCCAGGTCAATGCCCAGACCCTGGCAGCACAGCCTGAACTGGCCGCGCAATTGGCGCGCACGGGCGAGATCGAGCGCCTGGACATCGAGCGCCACGGCGCGATCCGCGTCGGCACCGCGCAGGAGCTCTCCAACATGCGGCGCGTGTTCGCCGTGATGGGCATGCAACCGGTGGGTTACTACGACCTGTCGCCCGCTGGCGTGCCGGTGCACTCCACCGCTTTTCGCGCCACTCACGAAGCCTCGCTGCAGGCCAGCCCGTTCCGGGTTTTCACTTCGCTGCTGCGGCTGGAACTGATCGATGACGAGGCCTTGCGCGAGAAGGCCGCCCGCATCCTGGCCGCGCGTCAGATCTTTACCGAACGCGCGCTGGAGCTCGCGGCCCGCCACGAGACGCAGGGCGGCCTGATTGAGGCCGATGCCCGCGAATTCGTGGCAGAGGCGCTGCACACGTTCCGCTGGCACAGCGAGGCGACCGTCAGCCTGGACGACTACCAGGAACTGCATGGCCAGCATCGCCTGATCGCCGACGTGGTGGCCTTCAAGGGCCCGCACATCAACCATCTGACGCCGCGCACCCTGGACATCGACGAAGCCCAGGCCGAGATGCCGCGCCGCGGCGTGTCCGCCAAGGCCGTGATCGAAGGCCCGCCGCCGCGCAAGTGCCCGATCCTGTTGCGCCAGACCAGCTTCAAGGCGCTGGAGGAAGCGGTCCGCTTCACCGGCGCCGACGGCCAGTCCGCGGTCGGCAGCCACACAGCGCGTTTCGGCGAGATCGAGCAGCGCGGCGTGGCTTTGACCCGCAAGGGCAGGGCGCTGTACGACCAGTTGCTGGATCTGGCCCGCAGCCGCATCAGCGGCGCGCCCAACGAAGGCAATGCCGCGGCCTACATGCAGAACCTGCAGGACTGTTTTGCCGCATTCCCGGACGACTATGAGCAGCTGCACGCCGAGGGGCTGGCCTATTTCCGCTACTTCCTCACCGGCAAGGAAGGGGCCGACCCCGAAGCCAGCGCGCAGGCGCTGATCACCGAGGGCTACATCCGCTTTGAACCTCTCGTGTATGAGGATTTCCTGCCCGTCAGCGCCGCCGGAATTTTCCAGTCGAACCTGGGCGACAAGGCCCAGGCCGAGTACGCGCTGAATGCCAGCCAGGCGGCCTTCGAGCAGGCGCTGGGCGCTTCGGTGCAGGACGAGCTGGCGCTCTATCAGGACACGCAGGACCGTTCGCTGGCGGCGTGCATGCAGGGGCTGGCCGCGCAGGCCGGCTCGCCGGTGGCCGCATGAGCCGTCTGGACCGTTGCCTGTCCGTGCGCGACTTCGAGCGTGAGGCGCGGCGCATCATGCCGCGCTGCGTCGAAGGCTACGTCTGCGGCGGCACCGAAGACGGCGCTTCGCTGGCCGAGAGCGTGCGCGCCTTGGGCGACGTCGGTTTCCGGCCGCGCGGCTTGCGCGTGGTCGACCAGCGCAGCAGCCAGGTCGAGCTGTACGGCCAAGCCTACGCCATGCCCGTGGGTTTTGCGCCCACAGGCTTTTCGGCCATCGTCATGCATGAATGCGACCTCGCGCTGGCGCAGGCAGCCCAGCAGGCGGCCATTCCCTTCATCATCAGCGGCGCCTCCAGTGTGCCGTTGGAGCGCTTGCAGCAGGCCACGGGCAAGCGTTGCTGGTATCAAGCCTATCTGCCGGGCAATATCGAGCGCATTTCCCGGCTGATGGCGCGGCTGCGCAAGGCCGAGATTCCAGTGCTGGTGGTGACCATAGACACCTGTGTGGGCGCCAATCGCGAGAACCTGCAGAAGCTGTCGTTCACCGTGCCCTTCAAACTCAGCCCCAGCGTGATGCTGGACGGCATGCGTCACCCCCGCTGGAGCTTCAACGTCTTCCTGCGCACGCTGCTGGGCAGCGGCATCCCCAGGTTCTCGAACCTGTACGAAGAGATCGGCCCGCCCATCACCCAGGACCCGCCCAACGGCTTTCGCGGCGAGCGCGACAAGCTCTCGTGGGAGCACATCCGCTGGATCCGGGAGAACTGGCCGGGCAAGCTGGTGCTCAAGGGCGTGATGCATCCCGACGATGCGCGGCTGGCCTGCGCGACGGGCGCCGACGGCGTGATCGTGTCGAACCACGGCGGACGGCAGCTTGATGGCTGCATTTCACCCCTGCAGGCGTTGCCCGATGTGGTGGCCGCCGTGCCGCCGGGCTTTCCGGTCATGGTGGACGGGGGCTTTCGCCGGGGATCCGATGTGCTCAAGGCGGTGGCCCTGGGCGCGCGCATGGTCTTCACAGGCCGGCCGCAGCTCTTCGGCGCGGCCGTGGGCGGCAGCGCCGGCATCCGCAAGGTCACGGAGATATTCCGCAGCGAGATCTCGACCAACATGGCGCTGCTGGGCTGCGCCACGCTGGCCGACCTCACGCCGGACTTGATCGCGCCCTTGCGACCTGCAGGCGCGGCCTGAGGCGGGCGGCGTCGCCGCCCTGGGCAAGACTGCCCGCACAACAACAAAAAAAGGTGGGCATCCCCATGCCCACCCATCCGTTTTCGACAGGAGGAAACATGAAGAAGATCTATACCAAACTGGCCGGCGCGGCAGCGGTGCTTGCCTGCATCGCCAGCGGGCCGGCGCAGGCTCAGGCGGGTGCCTATCCGACCAAGCCGGTGCGCCTGGTCGTGGGCTATGCCCCAGGCGGCACCACCGACATCAGCGCACGGATGATCGCCGACGTGCTGGGCAAGGAGTTCGGCCAGACCTTCGTGGTCGAGAACAAGCCCGGCGCCAACAGCAACATCGGCGCAGAGTCCGTCGCTCGTTCGCCTGCCGACGGTTACACCCTTTTCGTGGGGTCGATCTCCACCGCGATCAACCAGTCGCTCTATTCCAAGATGTCGTACGACGCGCTCAAGGACCTGGACGCCGTCGCCTTGCTCAACGTGGTGCCCAACATCCTGGCCGTCAATGCCAGCGTGCCGGTCAAGTCGGTGCAGGAATACATCGCCTACGCCAAGAAGAACCCCGGCAAGCTCACCTGCGCCTCGCCCGGCAACGGTTCGTCCGCGCACTTGGGCTGCGAGCTCTTCAAGATGAAGACCGGCATTGATATCCTGCATGTGCCGTATCGCGGTAGCGGTCCGGCCGTGGCGGACCTGCTGGGCGGCCAGGTGGATTCCATTTTCGACAACCTGCCGCCGCTGCTGCCGCACGTGCGCGCGGGCAAGCTAACCGGCTTGGCCGTCACCACCGGTACGCGCGTGCCGTTCGCTCCGGAAATCCCCACCATCGCGGAATCCGGCGTGGAAGGCTTCGACGTGGCGGCCTGGTTCGGCCTGTTTGCGCCGGCCGGCACCCCGCCGGAAATCGTCCAGAAGGTCAACGCCGCGATCAACAAGGCCCTGACCTCCGATGCCGCCCTGGCCGCCAGCTACCAGACCAACGGCTTCCTGATGCCCCCGCCGCCCAACACGCCGCAAGCGTTCAAGGCCTTTATGGAAAGCGAAACCCGCAAGTGGGGAGAAGTCGTCAAGGCGACCAACCTGCAGATCAACTGAGAGGCTGGGGGAAAGGGCTGCTTGCGGCCCGCTCCCCTGTCTGCATGCCTGCGGGGGACGGATGGGTGGCGTTGGAACGACAAAATGTCCCGGACTCCCCTGATTTTTAAATTGCGTGATAGAATGTTCGACTTTCCAGGAAAGCACGCTTTTCTGGCTTGATTTAGCCGACGTGGTGAAATTGGTAGACACGCTATCTTGAGGGGGTAGTGGCGAAAGCTGTGCGAGTTCGAGTCTCGCCGTCGGCACCAAGAATTTGTCCCAGGTTGTTCCTGGGCGTGTAAAGAACCCGCTTTCTCCATGAGATCGCGGGCTTTTTATTGCCTGCGTTTTGCGCAGCGCACCCTGCCCGGTCTTCGACATTCCGGGCCGGCGCCCCTTCGGAGCGGGCGTTATGAAAAAACCTATTGCGCGCCGCCGAGCCATTTTTCAAATCAAAAATGCAGGGTCTTGAATCCGCGCCGTGAATTCATATACCGGTACTGAGGCGATCGAGTTGCTGGTCGCTCTTGGCGACCGGGCAGGGTCTCGATCCTTCAAAGACTTTCTTGGGAGGAAATTATGGCGAACTACCCTTTCAGCGACAGCGGTGTCGGGTCTCTTTTTGACGCAATCCAGGAGCAGATGGAGCGCGTGCTTGGTAATGCAGCATCGCCAGCCACACTGCGATCATTGCCAAGCGGACGCTTCCCGCCAGTCAATATTGGGGTTTCGGATGATGCTGCCGTGGTCGTCTGCTTCGTCCCCGGCATTGAGCCCGAGACTTTGAAAGTATCCATGGAGAAGGGGCTGCTCACGATCGGCGGCTCGCGCAAAGCGCAGGCTCTGCCCGAGGGGGGGCGCTACTACGCTCGGGAACGTGCCCAGGGCGATTTCACGCGCGTGATCGAGTTGCCCGGCGACATCGATTCGGACAACGTCGAGGCGCGCTACGTCGATGGCTGCTTGATGATATCCATCAAGAAGAAGGAGTCGTCGAAACCGCGGCTTATCGCTGTTCAGTGACACCCGCGTAGGGAAGCATCAAGGAGAGATGATCATGAATGAGCGCAACAAACTCGTTGTCGAACAGGACGGTCGCTCCAAAGAGCAACGTCCCGCCACACTGCCGGCAGTCGATATTTTTGAGGATGCGACGGGAGTCACCGTTATTGCGGACCTTCCCGGCGTCACGAAGGAACGGCTGAACGTCAAAGTGGAATCGGAGATGCTGGTCATAGAGGGAGAGGCGTCGGTGCAGGTCCCCAGCGATGTCCGGCTAATCCATGGCGAACTGCGGGAACCGCTATTTCGCCGTTCCTTCAGGTTGGGGCCGGAGTTCGACAAGGATGCGATCAGCGCCAGCCTGAAACAAGGCATCCTGACGCTGCGGGTGCCACGGGTTCGCGAGGCGCAGCCGCGCAGAATCCCGGTGACGGTGCTGTGATTCAATAAGCCCGCCGCAGCGGCGCTAGCCCGCTGCGGCAGGCCGGAGACGCTCTATGAACGAACTCGTCCTTACGGAGCATAAGGGATTTCGCCTGGCCGTCCGAGCCGTGCCGTTACGCTGCCTGGAACAGTTCGGCAATTTGCCCGAAGGGTTTCTTCCGCTGGTTCAGGTCGCCTATTCGACGTTGGTGCTTCTGGATTGGTGTATTCCCTGCCCGCTCACGCCTCGCGATACGCCGACGCGTGCCATTTCGGAAGGCACGGCGTATTTAAAGCTGTTGATCGATTCGGGCCAGATCAGTCACTGCGTTGCTACAACGTAATCGCCGAAAACTACGCGCGCTGTCCAGGTGGACGGTACGCACGGTCCTCGGCAATGACGGGCAGGACTATGGGTTCGATATGCGGCGCGGTTTGCGGCATCCGGGGAAATAGAATCGGGCAGACGCCAGTAAAAACCCGCATCCTCGATCGAGTTGCGGGTTTTTCCGCGTCTGGCCCCGAAGCAGGCCAGACGCCGCCGTCATCATTCCTTCCGGTACGCCAGGTAGTCGAGATGGATGCCGATATGGTCCGCGATGTAGCGGGCGTCGTGCCAAACCCCCCAGATGAATGAGGAACTGCGATTGGTGAGGTTGGGCAGGCCGAGGAAGTAAATGCCTTTTTCGGCCGAGATGCCGCGCTTGTGGATGGGGTAGCCATTCTCGTCGAAGGTGTCGACGTCGATCCAGCTGAAGTCGACCTTGAAGCCCGTGGCCCACAGTATGGTCTTGATGCCGGCCTCGGCCAGGTTCAGGCTGAGGATCGGGTAGGTGAGGCATTCCGGATCGGGCAGCAGTTTCCAGGCATCGGGCTCGGGTGGAAGGTCCAGGCCGTTCTGCTCGATGTAGGCGTCGGCTTCGCGCAGGACCTCGAAGTAGTCGGCGTCGCCCTGGGCAACGTCGCGACCGAGGTTGTCGGCAAAATGCAGCACGCCGTTTTCATAGGAGGTGGTGATGCCCACGAGCTGGATGCCGTCTCGCGCCAGGCGCCGGAAGTCCACGGTTTTGCCGTTTTCGTACCCGCTTACGGCGAAGGCGACGTGTTCGCGCTTGGGTTTTTTCTTGACTTCATCCCACATGCCCAGGGCGCCCAGCCACCAGCAGTAGTCGCGCTCGCGGTAGGACCGGGGAGGGCGGTAGTGTTCGCCCACCGACAGGTAGACGGTGCGGCCTGCCTGGCGGAGTTCTTCGGCAATCTGCGAGCCGGATGCGCCCGCGCCGACGACGAGCACCGCGCCATCGGCCAACTGCCCCGGGTTCTTGTAGGCCGAGGAATGAAGTTGCTGGATGCCCGCGTCCTGCGGCACGATCTTCGGATAGGTAGGTATCTGGAAGGGGCCGGTCGCGGCGACCACGTGCTGGGCTTCGATGGTGCCTGCGGAGGTGGTGACGGTGAAGCCTGGACGCTTGTCATTGCGCTGGACGCGCTGGACTTCGACGCCGGTGCGCACCGGCGCCTTGAGCATTTTGGCGTAGTCTTCGAAGTACTGGGCCATGCGCTCCTTGGGCGGAAAGACATCGGGCCCGACGTCATCGAATTTCAGGCCGGGAAAGCGGTCGTGCCAGGCGGGCCCGTTGGCGACCAGCGAGTCCCAGCGTTCGGAGCGCCAGCGTTCGGCGATCCGCTTGCGTTCGAGCACGATGTGCGCAATGCCCATGGCGCCGAGGTGTTCGCTCATTGCGATGCCGGCCTGACCGGCGCCGATCACCAGCGTATTGGTTTTTTCAATTGACATTTGAACATCCTAAAGAATACCGAGACCCTGGTGCGTCTCGAGGCTGACACGAAGATCAAGAAACGGAAGGCCGGCGAACCGCGCGATGGTCAAACGGCGCGCAGAACGATAGGCACGCAGTGTGACCCCGAAGGCCTGAGTTGATAACTTCGTTTTTCGGACGGCTGACTTAGGAAAAAGCAAAGGGGCAGGTTTGCGCGGGCAGGGGGCGACGCGCCATCCGGCATAGCGCGATTTCTTTTTTCCGATGGCCCCCATCAGCATCGGCAATGCACTTGAAAAAAGGCTTTGCCGTATTCTTGAATCCACCCCAACGCTGACGACGCTTCCTTGCGTGCCATGCGGCCATCGCCTGTTTTTCCCGGAATTTCTCGAACCGGGAAGTTGAACTCTGTGAGTGCAGCAGCTATGCCGAATCGCCCCTTTTCCTCCGACACTTCCAGCGCGCTCAGCCTGGAGGGAGTCGTCAAGAGATACCGCGATCACGCGGTGCTCCAGAAAGTTTCCCTGAAGATCGAAAGCGGGGAGTTCCTGACGCTGCTGGGTCCATCCGGCTGCGGCAAGACCACCTTGCTGAACCTGATCGCGGGCTTTGCCGACGCGGACGAAGGCGAGATTTTCATCGACGGCACCCCGGTCACGGCCTTGCCGCCGTACCAGCGCCAGATCGGCATCGTGTTCCAGAACTACGCGCTGTTCCCACACATGACGGTGGCGCGCAATATCGCTTATGGCCTGCGGATGCGGCGCGTGCCGACTGCCGAGATCGAGCGGCGGGTGGCCGAAGCCATGGCCCTGGTGAAGCTGAATGGCCTGGGCGAGCGCAAGCCGCGCGAGCTGTCGGGCGGCCAGCAGCAGCGGGTGGCGCTGGCGCGGGCGCTGGTGATCCGTCCCAAGGTGCTGCTGCTCGACGAGCCGTTTTCCGCGCTGGACAAGGGGCTGCGCGGCGCCATGCAGGTGGAGATCCGTGACATCCAGCGCAAGCTGGGAGTGACGACGATTTTCGTCACGCATGACCAGGGCGAGGCGCTCAGCATGTCGGACCGTATTGCAGTGATGAACCAGGGAGTGATCCGGCAGGTCGCAGCACCCGACGAGCTGTATCGCAATCCGCAGGACCCGTTCGTGGCTTCGTTCCTGGGCGACGTCAATATCCTGCCAGCGCATTATCACGGTTCCAGCGCGGAGACCATCCAACTGCGCTTGGGCGCGGGGCTGACGCACATTCCCCGCCACCGCCTGGTGGGCGGCTCGCACGAGGGACACCGGCTGGATCTTTATGTGCGGCCCGAACATATCAAGCTGGAAACCCTGCATAGCGGGTCGGTGTTGAGCGGCACGGTGGTCAACCACGTATTCCAGGGCGATCACGTGGATCTGTACCTGGAGGTGCATATTCCCGTGGAGGGGCGCCAGCACGTGATGGTGCGCACCGCCGACCTGAATTGCATTCATGAATGGCCGGTGGGCGCCGTGGCGGGACTTGCCCTGCCTGGCCATGGGGTCAGCGTGTTCAACGCGTCGTCCTGACAGACCGGCTCCCCGCGCGCCCTTCCATCCTACGCAGCGGCCGCGCCTGCGCAGCCGCGCAGCATCCATTCTTCCGCGAGACACAAGCCCATGAATCAGATTCCCGTTGAGATGCAAGCCATCATTGCCCGCGAGCCTGGCGATGCCACGGTGTTGACGCTGGCCACCCGGCCGGTTCCGGCGCCGGGTCCCGGCGAGGTGCTGTTGCGTGTTCTGTCTGCCGGAATCAACCGGCCCGACATCATGCAGCGCCAGGGCCTGAGCAAGCCGGCGCCGGGCGTGACCGACGTGCTCGGGCTGGAGGCTTGCGGCGAGGTGGCAGCCTGCGGGCCAGGCGTGCCGGAGTCCCTGGTCGGGCAGCGCTTCATGAGCCTGCTGGCGGGTGGCGGCTACGCGCCGTGGTGCGTGGCGCGCGTGGATCATTCCCTGGCCGTGCCCGCGGGCCTGGACGACGCCGAGGCGAGCGCGCTGCCGGAAGGCCTGTACACGGTATGGCACAACCTGTTCGAGCTGGGGCGCCTGCGTATGGGCGAGACCGTGCTGATCCATGGTGGAGGCGGCGGCATAGGCACGCTGGCGATCCAGATGGCGCATGCGGCGGGGGCGAGGGTGATCGTGACGGATGGCGAACGTGACCGCAGTGACGCCCTGCGCGGACTCGGCGCGGCAGAGGTGGTCTGCTTTCATGACACGGATTTCGTGCAGGCCTGCGAGGCCCATACCGAGGGCCGCGGCGTGGACGTGGTGCTAGATATCGTCGGCGGCGATTATGTGCGGCGCAATCTGCAGGCGCTGGCTTTCGGCGGGCGCCACGTCAGCCTTTCCTTCCTGCAGGGTTCGGCCGTCAATGTCGAGTTGCTGACCCTGATGCAGAAGCAGCTGAGCCTGCATTCGTCGACCATGCGTCCGCAGACCGATGCCGAGAAGGCCCGCATGGCCGCCGCGCTCAGGCGCCATGTGCTGCCCCTGGTCGCCGCTGGTCGCATCCGGCCCAAAATGGCGCAGAGCCTGCCTCTGGCCGACGCCGTCCGCGCGCATCAACTGCTGGAAAGCGGCAAGGTGTTCGGCAAGCTGGTCCTCAAACCCTGAGCTCGGAGACCGGATTGAAACTCCTCTACGCCCCTACGTCCCCCTTCGTGCGCAAGGTCATGACCTGCGCGCACCTGACCGGCCAGGCCGGACGGATCGAATGGCTGCCCAGCGCCGCGCATCCGGTCAACCGCGATGCCCGCATCGCCGCCCACAATCCGCTAGCCAAGGTGCCGACTTTGATCCTGCCGGACGGCAGGGCGCTATATGACAGCCGCGTGATCTGCGAATACCTGGCCGATGTCGCCGGCGATACGCAGCTATTCCCGGCTGGCGCGGCCCGCTGGCTGGCATTGACGCGCCAGGCCCTGGGCGACGGCCTGCTGGATGCCGCGCTGCTGGCTCGCTACGAACATACTGCGCGGCCGGCCGAGATCCAATGGCCGCAGTGGCGGGAGGCGCAACTGGTCAAGGTGCGGGCGTGCCTGGGCGAAATCGAGGCGCAGGCGGACGAACTGCCGCAAGCGGATCCTGACATCGGCAGCCTGACCATCGGCTGCGCCTTGGGATATCTGGATTTCCGCTTTCCCGAGCTGGACTGGCGCGCGGCGCATCCGCGCGCCGCGGCCTGGTTCGCCGTATTCAACCAAATGCCTGCCATGCAGGCCACCCTTCCCCACGAAGCCTGAGACCGCCGCCATGACGACGCCGAGCGCAACCCCTTCATCCTCCAGGGTCTGGTTCCTAAACGGGCCCAACGCCAATCTCTACGGGCTGGACGCCAACAAGACCTATGGTTCCGACAGCTTTCCCGTGTTGCAGCAGCGCTGCGAGAGCAAGGCCGCCTCGCTGGGCATCCAGCTGAACTTCGTCCAATCCAATTACGAGGGCCAGTTGGTCGACTGGATACAGGAGGCGCGCGGCACGGCGCAGGGCGTGATCATCAACGCGGCCGGCCTGACCTATTCGTCGGTGCCCATACTCGATGCCTTGCTATCCTTTCCGGGCAGGATCATCGAGGTCCACATGAGCAATATCTGGCGGCGCGAGGCCTTCCGCCATCATTCGTATATTTCCAAGGCCGCCGATGGCGTCATCGCGGGGCTGGGCGGAGATGGCTATGAATTGGCCATCGAGGCCATGTCGCGTCTGATAAACCGCAGTACCTGAGGTCGACCGTCCATGCATGCATCCTCCCGCCCCGCCGTGTCGGGCGCAATGATCTTCTACAGCGAGTTCGACGACTACGCGGCCTGGCGCGACGCCATGCAGGCGCGCCTGCCGGACTTGCGGATGGTGCACGGCAGCGAAGCGCATGACCCGGCCAGTATCCACTACGCGCTGGCCTGGAAGGCGCCGCAGGGCTTCTTTGATCGCATGAAGAACCTGCGCCTCATCGTGAACCTGGGCGCGGGTGTGGATTCGCTGGTGGGGCGCGAGGACCTTCCCGCCGGAGTGCCCATCACCCGCATCACGGATCCGAACATGGCACGCATGATGGCAGGCTATGTGCTGTTCGCCACGCTGCGCTATGCCCGCGATATTCCGTACTTTGAAGCGGCGCAGCGGCGCGGCGAGTGGGCCTATCGTCATCCGCGTTCTCCCGAAGACGTATGCGTGGCCGTGCTGGGCCTGGGAGAGCTGGGCGCATGCGCGGCGCAGGAGCTGCGCCGCCAGGGGCTGACC
>Ga0182740_1002063_pt1 | contig 12727 bp, 10 predicted proteins | sample eDN5th37CKraftBY_FD_128872 | JGI IMG/M metagenome (GOLD analysis project Ga0182740, IMG submission 128872) | Enriched backyard soil microbial communities from Emeryville, California, USA - eDNA 5th pass 37_C Kraft BY (version 2) (version 2) | ecosystem: Environmental > Terrestrial > Soil >...
GGACGTCGGTGCCGCATTATATAGAGCGAAAAGAGGGCGTCGGTGCGTTGGCGGAATCCGGCGCGTATCGCGGGTCAGGCGTGACGATTGGCGAAGCGGGTTCGCCGGAGCGCGTCGATTCGATCTCGGCGACGCCGTCATTCTTCCGCGTGCTGGGAGTGAATGCGGCGCTCGGCCGGACGTTTACTGACGAGGAAGGATTTTACGGCAAACACCAGGTGGCGCTCATCAGCGACGGACTCTGGCGACAGCGCTTCAACGCCGATCCCGAGGTGATCGGCCGCAAGATGCGCGTGAATTCCGAGGACTTCACGATCGTTGGGGTGATGGCGCCGGGGTTTCGTTTTCTGTCGGAGAAAGCGTCCGTGTGGACGCCGCTGTGTTTCAGCGACGACGACCGCAAACCGGAGCGCCGCCATGCGAACAACATGAGCATGATCGCGCGGCTGCTGCCGGGCGAAACGGTGGCGAGTGCGCAGGCCCAGGTGGACGCGTTGAACGCGCGCGCGATGGAATCCGATCCGTTCGGAAAACTCGTGAAAGACGCGGGTTTTCACGCGCAGGTATTCAGCCTCGCGCAGGATCACGTCCGGGAGTTGCGGCCGGTCCTGCTGCTGCTGCAGGCGGGCGTGCTTTTCCTGATGCTGATCGGATTGGTGAATCTGACGAACCTGATGCTGGTGCGCGCGACGGGACGCGCGAAGGAATACTGCGTGCGCCAGGCGCTCGGCGCCGGCCGCGGGCAGCTCGCGCGCTCCTTGATCACGGAAACGGTGTTGCTGGCGCTGGCCGGCGGCGCGCTCGGGCTCGCGCTCGGCGCGGCGGGCCTGCGCGGAATCGAGCTGATGGTCTCGGATCTGTCGCTGCCGATCGAGGGCGGGATTGGTTTTGCGGTGATCGTGGCGGCGCTCGCCGGCTCCGTTATCCTCGGACTCGCGCTGGCGATTCCCGTCGTGTGGCACACGCTGCACGGAAATTTGACGGACGCCCTGTCGGTGGAATCGCGCGGTGGCACGACCACGCGCGCGGTGCACCGGTTGCGGCACGGTTTGATCGTGGCGCAGATCGCGCTCGCGTTCGTGCTGCTCGCCGGCACGGGCCTGCTTGGCCTGAGTTTCAGTCGTGTGCTCGCAGTGAATCCGGGGTTTCGTCCCGATCACGTGCTGACCGGCCGGCTGGCGTTGCCGTGGCTGACTTACAAGGAGGAGAAGCAGCGGTTGGCCCTCGTCGAAAAACTCACGCTGGAGTTGCAGGCGGTGCCGGGCGTGACGGCCGTCGGTTTCGATTCGTCGGCGCCGTTCAGCGGTTCCAACGACAACAACGCGATCTGGGTGGAAGGCTACGCGCCGGCACCGGGCGAGGCGATCCAGGCGCACTACACGCGGGGAGTGGCGGGCGACTATTTCACGTCCATCGGCGTCCCGCTGCGCGAAGGCCGCTTCATCACGACGGCGGATTCGCACGCCGAGTCGCCGGTGTGCGTGGTGGACGAGGATGTGGCGCGGCGTTACTGGCCGAAGGAGAGCGCGCTCGGACACCGGCTCGCCAACGGGCCGCCGGGCAACGACCAGACGCTTTTCACGATCGTCGGCGTGGTCGGAGCGGTGAAACAAAACGACCTCGCCGACCGCAAGGCGAACGGCGCGATTTATTTTCCGTATCGGCATTATGCGGCGCTGCACTTCACGGTCGCGGTGCGCACGCAGCAGGCACCGGAGCTGGCCGGGCCGGCGTTGCGCGCGGCGGTGTTGCGGACGGATCCCGAGCTGCCGCTGCACGATTTGAAAACGATGGAGGCGCGGATCGAGGACAGCGTCGCGAATCGACGCGTGCCGCTGCTGCTGGCGGGGATCTTCGCGGGCGTGGCGCTCGTGCTCGCCGCGGTCGGGATCTATGGCGTGCTCGCGTATGCGGTCGCGCAGCGTCAGCGGGAGATCGGCGTGCGCATGGCGCTCGGCGCGCAGGCCGAGCAGATCCTGCTGCAGTTTCTCGGCCTCGGCGCGCGACTGCTGTTGGTCGGTCTGCCGATCGGCATTCTCGGTGCGTGGTTCGCGGGACGGGCGATGGAAGGGCTGCTGTTCGGCGTGCAGCCAGCGAACCTGTTCGTCCTCGGCGGAACGGTCGCGGTTCTGAGCGTTGTTGCCTTGCTCGCCTGCTTGTTGCCATCGCGCCGCGCCGCGCAGGTGGCGCCCATCGAGGCCTTGCGCGGAAACTGAATTCAGACCTGGCGTCAGGATCAGATTATGCCAGTCCTTGGCGACAGCGCTGACCGAACGGGCAAAAAGTGCGGACGCTTTCGGGCAAAATTTGCGCAGGGCTCGTCAATCGACGCAGCGACGGGGTGGGGCCGCGGGCGTAGAGTGCGCGCGAACCCAATACTCCATCATGGCTTCTCTGAGCGATCGTCTTCCCACCAATGCCGCCGGCCCGTTTTACGTGGACGGCTCCTGCATCGATTGCGACCAGTGTCGCGTCGTCGCGCCGGATTTCTTCGGCCGCGATGACGACAGCGGCATGTCGTTTTTGCGCAAACAACCCGCGACCGCGGAAGAAGTCGCATTGGTGGAACAGGCGATGTCCGAGTGCGCCACCAGTTCGATCGGCAACGACGGCGCCTGAGGCCGTTCAGCCTTCGACCGGCGCGCGCAGAAAGCGGCTGCGGCGGGCGTTGCGCGCCGGCTCCCGTTCGGCCGGCGCCTTGTAGGGCCGGCGTCGATACCCGGCGCGGTTGGGATCGCGGGCGCACTGCAGTTGATACTCCTGCATGCGCTGGAAAAGTCCGAGCAACTGCTCGGGCTGCGCGTAGTGGTCAAGTTGCGAGCGTGCGAGCGCGAGCAGCGTTTCGTGCACCGCTTCGAGCGTGGAAAGACAGCCGTCCTGCGGCTGCTGTTTGATGAGATACCGGCTCGGCGCCGAGGGCGTGAACATGATCCGCGGCAGCGTCTGCAGACGCGGACTCAACCGGAGCATTTTGCGCGCGCAGCTCCACGTCGCATCCAGCAGGAAAATCACGAGTTGGCGGTCGCCCAATTCCGCGGTCGCGAGTTCGCCGCGGGAAAGGTTGCGCGCGGTTTCGCCGGGATAAAGCAGGACGGGGAAGTTCGCCGGATCGTCAATCAGGGCGGCGACGCCTTCGTGGCCGTCGAAGCCTACGCCCATCACGATCTCGCTGTTGGGCAGACACAGGTGCGTGAGCCGTCCGGTCGCGGCTTTCTCCTGCTTGAACTCCTTCGGATGCATGAGAAACACGAAACGCGTGCGCGTCTCCATCGGCACTATGGATCCACACCAGCAGAGCGGCTTCGGCCAGAAGCAGCGGTAGCAGGTTTCGCGCGCCATGCGGTCAGTTCGCCGCGACTTTCGGCGTCGCCTCGGTGGAGAAACGAAGCACGTAATAGGTCGCGCGCCCGTCGCCGACGTTGCGCAGGCCGTGCTCGTCGTTGGAGCCGAGAAACACGAGCGAGCCCTCCCCGATGTGCTGCGACGCGCCGTTGATCGTGACCTCGACCGTGCCTTCCTTCACCAGGATCATTTCCTCGTCGGGATGCCGGTGCGGCGCGTGCGGCGCCTCGCCGGGATTGATCGTGGTGATGTGACATTCGAACTGCGTGCACGTGAGCGTGCGGGAATCGAATACGTCGCGCCGCTCGCCAACCTTCGTCGGTTTGACGGCGAGGTCCGCCCAGTCGAACGCGTGCGACGCGAGGAGATCGGGGCCGGCATAGTCGATCGCCGGGCGAGCGTCGACGCGCGCGGTCGCGGCGGTGACGAAGTTGAAAACATAATACGTCGCCGGCGTGTCGCCGGCATTGCGGACGCCATGCAGGTCGTTGGAGGCGGCGAACACCAGTGAACCCGGACCCACGCGGGTGTCGCGACCGTTCAGGTGCACGTCGACCGAACCTTCGAGCACGATGAACAGTTCCTCGCGCGCGTGCCGATGTGGTGCGTGGGTGTTGGCGCCCGGCCGGACGGTGCTGATATGCGCCTCGAAACGCTCGAGCGTGGTGGTGCGCGCATCGACCACGTCGCGGCGGCTGCCGCTGGCGGTGGGTTTCACCGCGAGCGACGCAAAATCGAACACCGCGGAACCGATGCGTTCGGGCGCGGCGGAGGCGGCAGGGGAGTTCATGGGGAGGAGCGGGATCGTGCCGAGGGCGAGCAGCGAGAAAGCGGCGGAGCAGGGGAAACGTTTCATGGTCACGGGCGGCGGCGACACAGGTTTGCCGAGCCGGACAGCGCTTCAACGAAAATGCAGCCCGCGGGTTTTCGCGCGGATTGAAACCGTTGGCGGACAATGCCGTCATCAGGCGACATGAATTTCGCCGCTTCGTCCGCGCAGGCGTGGGAACCGCTCGCCGCCTCGGAATGGAATCGTGACGCGGCGCGGCATCTGCTCCGGCGGGTGGGGTGGACGGCGCGGCTGGAAGAGGTCGAGCGTGCGTGCGACGAAGGCATCGACGCGACGCTGGAGCGCTGTTTCCCGTCGGAGCCGGCGCCGTTGCCGAAGACGGAAATGATCGCGCGCTTCGAGGCGGATCTGCCGGACCTGCTGGGAAAAATTCGCACCGCGCGCGGACCGGCGATGAGGGAGGCGCGACGCGAAATGCGCGAGCGCGCGCAGGCGGCGTTGCAGGACTTTCGGCTCAAATGGCTGCAGCGGGCCGCGGAGCCGGCGCAGGCGGCGTTCGCGAAATGGACGCTCTTTCTCAGCGACGTTTACGTGGTCAGCGCCGAGAAGGTGCGCAGTCCCGACCTGCTCTGGCGGCATCACGAAATCCTCGCCCGCCATGCGCTCGGGCCTGCGCCGGTGCTGACGAAAGCCGTGTCGCGGTCGCCGGCGATGGTGCGTTACCTGGATCTAGACCGCAGCGTGGCGGAGGCGCCGAACGAGAACTTTGCGCGGGAGCTGTTCGAGCTTTTCGTGCTGGGTGAAGGCCATTACGCGGAGGCGGACATCAAGGAAGCGGCGCGGGCCTTCACGGGCTATCGCGTGCAGGCGGCCACCGGTGAGTTTCGCCTCGTGCGGCAGCGTCAGGACGCCGGCAGAAAAACGATTTTTGGACGCACAGGTCGCTTCAGCGGCGACGACGTGATCGATCTCGCTTACGCGCAGCCGGCGGCGGCGACTTTCCTGCCGGGGGAGCTGGCGCGTTTCTATCTTTCGGATCGGCCGTTGCCGGCGGAGATGCTGCCGGCGCTGGGCGAACGCTGGCGCGAGCAACGCTTTGAATTGCGGGCGCTGGCGCTGACATTTTTCCGCAGCCGCGCGTTTTTCGCGCCGGAGAATCGCGGCAACTTCATCAAGAGCCCGGTGCAGTTTTATCTTGGCGCGCTGCAGGACCTCGAACTCGAGGTGATTCCGCTCACGCGTTTCACCCTGAACCCGCTGCGGCAGATGGGGCAGCAGTTGTTTCAACCGCCGAATGTGCGCGGCTGGGTCGGCGGCCGCAGCTGGATCAACTCCACCACGTTCGCGGCGCGCAGGAATCTCGTGCAGCAGTTGTTCGCACCGCTGCGCGAGGAGACGCTGAACGCCGACGATGTCCGCGCGCTGGCCGAGGCGCGCAAAGCGGGGCGCGAGCGTTTTACCGTCGGCGACGACTGGTTCGAACGCTGGTCGGATCAGCCGGCGGACGAGACGGTCGGCGGACTGGCGCAGCGATTCCTCGCCGCACCGCTTCCGCCGCACGCGTCGCAGGTGCTCGTCGATTTTCTGGAACGCCGGACCGCCGGCACCGCGCGGCGCGACGCCGTCGCCGCGTTGCTGCAACTCCCCGAATACCAACTCTGCTGAACGATGAACAACGCGACCTCCTCCTGGCTGCCCTCCACGCGGCGCGAATTTCTGCGCACGACGACCCGTGGGATCGGATTGCTGGCGTTCAGCCGTTTTGCGCCGTCGTTCCTGGTCGAATCCACGCTGGCGGCGACACCGGCGCCGGAAAAGGACCGCACGATCCTCGTGCTTGTCCAGCTTGCGGGCGGTAACGACGGTCTGAATACAGTGGTGCCGTTTGCCGATGACGGTTATCGCCGGCTGCGTCCGACGCTCGCGTTGCCGGAACGCGACATCTTGCGGTTGAATGACACGATGGGATTGCATCCGGCGTGTGCGGAGCTGCACGCGCTGTTCCAGGAAGGCCAGCTCGCGGTGGTGCAGAACGTCGGCTACCCGAATCCGAACCGCAGTCATTTTCGCTCCACGGAGATATGGGAGACGGCGAGCGACAGCGGCGAGTTTTTGCCCACCGGTTGGCTGGGCCGGTTCATGGACAACGCCTGCGCGGGCGCGCCGGCGGACGGAGCGCCGCCGGCAGTGCACATCACGCGGGAGAATCCGCAGTCGTTTCTCTCCGCGCAGGAGCATGCGACGTTCGGCCTCAACCCCGACACCCAGGGCCGGCGCGGCGGCGAGAGCCTGCGGCTGCTCGAGCGAATGATGCAGGCGGATGCGGCGGACCCGCATGAGAACGCCGGCTTCCTGCAACACACGATGATGAATGCGCTGGTGACCGAACGGAAAGTCCAGCAGGTGCTGCGCGGCTACAAGGCGGGCGCGCCGTATCCGGAAACAGCATTCGCGCATTCGCTGCAAAGCGTGGCGGCGCTGATCGCCGCCGGAATGTCGACGCGCGTGTATTTCGTTTCGCTGAGCGGTTTCGACACGCACAGCAACCAGCTCCGCCAGCACGCCAATCTCCTGCGCACGCTCTCCGGCGGGCTCGCGGCGTTTCAGCAGGACCTGCGGGCGCACGGATTGGACCGCCAGGTGACGACGATGACGTTCTCCGAGTTCGGGCGGCGCCCCGGCGAGAACGAAAGCCAGGGCACGGATCACGGCACCGCGGCGCCGCTCTTCGTGCTCGGTTCGCGCGTGCAGGGCGGACTGCACGGCACGGCGCCGTCGCTGCAGCTGGAGCGGCAGCAGGATCTCACGTTCAGCACGGACTTCCGGCAAGTGTATGCGTCGCTGCTCGACCGCTGGCTCGAGTGTCCGGCGGCCGCGGTGCTCGGGCGCGACTACTCGGCGCTGCCGCTGATCGGCTGAAAGCTTTAGTTGGCCGCGGAGTGGGCGGAGAGAAAATCATGGAGAGGCGCGATGAAGCGCGGAAAATCCTCGATGTGCGGCAGGTGCCCGAGACCATCGAGCTCGACGAGCTTCGCCTGCGGGATGGCGCGGGACGCGGCGCGGCCGAGTTCGGGATAGTTGCCGAGCGAGTCGCGGATATTCGCTGGTGCGCGATCGGCTCCGGGCGCGGTGCGGTCGCGCTGGCCGATGATCAGGAGCACGGGCATCTTGAGCTGCGGGAACTCATAGACGACTGGTTGCGTGTAAAGCATGTCGGAGGTGAGGGCCTGGTTCCAGGCCATGCGCGGATAATCGGGGCTGCGAAGGAAGTGGCCGATCAGCTCGACCCACTCGTCGTAGTCCGGACGCCAGTCGCCGCCGTAGTAGTGCTTTCGTTCATACGCGCGGAGCTTGTCGGTCGTGAGCGTGAACTGCTCCGCGAGTGCGGCGTCGAGCGACTGGTAGGGCACGCCCTTCGCCTTCCAGTCCTCGAGTCCGATCGGGTTGGCGAGCGTGAGCGTGACGACATCGGCGGGAAACATCAGCGCGTAGCGCGTGGCGACCATGCCGCCCATCGAATGGCCCACGAGGTGAACGCGACCGGCCTTCACTTTCTCGAGCAAGGCGTGCGTGTTGGCGGCGAGTTGATGGAAACTGAACTGGTAGTGCTCCGGCTTGGACGATTTGCCGAAGCCGATCTGGTCCGGGATGAGCACGCGGAAACCGCGCTCGCTCAGCGCGGCGGCGGTCTCGCGCCAGTAGGCCCCGCTGAAGTTTTTCCCGTGAAACAGAACGACGGTGCCGCGACGATCGGCGCCTTTCGCGGGCACATCCATGTAAGCCATCTCGAGTTCCTGCTGCTGACTTTGGAAACGGAAGATCTGCGGCGGATACGGATAACGAACATCCTCGAGCCGCGGACCGTCGGCGGCGCTCGCGTGGGCAATGAGAAGGACGGACAGCAGCAAAAGAGTAAGTCGTGTTGGCATGGTGCTCGATAACACGAGTCGGGAAGGGGCTCAAACGGGCGGACGTTTTGCGCCGACGGTCTGCGAGGTAAACGTTGCGCGATGGCGATACGGTTCGGCTCTGGACGAAACCGGACTCGCGTGCACCTTGCGCGGATGCAATTTCATGGGATTCATCACCTGACGGCGGTGACGGCGCAGGCGTCGCGGAACCACGCGTTTTACACGCAGACGCTCGGCCTGCGGTTGGTGAAGAAATCGGTGAATCAGGACGACGTGTCCGCGTATCATTTGTTCTACGCGGACGGCGTGGGTTCGCCGGGAACCGATCTCACGTTTTTCGACTGGCCGGCGGCCCGCGAGCGACGCGGCACGCACAGCATCGTGCGCACGGGACTGCGGCTGCGGGACGAGGCAAGTTTGCGCTGGTGGGCGGCGCGGTTCGCGGCGGAGGCGGTGACGCAGACGCCGATCGAGCGACGGGACGGCCGGCTGACGCTGGACTTTGAGGATTTTGAAGGACAGCGCTTGAGCTTCGTCGTCGATGTTGAAGGCAAAGCGGAAAGCCAGCCCTGGACGAAAAGTCCGGTGCCGGCGGAACATCAGATTCTCGGTCTCGGCCCGATCGTGATCAGCGTGCCGCGGTTGGAGCCGACGGAAGGTGTTCTGACCGGATTGATGAGCATGACGAAGGCGCGCAGCTACGATTGGAGCGGAGTGCCGGTGCACGTGTTCGCGATGGGCGGGGGCGGGCCGGCGGCGGAGTTGCACGTCGCGGTGCAGCCGGATCTGCCGATCGCGCGTCCCGGCGCGGGCGGGGTGCATCATGTGGCGTTTCGCACCACGATGGCCGACTACGAGAAATGGGCGCAGCGGCTCGAAGGACTCGGCGTGCCCTCGAGCGGGCCGGTCGACCGTTACTATTTCAAGAGTCTCTACTTTCGGGAGCCGAACGGAATCCTGTTCGAGATCGCCACGGACGAGCCGGGTTTCGCGGTGGACGAAGCGGTGGAGACTTTGGGCGAGCGGCTCGCGCTGCCGCCATTTCTCGAACCGCGACGCGCGGAGATCGAGAGCGGCTTGAAACCGCTCGCGTGACGCGCCGCGGCCGCCGGATCACATCCCGGGGAAGCCGCCCTTGCCGCGCATGGCTTCGAATTGGCGCATCATCTTTTTGCCGCCGCCGCCTTTGAACATCTTCATCATCTTCTGCATTTCGGAGAACTGCTTCAGCAGCTGATTGACCTCGACGATCTTCGTGCCGGAACCGTCGGCGATGCGCTTGCGGCGGCTGCCGTTGAGGATCTCGGGCTTGCGGCGCTCCTGCACCGTCATCGATTTGATGATGGCTTCGGTGCGCGCCATCTGTTGGTCGGCGCCGTCGGGCAGCTGCATGCCGCTCATACCGGGAATCATGCCGAGGATGCTCTGCATCGAGCCCATTTTCTTCACCTGCTGCATCTGCGCGAGGAAGTCCTCGAGGTTGAAGTCGGCCTTGCGGAGCTTCTCCGCCATCTTCTCGGCGTCTTTCTGGTCGATGGTCTCCTGCGCCTTTTCGACGAGCGACACGACGTCGCCCATGCCGAGGATGCGGGAGGCGAGACGGTCCGGGTAAAACGGCTCGAAGTCCGCGGTCTTTTCGCCGGTGCCGACGAATTTGATCGGGACACCGGTGATCGACTTGATGGAAAGCGCCGCGCCGCCGCGCGCATCGCCGTCCATCTTGGTGAGGACCAAACCGGTGAGCTGGAGCGCGTCGTGAAACGCCTTCGCGACGTTGACTGCTTCCTGACCGAGCGCTCCGTCCGCAACGAGCAGAACCTCGTCGGGCTGCACGCGGGCGCGGAGTTGTTTCACTTCCTCGATGAGGTCGTGATCGATCTGCAGGCGGCCGGCGGTGTCGAAGATGATGCAGTCCGCGGTCGCGTTACGCGCGGCTTCGAGCGCGGCGGTGCCGATCTTCGGCACATCCTGCGATGCGCGGTCGGAGAAGAAACCGAGCTCTTCCTGTTTCGCGAGAATCTCGAGTTGGTCGATGGCGGCGGGGCGGTAGACATCGCAGGCCGCGACGAGCGGACGATAGCCGCGCTTCTTGAGCAGCTTGCCGAGTTTCGCGCTCGAGGTGGTTTTGCCGGAGCCGTGCAGACCGACCATGAGGATCTTCAGCGGACGCGCGCCGGAGAGGGCGTTCTCGCCTTCGCCGAGCAGGCGGACGAGTTCGTCGTGAATGATTTTGACGACCTGCTGGCCGGGCGCGACGCCCTTGGTGACCTGCTGGCCAACGCACTGCTGCTGCACGCGTTCGACGAACTCGCGGGCGACTTTGAAATGGACGTCGGCGGACAGGAGCGCGGTGCGCACCTCCTTGAGGGCGTCCGCCATGTTGTCTTCGGTGAGGGTGCCGACGCCGCGCAGATTGCGGAGCGCGTTGCCGAGTTTTTCGGTGAGCGATTCGAACATGGAAAAGGAGGAGTGAACCAGCAATGGACACGAATGCACCCAAATTTCCAGCCCGACCATGCGCCGAGCGTGCGAACCGCGAGCGCGGGCATGGGAGAAATGTAGGGCGGGGTCGCTGACCCCGAAACGCGCGCCAAGGAGACGTTCGCGGCGGGGTCAGGGGACCCCGCCCCTACATCTCCTGCATCCTGACGCTGCCGAGCACGGCGTTTCCGCTTAGCGGCCGAAGCCGCTGCGGCTTGGTGCGAGGGCGGCGATTTTCTCGCGAAGGCCTTCGGGACGGTAGGGTTTCACGACGTAGTGATTGATGGCGAGGCGGGCGGCACGGCCGACGGTGTCGCGGTCGTTGATGCCGGTGCAGAGGATGATCGGAAGCGTGCGAAGCGTATCGGTGCGGCGGACGCGTTCGATCAGTTGCAGGCCGTCGACGGTCGGCATCTTCAGATCCAGAATCGCCAGGTCGAAACGCTGCGCGGGCTCGGTGAGTTTCCACCAGGCTTCGGCGCCATCGTGCGTGATGGTCAGTTCCACGCGCGGGTCGGTGGCGAACATTTCCCGGATGAGCTGCAGGCAGGGCTCATCGTCGTCGGCGACAAGAATTTTCATCAGAGCTGGAAGCGGCGTTCCTGCATCGGCACGGGCGGGCGCGAAGTTAAACGTTTCCGGGCAAAACGATTTCACGCTGGCCAAACGCGGGGGAGTTCCGGATAACCGCCGCGCCTATGAACCCTGTTCTACAGCTCTTGATCGAAGGCGGCAGCCTCACGACCGGCCAGATGGCCACCGTCGCGGGTCTGACTGAAGCCGAAGTTCAACAGCACCTGGAACAGCTGAAAAAAGATAAAATCTTCCTCGGCTGGCGTCCGGTGCTCGATCTTTCGCGCGAAGCCGCCGCCGCCGCCGCCGTGCGCGCGGTCATCGAGGTCAAGATCACGCCCGAGCGGGGCGGAGGGTTCAACCGTTTCGCGGACCGCATCGCGCGATTCGACGAGGTCGAATCGTGCTACCTGATGTCGGGCGGCTACGATTTGCTCGTGTTCGTCAAAGGCTCGTCGCTGCAAAAGGTGGCGGGCTTCGTCTCGGAGAAGCTGTCGACCATCGAGGGCGTGCTCTCGACGTCGACGCATTTCATGCTGCGCTGCTACAAGGAGCAGGGCTATCTGCTCGACAGCGGCGAAGCGCAGAGCTCCCGCCTCAACGTCGCGCCCTGAGCGGCCGGCCATTTCCCATGAGCAACGACCCGAAACGTTGGGTGGCGGGACACGTGTCCGCGCTGCCGAAGAGCGGTATTCGCGATTTCTTCGAACTGGTGGCCAAGATGAAGGGCCAGGACGTGATTTCGCTGGGCGTCGGCGAACCCGATTTCGTCACGCCGTGGCACATCCGCGAGGCCGCCATGTTCGCGCTCGAGCGGGGCAAGACGTATTACACGTCGAACCTCGGCATGATCGAACTGCGCCGCGCGATCGCGACGTATGTCGAGGAGCATTTCCAGGTGAGCTACCGGCCGGACGACCAGATCATCGTCACGGTCGGCGTGAGCGAGGCGCTCGACCTGGCCTGCCGCGCGTTCATCAATCCCGGCGAGAAGGTGCTGTATCACCAACCCTGTTACGTCAGCTACCACCCGAGCGTGGCGTTGACGCACGGGCAGGGGATCGCGGTGCCGACCTACGCGAAGGACAATTTCGCGCTCACGGCCGAGGCGCTGCGCGCGGCGTGGCAGCCCGGCGCGAAGATGCTGATGCTGAACCTGCCGTGCAATCCGACCGGCGGCACCTGCACGCGCGAGCAGCTGGAGAAGATCGCGAAGTTCTGCATCGAGAAGGATCTCCTCGTCCTGACCGACGAAATCTACTCGGAGCTGACGTTCGACGGCACGCACACCAGCATCGCGAGCCTGCCCGGCATGGCGGATCGCACTGTTTTCCTGCACGGCTTTTCGAAGGCGTTTGCGATGACCGGCTGGCGCATCGGCTACGCGTGCGGCCCCGCGCCGCTCATCGATGCCATGATGAAAGTGCACCAGTATTCGATGCTGTGCGCCTCGATCATCGCGCAGGAGGCGGCGCTCGAGGCGCTGCAGCGCGGGTGGGACAGCGTCCTCAAGATGCGCGAGCAATATCACCGGCGCCGCGATTTGATCGTCCGCCGTTTCAACGAGATCGGCCTCACGTGTCATTCGCCGCGCGGCAGCTTCTACGCGTTTCCGAGCATCGCCGCCACC
>Ga0182740_1002065_pt1 | contig 12724 bp, 11 predicted proteins | sample eDN5th37CKraftBY_FD_128872 | JGI IMG/M metagenome (GOLD analysis project Ga0182740, IMG submission 128872) | Enriched backyard soil microbial communities from Emeryville, California, USA - eDNA 5th pass 37_C Kraft BY (version 2) (version 2) | ecosystem: Environmental > Terrestrial > Soil >...
ATGGCTGCCATGTCGGCGATCTTTGATCCCGAGATGCCGGATACCAGGTACATCGCGCCGATCAGCACATAGGACAATCCGCCGCGCACGTGTCCGAGCAGGCTGGCGAGGAACTGGATCATGGCGCGTGCCATGCCGGTCATTTCAATCAGCGAGCCCAGGAAGATAAATAGCGGCACCGCCAGCAGCATCAGGTGCGACATGCCCTCGTCCAGCCGGCCGACCATCACCACCATGGGCGTGTTTGTGGTCAGGACCAGGTAGGAGAAGGTCGCCAGCGCGAATGAGAAGGCGATCGGCACGCCCGAAAATACCGTGGCGGCCACGATGCCCACGAAGAAGATCAGCAGGTTCAGTTTGCCCAGGGTGGCAAACAGCGGCTGCGCCACCCAGAACAGCGCAACCACCGCGGCCGCGCCGGCCAACGCCGCAAGCATCTGCGGCGCAGTCTGCGTGCGCAATAGGCGCAGCAGCGCGACCACTGCCATCAAGCCCATGCCCACGGGAATCGCGGCGGCGCGCCAGGCATTGCTCAGCTCCAGCGCGGGCGTGATGATGAAGTGTTCCTCGTGCGCATACTCCACGGCGGGCGCCAGGATCAACGCGAGGAACGCGAGCGAGGCCGCCAGCGCGGCCGTTTCCAGCTGGGCGCGGCGCGCCGGGCTGACATTGTTGACGAGCGCGGTCATCCGCATGTGCTCTCCGCGACGCAAGGCAACCACGGCGCCCAGCATGGAAAGCCACAGGAACAGGATGGAGGCGAGCTCGTCGGACCAGACCAGCGGGCTGTGGAAGGCATAGCGCGCCACCACGCCCGCGAACAGCACGGCGATCTCCACCAGCACGATGGCCGCGGCCACGTGCTCGACGATGCCGCCCAGCAGAGCGTCGAGCGCGCCGGCGGCGCGGCGCAAGGGGTGGGCTGGGAGCGCCTGCGGCGCGGCGTGGGGAGCGGACAGGGAGGACATGGCGCGTCCTCAGGCCAGCTTGCCGACGGCCTGCTCCAGCAAGGTCCAGGCCTCGTTGCCGAAGCGCCCTTGCCATTCCTTGTAAAAGCCAGCGGCGCGCAATTGCTCGCGGAAGCTGTCGGCGGACGGTTGGTTGAACTGGAGGCCCTTGCCTTCCAGGTCCGACTGCACCGAAGCGTTGAGCTTCTTGATGTCTTCGCGCTGGGCCAGGCCTGCCTCGTTGATGCCGCGCGCCACGACCGTCTTCAGGTCTTGCGGCAAGCCTTCCCACATGCGGCCATTGGCGATGAACCAGTAGCCGTCCCAGATATGGTTGGTGAGCGAGCAGTATTTCTGCACTTCATAAAGCTTGGCCACCTGGATGATGGGCAGGGGATTCTCCTGAGCGTCCACCACCTTGGTCTGCAACGAGGAATAGACTTCGCTGAACTGCAGGCTGGCGGGGGCGGCGCCCAGACCCTTGAACATGGAGATCGGCAGAGAACTGACGGGTACGCGGATCTTCAGGCCCTCCATGTCGGCTGCCGACTTGACGGGCGCCTTGCTGCTGGTGGTCTGGCGAAAACCGTTGTCCCACATCTTCTCGAAGGCATAGAGCCGGCGCTGCGCGATGGCGGCGCGCACGTGGGCGCCGAGCGCGCCGTCCATGGCGCCCCATACCTGGTTGTAGTCCTTGAACGCGAAGCCCACGGCATTGATTGCCGCCACCGGCACCAGGGTCGCGATGACCAGCGCGGACGGCGTGAAGAAATCGATGCCTCCCGAACGAACCTGGGCCAGCATGTCGGTGTCGCCGCCCAGTTGGTTGTTGGGGAAAATCTTGATGTCCACGCGCCCGTTGCTTTCCTTGAGGATGCGTTCCGCGGCTTCTTGCGCGCGGATGTTCAGCGGATGCGTGACTGGCAGGTTGTTGCCGTATTTGAGGGTGTAGTCGGCCGCGCGGGCGATCAGCGGGAAGCCCGCGCCCAGGGCGACGGCGGGTACCGCACAAAGGCGGCGCAGGGCACTACGGCGTGTCAGCAGCTTCATGGTTGTCTCCATAATCTTGGTTATGATGTTTTTTGATGTGCCACAAAAGCGCCAGTACCATGCGGCAGACTGGACAATAGTGAATCGTCGCCAATATCGTCAAACGCGATTAATGATGGATTTTGATGTGAATCGAATGCCTCCCGAACGTAAGCTGGCGCGCCTGGCCGATGTGGCGGAACGTGCTGGCGTGTCTACCGCCACGGCCGACCGGGTCCTGAATCGCCGGCCTGGCGTACGCGCCAGCACGGCGCAAAAAGTCTTCAAAGCGGCCATCGAGCTGGACTATCTGCCGGAACAGGAGGTTCGAGCCGCCGCCGCGCCCGAGCCGCTGCGGCTGGTATTTCTGCTGCCGCGCGGCAGCAACCGCTACCTGCGCATGCTGGGCGATACGGTCAGCTATGCCCAGGAGCATTTCGCGCCGCTCAATGCCAGGTGCCAGGTGGAGTACGTCGAGAGCTTCAATCCCGACGCGCTTGCGCAAGCGCTGGCCAAGCACGGCAAGCGCGCGGACGGCATCGCGTTCATGGCGCTGGAGCATCCGACGGTGCGCGAGGCCGTCAACTCGCTGGCGCAGCAGGGCGTGCCGACGGTGACTTTGATATCCGACCTGGCCAATAGCGCGCGCGCGGCCTACGTGGGCCTGGACAACCGCGCCGCTGGCCGGACCGCCGGCTATCTGATTGCCCGCTTCATCGGTTCGAGGGCGGCGCATGTGGCGCTGATCGCGGGTTCGCGCCACTACCGGGCGCATGAAGAGCGCGAGGGCGGCTTCCTGCAGCTGTACGCCGAGCAGTTCCAGGCCATGCAGGTGGTCGATTTGCGCGAAGGCTACGACGATGCGCAGCGAAACTACGAGCAGACCCGCCAATTGCTGGAGCAGTATCCGCAGCTGGCCGGCATCTATAACATCGGCGGCGCATCGGACGGCGTGGCGCGGGCGCTCAAGGAAGCCGGCCAGCAGCACCGGGTGGTCTTCATCGGGCACGGTCTCACGCCCGACACCCGCGCGCTGCTGATCGACGGCACCATGGATGCGGTCATCACGCAAAGCCCCATGGAAGCGCTGATGAGCTGCGTGCGCATCTTCTGCAACTTGCGCGACAAGCGCAGTCCGATGAACGGCGTGGAGCTGGCGCGCAGCCAGGTGATCTTCCGGGAGAACCTGCCCTAGGGCTGGCGGGGTCCGGAGTAACCCTGACTGCGCGGTCGTTATGCAAACTATGCATAAGGCGCACGGACCCGATCCCTATACTGCCTCGCATTCAGTCTGACGGCGCGGCGGTTGCAATGGATCTACGTTGGTTCCAGGATTTTCTGACCCTGGCGGAATGCGGGCAGTTCACCACGGCTGCAGAGCTGCGGCATGTGTCGCAATCGGCGTTCAGCCGGCGTATCCAGTCCCTGGAAACCTGGGCGGGCACGGCGCTGATAGACCGTAGCTGCTTCCCGCTGCGCCTGACGACGGCGGGAGAGCAGTTCCGCTCCAACGCCGCCGAGATCGTGCGCAAGGTGGTCGATGCCCGCGGCGAGGCCGGCGTGGCCAGCCACGAAGGCGCGGTCCTGCGGGTGGCAATGCCGCATTGCCTGGCGACCTCGCACTTCCCGGGTTGGTGCATTCGCTGGAAGGACGAAAGCGCGGTCGGTTCGTTGCGGCTGCACGTGGGCAATGTGCACGATTCGGTCGAGTGGCTGGCTGCCGGCGTCGTGGATCTGCTGGTCTGCTTTCGCCATGCGGCCGAAGACATACAACTGGATCCGCAAGCCTACATGCGCACCGGCATGGCGCCGGACGGCCTGCGCCTGTTCAGGCCCGCCGCGATGGACGTGGACGAAGCCGCTCTATACGCCAGCGACTCCGCCCAGCGCTATCCCTATGTGTCATACGCCCAGGGCGCGTATTTCCGGCGCCTGGTCGAATTGGCTTGCGGCGACCTGTTGCAGCGGCCCGTGCTCGAGCGCGTCTGCGAGACCGATTTCGTGGACGGCGCCCGCACGCTGGTCAGTGCGGGCGTCGGCATGGCGTGGCTGCCGGACTCCAGCGCCAAGGCTTCGGTGGATGCCGGACAGATCGTTGCCATCAAGGACCGCCGCTGCGCGATTCCGATGCAGATCTGCATGTATGCGCGCCGCCAGGGACCGGCCCAGGAGCCGGTAGAGCGCGTGTTCAACCTGTATACCCAGCGCTGACGGACGGCGGCCGCAACTCCCGCGTTGGGCGGGCACGGGCGCGCTCGGCGGTGAATTCTGTGCAGCACCCCATAAGTACATGAATCCCAAGGAGAAAAGCATGACAATATCCATCAAGGCATCAATCGCGGCGTTCGCGATCGCAATGGCGGGCACCGCCGCGGCCCAGCAGCTCGACGGGACGTTGAAGAAGGTCGCGGATACCGGCACGATCACAATCGGCCATCGGGAGACCTCGATTCCGTTCTCCTACTATGACGGCAACCAGAAGCCCGTGGGCTATTCGATCGACATCTGCGAGCGCATCGTCAAGGCCGTGCGGGCGCGCCTGAACCGCAGCGATATCCAGGTGAAGTACCTGCCGGTCACCTCCGCCACGCGCATTCCGTTGATGGGCAACGGCACCATCGACCTGGAATGCGCCTCCACCTCCAACACGCTGGATCGCCAGCAGCAGGTGGCGTTCTCGGTTACCACTTTCGTGACCGGCAACCGCTTCCTCAGCCAAAAATCCGCCCAGCTGCGCAGCATCGACGATCTGAAGGGCAAAGTCGTGGCCTCGACTTCCGGAACCGCGAACATCCGCCAGATCAACGAGCTGAACGAGACGCGCGGGCTGGGCATGAGAATCGTGCCCGTGAAGGAGCACGCGGAAGGATTCCTGATGGTCGAGACCGGCCGCGCCTCCGCATTCGTGATGGACGACATCCTGCTCTATGGCCTGATCGCCAATGCGAAACAGCCCGACCGCTATCAGGTCTCGGAGGAATCCCTGTCGATCGAACCCTACGCCATCATGTTGCGCCGCGACGATCCGCAGTTCAAGGCGCTGGTGGACGACACCATCAAGGCCCTCTATGCCAGCGGCGAATTCGACGCGCTGTATGACCGCTGGTACCGCAGCCCGCTGCCACCCAAGGGAATCAACCTGAACGTGGCAATGAGCGAAGCGCTCAAGCGCGTGGTGGCAAAGCCAACCGATTCGGGCGATCCCGCCGCCTACCGCTAGGCGCGCGACCCCGCTGCAATGCGCCGATGCGCGGCCCCAGCCAGGGGCCGGGACCGCGCGCGGCCTGATCATCGAGAAAAAGCATGGCATATCAATGGAACTGGGGCGTGCTGTTCGCTCCATCGCCCGACGGCGGGCACACCTATCTGCAGACCCTGCTGGACGGGCTGGGCGTGACGGTGAAGACCGCGGCGCTGGCGTGGCTGATCGCGCTGGCCATGGGCCTGGTCGTCGGCGTCGCGCGCACGCTGCCTTATCGCAAGGTGCAGGCGGCGACAGCCGTCTATGTGGAAGTGTTCCGGAACATCCCCCTGATCGTGCAGATGTTCCTGTGGTACTTCGTCCTGCCGGAGCTGTTGCCGACCAGGGCCGGAGACTGGATCAAGCAGCTGCCGGACGCATCTTTCTACACGGCGGCGCTGGCTATCGGCATGTACATGTCGGCGCGCATCGGTGAGCAATTGCGCGCCGGCATCGAGGCCTTGCCGAAGGGGCAGCGCAACGCCGGCCTGGCGCTGGGCCTCACGCTGCCGCAGCTGTACTGGCATGTGCTTTTGCCCAATGCGCTGCGCACGGTCTTGCCGACCATGACGTCCGACTGCCTAAATACCATCAAGAACACCTCGGTGGCGCTGACGATCGGGCTGGCGGAGCTGACCGCCCAGGCCCACGCGATGCAGGAATTTTCGTTCCAGGTGTTCGAGGCCTTCCTGACCGCGACCATGGCCTATCTGGCGCTCAACCTGATTGTGATCGTGGTGATGCGGGCGCTCGAATACAAGCTGCGCATTCCCGGGCGCGCCGTCGGTGGGCGCGCGGCAAAAGGGGGCAGGGCATGACGGATTTCGACCTGCAAGCCATCGTCGACGCGTTGCCGTACCTGATCCTGTCGGGCCTGCGCTTTACCCTGCTGCTGACCTTCACGTCGACCGTGGGAGGTCTGCTGCTGGGCACCTTGCTGGCGATTGCGCGGCTCTACGGCGGCCGGCTGCTGGCCTGGCCAGCCACGGTGTATGTGAACCTGTTCCGCTCGCTGCCGCTGGTGCTGGTGATCTTCCTGATCTATTTCATCCTGCCCTACGCATTGCAGGCGGTTACGGGGGCTGAGCGGCCCATCGTGCTGGGCGCCATGGGGTCGGCCTTCATTACATTCATCCTGTTCGAGGCCGCGTATTTCTCCGAGATCATCCGGGCAGGCGTAGGCAGCGTGGGGCACGGCCAGTATGCGGCGGGCAGCGCCCTGGGCCTCAGGCACGGACAGGTGCTGCGCAAGGTGATCCTGCCGCAGGCGTTTCGCAACATGCTGCCGGTGCTGCTGACGCAGGTGATCGTCATCTTCCAGGAAACGGCGCTGGTCTATGTCCTGTCGCTCACGGACTTCCTCGGGGCGGCGACCAAGATCGCGCAACGCGACAACCGCCTGGTCGAAATGTACATGCTGGTCGCGCTGGTGTTTTTCGTGATCTCGTTCACCGCCTCGCGCGGCGTGCGGGCGCTGCGTGCCCGAATCGGCGCCTGAACGGGCGAGTGTTTCACTGAGGAGCCTACATTCATGATCGAGATTCAACAGGTCGGCAAGCGCTATGGCGACTTGCCGGTGCTCAAACAATGCTCGCTGCGTGTGCAGCGCGGCGAGGTCGTGGTGGTCTGCGGACCGTCGGGATCGGGCAAATCGACGCTGATCAAATGCGTGAACCGGCTTGAACCGTTCGACGCGGGCCGCATCGTGGTCGACGGCACCGACGTCGGCGCCCCGGGCACGGATCTGCCCAAGCTGCGCGCCCGCGTCGGCATGGTGTTCCAGCACTTCGAGCTGTTTCCCCACCTGACGGTGCTGGAGAATGTCTGCCTGGGACAGGTCAGCGTATTGGGCCGCAGCCGCGCGCAGGCTCACGACAAGGCGGCTGCGCTGCTTGAGCGCGTGGGCGTGGCCGCGCATCGCGACAAGCATCCGGGCCAGCTCTCGGGCGGTCAGCAGCAACGCGTCGCGATCGCGCGCGCGCTGGCCATGGACCCCGTAGTCATGTTGTTCGACGAGCCGACATCCGCGCTCGACCCGGAGATGATCGGCGAGGTGCTGGAAGTAATGACGGGATTGGCGCGCGATGGCATGACCATGATGGTCGTCACGCATGAAATGGGGTTCGCGCGCCGCGTTGCCGACCGTGTCGTATTCATGGAGTCGGGAGAGATCGTCGACGACGCCAGCGCCGAGGCGTTCTTTGGCAACGCCGCGTCGGCGCGATCGCGCGCCTTCCTGTCCCGCATCATCAGCCACTGATTTCCCTCACCCACATAAGCATCCATGTCCTCCATTTTCTATATCAACGGCAATCTCGTCCCGGCCGAGCAGGCCGTTATCCCGGCGCTGGACCGGGGCTTCCTGTTCGGCGACGGCGTCTATGAGGTGATCGCGGTGATCGACGGCCTGCTGCTGGAGTTCGAGCGGCACGCCGCCCGCCTGGCGCGCAGCCTGTCCGAAGTCGGCATCCGCAATCCCTTGCCGCGCGACGCGCTGCTGGAACGTTGCCGCGAGCTGGTGCGGCGCAATGGCCTGCGCGAAGGGTCGGTCTACGTGCAGGTCACGCGCGGGGCCGACGTCAAGCGCGACTTCGCCTTCCCCGCGGAGGTCGAGCCCACCGTGATGATGTACGTCAGCGAAAAGTCCCTGCGGGTGAATCCGCTGGCCGAATCGGGCGTGCGGGTGGCGAGCGTGCCGGACATGCGCTGGCAGCGGCGGGACATCAAGAGCGTTTCGCTGATCGCCCAGGTGCTGGCCAAACAGGCGGCGCAAACGTCAGGCGCATTCGAAGCCTTGATGGTCGATGCCGATGGCGTGGTGACCGAAGGGGCGTCGTCGAGCGCGCTGCTGGTCGACGAACGGGGACGGATCGTGGTGCGGCCTTTGTCGCGCGAGATCCTGCCGGGCTGCACGCGCGCCGCGGTGTTGGCCCTGGCGGCCAGGCGCGGGGTGGCGGTGGAAGAGCGCAAGTTCACGCTGGACGAGTGCCGGCGCGCGTCCGAACTGGTGCTGACCTCTGCATTGCACTTCGTGCTGCCGGTGGTCGAGCTGGATGGTCAGCCGGTCGGGACGGGGCGGCCTGGACCCGTATGCCACGAACTGCGTCAGCTATACCTGGAGTACGCGCTGGCGAGCGCGCTGTAGCGGCGCGCGAGCCGCCGCGGGCGTATGATTCCCGATAAGGGCTCGCACCCCGTCCGGCAGTGGCCGGTACGCCATTGCCTGTTCCATCGTACGGTTGCTCAACATCGGTCACCCGGGCCGTCCTGCGGGTGACCGTGAAGGCGTTGCGCCATGGATCATTTCCCGTCCGCTGTCCGCGTGGATGGCCCGGACTGCCCGCAGGCTGGCATCAAAGCCCGGTCACCGGCGCGTAACCACGATCTCCAGGTATTCACTGGGTACGACCATCGCGGTGTCGCCAGAGCGGTTGAAACGGTCTATTTGCACCATGAGGTCGTTGGTCAGCGCGGCCTGCGCGGCGGGCTCCAGCGCGCCAAACGCCTTGAGCAGCGGGCCATAGTAAGTCTTGAATACCTGCAGCCAGTGCTCCGGCGACCGATAGCGGAACACGAAATTGCGGGGTTCCGCCTGGATCGAGGATGCGTGCGGGCCGAACATCTCCTCGATGCGCGCCCGCGTGCCCCACAGGGCAGGCGACTTGACGCCGGCGGGCGGCGGCAAATGCTTGCCGATGGTCTTGAACACCTGGCCGATGAAGCCGTCCGGCGTCCAGTTGGCCAGGCCGATCTTGCCGCCGGACCGGCACACGCGGGCCAGTTCGGCTGCCGCCTTGTCCTGATCGGGTGTGAACATGACGCCGAAGGTGGAGACGACCGCATCGAATCCGCCATCCGGAAATGGCAAGGCCTCGGCGTCGGCTTCCTGGAACTCGATCTTCAGCCGTTCAGCGGCGGCGCGTTCGCGCGCGCGTCCCAGCAGCGCCGGCACGTAGTCGGTGGATACGACATCGCACCAGCGGCGGGCGGCGGCCAGCGAGGCATTGCCGTTGCCTGCGGCTACGTCGAGCACCTTTTGGCCGGCGCGGACATCCAGCGATTCGCACAGCTGTTCTCCTACGATCTGCAGTGTGGTGCCGACAACGGCATAGTCCCCGGAAGCCCAGGTACCCTGCTGGCGAGTCTTCAAGGCGGCCAGGTCGGGCTGCGCGGAATCGCGCACCGGGCTGGTGGCGAGGGAGGAAATGGACATGGTCTGTCTCCATTAACGCGTTGTGTTTGCGGCAGCGCGCGATGCCGGCCTGCCGGGGAGTCGCAGGGGGCGCCGCGCAGGCTTGCGCGCGCCGTGCTTCCCAAGGGCCAAGTTAAGGGCCGGTCGTGGAGGCGAGCGTGGTAGCCGGCGTGGAATCCGCCGAGGTATCGGGGGACCGCGATCCGCAGGGCGGCGCCGTCCCCCAGGGAGCGGTGCGGGTACGCCTGCTCGGACCCATGGCGATCAGCCGCGCGGGCGCCGCCGTGGCGTTGCCGCCATCGCGCAAGCTGCGCGCGCTGATTGCCTACCTGGCGCTGGCTCCGCGTCCCGTCATGCGCGCGCATCTCTGCGAACTGCTGTGGGACATTCCGAACGATCCGCGCGGCGAACTCCGCTGGTGCCTCAGCAAGGCCAGGGCGTTGCTGGACGACCCCGGCCGCCGCCGGGTGGAAACGGCGCGGGACAGCGTCAGGCTGGATCTGGCTGATTGCCAAGTCGATGCCATCGAAATCGGTTGCGCGATGCAGGAGGATATAGGCGACCTGGGCGCCGAGCGTCTCCGAGCGCTGGCCGGGCTGTTCGCGGGCGATTTCCTGGAAGGGTTGGAGATCGACCGCAACCCCTATTTCAACAACTGGCTGACGGCGCAACGCCGGCGCTTGCGTGCCTGCCACGCGGCCGTCCTGGAGCACCTGGCGGGGGTGCTGCCGGCAGAGGGCGGCGAGATCTTTGCCTGCCTGGACAAGTGGCTGCAATTGGCTCCGTTCGACCGGCGCGCGCACGAGCTGCTACTGGACCTGCTGGCGCAGCGCGGCCGATGGCGCGAAGGCGAGGAGCATCTGGCCGCCGCCGTGCGCGCCTTCGACGCGGATGGGCTGGACTGGCGGCCCCTGCGCGACGCGTGGCGCGAGCTGAGGGGGCGGCGGGCCAGTCAGATGCCTCGACCGGATGCCTTGCGCACGGTGGAGACGGGGGAACCCGCTGGGGCTGCGCGGGGCCATAAGGGCCGTGCCTCGATTGCGGTGATGCCATTCCTGGACAGGTCGGCGCAAGCCGGCGTGCGGGGCGGGCTGGCCGACGGCCTGGCCTATGACATCATTACCCGGTTGGCCAAGCTGCGCAGCCTGTTCGTCATCGCGCAAGGCACAGTCTTTGCGCTTGACCAGCGCAATGTGGGGCCGGATGAAGCGGGCCGCACGCTCAACGTGGACTATGTCGTCAGCGGCGCGCTGCAACGGATGGGCAAACGTCTTGCCGTGGCCGTTGAGCTCATTGAATCCAGGACCGCTCGCATTGTGTGGGCGGACGTTTTCGACCGCGAACTGGATGATGCTTTTGCCGCCCTGGACGAGATCGGCAACCGGATCGTCGCGGCCGTCGACATCGAGATCGAAGCCGCCGAGCGCAACCGCGCCATCTTGAGGCCGCCGAATTCCCTGGATGCCTGGCAGGCGCATCATCGCGGCCTTTGGCACATGTACCGTTTCAACCGGCCCGACAACGAGCAGGCGCGGCACTTTTTCCAGATGGCCTTGCGACTCGATCCGACGTTCTCGCGCGCTTACGCGGGCCTCTCGTTCACCTATTGGCAAGACGCGTTCCAGCGCTGGGGCGAGCAGGCGCCGGCCATCGACCTGGCGTTCGACGCCGCCGGCCAGGGTCTGATTGCCGATGACCGCGATCCGGCGGCGCACTGGGCCATGGGGCGGGCGTTATGGCTGCGCGGCAGCCAGGAGCAGTCGCTGGCGGAGTTGCGCAGCGCCGTGGAGCTGAGTCCGAACTTTGCCCTGGCTCACTACACGCTGGGCTTCGTCAACTGCCAGTCTGGCGATGCGGAAGCGGCAATCGGCTCGTCCGACCATTCGCGTGACCTCAGCCCCTACGACCCGCTCCTGTTCGGCATGCTGGCCGTGCGCGCGATCGCGCTGGTCCGGCTGGGCCGGTTCGAGGAAGCCGCCGGTTGGGCGGTGAAGGCCGCCGCGCGTCCCAATGCCCATGTGCACATCCTGGCGATCGCGGCCTGCTGTCTGGCGATAGCCGGCAGGGGCGAGGAGTCTGCGGGCCTGCTCGCCGGGATCCGCAAGACGCATCCCTCGTATCGCGTGGACGATTTCCTCGCGGCCTTCCGTTTGGCGGGCGATGCCGAGGCATTGTTCCGCCTCGGCGCCCGGCGCATCGGCCTGGGTTGAGCTTCTGCTCGCGCCTTACGCGATTTCGACGGTGTCGCCATTGACGCGTGCCTGCCAGGTTCGCAGCCGCTGTTCCGGATACTGCACGCAGCGGCCGTCGGCCAGCCGGAAATGCTGCTTATACAGGGGCGATGCCACGACCAGTTCACCGCCGATGTGGCCGACGATGCCGCGGCCGATGACGTTGGCGCCGGACTTGGGGTCACGGTTTTCTATGGCGTAGATGCGGTCGCCGCCTGGCTGCGGTACGTAGAACAGGGCGATCTGCGCGCCGTCCATCAGCGCTACCACGCCGGAGTTGGGCACCAGGTCCTGGCGGCGGCACACTGGCCGCCAGGCGTGGGGTTCCGGGATCAGGGCGTCCATCAGACGATCTCCTCGGCAATGGGGATGATGCGCGCGGGAGCAGGCCGGGGCTGGCCGCGCTCCTGCACGAACTGAATGTCGGGATCGGCGCTGCGGTCGTTCACAAAGGTGCGGAAGCGCTTGAGTTTTTCCGGGTCGCTGAGGGCATTGGCCCATTCGCATTCGTACCGGTCCACCACCAACTGCATCTGCGCTTCCAGTTCGGCGCACAGGCCCAGGCTATCCTCCAGCACCACCTGCTTCAGGTAGTCCAGGCCGCCCTCCAGCGATTCGCGCCATACCGAGGTGCGCTGCAGCTTGTCGGCCGTGCGGATGTAGAACATCAGCAGGCGGTCGATGGTGCGTATCAACGCGGCGTCGTCCAGGTCGGTCGCGAAGAGTTCAGCATGGCGCGGGCGCATGCCTCCGTTGCCGCACACGTAGAGATTCCAGCCGTTTTCGGTGGCGATGACGCCGATGTCTTTGCTCTGCGCCTCGGCGCATTCGCGGGTGCAACCGGACACGGCGAACTTCAGCTTGTGCGGCGAACGCAGGCCCTTATAGCGGTGCTCGATATCCAGCGCCATCTTCACGCTGTCCTGCACGCCGTAGCGGCACCACGTGCTGCCCACGCAGGACTTCACTGTGCGGGTGGACTTGCCATAGGCGAGGCCGGTCTCGAAGCCCGCGGCAATCAGTTCCGCCCAGATGTCCGGCAGTTCATGCAGCTGGGCGCCGAACAGGTCGATGCGCTGGCCTC
>Ga0182740_1002067_pt1 | contig 12712 bp, 12 predicted proteins | sample eDN5th37CKraftBY_FD_128872 | JGI IMG/M metagenome (GOLD analysis project Ga0182740, IMG submission 128872) | Enriched backyard soil microbial communities from Emeryville, California, USA - eDNA 5th pass 37_C Kraft BY (version 2) (version 2) | ecosystem: Environmental > Terrestrial > Soil >...
ACATCGTTCTTGAGCGCGGCAACTTCCGCCATCAGCGCATTGGCGCGGGCTTCGTCCTTATTCTTTTTGGCTTCACCGATTTCCTTGGAAACAGCGTTCCGCTTTTCCTGCAGCGCCTGCAGCCTGGCGATGACCTCGCGGCGCTTGGCGTCGATCGCGAGCAGGTTCGTGGACGCGGCCGGCGCTCCACGGCGCGCAAGCGCCTTGTCGAGAAGCTCAGGATTTTCGCGTATCCATTTCGGGTCAAACATCGGGGTATGAACCTAACTGCTTGCGGTCGTTATGAATAAAGGCGCGGAATCGCCTGCCGCGCGCGACCATAACCGAAAAATGGGTACCGTGCGCGGCGGAGATCAGGTCGACGAAGCGCCGCCTGAACCGGAGGACGGGGCCTTATCGGCAGCTGTTTCGCCCGCCGCAGGTTCCGCCGCCGGTTGTGCGTGGGCTCGGGCTGCCGCTTCCTCAGCCGCCTCTTTCGCCTGACGGGCGGCCTCTTCGGCCTGGTACTTCTTCTCGGTCATCTGCACGAGCCAGATCGAGATTTCGTACAGAAGCAGCGTCGGGATCGCGAGCGCGAGCTGGCTGATGACGTCCGGCGGCGTCAGTACCGCGGCGAGCACGAAGACGGCGACGATCGCGTAGCGGCGCTTTTCTTTCAGCCATTTCGCATTGGTCATGCCGACGCGCGCGAGAATGGTCAGCACCACCGGCATCTGGAAGGTGATGCCGAAGGCGAAGATCAGCGTCATGATGAGCGAGAGATATTCGGAGACGCGCGGCAACAGCGAAATTGTCGCCTGCCCGTCACCGCCGGCCTGCTGCATGCTCAAGAAGAACTGCATGGCGAGCGGCATCGCGACGAAATAGACAAACGACGCGCCGAGCAAGAAGCAGAACGGCGTTGCGATCAGATACGGCAGAAAGGCCGCGCGCTCGTTCTTGTAGAGCCCCGGCGCAACGAACATGTAGATCTGCGACGCCAGCACCGGGAACGACAAGAACGCCGCGCCGAACAGGCCGAGCTTGATCTGCGTGAACAGGAACTCCTGCGGCGCCGTGTAGATGAGTTTCACTTCGGCGTTCGGACCGGCTGCGAACTCATAAGGAAACAGGAGAACGTTGTAGATTTGCTTCGCGAAGAAAAACGACAGGAAGAACATCACGAAGAAAGCGATCAGCGACTTGATGAGCCGCGAACGCAACTCGATCAGGTGCTCGATCAGCGGCGCCTTGCTGGATTCGACTTCGTCTTCGCTCATGCACCGCGATCCTGTTGCGGTTTCGTATCGCCAGCAGCGGGAGCTTCACTCGCGGGCTTGCTCGCGGGTGTTTCCGGCGGCGCTGGCGCTGGCGTTGGCGTCGCCGTCACCGGCGCCGGTTCGGTCGCCGATGTCAACGTCGATTGCAGGGACTGCATCGGCTCGGTAAGCGACTTCTGAATTTCCTGACCGGTCTTTTGCAATTCGTCGAGCGCGTCGAATGACAAGGTCGACTTCGTATCGGACACCAGCTTCTCGGCATCCTTCTTCAGCTCGGAAAGTTCAACCTCGCGCATCGCGTCGGTGAACTGGCTTTGGAATTCGCCCGCCATCTTCCGCAGCTTGCCGATGTTCTGCGCGAGCATGCGCACGACGCCGGGCAGCTCCTTCGGCCCGATGACAACGAGCGCGACGACGCCGATAACGAGAAGCTCGCTCCAACCGATATCGAACATGGTTTTTGTCAGCGCGGCGAGACACGCCGCTCAATGGCCAGCGGCGGCGGCCGCCTCAGCCCACCTTTTTCTCGGTCTCGCTCCGCACAGAGGACGAGGCCTGGTGATCGATGGTCTTCGGCTCGCGCGCGGGCTCGGCGGCCGCGGTGTCGTCGTCGGCCATGCCCTTCTTGAAGGCTTTGATGCCCTTGGCCATGTCGCCCATCATTTCCGAAATCTTGCCGCGTCCGAACAGAAGCAGCACGACCAGGACAACAATGATCCAGTGCCAGATACTCAAACCACCCATGACTCTCCTCCACTCCGGCAGAACCTAGGGCTCGGAGACGGTAAAAACAAGAACTTCAAGATAAGCCCGGTTCGGGCCGGAAATACAACGAAAAAGAGGCTTAACGCTCGTCCTCGGACTGCCCTTCGGAAGGCTCCTGAGATGGCTCTTCGGGAGCCTCCTCCCCGGACGGTTCCCGTTCCGCTTCTTTCCCGGCCTCGGACGGCTCCGCCTCGCCTTCGGCACGCGGCGAAAGGCCAAGATCGAGGTCATCCTCAAGCGGGTCCTCGTCGTCACGCAACGCCGCGTCGTCATTCGGCATCGGAACGCTGAAGCCGGCCGGCAGACGGCCTTCGAGGAAGCCCGCGCCCTTGAGTTCCTCAAGACCAGGCAGATCGTCGATCGCCTCGATGCCGAAATTGAGCAGGAAGTCTTCGGTGGTTCCGTAAGTGACCGGGCGGCCCGGCGCCTTGCGGCGGCCGCGCAGGCGCACCCAGCCGGTTTCGATCAGAAGATCGAGCGTGCCCTTGGAGATCGTAACGCCGCGGATCTCCTCGATCTCGGCGCGGGTCACGGGCTGATGATAGGCAACGATCGCGAGCGTCTCCACCGCGGCGCGCGAGAGCTTCTTCGGCTCGCCGGTTTCCTTGGCGAGCAGCGGCCCGAGATCGGGCGCCGTGCGCATCACCCACTTGTTCTCGACCTTGACGACATTCACGCCGCGCGACGCGTAAAGCTCACGCAGCTCTTCGAGCAGCTGTTTGACATTGGAGCCTTCGGGCAGCCTACGCTTGAGCGAGGCTTCATCGAGCGGCTCTGCCGACGCGAACAGAAGCGCCTCGAGAAGCCGCAGCGCCTCCTCGTTTCCGGCGCGCGGCTCAGCCTGCGCTTCCGCCGGCGTTTCGGCCGCATCCTTTGACTGACGAAATTCTGCCCTGATGACACTCACTGCGGACGCTCTCCATTACCATTATTCGTATTCGAAGCACTCGGCCCGGAATCGCTTGCGCGGCGGCGAAGCCAAATCGGCTCGAAAGGCGCCTTCTGTTGCAGCTCGACCTTGCCTTCCTTGACCATTTCGAGCGTCGCCGAAAAGCTCGATGCCAAAACCGTTTTGCGCAACTCCGGCTCGACGACATAAGCGATGAGATATTGATCGAGTCGTGTCCAGTCCGCCGCCTTGCCGATAAGACGCTCGACGGCGGCACGCGCTTCGGGCAGCGACCAAACCTTGCGCTCCGGCATCTTGACCTTGGTCAGCGCCTCGCGCTGGCGCTGGATCGCATAGGCCGAGAGAAGATCGTACAGCGTCGCGGTATAGCCCGACGGCGACACACGGCGCACTTCCGGCATGCCGCGCACGAAGAAATCGTGGCCGAGCCGATGGCGGCTGATGAGCTTGTTGCCCGCTTCGCGGATCGCCTCGAGGTGCTGGAGCCGCGCCTGCAAGTCGGCGGCAAGATCGGCGGCGGAAGGCTCGTCAGCCTGGGGCGGCTCGGGCAGCAGAAGCCGCGATTTGAGGTAAGCGAGCCATGCGGCCATCACGAGATAATCGGCGGCAATCTCCATCTTGAGGTCGCGCGCGGTCTCGATGAACTGCAAATATTGCTCGGCGAGCGCCAAAATCGAGATGTGCTTGAGATCGACCTGCTGGTTGCGGGCAAGCGTCAGCAACAGGTCGAGCGGGCCTTCGAAGCCCGCGACATCGACCACCAGTGCGGGCTCGTATTGCGAGCGCTCGCCGGTGGGGGATTCGAATTCGGCCGGTTCCATGTGATTCTTCTTTTAAGCCGTCAGCATAGCCGAAAAGCGGCCCTGCGCCTCGGCCAGATTCATGTTGTCCAACGGGGACTTGCGGCGTTTCAGGGCTGCCTCCGCGCGGCGCTCGGCATGCCCTGCGAGCACCGGACAGACGGCGGCAATCTCGGTCATCTCGTCGAGATTGCCGTTGCAGTGAAGCAGGACATCACAGCCCGCTTCCAACGCACGCTCGGCACGCTCCTGCAAGCTGCCGGTGAGCGCCTTCATCGACAGATCATCGGTCATCAGCAGCCCGTCAAAGCCGATGTGGCCGCGGATGATGTCGTGGACGACCTTGCGCGAAATCGTCGCGGCAAATTGCGGATCGAGCGCCGTGTAAAGGACATGCGCGGTCATCGCCATCGGCAAATCATTCAGGCGGCGGAACGGCTCGAAGTCGGTTTCTTCAAGTTCTGCCAAAGATGCAGCGACAGCCGGCAACGCCTCATGGCTGTCGGCATTGGCGCGGCCATGGCCGGGGATGTGTTTCATCACTGGCAGGACGCCGCCTTCCATCAAACCTTCGGCCGCCGCACGGGCGAGTTCCGCGACCGCCCCGACCGTCTCGCCATAGGCGCGATCGCCGATGATCCCGTGGCCCTCGGGCCGCCTGAGATCGGCGACCGGCAGGCAGTCGGCGGTGATACCGAGTGCAAGCAGCTCATGGGCAATAAGGCGCGCGCCGAGCCGGGCGGCCTGCTTTCCCTTTTCAGGATCGCGCGCATAAAGCGCGCCGAAGACGGCCGCCGGCGGAAAGCTCGGCCAAACCGGCGGGCCCAGACGCTGCACCCTGCCGCCCTCCTGGTCGATGAAAACCGGAGCATTGCGGTAACCGGTGAGTCCGCGAAATTCCTGAGTCAATTCTGTAATTTGCCCTGCGCTCTCACAGTTCCTCTTGAACAGGATGAAGCCCCACGGCTTCACCCGGGAGATGAACTCCTGCTCGGCCGCGTTCAGCCGCGGACCTTTGCAGCCGACAATCAGTGCTGTTTGAGGCATAAGAGCGGGCGTAGAGGCCGCCCTATCCGGCGTCAAGCCTCAGGCGGCTCGATACCGTGGAGAAACTCAGTTGCGCTGGACGACGCACTCGCCGCCGGCAGCCTTGAGATTCTGGCACATCTCGTAGGCCTGATCGCGGTTGGCGTAAGGGCCGACCATGGCGCGATAGAAGGTGCCGCGATCACCAAGATCGACGCGCTTGAAGGTGACCTGCGCATCGGAGAGGACGTTGGTGTAGCGCGACTGCAGCTGCCGCCAGGCCGTGTGAGCGTCAGCCTCCGTCTTCTGCGAGGAAACCTGCACGACGTAGCTGCCAGCCGGAGCGTAGCTGCTTTGCTGAACGCGCGCAGGCGGCTCCACGCTCGCATAGGCTTGCGTACCGGACGGCAGCGAGCTGCGCGGACCAGGCTGGCTCACGGGCTCTCCCGCATCCTGCGGTTCGGCGGGCGCATTCGGATTGAGCGAAAGCGGCGCGTTCGAGCGCGACGACGGGCGAGCGTTATTATTCACGACGCTGCCATCGGAGCGCACGGTCATGGTACGAACCCGGCGCGGCTCGCCATTTCCGGTCACGGTGCTGCTCGACGGCGGAGTGAGCGCGGGTGTCTGAGACGACGGCGCGAACGCCGAAGCCGATCCGCTGGATCCCACCGGCGTAGTCGTCACGGTGCGGCTGCCCGGCGGCGAATTGAACGAAGGCTGTTCCTCGCGCGAGATCACACGCTCGCCCGTGGCGGGCGGCGCTTCACCGATCCGGTCATAGCTTTGCTTGGTGCCGTCAGCATTGGCCTGCGGCGCAGCGGGCGCCATCTTGGTCGGCGCTTCAGTCGAGCGAATGGTCGGCGGGTTCGCCGAGACGTTCTTCTTGAAGACCGCGCGGTAGCCATAGACGCCGGCAACACCCAATACGATGATGCCGACCAACGACATGATACCGATCAGGAGCCAGCGGCGGTTCGAGCGCGGCTCGGCATACTCCTCCGGATATTCTTCCGGCGGATACTCGTTATCGTATTCCGGCGCGTAATCCTGCTGGTACTGGCCGTCGTGATAGGCCTGCCTGCCGGTCGCATGTGCGGGCTGCTGGTAAGGGTCGTTATAGTCGTAGCCATTGCCGTCGCGATAATCCGCGTCCCGATAATTCGGATCGCGGTCATCATATTGCGGGTCGGCATAATCGTCCTGCGGCGGCACGGGCTGCTGACGCTGAGCCGGACGCGCGGGCGGCGGAGCTTCGGCGCGCGCAAGCGGCGCGCCGCCATAGCTGTAAGCGCCGCGCCCGAGATTTTGCGGCGCTGGCACACGCTGCCTGGGCGGCGGCGGAACGTCATCATAGTCGTAAGCTTCGTCTTCGTACTGGCGGCCGTAGGCCTGCGACGGCGCGCGGTTGTCGTAGGCCGCCTCGTCGTAACGATCATCCTCGTAAACATCCGCCGAAGCGCTGGCCGGTTGCGCAGTGCTGCGCGTATAGGCAGCCGTGCCATTGCCGTTCGGCTGACGCGGCGGCTGAGCGGGCCGCGCCACCGGTGTTGCGAGTGAGCGAGCCGGACGCTGAACATTGCCGCTCATTTCGGAGAACGGATCATCCTGCCCGATCAAGCGAGCAAGCTCGGCCAGCGGATCTTCCGGCCGCCGGGAAAAACGCCCATCGGCCGCAGGGCGTGCCTGCGGCGCATTCCCCCGCTGGGACGGGTGTCGTGTTTGGTCGGTCATAACGCTAGGACGCTCCCCAAGAAACGCCTGCCGAAACAATGGCCTTCATCGCATCTCCTCAGGTGCCCCCACGCCGAGGATCGAGAGCCCACAGGCTAACACCAATACAGTCCCGTAGACGAGGGTCAGACGGGACGCAGTTAAGGATGAATCATCCCCGATAATGAAGCGTAAATGAGGCGTTTCGGTACCCCGGTTCCACTGCGCATGAAATTGGCTAGCAATTTCATGGAGATAGAACGCTATTCGGTGCGGCTCGTGAGCGCTTGCGGCAGCTTCCACAACCCTCGGCCACTCCGCGATTCGTTTTACAAGCGCAAGTTCGCCCGGATCGGTGAGCAGACTGAGGTCGGCATTCGCCAATGCCTCGGGCGTGAGCTTGAGGCCAGGGATCGTTTCCTGCGCCTTGCGGAAGGCCGAGTGAGCACGGGCATGCGCGTACTGAACGTAGAACACCGGGTTCTCGCGCGACTGCTCCAGCACCTTGGCAAGGTCGAAGTCGAGCGTCGCGTCGTTCTTGCGAAACAGCATCATGAAACGGACGGGATCCGAGCCGACCTCGTCCACGACATCGCGCAGCGTGACGAAGTCGCCTGCCCGCTTCGACATCTTCACCGGCTCGCCGTCGCGCAGCAGCCGCACGAGCTGGCATAGCTTGACGTCGAGCTTCACCTTCCTGTCCGAGAGCGCGGCGATTGCGGCCTGCATGCGCTTGACGTAGCCGCCGTGATCGGCACCCCAGACATCGATCAGCGTCTTGAAGCCGCGCTCGATCTTGTCGCGATGATAGGCAATGTCGGCGGCGAAATATGTGTAGCTGCCGTCCGACTTCTTGAGCGGGCGATCGATGTCGTCGCCGAAATCGGTGGTGCGGAATAGCGTCTGCTCCCGGTCTTCCCAGTCTTCCGGCAGCTGCCCCTTCGGCGGCGGCAGACGCCCTTCATAAACATGGCCGCTCTTGCGCAGCGCCTCGATCGTCTCGGCGACCTTGCCGCCGTTGTTCTGCACCAGCGAGCGCTCGGAGAAAAATACGTCATGCTCGATCGCCAGCGCCGCAAGATCGAGCTTGATCGTCGCCATCATGGCGTCGATCGCTTCGTTACGCACGATCGGCAGCCATTCGCTCTCCGGCTTGTCGAGCAGCGCCTTGCCGTGCTTCTTCGCAAGCGCTTCGCCGACCGCTTTCAGATAGTCGCCGGGATAGAGCCCTTCGGGAATGTCGCCGATATTCTCGCCGAGCGCCTCGCGGTAGCGCAGGAAAGCCGAGCGCGCGAGCACATCGACCTGAGCGCCGGCGTCGTTGATGTAATATTCGCGGGTGACATCGTAGCCCGCGAAATCCAGCAGGCTCGCGAGCGCATCGCCAAACACCGCGCCGCGGCCATGACCGACATGCATCGGGCCGGTCGGATTGGCGGAGACGTACTCGACATTCACCTTCTCGTTTTTGCCAAGACCGCTCCTGCCGAAATCCCTGCCGGACTTCAGCGCCGCCTGCAGCACGTCGAACCAGAATGCGGGCTCGAGCGAAATATTGATAAAGCCGGGGCCTGCGACTTCCGTCTTTGTGACATGCGGAAGGTCGAGCAGCTTCTGCGCGATCAGGGCCGCAAGCTCGCGCGGTTTCTTGCCGGCGTCTTTCGCCAACACCATCGCGGCATTGGTGGCAAGATCGCCATGGCTTTCCTCGCGGGGCGGTTCTACGACGACGCGGCTCGTATCCGCGACCGGATTGATCGCGCCGGTTTTGGCAAGATCGGCTACGGCCTCGCGCACGCGCTCGGTGAATTGGGCAAATGCATTCATGAGATGTTCCGGAATGGCCCGCGACTAACGTAAATCCGGGCGGGAGTCAAAGAATCGGCGGTGTTCCTGGAGGGCAAAATTGTCGGTCATGCCCGCGATGAAATCGGCGATACGGCGCGCCCTGGTGAAGTCGCCGGCGCCCGCAAGATCACCGCCCCACTCAGCCGGAAGCTCCTCGATATGCGCGAAATAGTGGCCAAATAGCCCGCGCAGCACCGCTTGCGCGTTGCGCATGGTCTTCAGCACCCGCGGGTGGCGGTACATCCGCGGCGTAAGGAAGCCCTTGATGGCGCCGTCGGCGGCCTGCATCGCCTGCGAAAAGCCGATCGTCGCTTGCGAGGCATTGCGAACGTCCGTTGCCGTCCGGATGTTCAGCGCATCGAATCGCCCGCCGCTCTCGGCCACGACGTCGTTGATCATTGCCGCAATCAATCTGCGCGTCACCTCATAGGTGAGCCGCCCGCTTTCGACACCGGGATATTTTGCGACGACCCTGGCGTAAATCTCTCCGGCGACCGGCAGCGCCGACAGCTCCTCGATCTTCACCAGTTCTGCCCGCACGGCGTCGTCGAGATCATGCGCATCGTAAGCGATGTCGTCGGCAATTGCGGCGGCCTGCGCCTCGGCACCGGCGTAACTCCACAGCTCGAGATTTTGTTCTTTGGCATATTCCGCGATCGCATAGGGAAGCTCGCGGCCTGCATAACGTCCGGCTGGCTTGCCCGCGCGATCGGTCAGCGGGCCGTTATGCTTGGCGATGCCTTCGAGGCTCTCCCATGTCAGGTTCAGGCCATCGAAGCTCGCATAGTGCCGCTCCAGTGAAGTAACGACGCGGAGCGACTGCGCATTATGATCGAAGCCGCCGAAATCCTTCATGCATTCGTTCAGCGCATCTTCGCCCGCGTGACCGAACGGCGGATGGCCAAGGTCGTGAGCGAGCGCGAGCGTTTCGGCAAGATCCTCATCGAGCCCGAGACGCCGCGCGAGCGCGCGGGCGATCTGCGCGACCTCAAGCGTGTGCGTCAGGCGCGTTCGGAAGTGATCGCCCTTCGAGGAAATGAACACCTGCGTCTTGTGCTTCAGGCGCCGGAAAGCGGTCGAATGGATGATCCGGTCGCAATCGCGCCGGAAGGCGTTACGGCTCGCCGTCTCCTCCTCGGGGAACAGGCGGCCGCGCGAGCGGGCCGGATCCGCCGCGAATGACGCTCTTTTGACCTCGGCGAGGATCGCCATGCAGGCTCCCGAATTGACATGCTCGATAGAGCACTTAACTATCCTTGGACCCCAGCTTTAAAGGCCGGAATCGCATGGATACGCAGTCTTTTACCGTGACAGAACGCGCCGCGCGACGGATCGCGCAGATTTTGGCGGCTGAGCCGAAGCCCTCGGTTTTGCGCGTTTCGGTCGAGGGCGGCGGCTGTTCGGGCTTTCAGTACAAGTTCGATATTCAGGAAGCCCCTGCTCCCGACGACATCGTCATCGAGCAGGACGGCGCCAGGGTCGTCGTCGATCCGGTTTCGCTGCAATACATGGACGGCTCGGCGCTCGATTACGTCAACGATCTGATCGGCGCATCGTTCAAGATCGAGAATCCGCAGGCCACCGCTGCGTGCGGCTGCGGCACCAGCTTCTCGCTCTGATGCGCATTGCCACCTTCAACGTCAACTCGATCAAGCAGCGCATCGAACCGCTGAAGGCTTGGCTCAAGGAGCGCGAGCCGGACATCGTCTGCCTGCAGGAAATCAAGTGCGTGGACGATGCCTTTCCGCGCGCGGAGCTGGAGGCGCTCGGCTACAACGTCGCGGTGCACGGGCAGAAAACCTATAACGGTGTCGCCGTGCTTTCGAAGCTGCCGTTCGACGACGTGACGCCGCGCCTGCCCGGTGACGACGCCGACGAGCACGCGCGTTATCTCGAGGTCGTCGTTTCCACCAAAGGCGGCGCGCTGCGTGTCGCGTCAATCTATCTTCCGAACGGCAACCCGCCGGGCGAACCGCGCAAATACGATTTCAAGCTCGCATGGATGGATCGCCTGGCTGAGCGCGCGCGCGAGCTGCTGCGGTTCGAGGAGCCGGCCGTGCTGGCCGGCGATTACAATGTCATTCCGGCGCCGAACGATGTCTATGCGCCGGAGAACTGGCTCGGCGACGCGCTGTTTCTTCCGGCGACGCGCGCCAAGTTCCGCGTGCTCGAATCGCTCGGCTATACCGATGCGATCCGCGCGACGAGCGACGAAAACAGTCTTTATACGTTCTGGGATTATCAGGCCGGCGCATTCCAGAAGAACAACGGCCTGCGCATCGACCATCTCATGCTGTCGCCGCAGGCCGCGGACAAGCTCACGCAAGCGGGCATCGACAAGGAAGTGCGCGCCCGCGAGAAGCCGTCGGATCACGTTCCGGTCTGGATCGATCTCAATATTGAAGCGCGCTAACGAAGCTTAGCGCTGCGCGGCCGCCCACTGTTCGGCATAGCGGGTCGCGAGGCCGCGATCCTGCTCGGATGCGTGGGCATAGGCCTCGTCATAGAACTCGAGGATCCAGCCATCCTCGGCACCGGCCGCGCCCTCGCGGGCGAGCGTCAGCCACATCAGGCCGCGTGCGGGAAGATGCGGCAGACCCGCCTGCCCGGAGAACAGCATGTGGCCGAGAAGCGCCTGCGCCTGGTGCTGGCCCTTGTTCGCGGCGAGCGACAGCCAGCGGGCGCCCTGGCGCACGTCCTTGTAGTTCTTGTCCTCGAGATAGATGCGCGCGAGGCGATACTGCGCGTCGGGATCGCCGAAATAGGATGCGGCGTAAGCATACATCTCGCGGGCGCGCTCGACATTCCGCTTCACTTCGGAATTGGCGATACCCGCCTGATAGTAGGAGCCGACGGCGACGAAAGCGTTGGCGATGAAACGCGCCTGCTGGCTATAGGGCGAAATGTCGGCGTTGTCGGAGCAGAGCTTCGAGAAGTAGCGGAATGCCTTGAGGTGGTTCTGCTTGACGCCGTCGCCCTCGGCATACATGCGCGCGAGCTTCCAGGTGGCGAGGGCATGGCCCTGCTCGGCGGCATAACCGAGATCCTTCAGCGCCTTCTGCTTTTCGCCGGCGAGATAGGCTTGCGTGCCGGTGCGGAAAGCCTGGAAGGCGCTCATCGCGCCCTGCAATTCCGGCTCCGGTGCAAGCGCGGTCGGCGCGACCACCGGCTCGGCGGTTGCGCTTGCCGCGGTCGGCGAACTCGTCGCACTGCCGATGACGCCCTTCTTGCTCGGCGTCGCATCGGGAATATCGGCCGGCGGCATCGGCACCAGCGCCGCGGGCGCGGCTTTCGAAACCGATGTCTCGGTCTTGACTTCAAGGGCATGCGCGGGCGCGACGGCGCAAAGCGCCGTCATCACCACAGAGATGCGCAGTACCTCAGCTGTCCGCATACGAAATCTTCTCCGCCTTGCCGCCGGGATGCGTGATTGCACCGTCCACGGCCGGGCCGACCTGTTGCGCGTATTTCCAGAGATAGCCGGAAGTGAAATGCTCCGCGCGCGGCTTCCACTCCTTCTTGCGCTTCTCGAGTTCTTCGGCCGAGAGCTTCACATCGAGCGTTCCTTTTTCGGCGTCGATCTCGATGATGTCGCCGTCCTTCAGAAGGCCGATCGGGCCGGCAACGGCCGCTTCTGGTCCGACATGACCGATGCAGAAACCGCGCGTCGCGCCCGAAAAGCGCCCGTCGGTGATGAGTGCAACCTTGTTGCCCATGCCCTGCCCGTAAAGCGCCGCCGTCGTCGCGAGCATCTCGCGCATGCCGGGGCCGCCTTTGGGACCCTCGTAACGGATGACCAGCACTTCGCCTTCCTTATATTTTTTCGCCTTCACGGCCTCGAAGCAGGCTTCCTCGCCGTCGAAGCATCGCGCCGGCCCGGAGAAGCGCTGCTTCTCCAACCCCGCGACCTTCACGATCGCGCCTTCCGGCGCGAGGTTCCCCTTGAGGCCGACGACGCCGCCCGTTTTGAGGAGCGGTTTGCTCGCGGGATGCACGACATCCTGCGCGTCGTTCCATTTAACTTGCTTCAGATTCTCGGCGATTGTGCGACCGGTAACGGTCATGCAATCGCCATGAAGATAGCCGGCGTCCAGCATTGTCTTCATGATCATCGGGATGCCGCCGGCCTCGAACAAATCCTTCGCCACATATTTGCCGCCGGGCTTGAGGTCGGCGATGTAGGGCGTGCGCTTGAGAACTTCGGCGACGTCGAACAGGTCGAACTTGATCCCGCACTCATTGGCGATCGCCGGAATGTGCAGCGCGCAGTTCGTCGAACCGCCGGTAGCGGCGACAACGGCAACCGCATTTTCGAGCGCCTTGCGCGTCACGATATCGCGCGGGCGGAGGTTGCGCTTGATGAGTTCCATGATCTTCTCGCCGGCGATCAT
>Ga0182740_1002071_pt1 | contig 12697 bp, 12 predicted proteins | sample eDN5th37CKraftBY_FD_128872 | JGI IMG/M metagenome (GOLD analysis project Ga0182740, IMG submission 128872) | Enriched backyard soil microbial communities from Emeryville, California, USA - eDNA 5th pass 37_C Kraft BY (version 2) (version 2) | ecosystem: Environmental > Terrestrial > Soil >...
GGGCCCGCGACATCCACCACGCTCTCGGCGACGGGGTTGGCGACCGCATCGACGACTGACGAAACGTCCGTGGTGATCGTGGTGACCGGAGCGATCACCGGGTCCATCGGCAGGAGGCTGGTCTCGACTGGCTCGACGACCGTCGCGATCGCGGCGGAGGAGGCCTCGGCGACGCCCCCGGTCACGGGAGCGGCGGTATCGGTGACGGCGGAGGTGACTGGCTTCACGGTGTCGACCGTGGTCGTGGTTACGGTGTCCACCACCGGATCGACCGGCCAGAGGACGGAGGCCACCACCGGTGTGCCTTCGTCGTTGCCCAGGATCGAGACGATCTGAGGCACGATACCGGAGCTCTCGAAGCGGCTATCGTCCGGCTGCTCGCCGGAAGCAGGCTCGCCAGCGAGGATGGCGCCAGCATCGGCGGTGGTGTCCTCAAGGATCGGGGCGACCGGCGCGAGCACCGCGTCTACCACGGTGGAGACCGGGGCCGCCACCGAGTCCGTGACCGGCTCGACCGGCTGCACGGCAGTGTCGACGACGGTGCCCACCGGTGCGACCGCCGCATCGACGATCGTTGCGACCGGCTCGGCAACCACCTCATCGACGGGCTGGACCGCGACATCCACGACGGTGGCGAGGGGATCGACCACGGTGTCGGCGACCGGTTCCACGACCTGGTCGCTCACCGGCTCGGTGACGCCGTCAACCACGGTGGCGACTGGCTCGACCACGGTCTCCACGACCGGGGCGACCGGCGCGACGACATCCTCGACCACGGGAGCGACCGGTTCGACCACGGCATCGACGACCGGGGCGACGGGTTCGACCACGGTATCCACGACGGGTTGGACGACCGGGGCCACCGGCTCCAGAACCTGATCGACCGTATCGGTGATGGGATCGGTAACGGGGGCAAGGGGGGCGGCGACCGTTTCGACCAGGCCGCCAAGCAACCCGGAATCCGAGTCGTCGGCAGACTGGGCGGCGACCCCGAACGCGCGCAACGGTGACAGGGCTGCAATCAGCCCCAGGATCACCAGGATCTTCACAATGAAGATGCGCATCGAACGGATCATCCGTTTCGGCCTCCATGCACCACGGATCGTGGTGGCGAGGGATCCGGAAGAATCGCGCTGCCACAAGGGATCGAACGATGCCTCGATGGGAGCCCGTTTCTTCACCGTTCGGGAGGAAACACAACATCCACGCACAACGTGAAAATGCCGTGCGCACAGTTCCCGAACGTGATCCCCAATGCCGTTACCCTAGCGGAGGGGGGGTATCGTGTCAATGGCACGAAGGTGCATCGAGGCAAAATTGACCCGAATGGGGGATGAACGTGCGGCGCCGGACTGACCGGAACGTGCCTATCGGATGGCAGGAGGCACGAACGGGGTGTCGTTCGTGCGGGCGAGGTTCAGCATCGTCTCGATCGCCGCATGGATCGCTTCGGTGAGCGCCGGACAGGACGAGGGGAGCGGCGAGGCGGCCAGCTCGTCCTCGTCGAGGATGTCGACGGCCTCGTCGGTCAGGACCAGATCGAGATAGAGATCCTGCCAGGTCAGTTCGAGCCCCGCATCCGTGCGCTCGAGGAAGGCAGGCCACGTGACGTTGGCGTACCAGCCCTTGAACCGGCCATTGGGAGTGACGACGCCGAACGTATCGAAGGGGTGCTCCGGCGAGAAGCGTTCGTGGAGGCTGTCGCCGGGGGAGAAGGTAAGCGATCCCTGGACCGTCTCCGGCAGCACCCAGGTCGCCAGCAGCGTCCGCCAGGGACCGGGGAGGCCGTCCTCCCCGACGGTGGCCGGATAGCGCGCCGCTTCCGACCCGTCGATCCGGCGCTTCACCACGGTCACCGCGACGCCTGGCACGAGCTCATCCCAGAGGGCGACGCTTTCGGGATCGGGCGTCCAGAGCATGGCCGGATCGTCGGCGGTCGGGAAGGGGCGGAATCGGGCGCACATGATATGGATCTCCGGGAACGCGCCGGGGAGCATCGATCACGCTCGATGCTCCCCGGCGGACAGGCGATGACTGGTGCGGTTACTGGCGGATGAGATGCAGGACCTCGGCCGTCTTCGCGTCCAGGGTGGAGGTGTCGTCGGCCTCGACGTTCAGGCGCAGCAGCGGCTGCGTGTTGGAGCCGCGCAGGTTGAACCACCAGTCGTCGAACTCGACGGTAAGGCCGTCCAGGTGGTCGATCGTCGCGCCCTGGGCGGCGAAGGTCGATTCGACGCGCTCCAGCACCGTGGGGATGTCCGCGACCTCGGAGTTGATCTCGCCGGAGCGGACGCGGTTGTCGATCGGCTTCAGGATCTCGGAGAGCGAAAGCCCCTCTTCCGAGATCAGCTCGATCACGGTCAGCGCGGCGATCAGGCCGGAATCGGCGTACCAGTTGTCGCGGAAGTAGAAGTGGCCGGAGTGCTCGCCGCCGAAGACGGCGTCGTTCTCCCGCATGATCGCCTTGATGAAGGAGTGGCCGACGCGGGATCGGATGGGCGTGCCGCCGTGTTCGGCGATGGTCTCCGGCACGCTGCGGGAGCAGATGAGGTTGTAGACGATGGCGGAGCCGGGATGCTTCTTCAGCATCTGGATGGAGACCATCGCGGTGGTCATGTCACCGCCGACGAAGGCGCCGTGCTCGTCGATGAGGAACATGCGGTCGGCATCGCCGTCGAAGGCGATGCCGAGGTCGCACCCCTGGTCGATCACGGCGCGCTGGAGGTCGCGGATGTTCTCCGGCTCGATCGGGTTGGCCTCGTGGTTGGGGAAGGTTCCGTCCAGCTCGAAGAAGAGGGGCACCACCTCGATCGGGAGCTTGCCGAAGACGGACGGGGCGAGGAGGCCACCCATGCCGTTGCCGGCATCGACCGCGATCTTCAATGGCTTGATGATCGCCGTGTCGATGATGCCCAGGGCGTGCTCGGCGTAGGCGTCGAGGACATCGCGCTCGATCAGCGCGCCGCGCTCGCCGCGCGGGGCGGGGATGTCGCCGCTGACGACGAGATCGCGGATATCGCCGATGCCGGTCTCCAGCGAGAGGGCGCGGGCTTCTTCCTTGCAGATCTTGAAGCCGTTGTAGGCGGCGGGGTTGTGGGAGGCGGTGATCATGACGCCGGCGGGGTAGGCATACTTGCCGACGGCGAAATAGAGCGTGTCGGTGGAGACGAGGCCGATGTCGATCGCGTCCGCCCCCTGGTCGCGGATGCCGTCGATCAGGGCGCCGGCGAGGGCCGGACCAGAGACGCGCATGTCGCGCCCGACGACGACCTGGTCGACATCGAGGAAGGCGACCAGGGCCCGGCCGATGCGGTAGGCGATGTCCGGCGTGAGTTCGCGCGGGACGATGCCCCGGATGTCGTAGGCCTTGAAGATCGCGCCCACGGCGGGATCGAGCGGGTCCATCGGTTGCGAGAGGTCGGTCATGCAGCGCTCCTTCGTGCGATCGGGTGCCGATCCATTGCAGCGTCGCGTATGCGCGTCAATCCTCACCCGGCCAGTGGCGGGGCGGGGGCGTCCTGGTTCGTAGTATCCGCCATCCGGGCGGGAATGTCGCTCGGCGGCATTGGGCCGGAGGGGCTGCCCCGGCTGGGCAGGTGATGCGCGCCGTGCCTGCCGTATGCTTGCCGCAGCATTGCCCCTGGGACCGCGACCGCATGGTCCCATCGCCGCATCCGTCCCGCCGTTCATCCGAGGAGCCTTCCCCCACCGTGAGCCAGACCGCGCCCGCTTCCCCCCCGGCCATTCGCACCCTCGCCGCCGCCGACGCGGTCGACCTCCACCTGCACACCGTCGCCAGCGATGGGTTCTGGCGCCCGGCGGAGCTGGTCGACTACCTGGCGGATAACGGGTTCACAGTCGGGGCCGTCTGCGATCACGATTCGCAGGCGTCCGTGCTGGAGGCGATCCGCCAGGGGGAGCGGCGGGGCGTCACCATCGTGCCGGGGATCGAGGTGACGACGCGATGGGACGGCCGGCAGTGGCACCTGCTGGTCTACGGCATCCGCCCAGACGACGAGCGCGCGGAGGCGCGTCCGTTCCTGGAGATGGTCGAGACGACCGATGCCGCGTTCCGGGAGATCGCGCGGGATGCGCGGCAGCGGGTGGAGGCGTCCGGGAGACCGTTGCCGTCGCTGCCCGCCGTGCTCGCGCGGACGGGAACCGCGATGTATCCGGTCCACGTCCTGCGGGCGATGATCGCGGACAAGCATGTGCCGCGCCTGAAGGAGGCGGCCGAGCTGGTGAACGCGCTGGGTGGAAAGTTCACGATCGACAACCCGCTTGACGAGGTGGTGGAGAAGGCGCACCTGGCGGGCGGGATCTGTGTGATCGCGCATCCGGGGCGGCCGGACCTCGGGCCGGCGCTGACGGCCGACGTGCTGGAGGGCATCCTCGCATCGGTACCGCTGGACGGGCTGGAGGCGCACTACCGGACCTACACGGACGCCGACATCGCCTTCTACCGCGACCTGGCCGCGACGCACGGCCTGCTGGCCTCGACGGGATCGGACTCGCACGCGTTGAAGACGCCGGTCGATCCGCGTGCGTGGCAGGCGATCTGGGCGCAGGACCTGCTCGGGCGGCTCGGCATCGAGGTGAAGCCGCGCGAGGACGGATCGCCGGTCTGGGCGCCGGGGATGGACCCGCTGGTCGTGCCTGCTTCGACGGAGAAGTAAGGACCGAGAAGTGAGACGGGCGCGGTATGATCATGGTATGCGTAATTGATTCCGATTCCGCCATGAGAGTAGTCGCCGATGCCGGATATCGTCTGGGAACAACTGGTCGCCTTTGGCGTCCAGATTCGTGTTCGACTGCAGAACGACGGGCGCGGAAACACCCTGGGTTTTGTGGTTCAGCTTGAATACTGGGATGGACAGCGTTGGTGTCCGGTCGTGAGATACGACACCGCTCATGGACAGCCGCATGTGGACTATCTCGATCCGCGAGGTCGGGAGTATCGCAAGGACTGGATCGATCGCGCGGCCCCGTATAATGATCTTGTGAACGCAATCCTCGTGGAGTTGCGTGCGTCGTCCGCAGACCACATCAATCGCTTCCTCGAGCAGAAAGGAGGCTGACGGTGATCGCATCCACATCCACGGTGTCAACCACCGATCCCACCGTAATGTTCGCGGAGGACATTACGCGCGATCCGGGCCTTGCTCCTCAGCTTCAGGACCCACGGCGCGTCGCCCGGTTGGAGATTGTCGAACGGGATCACCCTGACGAACGGGAGCCGGATATCGTCACGCCGCGAACGAAGGCCTATATCGTCCGATGGCGGGCACATGACGAGGTTGTCGGGCCGGAGTAGAGCATTATCGATGAGTAAGCGACCGGGCGAGGGATCGATCCCTCGCCCGGTCGCTTACGTCTCTCACCTCTCTCCTTGCCTACGAGAAGCCGAGGACCGTGCCCTCCACGCGCGTGTCGGTGCCGCCGGCCAGGATGCCGGTCTCCGGGTCGCGGGCGATCATCTGCGCCGATCCGCCGCCACCCCACGCCCCGCGCTCGACCAGGGTGTGGCCCTTCGCGGCGAGGGCGGCGAAAATCTCCTCCCCGAACCGGTCCTCCACGGCCAGGGTGAAAGGCTGGTCGACGCCGTCTGGGTCGGTGCCGGGCAGGCTCGTCCAGCGCGGCTGCTCGATCGCGGCCTGCACGTCCAGCGAGCGGTCGAGCAGGGCGGAGATCATCTGCAGGTTCCACTGCGGCTGGCCGTCGCCACCGGGGGTGCCGCCGACGAGGACGGGCGTGCCATCCGGCGCGGCGATGGAGAAGCAGTTCAGCGTGTGCATCGTCTTCTTGCCCGGCGCGTAGATGTTCGGATGCCCGTCCTCCAGCGAGAAGCCGCGCCCGACGCGGTTGTTCAGCACCACGCCGGTGTCGCCGCCGACGACGCAGGAGCCGAAGGCCGCCGAGACGGACTGGATGAGCGAGACCATCCCGCCGGTGCCGTCCGCCACGCAGAGGTAGGTGGTGTCGCCGGGGGAGAACGTGCCCGCCGGGACATCGATCGCGGCGTGGTCGGGGTCGATGTGGGTGAAGCGTTCCGCCGCCCACGCCTTGCCGAGCAACGTCTCCAGCGGCGTGTCGTGGAACTTCGGATCGGCGGCGTGCCCGAGCCGGTCGGCGTAGGCCAGCTTCTTTGCCTCGACCTGGGTGTGGATCACGTCCGCCGTGAGGTCGGGGCCGAAATCGGCGTTCTCGACGATGTTCAGGCTTTCGAGCAGGATCAGCCCCTGGCTCGGGATCGCCGTCTGGTAGACGGTGTGATCGCGATAGGTCGTCGCGATGGGGGCGGTGAAGTCCGTCTCGTGACCGGCGAAGTCGTCCATGTCGAGCTTGCCGCCGACGGAGGCGAGGTAGGCGGTGATGCGCCGGGCGATGTCGCCGGTGTAGAAGCTGTCCCGGCCATCAGCGGCGAGGGTTTCCAGCGTGCGGGCGAGATCGGATTGCACCAGGCGTTCGCCGGACGCGATCGGGCGCCCCCCAGGGAGGAAGATCGCGGCGGCGGCCTCGTCGCGGGCGAGGAGTTCGACGTTCTGGGCGAGGTAGCCGGCGCCGTTCGGCAGGAGCGGGAAGCCATCGCGGGCGGTGGCGATCGCCGGGGCCGCGACCTCCGCGAAGGTCATCGTGCCGAAGCGTTCGAGCAGCCCGAAGTAGGCGTCCACCATGCCGGGAACGGAGATGGAGAGCGGCCCCTGGTAGGGCATCGTCCGCCCGTCGTTGTCGCCGTGGGCGCGCATGTGCTCGATGGAGGCATTGCGCGGGGAGATGCCGCTGCCCTGCACGGAGACGGGCTCGTGCCCGGGCATGTGGACGACGGCGAAGAGGTCGCCGCCGAGACCGCACATCTCCGGCATCACGACGGCCGCCATCAGGCCGGCCCCGACTGCCGCGTCGATCGCGTTGCCGCCGCTGCGCAGGATGTGCAGGCCGGCCTCGACGGTGAGGGGGTGAGCGGCGGCGATCATGCCCCTGGTCGCGTAGGTCGGGAAGGTACGGCGGCGGGTCCACCGGTCGTCGGCGCCGGCGCCCGGCGCGGGAAAGCCGACGGTGACGCCGACGCGGGTGTGGGACGATGCGATGGCCATGTGCGTGCTCCTTCGGGGTAGCGGGGGTTGTGGATGTGGCTGCGTGCAGATCGGGCCGTGCGGGCGGATCAGAACCAGCCGGTCACGGTGTCGCGGAACCCACCATCCGGCAGGATCGACCATCCGTAAAGCCCCAGCACTGCCAGGATGAGCAGGAAGGCGACCACACCGAACCAGAATCCCCGCATGCTCTGGTGCGGGTCTTCCTCCAGGCCGAAGGAGACACTATTGGTAAGCAGTGGCCCGCTCGGGCTCGTGACTGCGGCCGGTTCCGGCGAGGTGACCCAACCCGGCGGGGCCTCGTAGGCGGGGCCGCTGGCCGTTGCGGCGGCTGGCGGGGTGACGCTGGAGACGGGCGGTGTCATCTTCGGCAGGGGAGCGGTGGCGGTTGCATCGTCGCCGGAGGCCGCCATCATCGCGGCCCAGTCCTGCTCGCCAGTGGACGTGGATGTGGTCGTGGTCCGGATGGGTTGCGTGCCCTGGGAATCGTTCGCTGCGTTCACGGTCGATCCTGCCATTCCTGCCTGGCTCGGTGGGGCGTAGGGGCTGCCGCCACCGCCGCTGTCGTCATCGAGCGCGCCATTGAGGACCGCGCCGCATTCGGCGCAGAAGAGGCTGATGCTGCTGTTGGCGTGTCCGCACTTGGGGCAGATGCGCTGGGCGGACGAGGTCGGCGTGTCACGGGCGGTCATGGACGTGTCCTCGGGATGCGTGACGGGCGGACGGCACGAACGGGGCGCTAGACCTGCTCGCTGAGGAAGCCGGGATCGACGGCGAACGCATCGGCGATGCCGAAGCGCTCCATCACGACGAGGCTGGTGGCATCGGCCCAGGAGAGGCCCTGCGGGTTCCGCGAGTTGACGACCAGCGCGAGCGCCCGTTGCTCGTCCGGTTCGGTGACGTGGTAGATGGGCAGGCGCAGGTCGCGCAGCCACTGGCGGGCGATCTCCGCGCCGACCGTGGCGTTCAGGAGTTCGAGCGTCTCCGCGACGACGTGATTCGTGGTGAAGAGGCGATACCCGCCATTGACGAGATCGTGATAGGCGGCGACGGCGGCATCGTGGGTCTCGTCGTTGCGGTCGACGAGGGCGACCATCGCCGAGGCATCGACGAAGGCGACCGGGAGGGATGCGTCGGCAGGTTGGGAATCGGCGGGATGGGAGTGATCGCTCACGCGGGAGTCTCCTTGGCGGGCTGGCAGGGTGGGCCTCAGCGGCGGCGGTGGGCAGCCTCGCGGTAGGCCTGCTTGCCGGCGCTGATGTTGGTGCCTGGCCCTTCGCCGATGCCGATGATGTTGTCCAGTGCGCGGATCTCCGATGCCGGCTTCAGCCGGGCGACGAAATCGGTGCGCTGGTTCGCGGATTGCTGGAACGCGTCCAGCGCGCGCCCGTCGATGAACCACTGGCCGCCGACGCGCTGGCCCGGCAGGCGGCCCTCGCGCAGGTAGCGGCGGACCTGTTCGGTCGACCGGTCGAGCTTGCGGGCGGCATCGGCCACACTGAACAGATTGGCGTTGTCCATGACTTTCCTCGTGACATCGGGTCGCGAAGCGCGCCCATCCGTCCTGTCCGTACGTTGCAGGGTCCAGCCTCGCGGTCGACGGCGGGGAGATTTCGTCGTATACGACTACATGGTAGTGAGTCCGGGGCGGATCGGGCAAGGGGACGATGGTCATCCCCGGCCGCCTGAGCCGGCATGACAGCATGTGAGGATGGGTGCAGATGAGCGATGGACAAGAGGCGCGATTCGCGCCGGAACGGGTGGCCGAGGGGATTGCGCTGCTGGACCTGGGGTTCCAGGGCCAACCCGGCGCGATCGGCGCATACGTGGTGGAGGGGAATGATGGCCTTGCCCTGGTCGAGACGGGACCGACGTCGACACGGGCGAATCTCGAAGCCGGGCTCGCAGCGATCGGGGCGTCGCTGGCCGACGTGACCCGGCTGATCCCGACGCACATTCACCTCGATCACGCCGGGGCGGTCGGCGGGCTGCTGCGCGACTATCCCCGCATGCGGGTGGCGTTGTACCCGACTGGCGCGCCGTTCCTCATCGATCCGGAGCGGCTGGTGAAGAGCGCGGGCCGCCTCTACGGCGATGCAATGGATCGGCTGTGGGGGGAGGTCGTCGGGTTCTACCCGGACCGGGTGGACCTGGTGGAGGACGGCGACCGCCTCGACCTCGGCGGGCGGACGCTGCTGGCGCGGCACACGCCGGGCCATGCCGGGAACCACCTCACCTTCCTCGACGAGCGGACGGGCACGCTGTTCACGGGCGATGCGGCGGGCGCGCGGATCGCGCCGCTGTCCTGGGTGCTGCCGACGGTCTCGCCGCCGGAGATCGATTTCGACCTCTGGCGCGGGACGGTCGAGACGCTGCGTTCGCTCGGGGCCGCCCGGCTGGCGGTGACGCATTTCGGCGTGTTCGACGATGTGGATGCCCATCTCGATCAGGTCGTGGCGAATGGCGAGGCGGAACTCGAGGTCGTGCGGCAGGGCCTGACGACGGGCGGCAGCGAGGACGAGGTGACGGCGATCCTGCTCGACCGGGAGCGGGCCGTGGTGACGCAGGAGCGCGGGGCCGGGGATGCCGCGCTCCTGGCCCGGATGGAGCTGGCGATGCCGGCTTGGCTGGCGACGCTCGGCCTGCAGCGGGTATTGAAGAAGCGTGGCGAGCTGGAAGCCGGGGCCTGACGAGGCGGGTTCTCCAGGCGATGCTCCGGAACACCCTTCTCAGGCATGTCCTCCCAAGCAAGCGTTGGAGCGGGGTCCTGGCATGGATGCGGGAGCGCGTCGAGGGATCGGGTTGCACGCTCGATGTCCCGCGTGGGCGGCTGATCCCAACCACTCGGCTCCGCTGCACCACGACTGCCATCGCGCCGGATGTGCCGCGGAGCTCATCCTGAGCGGATTGTCTCGCCTCCCGTGACGTTTGCATGGTGGGCGGCGAACCAATGTCCGAGGTCTCGGCGCAACGTCAGGTAGAGCGACGCGATGGACTGAGCCCAGTCGGGGGGCGCGGGATGACGCGCCCCCCGGTTGTCGTGTGCGCTGGCGATGGACCGCGTGTCTCGACCGTCGGACGCGGCGCGGATCAGGCTTCGGGACCGAGGAAGGCCGGGTCGATGAGGTCGCGCCAGGCGACATCGTCGGCGGTCGGGTCCTCGCCCAGGACCGGGAGTTCTTCCAGCAGCACCGGATTGTCGTCGGCGGCGATCCGGTTCGGGCTCTCCTTGCCGCAGGTGTTGCAGCGGTGCAGGATCATCTGCTCGCCATTGCGGCGGAAGAGCGTGCCGACCGGCGCCATCATGCCGTGGCAGTCGCTCTTGCGGTCGCCCGGCATCGTGTCGTCGACGTGGCGGGAATAGAGGCAGTTCGGGCAGTGGTTGCGCTGGCGGCCGCCGCTGACGGGCGCGCCGATGAACTGCTTGCACTTGCCGCACTTGAACGCCTGGTCGCGTTCGGAGCGAGGGGAGAACTCGATGCGGGAGCGTCCACCGCCTTTGCGGCGGCCATTCCTGCCCCGCTGGGCGTCGTCATCGTCAAGGTCGTCATCGGTCCAGATGGATCGGTCGTAGGGCACGGGGTGAGCTCCGGGATGCGTCGGGAACGACGCGGATGCACGCAGAGGCCGCCCTTCCGGCGCGGGACGGGCGGCTCGGTCGGCTGGAGGGCATCGGACGGAGGGACACGGGCTCGGCCGGAGGCGTCGCCGCCGTGTGCGGATACGTCAGGCGCGCGGGGAATCCGTCCGCCCGATGCCGGGCGCAAGGGCCGGTGAGGTCGAAGGCGTCCGCATGGTGCGGCTCGTTTCCAGGTCGGGCGATCCCGACAGCGGCCAACGGTCGGCGGGTTGCCGTCCGGGGCCAGGGGCAAGGCGTGGAAAGGGGAACCCCTGCCGCCTTGCGTCGATGGATGCAAGTGTAGCAAGTTTGGCAGCGAACGGAATCGGGCTGGTCGGCGGGCGAGGGATCGACATCGCCAGCGAAGGAAGCGAGGCGACGCGATGATCGATCTGCTGTTGCTGGGCAACGGGGCGATGATGCCCCTGCCGCAGCGCTGGCTCTCCAGCCTGCTGGTGCGGGTGGACCGCAGCCTGATCCTCTTCGACTGCGGGGAGGGCACCCAGATCCCGTGGCGGATGTACCACTGGGGTTTCAAGCGGCTGGATGCGATCTGCCTGACCCACCATCACGCCGATCACATCGCGGGGCTGCCGGGCCTCTTCTATACGGTTGCGAATGCCGGGCGCACCGAGCCGATGACGATCTACGGGCCGCCGGGCACGATCGAGATCATCAGGGGGCTGCGGGTGATCGCGCCGGACCTGCCGTACGACATGATCGTGCAGGAGGTGGAAGGCGGCTCGACGTTCGCGCTGCCGGGCGGATTGCGGGCGCGGGCGGAATGGGGGCTGCACCGCATCCCGGTGCTGGCCTATCGCGTGGAGAAGCCGCGCCAGCGGGCGTTCGATGCCGAGAGGGCGACGGCCCTGGGGATTCCACGCGAGGCCTGGGCCTCGATGCGGGCGGGCGATTCGGCGACCGTGGATGGCATCGAGATCCCCGCCGACTCCGTGCTGGGTCCGCCACGCCGGGGCGTTTCCTTCGCGTTCGTGACCGATACCCGTCCGACACCGGACCTGGTCGCACTGGCCAGCGATGTCGACCTCCTGGTTTGCGAGGGGACGTATGGCGACGATGCGGACCTGGAGAAGGCGGAGCGGCACGGCCACATGACGTTCTCCCAGGCGGCGACGATCGCGCGGGATGCGGGGGCCGGGGCGCTGTGGTTGACGCATTTTGGGGCGGGAATGACGGACCCGGCGGCCTTCCTCGACCGGGCGACGGCGATCTTCCCGACGACGGTGCTCGGGGCGTCCGGCCTGACGGGGCAGCTGGCGTTCGGGAGCGGCTACCGGACGGTCTCCGCGGACGGGGATACCTCACGGCCGCCGGTGCCGGCCGGGGCCGGATAGGGGATGGCGACCGTCATGACGGTCGTGCGTTCTGTGGACGCCGCCACTCCGGCCGTTTGTCGGGCGACCCGTCGCGCTGCGGCCTTCACGGCGGCCCGACCAGGCGAGCGGATGCCCACGCAAGCGAGATGGTGCGGGTGGCCCATCGCTACGCCGCCCGCTCCGCATCCATCTCCGCGACGCCGAGCGTCTCCAACGGCGCAGCCTCCGCCGGGGCCGGCTGATCGAGTTCGTGGAGCGCGGAGCTGAAGACGCAGCCCGCGAACACCGCGAGGATCGCCCCGCCCGCGATCAGGAACGTCATGTCCAGTCCGAGGCGGGAGATCACCACGCCGCCCAGGAGCATCCCGAGCGGCGTTGCCAGCATCGACCCAGCGCTGAGCGTACCGAAGACCCGGCCGAGCATGGCCGAGGGTACCCGCTCCTGCATGATCGTCATCAGGAGCGGGTTGGTGATCCCGGAGCCGAGCCCCACCGTGAAGAGCAGCACCCAGATCGCCGGCAGCCCCGAGACGACGGCGACCAGGGTGATTGCGGCACCCATGCACCCCACCGCCGCCAGCACCAGCTTGCGCGCTCCGATCCGGCTTCCCAGCCAGCCGAAGGCCAGCGACCCCAGGAGAACACCC
>Ga0182740_1002073_pt1 | contig 12695 bp, 8 predicted proteins | sample eDN5th37CKraftBY_FD_128872 | JGI IMG/M metagenome (GOLD analysis project Ga0182740, IMG submission 128872) | Enriched backyard soil microbial communities from Emeryville, California, USA - eDNA 5th pass 37_C Kraft BY (version 2) (version 2) | ecosystem: Environmental > Terrestrial > Soil >...
GGTGTTGTAGCTCGTCGGCTGCGGCCAGGCCACCTGGGTTGCGGCACCCGGCGCACGACCGAAAAGCGGTGTGCCGAGACCAAACAACACTGCATCGATGATTTTCTGATACGGCACGGCATAAGCGACGGCCTGCCGGACCTTCGGATCGTTGAAGGGCGCGTTCTTCACATTCATGCCGAGATACTGGCAACCGTTGGAGAACGGCGTCGACACGATGTTGAGCTTGCCGGCGTCCTTCAGTTCAACGAAATCCTTGTTCGGCAATTCATAAGAGATGTCGGCGTCGCCGCGCTCAAGCAGCGCGCGCCGGTTGCCCGCGGACGGCACCATGCGCCAGATGATGCGGCGCGCCTTCGGCAGTTCGCCGCCCTTCCAACCGTCATAGCGCTCAAGGATGACTTCGGAGCCCGGCGTCCATTTGGTGACGCGATACGCCCCGCTGCCCGCGGTGTTCTGCTTGGTATATTCGAGCCCCCAGGGATCCTTCTCGGTGGCGTGCTTCTTCACGAGCTCCGAATTGAAGATCGCCGGCACCACGACTGCGAGATCAGGAATGGTCAAACGGTCCTTCTTCATGAAATCGACGCGCACAGTGTTGTCGTCGACGATCACGAACTGCTCGGGCTTGGTCAGCGAGCCGGCGCCCATCTGAAAGGTCGGAAAGCCGCCGACCGAAACGGCGCGATCAAGCGACCACTTCACGTCCTTGGCCTTGACCGGCGTTCCGTCCTGGAAGGTCGCGTTCTTCTTCAGCTTGAAGGTCACGGACATATCGCCGATGTTCATGTCGTCGGCGAGTTCGGGCTTGAACTTGTCCTTGTCGTAATAGGGCTGGCCAGCCGGGCCGGTCTTCATCTCATGGCTGATCAGACGGTCGTAGCAATTCCACGCGACTTCATAGCCGGGGACGTTGGTACCGACGCCGTGGATGTCGATGTTGTTCGGACCGCTTTCGGACACCACAAGGATGGTCTCCTGGCGCGCCTGCGCCTTGGCCGATGAGAAAATTGCGGGTGCAGAAACGGCAGATGTCGCAGCAATAGCAGTCGTCGATTTCAGAAATTCACGGCGATTCATTGTGGTGCCTCCGGTCCCTCTGTCCTGGGCCTGGGACACACCCTCCGCAAAGCTTGTGCCAGCCGGAGGCGGGCGCGCCGTGAATCTCGCAACTGACTGATTTGACCGCCGAAATGGCGGCAGTGCCCGGCAGAGGGACTACCTGGCGGGCCGCCGGGGGCGGCCGGAATTGCATACAATGGAGGTATTTGTGTCTATATTTTAATCATGGCAACCGGAAGAGGCTGCCTGCCGAGGCCGCCTCATTTGCGTTTTTTCGCCCTGGTCTTCTTTGCCGAGCGCTTCTTCTTCGTCTTGGCCGCCTTGCTCGGGACCCGCTTGCCTTCCGCTCGCGCCTTGGAGAGCCCGATTGCGATGGCCTGTTTGCGGCTTTTCACCTTTCCGCCCTTTCCGCCCGGGCCACTGCGGGCCCGGCCGCGCTTGTAATCGTGCATTTCCTTTTCCACGTCCGCCGACGCCCCGGGGGAATATTTGCGTTTTTTGGCCATTTCGATTTCTCCTGTTGCTCGGAACGGGCGTTCAAGCCCGGGCGTTCTATCGGCATGAAAAGACGTCGCACCCTACGCGCGCAAAATCGCGCCGCGCCGCTGAGGCGGGCTGTCCGCTTTTTTGATGAAGACGAGGAGATCGACGAGCAGATCCTCGAGCTCGGCTTCATCGAAACACGCGACACGCCGGTAACCGGCGCATCCGTTCAATCCGTTACCAGCAGTTGAGGTTCCGGACCGCCGCGGACGCGCTTCAGCAATTCATGCGAAACGGCGCCGCCGAACTGCGCCCGCCGGGGTGCCGACTGTCTTAGCCATCGCTGCAGCACCAGCCAGGACATCGCTATCATTCAGAAATGCCGGTAATCGAAGGCGTTGTTCGTGTTATGAACGGGCACAATCCGCCCCCGGCGCATATTTGCAGGCGCGCTTTAACCCGGACGACACTGTGAAGAAGATCGGCTTTCTATCCTTCGGTCACTGGACCCCCTCTCCGCATTCCCAGACCCGTTCGGCGGCGGACGCGCTCCTGCAATCCATCGATCTTGCCGTTGCCGCCGAAGAACTCGGCGCGGACGGCGCCTATGTCCGGGTGCATCACTTCGCGCGCCAGCTCGCCTCCCCCTTCCCGCTGCTTGCCGCCATCGGGGCGAAGACCAGCCGGATCGAGATCGGCACCGCGGTCATCGACATGCGTTACGAAAATCCGCTCTACATGGCGGAAGACGCAGGCGCGGCCGACCTGATCGCCGGCGGACGCCTGCAGCTCGGCATCAGCCGCGGCTCGCCCGAGCAGGTCATCGATGGCTGGCGCTATTTCGGCTACCAGCCGGCGGAAGGTCAGGATGACGCCGAGATGGGCCGCCGCCACGCCGAGGTCTTTCTCGACGTGCTGCAGGGCAAGGGCTTCGCAAAGCCGAACCCGCGTCCGATGTTTCCGAACCCGCCCGGCCTGCTGCGGCTCGAGCCGTATTCGGAGGGCCTGCGCGAACGCATCTGGTGGGGCGCAGCCTCCAACGCCACCGCCGTCTGGGCGGCCAAACTCGGCATGAACCTGCAGAGCTCGACCTTGAAGACCGACGAGACCGGTCAACCGTTTCATATCCAGCAAGCCGAACAGATCCGCGCCTACCGCGCCGCATGGAAGGAGGCCGGCCACACCCGCGAGCCACGCGTCTCGGTCAGCCGCAGCATCTTCGCCCTGGTGGACGATCGCGACCGCATGTATTTCGGACGCGAAGGCGACAGTCAGGACAGCATTGGCTATATCGATCCGAACACACGGGCGATCTTCGGACGCAGTTATGCCGCCGAACCGGACGCACTCATCAAGCAGCTCGCAGAAGACGAGGCGATCGCAGAGGCCGATACGCTATTGCTGACCGTGCCCAATCAGCTTGGCGTCGACTACAACGCGCATGTGATCGAAGCGATCCTGAAGCATGTGGCGCCGGCGCTCGGCTGGCGCTGATCCGGGAGCCGGTGAAGTGCCGGCTCCTCAGGTCACTTCATCATACTTGGCAGCCACAGCGAGATCACCGGGAACGCGATCAGGATGCCAAGCCGGACGATGTCGGCGACCACGAATGGCAGCACGCCGCGGAACAGCGTCGTGGTCGGAACGTTCGGAAGCAGAGCGTTCAGAACGAACAGATTCATGCCGACCGGCGGGCTGATCAATCCGATCTCAACGACAACCACGACCAGAATGCCGAACCAGATCGGGTCAAACCCGAGATGCACCACCAGCGGGAAGAACACCGGCACCGTCAACAGGATCATCGACAGTTCCTCCATCGCCGTTCCGAGTATCACGTAGATCGCGCAGATCGCGGCGATCACCATGATCGGCGACAGGTTGAGCGTCGTGACCAGCCGTTTCAGGTCGTCCGGCATGGTCGTGTAGTTGACGAATTCCGCGAACATCAGTGCGCCGGTGAGGATCACGAACAGCATCGCCGTGGTACGGCCCGACTCGATCAGCGCATCGAAGAAGGTTCGCCAGGTCAGCGCGCGCCGCAACAGCGCGATGCAGAGCGCACCGAATGCGCCGATGCCCGCGCCTTCGGTTGCGGTGAAGACGCCGCCATAAATACCGCCCATCACGATAATGAAGAGGAGCGCGACAGCCCAGACGCCCTCGGCAGCCTTCAGACGTTCTGCCCACGAGGAACGCTCCCCACGCGGACCTGAATCAGGGTCGCGCCACACCGTCCATTGCACCGCAACGCACAGGAGGAGCGTCGCGAGAATTCCGGGCAATATACCGGCGGCAAACATCTTCCCGATATTGGTCTCGGTCATCACGCCGTAGATGACCATCAGGGTCGATGGTGGGATCAGGATGCCGAGGGTTCCGCCGGCAGCGATCGAACCGGTGGAGAGACGATCCGAATAGCCGAGCTGCCTCATCGAGGGATAAGCGACCTTCGCCATCGTCGCCGCGGTGGCGATCGAGGAGCCGCAAATGGCGCCGAAGCCCGCGCAGGCGCAGATCGTCGCCATGGCAAGCCCGCCGCGAAGGTGCCCGATAAAAGCATAGGCGGCGCGGAACAGTTCCTTCGACATTCCGGCGCGCGTGGTGAAGTTACCCATCAGGATGAAGAGCGGGATCACGGACAAGGTGTAATTGCGCCCGGTCTCGTAAATCTTGGTCTCGACCATCGCCATGGCCGGCGAAAAATTCCAGTCGCGCAGATAGGCAACGCCGAGAAAACCGACGACTCCCATCGAGATGGCAATGGGAATACGCAGGAGCGCGAGCACCATCATGATGCCCAGGCCCACGAGGGCTTCCGTCATGTCGTACTCGCCTTGTCGGGATCGAATGCCTTGGGCTGCTCGTCGGAGATCGCCATGAAGGCCTTCACGAGGTGCACGATTCCGGTCACCGCCACCATCACCGCCATGAAGTAAACGAACGGTGCGACAGGTATTCTCAGAACATCGGTTGTGTCGCCGTATCCCGCGATTTTGTCCGCCCTCAACCAGACGCGGTAGGACAGCCCAACGATGAGCAGCCCGCAAAGAATGTCGACAAGCCGACGCAGCAGCCTTCGCGAACGCGCGCTCAATGCCGCGTCGATAAAGTCCATCGTGACGTGCTCGTCCGCGCGCGACACGAGCGGCAGACCTGCGAAGATCAGCGCCAGCAGCAGTAGTTCGGTGATTTCAAAACCGCCGCGCAACGGCCAGTTCAACAGATAGCGGCCGATCACATCGACCGTTGTGATCGCCATGAGGCCAAAAAGCAGAATGGCTGCGGCGGCGCCCAGCAAACGATCAAGCCAGACGCCGCCTTCGTTATGTTCGGAAGACACTGGGCGACCGCTATTGGCCGGCAGCGACGCGCTTCAGCTCTTCATGGAACTCGGCGAACGCCTTGTCGCCATCGACACCCTTGGCCTTCGCGTCGGCCTTCCACTTCTCGACGATCCCTTTCGAACGCTCCTGCACGCCCTTGATCAGTTCAGGCGAGGCCTCCTGGATGTTGATGTTGGCCTTCTTCATCACCTCCATCGCAGCGCGGTCAGTGTTGTCCCAGGCCTTGCCGGCAAGACGAGCAATCGCTTCACCCGAAACCGACATGATGGCGTCCTGATCTTGCTTGCTCAGCTTGTTCCACTTGTCCTCGTTCATGAAGAACCCGAACGCCGAACCGTAGAACCCGCCGGGGAACAGCGTGGCATATTTGACCACCGAATCCAGCTTGAAGGAGATGATCGACTCGAGCGGGAAGAAGGTGCCATCGGCTACACCTGAGCTCAGGAGTTCGTAGGATTCCGGAGCCGGCTTGACGAAGGGCGAAGCGCCGAGCGCACGCGCCATTTGTTCGGAAATGCCGCCGCCCGAGCGGATCTTCATGCCTGCAAGGTCCTCGACCCTGTTGATCGGCCGCTTGGTGTTGAACATCTGTCCGGGACCGTGCGTCCACACGCCGAGCAGTTTCACACCCTTGTATTCATTGACCGGCTGGAAATATTTCCAGTGGATGCGCGAGAAGGCGACCGAATTGATTTCGGCCGTTGCGCCGCCGCCGGGCAGTTCGGGAAGCAACGGAAGCACATGCCGCGCCGGCGTGTAGCTTGCGGTCACATAGGACACGTCGACCAGGCCATCCCGCACCGCGTCAAAGGTGCCGGGCGCCGCTGACGGATGCTTGGCCAGCATCTGGAGTTTCACACGGCCATTCGTGGCTTTCTCGACCTGCTGGCCCCAAACGGCCAGAACGTCCTTGGTCAGGAGATGCTGCGGCGAAACCCAGCTCGACATGGTCAAGGTGGTTTGCGCATGAGCGGCGGGCGACCAGCCTGCCAATGTCGTAAAAGCAAGTGCTGCGCTGCCATACATGGCAGCGAATGCAAGACGTGACATACCGGAATCCTCCCAGATCCTTATTATGAGCAGGATCGGGCCATCTTGGTCACGGGCCGTCAAGCCTATTTTTTGCGACAGATTGGGGCCGGACGCCTTTTGATCGGCATTGTCACCCACGCGACTGCGATGGGAAGCATTTTTTGCTCAACCGATCAGGCCGACGCGCCGCGCGGCTCGCCCAATCGCCGCGACAGCCTCGTCGATATCGGCAGCCAAATGAGCGGCAGATGGCTGTGCACGCAGCCGCGCCTCGCCGCGCGGAACGATGGGGAAGCAGATCGCGCCAATATAGACCCCCTCCTCGAGCAACACGCGGCTGAATTCGCGTGCCTTGTCTTCGTCACCGACCAGAATAGGCGTGATGGGATGGTTTTCGCCCAGAATGCGCAAGCCGATCTTCGTCAGTCCTGAACGCAGACGTGCCGTGTTCTCCGACAGCCGCTCGACAAGGGCGTCGTCCCGCATCACGCGCTCCATTGCGGCGAGCGCGCCGGCCGCCGACGCCGGCGTCATCGCCGTCGTGAACATGAAGAAGCGGCCGTGATCATGGATCCGGCGGATGAGATCGGCCCGTCCGGCTGCATATCCGCCCGCAAAACCGCCAAACGCCTTCGAAAAGGTGCCGGTATAAAGATCGATCTCGCCGACGCAGCCCTGCACGGCGCCCGTACCGCGGCCACCCTGCCCGATCACACCCGCGGCATGGCTTTCGTCCACGACAAAGATCGCGTCGTGGCGCCTGCATAGCGCGATCATGGCCGGCAGATCGGCGGCATCGCCTTCCATGCTGAAGATGCCGTCCGTAATAACCAGTTTCGCGCCGTCATGCGGTTGCGAGAGCAACGCCGCAAGGTGGTCCAGATCGCGATTGTTGTAGATCAGCGTTTCCGCCGCGCTCAGACGGCAGCCATCGATGATGCTGGCATGATTCAGCCGGTCGCTGAAAATACGGTCGCCCTTGCCCACAAGCGTGCAGGCAACCGTGACGTTGGCGGAGGTGCAGGAGTTGAACAAAAGCGCGGAATCGACGCTGTGGAAGCGCGCGACCGTGTCGCACAAGGCCTCGTGCAGAGACGTGGTCGCAAGCGGCGGATTGAGCGTCGAGCCGTTGCCGTATTGCCGCGCTGCGGCGCAGGAGCGCTCGATCACCTCATCGTCTCCGGCCAGCCCGAGATAATTGTTGGCTGTAAGCAGGATGATCGACCGGCCATCGAGCTCAGTGCGCGCGCCCACGCGCCCGCCGATGATCGGTTTGGCGGCGCGCACGGGCATATCGGTTGATGTCACGGCGTTGGCGTCCTTCCCTGCACGCGCCCGGTCTCGATAGAAACTCCGGCTTTTGCCTGACGCGATGCGGCAACGGCACCGGTCCGTCAAGAGGATCGGCGCCTGAAAAGGTACCGGCTCCGCAGGCTGGAAAAGGCGCGCTGGCCTTCTGAACCTCGAATAAGCCAGACAGCCACCTCGAATAGCCCGTGACCGGCGCGCGATGGTTTTCCATCGCGCCGGCCAACCTGTGCCGTCAGGCACCTGCGGAGGTCACTCCGCGGGAACAGGCGACGCCAGAATCTTGTGACCGGATTGCCCGTGCTGTGTGAGCGGACGGTTGCCCGAGGCGGCACGAAGCAGCACATAGAACACCGGCGTCAGGATAAGCCCGAAAGCCGTCACGCCGATCATGCCGGCGAACACCGCGACGCCCATCGCCTGCCGCATCTCCGCACCCGCACCGGTCGACAGCACCAGCGGCAGCACACCCATGACGAAGGCCAGCGACGTCATCAGGATCGGCCGCAGACGCAGACGGGACGCCTCGATGGCCGCCTGCACCGGATTGCGTCCGGCGAATTCCAGCTCGCGCGCGAATTCCACGATCAGGATCGAGTTCTTCGCCGACAGTCCGACCAGCACGATCAAGCCGATCTGGGTGAAGATGTTGTTGTCGCCGCCGGAAATCCACACGCCGGTCATCGCAGCGAGCAGACCCATCGGCACGATCATGATGATCGACAGCGGCAGCGCGAGCGACTCGTAAAGCGCTGCGAGGACCAGGAAGACCAGGAAGACCGCGAGAGGGAACACCCACAGCGCAGAATTGCCGGCCAGAATTTCCTGATAAGTCAATTCGGTCCATTCGAAGTCGAACCCTTTCGGAAGTGTCTCGGCGGCGATTTTCGCAACCGCGGCCTGCGCCTCGCCGGTCGAGTAACCGGGCGCGGCGCCGCCATTGACGTCCGCGGTCAGGAAGCCGTTGTAGCGCATGGCGCGCTCCGGCCCCGCACTCGACTTCACCCGCAACAGCGCCGACAGCGGTACCATCTCGCCCGCTGCGGAGCGAACCTTGAGCTGGCCGACATCGTCGGCACGCGCCCGGAATTGTGCATCAGCCTGAACGCGCACGGAATATGTGCGACCGAAGCGGTTGAAGTCATTGGCGTAGAGCGAGCCAAGATAGATCTGCATCGTCTCGAAAATGTCGGTCACGGCGACGCCAAGCTGCCGCGCCTTCACCCGATCGATATCGGCATAGAGCTGCGGTACATTCACCTGGTAGCCGGAGAACACACCCGCAAGTTCGGGCGTCTTCTGGGCCTGAGCCAGGAACGCCTTCTTGGCCTGATCGAGCGCTTCGTAACCCATGCCGGCGCGATCCTCGATCTGCAGCTTGAAGCCGCCGATCGTGCCGAGGCCGGCCACCGGCGGCGGCGGGAACATGGCGATGAAGGCTTCCTGGATCGCGCCGTACTGCTGATTGAGCTTGGCCGCGATCGCGGTGCCGCTCAAATCCTTCGACTTGCGCTTCTCGAACGGCTCGAGCCCGGCAAACACAATGCCGGCGTTGGATGAATTGGTGAAGCCGTTGATCGACAGACCCGGGAACGCAATCGCATGTTCGACGCCCGGCGTCTTGAGCGCGATCTCGCTCATGCGGCGGATTACCTCTTCCGTACGGTCGAGCGTGGCGCCGTCCGGCAATTGTGCAAACCCGACAAGATATTGCTTGTCCTGGCCCGGCACGAAACCGCCCGGCACCGCGCGGAACACCAATACGGTGAAACCGATCAGGACAACGTAGACGCCCATCAGGATCGACTTGCGCGACAGGATGCGGCCGACATTCCGGGAATAGCCCTCGGATCCGCGGCGGAAGACAGTATTGAAGCCGCGGAACAGCCAGCCGAACGCGAAATCCATCATCCGCGTCAGGCGATCCTTCGGCGCGTCGTGGCTCTTCAGCAGCAGGGCCGACAGCGCGGGCGACAGGGTGAGTGAGTTGATCGCCGAGATGACGGTCGAGATCGCAATGGTGAGCGCGAACTGCTTGTAGAACTGGCCGGTCAGGCCGCTGATGAAGGCAAGCGGAACGAACACGGCGCAGAGAACGAGCGCGATAGCGACGATCGGGCCCGACACCTCGGACATCGCGCGATAGGTCGCTTCCCTCGGCGACAGGCCCTCCTCGATATTGCGCTCGACATTCTCGACGACCACGATCGCATCATCGACCACGATACCGATCGCGAGCACGAGACCGAACAGCGACAGCGCGTTGATGGAAAATCCGAAGACATACATCACCGCGAACGTGCCGATGATCGAGACCGGAACGGCCAGCAACGGGATGATGGAGGCCCGCCAGGTCTGCAGGAACAGAATCACGACAAGAACCACCAGCGCGACCGCTTCGAGCAACGTATGCACCACCGCCTCGATTGACGCCCGCACGAATTGCGTCGGGTCGTAGACAATCGAGTAATCCACGCCCTCCGGCATGTTGGCCTTCATTTCGGCCATTGCCTTGCGGATGTTGTCCGAAATCGCGATGGCATTCGATCCGGGCGCCTGGAAGATACCGATCGCAACCGCCTGCTTGTTATCGAGCAGCGCGCGCAATGCGTATTCGGAAGCGCCGAGTTCGATCCGCGCGACGTCCTTCAGGCGCACCACGTCGCCGTTGGCACCCGTCTTCACGACGATCTCGCCAAATTCCTCCTCGTTTTGCAGCCGTCCCTGGGCATTGATCGAAAGCTGCAGATCTAGGCCGGGCATTCCCGGCGAGGCGCCAACCACGCCCGCGGCGGCCTGGACGTTCTGCGCGCGGATTTCCCGCACGATGTCGCTCGCCGAGAGGCCGCGCTCGGCGACCTTCTGCGGATCGAGCCAGACCCGCATGGAATAGTCACCGGCGCCCCACATCAACACCTGACCGACGCCATCGATGCGCGCCAGACGATCCCTCACATTCAGGATCGCGTAGTTGCGCAGATAGGTCATGTCGTAGCGGTCGTTCGGCGACAGCAGGTGGACCACCATCGTGAGATCGGGCGAGGACTTGACCGTCGTGACGCCCAGGCGTCGCACTTCTTCCGGCAGACGCGGCTCGGCCTGATTGACCCGGTTCTGGACGAGTTGCGTCGCCTTGTCGGGATCGGTGCCGAGCTTGAACGTGACGGTCAGCGTCATCACGCCATCGGTCGTGGCCTGGCTGCTCATGTAGAGCATGCCCTCGACGCCGTTGATCTGTTCCTCGATCGGAGTAGCCACCGTCTCCGCGATCACCTTCGGATTGGCGCCCGGATATTGGGCGCGCACGACGACCGAAGGCGGTGCGACTTCTGGATATTCCGAAATCGGCATCACCCGCAGCGCCAGCAGGCCGGCCAGAAAGATCAGAATCGAGAGGACGCCGGCAAAAATCGGCCGGTCGATAAAGAAGCGGGAAATGTTCATGTCACCCCTCCCCCGCGCCCGGCGCGGCGGGAATACCGGTTAAATGCTCATCAGTTCCTGGACGTTGACGGCAGGTCCATCGAAACCATCTGCGGCTCGACCACCGCGCCCGGCCGAACGCGCTGCAGGCCGTTGACCACAATGCGTTCGCCGGATTTCAGGCCGTTGGTCACAATCCGAAGGCCTTCGACCGATGGCCCAAGCGTGACTTCGCGGTAAGCTGTCTTGTTGTCGGCATCGACCACGAGCACGTATTTCTTGTCCTGGTCGGTGCCAATGGCGCGTTCGGAGACCGCGAGCGCAGGCTCGTTCTTGGCCTGTCCCATGCGCAGCCGCGCGAACTGACCGGGAATCAGCTTGCCGTCCGGATTGTCGAAGACCGCACGCACGCGCACCGTGCCGGTGCGAGCATCCACGTGATTGTCGATGAGTTGCAGGTGCCCCTTGAAGCTCGTGCCGTTGCTTGTCACGGTCGACATCTCGACCGGGATGCGTGCGATCTCGCTGTTTCCACGGCCATCGCTGCCGATCGATTCGATCGCGCGTGCGACCACCTGCTCGTCGGCATTGAAGCTTGCATAGATCGGATCGACCGAAACCAGCGTGGTCAGGACCGGAGACGTCGGACCGGCCGCGACCAGATTACCGACCGTGACCTCGAGCCTGCCGACGCGACCGGACACCGGCGCACGCACCTGAGTATATTCGAGGTTCAGCTTCGCCGATTTCAGAGCGGCTTGTGCGGCGCGCAGATTGGCCTCTGCTTCCCGATGCGCATTCATGCGCTGGTCGAGGTCACGCTGCGAAATGATCTGCGTACCCGAAAGCTGCTGGCCGCGATCCATCTCGCTCTTGGTGAGGAGAACGCGCGCCTGAGCGGCAGCAACCTGGGCTTCGGCGCGCGCGACTTCGGCGGCATAAGGATCCGGATCGATAGTGACGAGCAGATCGTTCTGCTTCACCAGCGCGCCTTCACGGAAATGGACCGATTGCACGGCGCCTGCAACGCGCGAGCGGACCTCGACGCGCTCGATGGCTTCGAGCCGCCCGGAAAATTCATCCCACAATGCCACGTTCCGCTGCTCGACAAGCGAAACAGAGACCGGCAGGGCCGGCGCCGACTTGGCGGCGGCCTGCTGTCCCGAAGCATTGTCGGAGAATGTGACGACCGCGCCGGTCACTGCGACAAGCGCCAGCGCAGCTACACCGCCGAGAAGCAACCTGCGACGAACGAGCGATTGGACCATGGTGGACTCCAAAGGGCTTTCAGGCCCGAACGGGTTAACGAACGAAGGAAGACGGCTCCAACAGGCGCTTTTTGCCAGTCGTCTCTGCGAAGAAAGAGGTGAAGGCATCACGCAGCGCATCGCGCCACGCGGCGTCCGGATCTGCATTGCGATAGAGAGCGCAGGGCCAACCGGTCGGGGCCTTTAGAAAATCTTCTCGGATCGGGACACCCGAATCCCGCAGCTTGCGGGCATAGGCCGAGGTTTCATCGCGCAGAAGATCGTCTTCCGCAGTGATCAACAGCGCGGGGGCGAGACCCGAAAGCCGCGAGGAGACAACCGGCGATGCGTAAGGATGCACTGCATGCACAGCCGTGCCGAGATAATGATGCCAGCCGTCCGCCCATTGGCAGCCGCCAGCGCCGGCCTTCGCCTCGCGGACCGAGCAGGTTGCAAGACGGGAATCCAGCATCGGCGAAAGCAGGATTTGCCCTGCGAGCGACGGCGACTTCTGGTCGCGCGCCATGAGAGCAAGCGCTGCGGCGAGATTGCCGCCGGCTTCCTCGCCAGCGACATACAGCGGCGCCTTCTTCGGAGACCAGGCAGCCTTGCCGCGCGAGAGAACCGAGAGCACGTCAAAGGCAGTGTCGAGCGCCTTCGGGAAGCGGTGTTCCGGCGCCAGCGGATAGTCAATCGACGTAACAATCGCGCCAGCTTCAGCGAGCAGCGTTGCAGCGGCGCGACCGGCTTCGAGGTTGCCGTAAATGAAAGAGCCACCATGCAAGTGCAGCAC
>Ga0182740_1002078_pt1 | contig 12687 bp, 9 predicted proteins | sample eDN5th37CKraftBY_FD_128872 | JGI IMG/M metagenome (GOLD analysis project Ga0182740, IMG submission 128872) | Enriched backyard soil microbial communities from Emeryville, California, USA - eDNA 5th pass 37_C Kraft BY (version 2) (version 2) | ecosystem: Environmental > Terrestrial > Soil >...
ACTGGAACGAGCTGAGATCGAGCGAGCCCACCGCAAGGCGAATGACTGCCTTGATGCCTATGATTACTATCTGCGCGGCATGGCGAGGTTCCATCAGGGAACCAGGGAGGCCGTCAGCCAGGCCCTGCCGCTATTTTACAAGGTGATCGAGCTCGACCCGGATTACGCGGCCGGTTACGGCATGGCAGCGTGGTGCCATGTTTGGCGCAAGCTCAACGGCTGGTTGGCCGATCCCGCGCGGGACGCCGCCGAGGGCGCCAGATTGGCCCATCGGGCCATTGAACTTGGCAGGCATGACCCGATCGCCCTAACCCGCGGCGGTCACGCCCTTGGCCATTTTGGAGGCGACCTCGACGGTTGCATAGCGTTGCTTGACCGAGCGCTGGTGCTCAATCCCAACCATCTGGCGGCGTGGTATCTTAGCGGGTTCCAGAGGATCGCCCGAGGAGAGCCAGACGATGCCATCAAGCGCTTTGCGAAAGGAATGCGGTTGAGCCCCTTGGACCCCGAGATGCCTCGTATGCAGACAGGAACGGCACTGGCCCATATGCTGGCCGGGGACTATGATCACGCGTCATTATGGGCCAGCAAAGCGCTCAGAGAGTTGCCGACCTTCGCACTCGCCGCTGGAGTTCTTGCCGCTAGTGACGCACTTGCCGGTCGAACGCGTGAGGCAGAGCGCACCCTTCGCGAGTTGCGGCACCTGAACCCCTCTCTGCGGATCTCGAATATCCGTGACTGGCTGCAGCTCCGGCGGCCGGCGGATCTCGACGCTCTGACGGAAGGGTTACGGAGATCGGGTCTGCCGGAGTAGCACTCGTTAAATGTGCGGGTATCAGCATCGCAGCGACGAGTTCCTACAGCATCGACCGTAAAACTAGGACCCAGCTTTGATCGTAACGATGAATGGAGCTATAAGTTGAGACCTTCGGAGAACAGCGCCACTTTACGCCCGATGGTCTAGCCACGAAAGATCGATTGGATCGCGCTAAGTAGAACCCGTCCCCCGTGGGCGTCCGCCGTCGTCTGAGATTCACTCCTAGGAGATTGCTGCCCCCGCCGGGACAGCGCGCTCGTCAGGGTTTGCGTCAGAGCGGGTCGCTCTGCAAGCAAAGCAGCCAATGCTTGCTGTTTGATTTCATAAACGACGACGTTCTCCAGCGCCTCCAAGGTGCCAGCCTCCTCGGTATCCACGAGCAAACCGGCTCCTCCGTAACAGTCGCCAGGTGCCAGGCGGCCGAATTCCTCCTGATCCCTGCGGACTAAAATGACGCCGGAGCGCACAATCGCCAAGTTGGTGGCCGGCTTATCTCGCCGAGCGATCACCTCGCCGGAACTGAACTCACGAGCAACCGCAGACTCCGCCAGAGTCTTCTTCTCATCGAGATCCAGGGATTGAAAGAGAGGGACTGCTTTGATGAGCTGGAGGGGCGTTATAGGCGGCGGTTCGGCGCTCTCCTCCGTTGGGAGCTTGCGAATAGCCACGAGAGCATCGGACGGCATGGCAAGAAGCAGGCCGTAGGATTTACAATGGCGGTAGACGAGATCGAGAATCTCGTTCTTTGCCGCCATGCGTAGAGAAATGCCTGCTACCCAGAATTGCAGTTCAATTTCCAGTGCGACAGCGTCCAATGTCCTGAGAGACACGATAGGAGCCGGCTCTTTAAGGGCATTGCTAGAACTCGAGAGAACAGCTCCCATCACGTCGCACACGATAGACGGCATGCGGGTCGGCGCAATCCTGACGATGACGCTCATTTTGTGCATCTCGGTCGGGCGGCTCACGTTCGTGAGACCGAGCTTCGCCAGGACACTGTTGGGCAGAACGACGATGTTGCTCTCGGCGGTCAGGATATGGGTCGACCGCCATGTGCTTTCGACGACCCGTCCCTCCGTGCCATCACGGAGGTGAATCCAGTCCCCGAGCGTGTAGGGGCGCCCAAGGGTCAGGGCGATGCCGGAGAACACGTCGCTCAGCGTGTTCTGGAGTGCGAGGCCGAGAATGATCGCGACGACCCCGGATGTCGCCACGAGGGTTCCGATCGGGACGCCGAAGACGAAGGCGAGGACGGAAAGACCCATGCCCAAATAGACGACGCCGACGATCAAGTCCTGGACAAGGCGGGCCTCCCGCGGCTTGCCATTCAGAATGAGGTAAAGCCGGACGATGCCGATGATGGCCCATGCTAGATGCACCCACCACAGGATCTTCGCGGATGTCAGCAGCAGGGCATTCACGTCCCTCGCGCCGCCATCAGCATAGCTCAGAGGCGCCAGATGAGCGTGGACGAGAGCAAGGGTCATGGCGCCGAAGAAGACAAGCTCGACAATCATTCGCTCATTCGCGCGAGCTTGCGGGATCAGGTGCCACACGATGATACCGATGACGCCGAGGGAGAACAACGGCATGGCTGGATCGGCGAGCATTGCGCTAAGGGACATCAGTTCACTCGAATTCCAGGGTGGGTTGAAAAACCCGAAACGCTGCGAGGACCGAAGGGTCAACTCACGGCCGCTGCTTGCCCAGCCGACGCATTATCGCCGCCTTTTCCACTCGCATCAGCTATACCGAGGTTTATAAGGTCAATTGGCATGCTTGTTCGCCAGCTGAGCGGATCTAAACGTGGGCATCAGGGCGACTTTGCTACGCTGCAGAGCACAAGCAATGTGGGCCGGCAGGGCGTGCCCAGTGTCCCCAACAGCGGCCCGCCAGGCCTGTGGGTATTGCAGACCTAGACCTCTGTATATCCGCAGCTGAACCTCGGGTCGTGTCGCCATCGAGGTCACCGATGCGTAGAATATCAGCATCGCTCGGCTGAGACCGGCGAGGATCGTAGTGGCGGCCGCAATTCGACCGCGTTACCGGTCATTCCTCCGACGGCTTTTGCCGGAGGAACGAAGTCGGCTGGAATAGCGCGAGCGTCAGAAGGCCGAAGCCGTGCACGACTCAGCACAGGAGTAGATCCAATGAAAGTTGTTGTCGTAGGTGGAACTGGCTTCATCGGCTCGAGGCTTGTGACGATGCTGCGCGAGCACAATCTGGATGTGGTGAATGCCTCGCCATCGGCGGGGGTCAACACGGTCACGGGCTTAGGGCTGTCCGACGCGCTGAACGAGGCTCAGGTCGTGGTGGATGTCTCGAACTCGCCGTCACTACAGGATGATGTCGCGCTTCGGTTCTTTGATGCGTCTGGCCGACATCTCCTAGCCGCTGCGGAAGAGGCGGGTGTCAGGCATCACATCGCGCTGTCCGTCGTCGGGACGGATCGCTTGCCTGAGAGCGGTTATTTCAGGGCCAAAATGGCGCAGGAGAACCTGATCCGTGCGTCACATCTACCCTATACGATTCTGAGAGCGACGCCCTTCTTCGAGTTCATCACCGGGATTGTCGAGAACGCTGCGGACGGGGATGTGCTTCGTCTCTCTCCGGCCTCGATTCAGCCCATTGCGGCCGACGATGTGGTTGCGGCCTTGCGGGATATTACGCTCAGCCGCCCGCAGAACCGCGAGCTCGAAATCGTCGGCCCAGACCGGTTCCGCCTCTACGAACTCGCTGAGCAAATTCTCACCGCAAACGAGGATCCTCGGACGGTAATCGCGGATGAGAACGCTTTGTACTTCGGGGCCGTCCTACGGGAGAACACCCTCGTTCCAGGTGATCATCCGCGGTTCGCGCCGACGCGGTTCGAGGATTGGATCAGGCTGTACATTGCTCAGGCGTTGGCTCCCGCCTTCTGTGTATCTGGGACGAGTGTCGGCCGCGCGAGCGGACCGCCACCACAACGCCTTGACGGTCGTGCAACGGCAGGCATGGCCATCAGACGCTTTCAGCACAGAATGATCGGATGATGAGATGAAGGATATGCGCACCTGCAGGCCGGGGAGCCGGTTCGAGCGCTGGATCGATGCGAGGCTGCCCGTTGTTCGCTTCGCCCACGACACGGCCGTGTCCTACCCGGTCCCGCGTAATCTGAACTACTTTTGGACATTTGGAGGAATTCTCACATTAATGCTGGCCTCACAGATCGCGACTGGCATCTTCCTCGCGATGCATTACGTACCGAATACCACTTTGGCGTTCGACTCGGTTGAGCGCATTATGCGCGACGTCAATTATGGATGGCTCATCCGGTATCTGCACGCCAACGGCGCGTCGATGTTCTTTGTCGCGGTGTACATCCATATTTTTCGTGGTTTGTACTACGGATCCTACAAGGCGCCCCGAGAGATCATCTGGGTGTTGGGTATTATGAACCTCTTGATCATGATGGCTGCCGCGTTCCTGGGCTATGTCCTACCTTGGGGGCAGATGAGCTTTTGGGGCGCCACCGTGATCACGAACCTCTTTTCGGCGATTCCGGTTGTCGGCGAGACCATCGTGAGCTACCTCTGGGGCGGCTATTCGGTGGGCAACCCGACCCTGAACCGCTTCTTCTCTCTCCATTACCTTTTGCCGTTCTTGCTGGTCGGCACCGTCACATTGCACATTTGGGCGCTTCACCATGTCGGGCAGAACAACCCGACCGGCGTCGAGATTACCGATTTCAAGAAGGATACGGTGCCCTTCACCCCTTATGCGACGGTCAAGGACATTTTCGGCATTGTCTCCTTCATGGTCTTTTTTAGCTACTGGGTGTTCTACATGCCGAACTATCTCGGCCATGCGGACAACTACATCCCGGCAAACCCGGCCGTGACGCCGTCCCACATCGTTCCCGAATGGTACTTCCTGCCGTTCTACGCGGTCCTGCGCGCGGTCCCAGACAAGCTCGGCGGCGTCATCGCTACGGGCGCGGCGATCCTCCTCGTGGCGTTCCTGCCCTGGCTCGACACCTCCAAGGTGCGCTCGATGCGCTATCGTCCGGTCGCGCGGCCGCTTCTCTGGATCTTTTCCGCCACCTTCATTGGGCTTGGTTACCTCGGCAGCATGCCGGCGGAAGGCGGATACGTAATCGCCGCACGGATTCTCACGGTGCTCTACTTTGGATACTTCGTTGCACTGCCGGTGGTCGGTTTGCTGGAGCGTCCTTTGCCGCTGCCCTTATCCATCAACGAGCCCGTGCTCGCGGGGCCGTCGATCAAAGACCGCGCATCGTTGCCGCTGGATGGACCAATGGGAGAGACGATGAAGCCCAAGGTGTCGCAATCTGTCGGGTAGGAACGTCGCTCGTGCTATGGATCATGCCGGCGAACCGAACCCAGCCCCGCTGTGAATGGAGCATTCGCCATACCAAGCCATGATATGTTACACTAGACCGCTTCCAGGTGGTTCGTTGCGCTCAAGGCTTCCTGTCTCATGGATTTCCATGAGATGCGATCAAACGCCGGTGCGACTAAGATTGCATCGTGAGTTTACCAGCCCCAGTCACGAAAACCAGTGATATACAGGCGCTGATAGTCCCCAAGCTTTGCTTGTTTGTGGGAGTGACCAATGACGGTAGCGCCTGACTTCCTAAGCGAACCCGTCTCCGATGACGCGCGTGCGCTGCAGATTCTTCAAAGCATGCCCGGCTTCGCGTGGTCGGCGGACCCCTCCGGACAATTCACCTATGTCAGCCCAAGCACATTGGCGTATCTCGGCCAAGTGCCCGAAGAGCTCAACATGTCCGAAGACGAGGACGAGTTCGGCTGGCGCCGGGTTGTTCATCCCGACGACTACGACCGTGTCGCGGCCCGATGGCGGCATTGTCTCAAAACCGGCGAACACTATGACACTGAGCATCGCCTCAGGCGGTCCGATGGCGTCTATCGCTGGTTTCGAAACTCGGGGCGCTCTTCACGCGATAGCCATGGGCGTATTACCCAATGGTACGGTACGACAATCGACATCGAGGATCAAAAGCGGGCCGAAGCGGCGTTGCGGGATCGGGAGCGGGAGTTCTCCCAACTCGTGAACCTCGTGCCAAGTCACGTTTGGCGTCTGACGCCCGACGGTGAGCCGACTTTCTTCAACAGGCGCATGGTGGATTATCTTGGCTTGGATGTGCAGGATACCGACAAGCCGGGGATGAGCCGGCTGGAGGCTCTCATAGAGACTATCCATCCGGAGGACGCGGCAAGGTTTCGGGACACTCTGGACCGGTCCCTTGCCACGGGCCAGAGCTTCGGGTTGCGGTATCGTCTACGCCGTGCTGACGGGACCTTTCGCTGGAAGTCAAGCCGCGCGGAACCCTTGCGCGATGAAGAAGGCCGCATCGTTCAATGGTACGGCCTTTGTCACGACATCGACGATCAGATGCAGGCTGAAGAGGCGCTGCGAAAGAGCGAACAGCAACTTCAGCAGATGATTGACGCCGTGCCCGCACTGATCTGGCGCACGACCCCTGAAGGAACCCCGTCCTACATCAACAAGCGGCTTCTGGACACGGTCGGTGTCACGCTCGCTGACCTGACTGCACCGGACGCCTCCCGGTCCTTGGCCGACGTCCACCCTGACGACAGGAGCAGTGTGGAGCAGGCGCTCTCCCGATCATTTGCGACGGGAGAGCCATTTGCTATGGCATATCGGCAGCGCCGGACTGATAGCTCTTATCGATGGACCGAAGGACGTGCGGAGCCGCTGCGGGATGAGTCAGGTTCCATTGTCCAATGGTACGGCGTTTGCGTCGACATCGACGACCGGGTCACCGCCCAAGAGGCCCTGCGCCACCGCGAGCGCGAACTCTCTCAACTCGTGGACATGGTCCCAGTCCATATCCGACGGCTGACGCCCGAAGGTGAGCCAACCTTCTTCAACAAGCGGCTGATCGACTTCTTCGGATTGGACCTGACCGATCTGGGACAGCCGGGACCGAGCCGGCTGGCGACAATCATCCGCTCGCTGGTCCACCCTGAGGATGCGGCGGGCTTGCTGGCAGCCGTCCGCCAATCCGTGGCCACGGGCGAGCCCTATGCCATGAAATACCGGATGCGTCGTGCCGATGGCGTTTATCGTTGGGTCGACGGCCGCGCCGAGCCGCTACGGGATCAGCACGGGACGATCGTGCAATGGTACGCGATTTCCATCGATATCGATGACGAGATGCGCGCACAGGAAGCACTGCGCGATCGCGAGCGGGAGTTGTCCAAACTTGTTAATATGGTCCCGAGCTATCTCTGGCGGTTGAGCCCCGACGGGACGCCAGGTTTCTTCAATCAGCGTCTCATCGATTTCCTGGGCCTGGACATCGCCGGAGCGGACAAGCCGGATACGAACAGGTTGGAGGCTTTGATAGAAGCTGCCGTCCATCCTGATGATGCGGCGGGTCTCAACGAAGCGTTCAATCGCTCCTTCGCCACCGGCGAGCGGTTCTCAAGGCGGTATCGGCTACGGCGCGTCGACGGCGCCTATCGCTGGGTGGAAGGCAGCGCGGAGCCACTGCGAGATGACAGCGGGCGTATAATCCAGTGGTACGGCCTCTCGCATGATATTGACGATCAGCTGCGCATTGAGGAGGCGCTGAGGCGGAGCGAGCGGCAACTTCAGCAGCTTATCGATACCGTGCCAGTGCAGATCTGGTGTGTCACACCCGAAGGTGGGCCGGCATATATCAACAAGACCATGATCGACTATATAGGTCTGAAGTTGGAAGATTTTGACGCTACAGGTGGGCTGCCCAGCGCAATAACCGCCATTGTCCATCCGGATGACAGAGCTGCATTGCAACAAGCCTTGGCGCATTCCTTCAGCACAGGTGAGTCGTTCAAGTCGAAGTTCCGTAATCTGCGCTGGGATGGCTCATACCGGTGGCAAGAGGGCCGTGCGGATCCGCTCCGTGACGAGAATGGCCGCATCATCCGATGGTATGGTGCCAACGTCGACATCCACGATTTCATCATTTCGCAGGAAGCGCTTCGTGAGAAAGAGCGCTCGCTCTGGCAGCTCGTTGAAACACTACCAGTCATGATCGACTGCGTCGCACCGAGCGGCGAACCAATATATCGTAGCAAGCAGCTCCGCGAGTTCTTGGGTTATGAGCTTGAAGACCTGGATAACACGGGAAATGGCCGCTTGGCTGGCACACTTGACACCAGTGTACATCCCGACGATCTCGCAGGCGTCAAGGAGAACTATGCGCATTCGCTTTCCACCGGCCAACCGTATGCGCGCAAGCACCGTCTCCGGCGCTTCGACGGCGAATATCGCTGGGTTGATACACGCGCCGCACCGATGCGCAATGCCGAAGGGGAGATTGTGCAGTGGAATGTCACCTGCCTGGACATCGACGGTGAGGTTCGCGCGCAGGAAGAACTAGGTCTGGCGCGAGAAAGACTCGCACGAGCAAGCCAGGAGGCGAGCCTTGCTGAACTTTCCGCATCCATCGCGCACGAAGTCAATCAACCGTTGGCAGCCATCGTTGCGAACTCCAATGCGTGCCAGCGTTGGCTTAATGCTACCCCCCCGAATATCGAGCGCGCGCAGAGAACGGTAGAACGCGTTATACGCGATGCAAATTCCGCCGCAGACGTCGTGAGCCGCATCCGCGCCTTGTTCAAGCAATCCATGGGAACAAGGACGAGAACGACGCTTACAAGTCTCATTGCCGAAGCGCGTAACCTTATGAGTGAGGAGGCGGTACGGAGGCGCGTTCGTATCGAAGTTATCATTGAAGGGGGGCTTCCGCCTGTCGCTTTGGACCGCGTCCAGCTTCAGCAGGTTCTTGTGAACCTTATCCGCAACGGCATGGATGCCATGGACAGCCTCAAGGCTGACAAAGTTCTTACAATTGGAGGCTGCCGAGTGGGCGACATGGTCCAGGTCGAAGTCAGTGATCGCGGCGCGGGGATTGAAAGTCCCGAGAAAATCTTTGAGCCGTTCTTTTCGACGAAAGAGCACGGGATGGGTATGGGGTTGGCGATTTGCCGATCCATTGTTGAATCCCACGGCGGCCGATTGTGGGTGGAGGCAAACGAACCTCAGGGGGCGAGTTTCATCTTTGCCTTACCACTTGATGTGAGGGCAGGGTCATGACGCCCGGACGACAGCGGAGACACCGCCACGATTGTCGGCGCGTATCGATGGCCAGAGAGCCCATTCACGTCATCCCAAGACAATGCATGGATTTCCATAGGGTGCACCCGGACCAGGACGGGATTAACATGGCAGGTGAGTTCAATGGCCAAGATGAGATGAGACTGGCGATCTGCCGGTCCGGCATCGGGTCCCGCAGTGGACGAGTGTGGTCGGAGACGAACGAACCGCAGGGTGCGACGTTCATCTTTGCATCGCCGGCTGGAGTAGAAGCGGCGCTATGACAACGGATGAGCATATTGTCTTTATTGTGGATGACGATGAGCGAGTTCGCGAAGCGCTCGGTGAGTTGCTGGCCTCGCATGGCATGCATGCCGTCGCATTCGGATCGGCGGGCGAGTATGTCAGCGCTGACAGGCCGGATGTCCCCGCCTGCCTCATTCTCGATGTCGAGCTACCCGATATCAACGGCCTAGAACTACAGCGGCAGATTGCCGAGAGAGACCATCCTGCCGTTGTTTTTATAACCGGGCATGGCGACATTCCCTCCTCGGTCCGAGCAATCAAGCACGGCGCTGTAGACTTCCTGACGAAGCCTTTCCGTGAGGCGGATCTCATGGCCGCAGTTCAGGCGGCGCTCGCTCAAGATCGCGAATCCAGATTAGAGCGTGCCGACCTGGATTTGCTGAGACGGCGATACATAAGTCTAACGCCTCGCGAACGCGAGGTACTGCCGCTGGTCGTGAGCGGACTTCTCAACAAGCAGGCGGCTGCAAACCTGGGTATCAGCGAGGTCACGTTGCAGATTCACAGACGGAATGTGATGCAGAAGATGAACGCGGCCTCGCTCGCCGATCTCGTGCGGATCGCCGAGAGACTGGAAATCCCAATCACTCATTCGCGCCGGACTGGAGGAGATTGAGTGTGAGCAAAGAACGGCCTGTAGTGGCGGTCGTCGACGACGATCCGAGGATCCTGGAGTCGTTGGAGGAACTGCTGGAGTCGGCAGGTTACATGACCTGCGGCTTCGCCTCGGCCAAATTGCTGCTCGTCAACGGGTTGGTGGGGCTCGACGTGCTTATCACTGACATTGGGATGCCAGGCATGGACGGCTTCGAACTGCGTGATGTGGTGAAGAAGGCGCGCCCGGAATTGCCGGTGTTCCTGATTACAGGCCGCCACGAGATTGCCGACCAGGGCCGAGCCCAGGGTATCAGCGGCTTTTTCCGCAAGCCTTTCGATTCGCACGCGCTGCTCACGGCGATTGGCAACGCCTTGCCAGAATCGAGAACCGGAGGATGAACATGAGAGTTGATCAGCCGAACCTACGGGGCTCCGCTACATTGTCACCCGAGTGGGTAAGAGATCTAGGACAACCGCTCGTGATTATCGTCGATGATGATAGGTCTGTTCGAGAGGCCCTGTCCGAACTGATCCAATCCGCTGGCTTCCGATCAGTCAGCTTTGCCTCCGCGCACGAACTGCTTGAAGCGCACGTCTTAGACAGCCCAGGCTGTCTGATCCTCGATGTACGCATGCCGGGAGTGAGCGGACTCGATCTGCAGCACTATTTGATCCGAAATGGGAGACCAAAGCCGATCATTTTCCTGACCGGACATGGCGACATTCCCATGTCGGTTCAGGCCATGAAGGCCGGGGCGATCGACTTCCTCACGAAGCCGTTTCGCGACCAGACCCTGCTCGACGCGGTGACCGTGGCCATCGAAAGGGACATTGCGCAGATGGCCGCCGCGCGCCGCGCCAAGGAGCACTATGATCGGTATGTAACCCTGACGCATCGTGAGCGACAGGTTATGCGTGAGGTCGCCAGCGGGCGCCTCAACAAGCAGATTGCCTTCGACCTCGGCATCAAAGAGATCACTGTCAAGCTCCATCGTGGCAATGTCATGCGCAAGATGCAGGCCGCCTCCCTTGGTGAACTCATTCGCGTATGGGAGACGCTACCTGCCGACCTGCGTGAGCAAAACGACCCTTAGACGGTCCTGTGCCGCCTATCCATCCCTCGCGGGTGGCCGTGCCAACTGCCGCGGTTCTACACGTTCGTTATTCGGCTTCCAAGGGCCACAGCCGTACACTGAACACTACGAGGCAGATAGACTGCACTTGTACTCGATTGACACCAAGGTCCACCTGACACGAACTGGAATGCTCTCGATGAGTGACGACGTTCTCTCACCTCGGATTGGTTGCGGAGCAGCGGTTTTGCGTGAAGGTAAGCTCCTGCTTGTGAAACGCCGTAGGCCACCGGAAGCTGGCCACTGGGGGCTGCCTGGCGGCAAGGTCGATTGGCTTGAACCCGTTCCTGCAGCTGTCGCTCGAGAGATTTCTGAAGAACTCGGGATCGTCATTGAGCCTCAGCGGCTTCTGTGCATTGTGGATCAAATCGACATTCAAGGGAACGACCATTGGGTTGCCCCCGTTTACCTGATTGAAGATTTCATCGGAGAACCGCAACTGCGGGAGCCAAAGGCATTGTCAGAGTTCGGGTGGTTCCATCTGGACCAACTGCCAGCCCCCTTGACCCGTGCGACTGAAGTCACGGTCGCTGCTCTCGAGGCGATCCGACCTGTGACAAAACGTAGTTGTGCGTTGTAAATCGTCGGAGCGGATCTGAATTGCTTTCCTTGTTCCTGGCCGCGGTATTGGTGTAAATGCTGTGCCGCCACGCATCGTCATAAACGGCGTTCGTTGTTGGACAACTGAAGGATCATTGTAGCGATGAAGCCTCTGTTGATGGATTAATGACCGTCGCTCGCAGGGTCAACAAGACCATCATAGCGACCTGTGGGTCGACCGCTGACGATAGGTGATACTAACCGAGCATCGACTTGCGACAGGTTTAGCGACCACACTGACGGGTGGAGCGATCATAATCAGCCACTCGCAGCCGCCGGGAAACCGTTCGGTCCGGCAGAGTAACAGGCGACCTCGCACAACAGGCAAGTATCTCTCCAAAGCCTGACATGCTCGCGGCACTTGGTCCGGGAAGTGAGACAAGGCCGCGCTCAACCTACGTACACGTCGGCTCACTGACGCCTATGCCCTGTCAGTCTGTGCCACCGCCGGATCATCCTAAACTTCAGTTCAGTCGTCGTAGACTTATCGAGATATCTGCCGCCCCATGGGGATGGTAGCGCGAAGTTGGCTGAGGCGGCACGATTGAATGGCAATGCACCGACAATGACCGCTAAGGAAGAGTGGGCATGGATACCGCGACATCAGAACACGCTAGGGCGCCTCAAGCCAAGACTGCCGCCCCACGTTTGAACTATGCGGCACAATCACCTGAGCTCTTCAGGAAGCTCTTCGATCTGACAACCTCCATCAGGAAGAGCAGCCTTGATGAATCGATCATAAACCTGGTTGAGATCCGCACATCTCAACTTAATGCCTGCAGCTTCTGTCTCGACATGCATGTGAAGCAAGCCAAGCTTCAAGGTGAGCGCGAGCTACGGCTTTACCATGTTGCAACTTGGCGTGAGTCCCCTCTGTTCGAGCCGCGGGAGCGCGCAGCCCTCGCCTGGGCCGAAAGCCTCACCAAACTGCCCGATGACGGCGTGTCCGACGATCTCTATGAGCGCGTCCGCGGTCAATTCTCCGAGAAGGAGTTGTCCGATCTGACATTCGCGATCATGGCAATCAACGCCTGGAATCGCGCAGGCGTCGCTTTCCGGGCTGTTCCAGGATCCGCCGACAAGGTCTACGGCCTCGATAAG
>Ga0182740_1002079_pt1 | contig 12681 bp, 10 predicted proteins | sample eDN5th37CKraftBY_FD_128872 | JGI IMG/M metagenome (GOLD analysis project Ga0182740, IMG submission 128872) | Enriched backyard soil microbial communities from Emeryville, California, USA - eDNA 5th pass 37_C Kraft BY (version 2) (version 2) | ecosystem: Environmental > Terrestrial > Soil >...
AAAGGAAAAAGCTCGGTGACGAGAATATCGGGTCGGGTTGTTTCCAGGGTGTCGAGCAGAAGGGCGCGGCGGCTGTCGAGATAGGCCTGGTCGATGGGCCCGAAATCCTCGTCGAGCAGCGTCCTGAAATCGGTGCCGGCAGTCCGGACGGGCGGCAATTGAACGAAGGCGACGTTCTCCAGATCGGCCAAGCGGGCAGGGGTGCCGCCCGATACGAGCGTCGTCGCATGCCCTTTGCGCGCAAAGGCTCGCGCCAGAGCGGCAGCCCTGGTGAGGTGGCCTGCTCCCAGAAGATGCGTGACGGCGATCAGAACGCGTAAGCTCATTCGAGCACTCTACCCCGTTAGCCCTTGCAGCGCATTGCGTAAGCGCAGTGCCGCATGATCGATGTCGCGTTCCTGCCTGACGAATTGGGATGCGTTGGCGCCGAGGTCTTTGAGCCGCTCCCGCTCACGCAGGAGATCGCTCACCGCATCGGCGAAAGCCGCGATGTCGCCGGGCGCCGTCAGCGACCCGGTCTCGCCGTCCCGCATCACGCTGGCGACGCCGCCATAGGCGCCCGCCACCACCGCGCAGCCGAGGGCCTGCGCCTCCAGCAGCACCATGCCGTAGGCTTCGTTGACGGCGGGCCAGACGAAGAGATCGGCCGCCTCGTAGAGCGTTGCGAGATCGGCCTTGCGCTCGACCTGTCCGTGGAAGCGCACCCGATGCGCCATGGGGGAGAACAGCCGCGCGATCTCGTCCCGGGCCTCGCCGTCTCCGACGATATCGAGGGACCAGGACAGGTCCAGGAGCCGCTCCAGGGCAGTTGCCAGAATGCGATAGGAGGCCAGCTTGTCGCCGTCGCGCATCATCGCCACCGTGAGAAGGCGCGGTTCGGTTGCGCGCATCGGGCGGGTGCCCGGCAGGGGCCATTCCGCCAGATCGAGGAACGGCGGCAGGTCGACCAGGGCCTGGTGCGGCGGTCGCGCAGCCTCCAGGGCTTCCCGGTCATGAGCCGTCATGCCGAAGATCACGTCGGCCCGGTCGAGAGCCGCCTCGGCGCCTTCATGCCCCAGCGCCCAAGGCCCTCGCGCGCGCTTCGATGCCCGTGACCCTTCCGCGATGGCATACGGGATGCCGAGCGCCTCGGCGACCCGCGGGCCGATCCAGTCCGGTGCCTTGTAATAGACATGGTAGGTGAACCACAGGCTGGGTCGTCCACTCTCGGGCAGCGCCTTGTAATACGCGATGAGGCGGTCGGCCTCCTCCAGCGATCCCTGTCGGAAGGCTTCCTGCCGCTGTCGGTTGCCTGTTTTGTCGAGGGTCCGCATTTCGCTCGCGAGAAAAGGCGAATAGCCGGCCCGGCCGAGAGCCTTCATCAACAGGCGTGCCATGGTGCGGTCGCCCGAGGGCAGGGGATGGTTCGGGCTCTTCAGGGGCGCATAAAAGGCAACAGGCCTCGAGTTCGTCACACCCGCTCCGGTTCTTTCCTGATCGTGTCCGTCACGGCCCGAAGGCGGCCCTCCAGAACATCGATCCCGCCTTCCATCGAGAAGTCCCGCCGCAGGCGCGCGAAGGCGGCGGCTCCGAGAGCGTCGCGGCGTGCCGGATCGCGGGCGAGGAGGTTGAGAGCGTTGGACAGGGCCTCCCAATCGCCTGGCGGCACGAGCTCGCCTTCCACGTCGTTGCGGATGAATTCCGGGATGCCGGCGAAGTCCGTCGCCACGATGGCGAGCCCCTGGCTGGCCGCTTCCATGATCACGTTGGGCAGGCCGTCCCGGTCGCCCGTTTTGGCCTCCTTCGAGGGCAGGACGAAGAGATCCGCCGCGCGCAGAAGCTCGATGATGTCGGGCTGCGCCTTTGAGCCGAGGAACGCCACCTTGTCGGCGATGCCGGCCTCCTGCGCCTGCTTCTTCAGGCTGTTGAGCAGTTCGCCGCCGCCCACATGAGCGAAGCGCCAATGGAGGTCCTGCGGCAGGGCGGCGAGGGCCCGGATCAGGTCGCGGTAACCCTTCTTCGCCACCGCCCGGCCGACGGACACGATCCTGACCGGATCGAGCGGATTCGAGCCATCCCTCGCGATGCGGCGTTCGGGAGCCGCCGGAAAACGGGAGAGATCGAGGCCGTGATAGACGAGCGATACCTTGTCGGGCCGCGACAGGGATTGAAGGTTTCCGGCCCCATGGGCCGTGCAGGTCACGCCCCAGAGCGCTTCCGCCATCTTCTCGCGCTTCTCCCAGTCGGGCGTCGTCCAGATGTCCTTGGCATGGGCCGAGAAGGTCCAGCCCCGGCCCGTGAGCAGGGCCGCGTAGCGGACGACGGATGCGGGCGTATGGAGGTAATGCACATGCAGGTGCCGCACATCCTCCGGCATCTCGCGCGCCATCACGAAGGCCTGGCCGAGGCGGCGCACCCGGTTCGCGGTGAAATCGCGCTTCAGGTCCCGCCAGAAGGCCCGGATCGTCGGCCAGAAGCCCTTCCGGCCCAGACTCCAGAGGGCGCCGCGCAGGACGCGCAACGGCTCCTCGTAAAGATATTCCGGCAGATAGGCGACCCGCGCCTGGATCGCCTTGTGCATGGGATGAATGGCCTGTTCGGTCGGGTGCCGGAGGGACCAGATCTCGAGCGCGAGGCCGCGTTGCTCAAGGGCCAGGATTTCCTGGGCGATGAAGGTTTCGGAGAGGCGCGGGTAGCCTTTCACCACGATGGCGATGCGCCGGGCTGTCTTGGACGGAAGCATGGGTACGGTTACTCGGCCGCCTGATGGTACGCGGCGGCAAACGGTGCCTTCGGGGCTGTGAGCACCTTGAGGCGCTCCTGCACCCGGTCGAGCCCGTCGAGAAGGCCGGGAACAGTCACTTCGGACGGGCGAGGCTGCGATGAAAGCGAGCGCAAAGCGGCGGCCATGCGCTCGGGCGTGCGGGGCTTTTTGTAGTCGCTCAGCATGCTCACCAGACCCAGCCGCTCGCCCTCGACCGCGCGGATATGCTGCTCGAGGCGAGGGCGCGTGCGCGGGACGATCAGCGTGCGCTTGTCGAAGGACAGGGCCTCGCAGAAGGTGTTGTAGCCGCCCATGGCCACGATGGCGTCGGCCTTCTTCATGAGCCATTCGATCTTGTTGTCGAAGGACATCACGTCGAGCTTCGGCTGCCGGGCGATGCGCTCCACGAAGGAGCGGCGCTTGTCCCGGTCGATGAAGGGGCCGAAGAGGATGAGGGCGGGCTGCTCGAGCGCCGCGTCGGTCTCGTAGGCCGAGATCACCCAGTCGATCAGGTCGTCGCCGTCGCCGCCGCCGCCCGTGGTCACCAGGATGAAGGGCTGCTTCGTGATCTTGGGATACCGGGTCAGGGACTGGGTCGGCGGCACGTCCCGGCGCAGGTAGCCGGTATAGGTGATGCGCTCTTCCACATAAGTGGGGAGGTCGAGGGCCTTGAGAGGCTGGTAGATGTCCTTGAGCCCGTAGACCCAGACCTCGTCGTAATAGCGGATCAGGGCATCCTTGGCGCCTTTGCGCTCCCACTCGGGCACGAGAAGCGCCGGCTCGTCCATCACGTCGCGGATGCCGAGCACGAGGCGGCAGCCGGCGGCCTTGAGATAGTCGAGGGCCGGCACGACCTCGCCGCGAAACCCGGTCGGCTCCTTGTCGACGATGAACACGTCCGGCTTGAAGGCCTTGGCGGCCTGAAGAATGAGGGCCTGGCGCAGGCCCACGGCCTCGTCCAGCTCGATGTTGAGGTTGAGGCTGCGGTAATCCCCGTCCGGCAGCTTGGTGACCCCCGGGATGCGGATGTAGTCGACGCCGCTGTCGAACTCGAAATTGCCGATGACGGGCGAGCCCGAGATGATGACGATCGAGGTGTCCGGCCGGTCCTGCACGATGGCGTTGGCGAGCGCCCTTGACCGGCGCAGGTGGCCGAGGCCAAAGGTATCGTGGCTGTAGATGAGGACCCGCGTTCCACGGCCGTCCTCGGACGGCGCCGATGCAGAACCTGCGTCCTGATCAAGATCCATTGTCAGGTCTGCCATGCGGCTGCCCCTTCGGTCAGGCGGCCGGGTCGATTGACGACCGGTCCGCCCTCTCTACCTTCTACGGTCCCTGTCGATCAAATAAGGCGTTGCCCGAGATCGGAAAGAGGTTCATCCAGGCGTATAGAAGTGGTGACCTTACGGCAATGGAAAAGAGCCTCTTTAGGTACATTTGGACACATTCAAAGCGCGATCAGCTGATCGTTTGCGCGGTCGTGCTCGCGTCCCTGCCGTTTTATTTCATGTCGCTCGATCTGCCTCGCCAGATCGTGAACCAGGCTATTCAGGGCGAGGCCTTCAGGGACGGAAACGCCACGGCCCCTTTCCTTCATCTCAGCTATGAATGGCCGGAATGGCTGGGCGGCGGCACCCTGGAGATCTTCGAAGGCTTCCAGGTGGGCCGGTTGGGCCTTCTCTTCGGCCTCTCCTGCCTGTTCCTGTTCTTCGTGGTCGTGAACGGGGCGTTCAAGTACTGGATCAACGTCGCCAAGGGCATCCTCGGCGAGCGGATGCTCCGGCGCATGCGCTTCGACCTGTTTTCCATGGTGCTCCGGTTCACTCCGGACGCCCTGCGCACCGTGAAATCCTCGGAGACGGCGACGATCATCAAGGATGAGGTCGAACCCATCGGCGGCTTCATCGGGGATGCCTTCATCACGCCGATTTTCCTGGGGATGCAGGCCATCACGGCGCTCGCTTTCATCATGATCCAGAACGTCTGGCTCGGCCTGATCGCGCTGGCGGTGATCGCCGTGCAGTTCACCATCATTCCGCGGCTGCGGCGAGAGCTGCTGCGTCTGGGAAAGCAGCGGCAGCTGGAATCACGGCAATTGGCCGGGCGCATCGCCGAGGTCCAGGACGGCATCGAGGTCGTTCACGTCCACAACGCGTACAACTGGGAGCGGGCCGAGATCGGCCATCGGCTGTTCAACCTCTTCTCGGTCCGTCTCAAGATCTATAACCGGAAGTTCTTCGTCAAATCGCTCAACAACTTCCTGGCGCAGCTGACGCCGTTCTTCTTCTATGCCATCGGCGGCTATTTCGCCCTGCGCGGCACGCTCGACATCGGTCAGCTCGTGGCCGTGATCGGGGCGTACCGGGAGCTGCCGCCGCCCCTGAAGGAGCTGATCGACTGGGACCAGCAGCGCCTCGACGTCCAGGTGAAATACGATCAGGTCACCCAGCATTTCGCCGAGGAGCGGCTCGTGCCCCCATACGAGGCCCGCGAGGCCGCGGAGGAGGAGGTGCCCCTGACGGGGACTCTGGTGGCCGAGGACATCCGCGTCGCGGGCATTCACGGGGACATGATCATCGAGGGCGGCACCTTCACGGTCGACCTGCCCGCGAGCGTCGCCCTGATCTCCAATGGCGGCGCTGCGGCCAGTATGCTCGCGCGCATCATCGCCCGGCGCACCTCGGAATTCAGCGGCCGGCTCCGCATCGGCGAGCGCGATCTGATGCAGCTGCCCGCCTCCGTGGTCGGGCGCCGGTTCGCCTATGCGGGCGTGGATCCCATTCTCTTCCCCGGCAGCATCCGCGACAACCTGATCTACGGCCTGCGCTCGAAGCCGCTGGGCCGGATCCAGGAGGAAAAGCAGGAGATGGATCGCCGGATCGCCGAGGCGATCCGAACGGGAAACCCCGTCGAGAGCATCGCCGACCAATGGGTGGATTACGAGCGGATCGGCGCGAGGGACGAGAACGATCTCGACCGCATTCTCCTCGACCTTCTGGACAGGATCGGCATGGGCGACACGATCTACCTGTTCGGCCTGGCGGGGCGGATCAACCCCGAACGTCACACGAGTCTGGCCGAACGCATGGTCGAGGCCCGGCGCCGCCTGCGCGAAACGTTCCAGTCGAACGGCATGGCCGACCTCGTCGAGCCCTTCGATCCGGAGCGCTACAACAACCAGGCCACCATTGCCGAGAACCTTCTCTTCGGCGTTCCGATCTCGGACGAGTTCAAGGGGCGCAACCTCGCGGAGAACGCCCAGTTCCGCAGCGCGATCGACCGGGCCGGGCTGACCGACGATCTCGTGCGCATGGGCCTGCAGATCGCCGAGACCATGACCGAGATCTTCGAGGGGCTGCCCCCCGGTCACTCGCTGTTCGAGCAGTTCTCCTTCATCGGCGCCGAGGAGCTGTCGGAATTCGCCGCCATCCTGCGCCGGCACGCGCGGGGCGAGGGCAATCTGAGGCGGGAGGACCGCACCCGGCTCCTGTCCCTGCCGCTCGCCTATATCGAAGCCCGGCACCGCCTGGGTCTCGTCGACGACCGGTTCATGGCGCGGATCGTGGAGGCGCGCGGCCGGGTCCGGGAGGTTCTCGCGCGGTCCGCTTCCGAGGGGGTGGAATTCTACGATCCCGACCGCTTCTGCGCGGCGGCGCCCCTGCGGGACAACCTGCTGTTCGGACGCGTCAGCTATCAGGTCGCCAATGCCCGCATGCGGGTCGCCGAAGCCGTCGCGACGGTCGTCCGTGAACTCGACCTGCTGGAGGCCATCGAGCGGATCGGCCTCGATTATCAGGTCGGAGCGGCGGGGCGGCTCCTGTCGCCCCAGGAGCGGGCGAGCGTCAATCTGGTGCGCTGCCTCGTGAAGCGCCCCGACATTCTCGTCATCGACGGGGCGTTCGCGCCCTTCGACGAGGCGCGCGGCCAGCAGATGCTCGAACTGCTGCTGGAGCTTCTCGATCAACAAAGTCTGTTCATGGTCCTTCCGAATGATCGACAGGCAGGCTCTTTCGATGTTCAGTTGCGCTTCCGTGACGGACAAATCATCACAGAAAAGACGGCCGTTCCGGCTCCCAGGTCCACCAGGCCCGAGCCGGACGCCGCCCAGAGAGTAGCAGGAGAGGTGGCATGACCCTTGAAACAGAGGTTCAGTCCTTGCGGCAGGTGCCGATGTTTCGGGATGTGGATCCGGCCCGCCTGAAGCTGCTCGCCTTCACGAGCGAGCGGGTGCAGTTCGCCGGCGGGCAGCGCTTTTTCTCGCAAGGGGACCCGTCCGACGCCGCCTATGTGATTCTCGACGGTCGGGCGAATGTGCTCCTCAACACCGCGAGCGGAGACATCCAGGTGGCCGAGCTGGGGAGCAACGCTCTCGTCGGCGAGATGGGCATTCTCTCGGACACGCCGCGTTCCGCCACGATCATGGCGGCGGAGCCGACGACGGCGCTGCGAATCGACAAGAGGGTTTTCCTGGAGCTGCTCGCCCAGTTTCCCCAGATGTCCCTGGCGATCATGCGGGAGCTGGCGAAGCGCCTGGAGCGGACCAATGCGCAGCTTGTCGCACAGTCCTCATCCTAAATTTCCAGGCAGGCCTTGAGATTTTTCGGGGAAAACCCTGCTTAAGGTTAGCAAAATCCTACCTCGAATGGTCAAGCTGACCGATTCTCGTCACAACTACCCGTCACCCCTTGTCTCAGAATAACCAAGGGAAGGCCCACCGTCAGGTCGGGCCCGTTGCGGGATAAGTGGATGATGAGTAACGCGAGAACGCTGCTGTGCGCGGTTCCGCAACCTGTTGCGGATGTGCGCAAGCCCGGACGTCGCCGCCTCCTTAACCTGACCTTGACCGCGGGCCTGATCCTGGGCCTTCAGGGCCTCGCCGCCGGACCGGCGGCGGTGGCCACCCTGCCGAGCGCTCTCATGGCGAGACCGGCCGTGGCCTCGGCCGCGCAGCCGGTCACCACCGGTTCCCTCATCACGGCGTCGATGGATTTCACCCCGAAGCTGATGAAGGACCCGAGCCTCTTCAAGGCCATTCTCGACGGCGCATTCTCCTTCAGGAAGCCCCACGCGGCGAAGCCCGCGCCCCAGGAAACGCAGGACGAGGCCGCCGGCGACCCGGATGAACTGATTCCGTTCAACGGGCGCAACGTTCCCCGCTGGCTCGTGCATTCCATCCTCAAGGCCGCTCATGTGACCGGCGTCGATCCGGTCTACATGATGACCCTCGCCGACGTGGAATCGAGCCTCTCGCCCGAAGCCAAGGCGCCGACCTCGTCCGCCCAGGGGCTGTTCCAGTTCATCGACCGCACCTGGCTCGAGATCGTGCAGCTGCACGCCGCCGATTACGGCTTCGCCGCCGCCTCCGAGGCGATCAGGACCGTGGACGGCGATCCGGTCGTCGGCGACAAGGACCGCGCCTGGATCATGAACCTGCGCACCGATCCGTATTTCTCCGCCCTCATGGCCGGCGAACTGATCAAGGACGTGGAGCGCGCCCTCCAGGCCCAGGGCGAGCGGGAGCTGGCCGAGGCGGAACTCTACCTCGCGCATTTCCTGGGAGCCTCCAGCGCCGTCCGGTTCCTCGAAGCTCTCGACCAGGATCCGAACATGAAGGCCTCCAAGCTCTTCCCCAAGGCGGCGAAGGCCAATGCCGGGCTGTTCATGGAAGGCAAGGGGCGCAAGCGCCGCCCGGTGAGCGTGGCCGAACTCTACAACAAGATCGATTCCAAGATCGTCCGCCGCCTCGACCGTTATGAGGGGATCGGCCCCTATCTCGCCGAGATCGCCCGCCAGGGCGAGGAGCGGACATCTGGAGTGACTGCGCTCGTGCAGTAAGGGCCGCCCCGCCGCAGGTCACCCGATCGCGCTGATCGCCGACGACGCCGAGGCGGGAAGCGAGCGCGTGTGGACGAAGTCGCCCTTGGCCAGATAGGTCAGCTCCTCCGGTGTGGAGGCGCGCCCGAGAATCGGATTCCGGTGCGGAAAGCGGCCGAACCGGGAGATGATGGCGAGATTGGCCTGGGCCTGGCTGAGGGAAAATTGCCAGACGGGCTTCACGTCGTCGGGCGCCTCCTCGATGGCCTGCTCCGAGATGGCGACGATGCGCTTCATCCGCTCCAGATGATCAGGCCCTTCCGCATGGGCGAGGGGCAGGAAGTAGAAGAACTTCTCGTAGAGGCTCGTGAGGGCATCGTAATGCCCGTTCCCGAAACCCTCCTCGGCGATCCTCAGGGTGACCGGATCGGACGAATAGGCGTCCGGCGTTCCCGCGAACAGGCCGCGCGGGAACTGGTCCAGAACGATGATCAGGGAGAGCCGCCCCAGCGGCGACGCAAGCCAATGATCGAGCTGGCCGGCCCTGGCCTCATGGACCAGGCTGGCGAACTGGTGCAGCTCCGCATTGGCACCGCCCCGCATCCACCAGACCATCATCTGCCAATGGACCGCGATGTCGGAACACGACAGGTCGACCGGAAACCAGAAATCGTAGACCCTGCGCCAATCCCTCTGAGATGACATCGGCTCCTCCTTGAAGGATTCCGATGGTATCCCCGGCATGATGGCCGTGCTGTGCTTGGGAACACCTGAAAGGAGGGTTTTCGAACTCCGACCTCATCCTGATGAGCCTGCGCGGCGGGCGTCTCGAAGACAAGGGCGCCTCCAGAGAGCACTGGAAGCGCTCCGATCCTTCGAGACGGTCACTGATGTGACCTCCTCAGGATGAGAGCTCAGGATCAGGGCGCTTCATGAGCCAAACTTCGAAAACCGACAGGCGGAGTTCAGAACGCCTTGAAGGTGATGATCGTGTGCGTGTCGGCGATCTCGGGGATGACCTGCACGTTTTCCGCGATGAAATGGCCGATATCGACTCCGTCATCCACGTGGAACTTGGCGAGGATGTCGTAATTGCCGGCCGTCGAGTAGATCTCGGACGCGATCTCCCGGTCGGCAAGAGCGTTCGCGACGGCGTAGGTCTTGCCGAGCTTGCATTTGATCTCGACGAAGAAGGTCTGCATGGGAGGCTCCGAGAGGTCGTCTGGAATTCGATCGTCAGGGAGATATGGCACGGGACAGTGCCGGTGAGAACCTCCCGGTTCGATCATCCACGGCGTCGTTGCCGGCCTGAACCTGCTGGTGATGACGCGGAGCGCCGGGATCAACCGCGCCCGACGCTGACATAGGTGAAGCCGTGGCGGCGCATCTCCTCGGGGCGGTAGACGTTGCGCAGGTCCACCACCACCGGGGCGGCGAGCGTCGCCTTCAGGCGCACGAGGTCCAGCGCCCGGAACGTGTCCCACTCGGTCACCAGGACGAGCGCATCCGCCCCGCGGGCGCAGTCATAGGCGTCCCGGGCGTATGTCACGTCCGTCAGCACGGCCTGAGCGGCCGCCATGCCCTCCGGATCGTAGGCTTTCACCTGGGCGCCCGCATCCTGCAGCGCCGTGATCACGTCGATGGAGGGCGCATCGCGCATGTCGTCGGTGTTCGGCTTGAAGGTCAGGCCGAGCACCGCCACCGTCTTGCCGCGCACCGAGCCGCCGCAGGCGGCGATCACCTTGCGGCCCATGGCGCGCTTGCGCTGGCTGTTGACCGCCGCCACCGTCTCGACGATGCGCATCGGCGTCTCGTGATCCTGCGCGGTCTTGATCAGGGCCAGCGTGTCCTTGGGAAAGCACGAGCCGCCATAGCCCGGGCCGGCATGCAGGAACTTCGACCCGATGCGGTTGTCGAGACCGATGCCGCGGGCCACGTCCTGAACGTTGGCGCCCACATGCTCGCACAGGTCGGCGATCTCGTTGATGAAGGTGATCTTGGTCGCCAGGAACGCGTTGGCGGCGTATTTCGTCAGCTCGGCCGTGCGCCGGGACATGACGAGCAGGGGCGACTGGTTGAGGTAGAGCGGGCGGTAGAGCTCGGTCATCACGCCCTTGGCGCGCTCGTCCTCGGTGCCCACCACGACGCGGTCGGGCCGCTTGAAATCGGCGATCGCCGCGCCTTCGCGCAGGAATTCCGGGTTGGACACCACGGCGAAGTCGGCCTCGGGCCGGGTCTCGCGGATGATGCGCTCGACCTCGTCGCCGGTGCCTACCGGCACGGTCGATTTCGTCACGATGACCGTGTAGCCGTCCATGGCGGCGGCGATGTCGCGGGCGGCCTGGTAGACGTAACTGAGGTCGGCATGGCCGTCGCCGCGGCGGGAGGGAGTGCCGACCGCGATGAAGACGGCCTCGGCGTTGCGGACCGCCTGGCCCAAGTCGGTGGTGAAGGTGAGGCGCTCCTCGCGCACGTTCTTGGCGACGAGGTCGTCGAGGCCGGGCTCGAAAATGGGGATCTCGCCCCGGTTGAGCGCCTCGATCTTGGTCGGGTCCTTGTCGACGCAGCAGACCTCGTGGCCGAAATCCGCAAAGCAGGCGCCGGAGACCAGGCCCACATAGCCCGCTCCGATCATCGCGACACGCATCGAGAACTCCCAGTTTGTTCGAACCTTGGGTTTAGTGTGGCAGGGGCCCCGCAGCAACCCACGGCATCAAACGATTTCGGGGCACTTTTCGCGCCATTGCAACAAAGTCCCCTTTGACTTCTCGATTGAGTGCCTCCACAACACCGCCGCTTTTCATACGGGGCATTGATGGACAATCCTTTTCTTGTCGAGGTTACCCGCGGACATCTCGTCGAGTCGCGCCATCGGGGCAGCGTCTCTGTGGTCGATGCCGAGGGAGGCACGGTTCTGTCGATCGGCGATGTGGACCGGCGCGTTTTTCCGCGCTCCGCCGTGAAGGCGCTCCAGGCCATGCCGCTGGTCGAAAGCGGCATCGCGGACAAGTACGGCCTGACCGATGAGGAGATCGCGCTCGCCTGCGCGTCCCATTCGGGCGAGCCGGAACATGCGGCCACCGCCAAGGCGATGCTGGCCAAGGCCGGGCAGGATGTCGGCTGCCTCGAATGCGGCGTGCATTGGCCCATGGGCGAGGCCGCCAACCGTGCCCTGGCCGCTTCGGGTGCCAGCCCGAGCGCCCTGCACAACAACTGCTCGGGCAAGCATGCGGGCTTCGTCTGCCTCGCCTGCGGCCAGGGCCAGAGCCCGAAGGGCTATGTGCTGGCGGACCATCCGGTGCAACGCAGCGTCCGCGAGGCCCTCGAGGAGATCACCGGCGCCTGCCATACGGTCGAGAAGAGCGGCATCGACGGCTGCTCGATCCCGACCTATGCGATCCCGCTTCCCTCGCTGGCCTTCGGCTTCGCCCGGTTCGGCGCCGGGACGGGCCTGCCCGGCGACGGCAAGGCCGCGGCGGCCCGGATCCGCAAGGCCGTGGCGCGCCATCCCTTCATGGTCGCCGGAACCGGCCGCTTCGACACGAAGCTCATGGAGCTTCTCGGCGAGCGCGCCTTCGTCAAGGTCGGAGCCGAGGGCGTCTATTGCGCCTCCTTCCCGGAACTCGGCTATGGGGTCGCCCTGAAGGTCGAGGACGGCCATGCCCGCGCGGCCGAAGCCTTGATGGCCGGGCTCGTCCTGCGCTTCCTCCCCCTGAGCGCCGAGGAGCGGACAGCCGTCGAGGCTCTGGCCCAGCCGGCGTTCAAGAACTGGAACGGAATCGAGGTCGGACAGATCCGGGTCTCGCCGGAGGTCAGGGGCGCGGACTGACCGATTTCGTCTCGGCAGCACTCGTCCTGAGTGTCTGGCCTATCAAGCGGCGCGGGTGTTTCACTCCCCTTTGTGGGGAGGGGTGGCTGTGACAGCAGCCGGGGGTAAGCAATAGCCTATGAAGGTCAGGCGCTGTTTCACCTCTCCCTGAGGGAGAGGTCGGACCGGAGGTCCGGGTGAGATTGTGTGCGTCAAGTTCTGCAAAGCGGGGCGGCCGAGCAGGCTGGCTAGGCGGCTTCGCGCAGAGTGCTTTTTTTGTGCTCCTTCAGATCCTCCATGTTGAGGTAACGGTGGG
>Ga0182740_1002080_pt1 | contig 12680 bp, 10 predicted proteins | sample eDN5th37CKraftBY_FD_128872 | JGI IMG/M metagenome (GOLD analysis project Ga0182740, IMG submission 128872) | Enriched backyard soil microbial communities from Emeryville, California, USA - eDNA 5th pass 37_C Kraft BY (version 2) (version 2) | ecosystem: Environmental > Terrestrial > Soil >...
CGCGATGTTCGTTCTCAACCGCTCGCGCACTATCGAAACCGCGACCGAGATGAACCCCGAGCGCCTCAACGTGCTTATCAACATCAACCGCGAGATCGCGGCCGGCCTGCGCACCAACGCTGTTGCCGCCTGAACATATTCAAGTTTTCAAATAAAAACGCGCGCCGCGAGGCGCGCGTTTTGCATTTGCAGCGGCGGGCCGTCAGCCCATGAAATTGACGAGCGTGAGCTTGGAAAGCATCGCCGTCGTTTGCATGCTCGCCTGAATCTGCGTCTGCATCGCCAGGAGCTTCACGCCGATTTCGTTGGGGTCGACATTCTCGATGTCGTCGAGAATGCCCTGCAGGATCGGCTTCCGGTCGTCGATGCGCTGTTGCGCGGCGTTCGCCGAGACATTGGCGCCGGCAATTTGCGTTTCGATCGCCGAGATCTGCTGCTTCGCCGGATTGGCCGCAAGATTATCGCCGGCGCGCTGTGTCAGCGCGACATAGCGATCATGCGCATCGGGGTCGCTGCCCGAAAACGACATCACCGCGAGCGTCGCGAAATTCTGCACGGCGTTGCGGATCGCTTCTTCGTTGCCGCGCACGCCGTAGCTTACGGTGATCGCGTCATCGACACGGGCCGTCATGCTGGCGCGCGGATCGCCGGTCGCGTCATCGCCGGTGTACCAGCGCACGGTATCGGTCGCCGTCGCATCGCGAAGACTGGTGGCATTGTAGAACGGGCCGGTGCCCGAAACGCGCTGCGGCGGGTGATCGGCATCGATATTGAAGAAATCGTTGGATGCGGCCATGGCGGAGGCCGCGACGAGATCGGTCTTGCCGGCCGTCTGAATCGCGCCATCGAGCGCGCCGGCGATGTTCGCCGCCGTATCGTCCGCCGTCGCGCCGATCGCGAAACTTCCGCTCGGCGGCGGCGTCTCGCTCGAAGCCGTGAGCGTGATCGTTTTCTGCGTCCCATCGGGCATATTGAGCTGGACGATAACTTTCGCGCCGTCAGCCGGATTATTGCCGTTAAGATCGATCGAGAGCGAAGCGGGGCTTCCCGCCGGTCCCGTGACGGTCGCACCGGGAATTGTCGTGGTAGCGCCCGCGATTTTGAAACCGAATGGGCCGGAATTCTGCTCGGAGAGCGTAACCGCATCGCCCGCCGCCGCCGGCGCATCGAGCCTTCCGCGCTGATCCGCGCCCTGATCGGCCTCGAGCCGTTCGGCGACGATCTGCTTGAACCCGGCGGCCGTGCCGTTGCCGTTCATGATGTGGTCGGCCGTGTCGGTGGCGGGCGTATTGGTCGCGGCGCCCGAGAAAAGATATGTGCTGCCGGCGCGCTGGTTGAGCGCATCGAGCGCCTCGGCGAACGAACTGCCAGCCTGGATCTGCGCGGTGGTCTGGCCGTTGGCGGTGAGCGTGAAATCGAGCGGCGGCAGCATGCTGCTGCGCATGTCCTGCTGCAGCGTGCGCAACTGCTCGAGCGACGTCGTTTGCAATTGCACGCGCGTATTGACCGTCGAAATTACGTCTTCGTAGGAACCGAGCCGCGACATCGCCCCGCGCACATTGACGTCGAGGCCGCGGTCGATGCCGAGCCCGGCGTAGCTTTGCGTGAGCTTGCCGGTCGAAAGCTGGAGCGAGAGATCGTTCATCTGCTTTTGCATCTGAACGAGCATCTGCGCCTTCATGAGCGCGCTGCTGGTCAAGCCGGAGATCGAGGTCATGATCAGTTTCCAATCTGCAGCAGCATGTCGTACATCTGCTTGATCGCGGTGAGCACGCGCGCATTGGCGCCGTAGGCATTCTGCAACGTAATCAGGTTCGACATCTCGGTGTCGATATTGACGCCGGAGGAGTCGTTGAAGCGCTGTTGCAGCGAATTCAGCACCACCTGCTGGCCTTCATCGAGCTGCGATGCGTTTTGCGCGTCGGCGCCCTGGCGGCTGATGACCTGCTGGATGTAATCGGCCACCGTGCCGGAATATGCCGTCTGCTGCGTGCCGATGCCGCTCGCCGGATCGAACAGCTGCGCCGCCGTATTGAGCTGCTGGTAGATGAAATCGGGCCGTGTCGAATCGCCGATATTGGTCGTGCTCGAATAGAGCACCAGCGACGACGGATCCGACAGCACCGCCGGATTGATCGCAATTCGCGAAGCAAACCCGGTCTTCTGGTCGCCGCCCGCGTTGATCGCGCCGGTATAGATCGAACGCCCGTCGGTGAAGAGCGGCAGCGTCGGATCGCCCGATTGCAGCGTCGTGGTCGTGACCGAAGCGCTCAGCGAATTGATGTCGCTGGTATTGCCCGCGCCGTCATCGACGACCTGCAGTTGGCTGCCGCTCGGATTCGAGAAGGTGATGTTGTCGCTGCCGAACGCGGCATTGAGCTGCGTGACGACGCTTGCCATGCCGCCGGAAAAGTCGATCCCGATCACCTGATCGCCGGTGTCGGCGGTCTGCGAATTGTCGAGCGGCAGCACCGAGGGATCGTCAACGCGGACGATCGTGACCTTGTGGGGCGTTCCGCCCGAGGTGTAGCTCAGCGAGATCGTATTGCCGTTCTGCAGGCCGGCAAGGTCGATATTGAAACCGCCCGCGACCGGAGTGCTCGACACTGGCTTGTTCGAGAGCGACAACGCCAGCGAATTGGCAATCTCGTCGAGCTGATTTTGCGCCTTCACCAGCGTCACGTCGCGCATCTGGATCAGCGCCGCGAGCGAGCCGGAACGGATCGAATTGCTGGCGATCAGATCGACCGTCGAGCCGTTCGGATTGGTCAGCGAGATCGTGCCGACGCCGCGCTCGGCGGGATCGGTGCTATAGGTCATCGAGGCGTTGAGCGCGGTCTTGGCATCGAACGACAGCTGCGACGGCTGGCCGTCATAGAGGCTCACGCCCGAAGTCGTGAAGATCGAAACCCGGCCATTGCCGAGCGACGTCACGCGAATGTCCAGGATGCCCGCGAGCTCCATGATGTCGGCATCGCGCCGGTCGAGAAACGCCGCCGATGCCGCATCCGGCTCGCTCGATGCCGTGATCTGGTTCGAAACATCGGCGATGTCTTGCAATAGCTGATTGATGCGATTGACCGCGTCGGAAATTCCGCTTTCCGCCTGCGAGCGCATCGTCTGCACATCGCCCGACATCGCGTTGAGCTGTTGCGCCAGCACCTGCGCCTGATTCAGCACATCACCCTGCGCGGCCGTCGAGTCCGGGCTTGCCGTCAGCGTGTTGAGCGAAGTGGTGAAGTTGTTGAACAGCGTATCGAGCGAATTGCCGGCGCCCGGCGCGCCGTAAATTTGCACGAGCCGCGAATAGTAGCCGCTGATCGATCCGGCATAGTTGACGCCCGCGACCGCCGTGCGCAGCTGCGTCTGCACCATCTGGTCGAGCTCGCGCCCGATGCCGAGCACCGAAACGCCGTTGCCGCCGGCGGCGGTGTTCGACAGAAGCGCCGACTTGCGGATGTAGCCCGGCGTGTTGACGTTCGCGACATTGTTGGCGACGACCGACAGCCCCACCTGCGTGGCATGCAGCCCCGTCAGCGCGGAAGAAATCGCTGTATTCAGGCCCATCGGTCGAAGCCTCTGTTTTTATTGATGTTTCAAGCCCTTACCTAGCGCAGCATGGCGATCGTCTGCTGCAGCATGTCGTTGGCCGTGGTCACGATCTTGGTGTTCGCGGCATAGGCCTGCTGCGTGATGATCAGCTTGGTGAATTCGTCCGAGATATCGGTGTTCGAGCCTTCCAGCGACTGCGCCGAGATCTTGCCCGAAGCGCCGAAGATCGGCGGGCCGGACTCGTCGGTCGCCTGGAAGGCGCCGCCGTCGAGCTGCTGCAAGCCGTTGTCGCCGTTGAAGCTCACGAGCGGAATTTCCGCGATGTCGAGCGTGCGGCCGTTCGAATAGCTCGCGACGACGCGGCCCTTGTCGCTCACCGCGATGCCGTTCAATTGGCCGGCGGCAAAGCCGTTCTGGTTGATGGTGCCGACCTGCGCGACGCCGTTCGAGTCGGCGAACTGCGTGATGCCATTGCCGCCGAAATTCATCGCAATGTCGCCGACCGTGTGCCCGTCAACGGCAAGGCCGGTGAGCGTCAGGTTCGGCACCTGCGGATTCATCTGGCCATTGGCATTGAAGGTGAAGGTCGTGCCGGCATTGGTCCAGGCCACATCGGTCGCGCCCGGATTGGTGTTCGACTGGTAGAACAGCTCCCATGTATCGGTGCCGCCGCTCGCGCTCGAGTCGAGCTTGGCCCAGCGCAGCTGCACATCGACCGGATTGCCCTGTGAATCGTAAACCGTGATCGAGCCGCCGGTGATCGTCTGGTTTTCGAAGGTCTTTACGTCGGCGCCAAGCACGACACCGTCGCCCGCAACCGTCGGATCGCCGCCGGTGCCATAGTCGCCCGGATCGAGCAGTTCGCTACCCCCCGAAGCATATTGCTGCGTCATCGGCGTCGCCGCGAGATTCGCGCGATACTGGATGGTCGTCGTTTCCTGCGCCGGCAGGAAGTCGTTGGTGATCTTCAGCACCTGCGGCACGGAACCGGTGACGTTGCCGGTCGAGGAATCGATCGGCAGGCCCATCAGGTAGTAGCCGGTGCCGTTGACGAGATAGCCGTCCTTGTCCATCTGGAAATCGCCGCGGCGGGTATAAAGTTCGTTCCCCGCGAACACCGGCTGATTGTCGGGGAAGCCCGAAGGCCGCTGCACGACGAAATAGCCGTCGCCATTGATCGCCATGAAGGTCGAAACGGAAGCGGCCTGGATATCGCCCTGCACCGTGTTGGTGCCGCGCGAGAGCGCCTGCACGCCGCCTGAAACCTGGCGCGCGGCCGATGAGTCGGCGACGAGGTTGGCAAAGCTCGTATCGGTGCGCTTGAAGCCGGTGGTCTGCGAATTGGCAATGTTGCCGGAAATATTCTGCAGCGCGTAGGACTGCGCCTGCAGACCGCCCACCGCCGTCGTCAAAGCATTGAAGATACCCATGGCACGTCTCCTGATGCGGCGCGCCGCCGGTCAGGCGCACGCTGTCCACGCCACCGTGGCAAGCCCCATGCCATGCCTGCACCGATCCAAGCGGTTGATTTTCAATGCTTTTCGCAATTTGCGAATGCATGCTGCCCGGCAGAAACCGGCCGCTCGCGGCAAAATCTGCCGGGCAAAACCTGTTTGCGGCTGGCGGCGCTCACCCCACGGAGCGTTTTCAAGCGAAGCGGGTACCGGTTCGCGTGAAGAAAACGCGGCAAATCAAAAAATCTAGAACCCGGCTTTGATTCCATCAAAGCCGGGTTCTAGGGTGCGGCGCAATCAAGGAGCCGCCATGCGTTTTGAAGGTACGAAGAACTACGTCGCCGATAATGATCTCAAGATTGCAGTCAACGCCGCGATCGCGCTGGAGCGGCCTCTGCTCATCAAGGGCGAGCCGGGCACCGGCAAGACCGTGCTCGCCGCCGAGGTCGCGAAAGCCATCGGCGCGCCGCTGATCGAATGGCACGTCAAGTCCACCACCAAGGCGCTGCAAGGGCTTTACGAATATGATGCCGTATCGCGCCTGCGCGACAGTCAGCTTGGCGATCCGCGCGTCTCCGACATCAAGAACTATATCCGCCGCGGCAAGCTGTGGGAGGCATTCGTTTCGGCGAAGCGCCCTGTCCTTCTCATCGACGAGATCGACAAAGCCGACATCGAATTCCCCAACGACCTGCTGCTCGAACTCGACCGCATGGAATTTCACGTTTACGAAACCGGCGAGACCATCAAGGCGGCAAAGCGCCCGCTCGTCGTCATTACTTCGAACAACGAGAAGGAATTGCCCGACGCTTTCCTGCGGCGCTGCTTTTTCCACTACATCCGCTTCCCCGACGAGGAGACGATGAAGGCCATCGTCGAGGTGCACTTCCCCGGCATCAAGAAGCGGCTCGTCTCCGAAGCGCTCACGATGTTCTATGAAATCCGCGACGTGCCGGGTTTGAAGAAGAAGCCGTCAACTTCGGAGCTGCTCGACTGGCTGAAACTCCTGATGGTCGAGGATGTTTCGCCGGAGCTGCTGCGCGAGCGCGATGCGAAAAAACTCATTCCCCCGCTGCACGGCGCGCTCCTCAAGAACGAGCAGGATGTCCATTTGTTCGAGCGTCTGGCGTTCCTGTCGCGCCGCGAGGGCGGCCGCTAGCTTAAAGATGACTCTTCAAGGCGAGATGCGCGCCGAGCAGCAGCATCCCCCAGAAAAAAACGAAGCGAAACGTCGCCGGCGTGATGCGCCGCCGCACCCAAGTGCCGGCGGCCATGCCAACCCCCGACGCGGCGAGCGCCAGCAGCGAGAGCGGTAAAATAGACAGCTGCATCGCGCCATCTCGATACAGATTAACGGTGAGCGCGAAGGTCGAGATCGAGAACATCAGGCCGAGCGCCTGAATTAGATCTTCCCGGCTGAAGTCCATGGATTGGACGTACATGACCCCCGGCACGGTGAAGATTCCGGTCGCCGCCGCCACCAGGCCGCTGACCACACCGATCACCGGCGATAGCCACTTTTCCATCTCTCGCTTCACCGAGAACTGTATGCGGAAAATGCCAAGAAGCGCATAGATGACGAGCACGGTGCCGAGCGCCGTGGTTGCGAAGTCGGCATTGCCGGGACTCATCAGCCCGAAGCCAAGCCAGATGCCGGCACTGATGAATGCCAGCAATATCCACATCCGCTTGAAGACATGGAGAAAACTGGGACCTGCCAGGAGCTGCCAGGTATTCGTCACCACTGACGGAATGACCAGGATCGCAGCCCCCTGCAATGGCGTCATGATGAGCCCGAGAAGGCCCTGGGCGACGGTCGGCAAGCCCATGCCGATCACACCCTTGACGAACCCGGCGAGGATGAAGGCCGCACCGAGAACGATGAAAAACGAATAGGATTGGGACATTCGGCTGGCCGCTCGTCAGGCTTCTATTTTTTCGTCTTTGTCTTTCGACTTTTTCTTCTTGCCCCTGGCGGCCTTCTTTTGCGGCTGCGCTTCGACCGGCTCGGCATCCGCGATCGCTGCGGTTGACGTTTCCTGAGCGGGTTCAGCCGCGGCCTTGACGGCCGCCGCTTCCTTCTCGCGCTTCACAATAAGACTGGCCCTTGCGCTCACGCGCTGTGCCGCAGGCACGGCGGCTGTCCGCCAAAGCGCTGCAATTCCCGCCGCGATCTGTTCCATCCCTCTGCCGGCGAGCTTCGCGACAAAACCGATCGCCCCGGCGGCCCACCAGATGAGCTGCGTCAGCGCGCGGCCGAGCATAATGACCGGCTGCGCCGCGGCCCTCAACGCTCGCCGCAGGACACCGAACACCGGAATGACCGCTTTGCCGAAACGGCTGCGGACGAAACGATTTCTGACGCGGCGGCCCACATACGCCACATAGCCCGGCGCATGACCGGCGCGCATCGCAGCCTTGTCGCGTTCGGCCGCTCGCGCTCGCGCTTCCTCGAAGCGATCCCTCGCCTGCATGCCCCAGTAAATCGATTGCGCCGCCGCGCGCCCCGCCCAGCCGCCGTTCCACACGAGGCCAAACGGAATGAACAACCGCCAGCGATCGTCATGTTCGGCGATCGCTGCCGCAAGCACCTCGCCCGCCATCGCCGTGGTGTTGAGCCCCTGTCCGCCGAACGCGCTCGCCACCCAGACGCCCGGCTGCGCCATGCCGATTTGCGGCATCCAGTGCACCGCATAGCCCATGACGCCCGACCATGCGTAATCGATCGGCACACCCTGAAGCTGCGGATAGACGCTGACGATGTCTTTCGCCATCACGCTCGCAAGTTGACGCGGCGGATTGCGGCGCGCGGAAATTCGCCCGCCCCACAAGAGCCGCTCGCCGACGAGGTGATAATAGTCGCCCGCCCGCCGCATGTCGGAGATCGCGCCTTCAAAACGGATCGCCCGCATCTCATCGGCGAGCGGCGCCGTCACCACGACATGCGTGCGGATCGGCAGAATGGTTTTGGCAAGCCAGGGAAAGGCCTCGCCGATCCCGGCGCTGCCCGCGAGCACGACATCGAACATGCGCACGCGTCCTTCAGCCGTCGTGACCGATTTCCGCAGGCCGTTGATATCGGCTCCGATCACTCGGCTGCGCTCGTAAATCCGCCCGCCGCGGTCCTCGATCTCCTCCGCGAGAAGGCGCGCGAGCATAAGCGGATTGATATGGAACGCATCTTTCTCGTGCAGCGCCTGATAGTAACGCGTCGTCGAAAGCGCGCGGCGAAGCTTGCCTTTGCTCCAGAATTCCAGCTCATGGCCGAAATCGCGCGACAGCATCTCGCCATAAGCTTGCAATCCGGCCGCATCGTCTGTCCGCGTAACGTGCAGCCGCCCCGTTTTCATCTGGGCCGCGGCCGGATCGCGCGAGATCAGCGCGCGGACGCTTTCGACGCCCTTGCGCGAGAGATCGTAAAGCGCGCGCGCATCGGCAAGGCCCACGCGCGCGATGATTTTTTCGAGCTCGGCCGCATAGCCCGCCGAGACGAAACCGCCGTTCCGGCCCGATGCACCGTTCGCGATGGTATCCGCCTCGAGCAGCACGACATCCTTGCCGCGCAGCGCGAGCGCATGGGCCGTCCACAAACCCGCGAAGCCGCCGCCGACAACGCAGACATCGGCTTCGATTTCCTGGGTAAGCGCAGGCCGCGCCGCAACCGGCCGCGCGGACGCCGCATAAAAGGTGTGGTCGGTTGCTTCGGTCATAGGCGTGTCACTGGAAAGCGCATGCTACGCTGGCGGCCACGTTTTTTCGACCGGCCGAGCTGTTTTCCCTAGACGGATCGGCCGCCGAACGGAAGGCCCGCGAGGGGAAATCGCCAGAGGAATCAATGCGTCGCCTGATGATTCTCCGCCACGCCAAGACCGAACCCGCGGGCCACGGCCCCGATTTCGACCGCGCCCTCGCAGGCCGCGGTCCGGCAAATGCCCGCGCGATCGGCGCCTACATGAAGTCGCAAGGCTACGATCCTGATTTTGCCGCCGTCTCCCCCGCCCGCCGCGCCGTCGAAACGTGGGAGAAAATCGCGGCCGAGCTTGCGAAGCCGCCGAGGGCCGTTTTCGATCCGCGGATCTACAATGCCTCGGAGAACGCATTGCTGGCGGTCGTCCACGGCATCCCCCGGCCGCACAAGTCCGCGGTTCTCGTGGGGCACAATCCGGGCTTTGCGCTCCTTGCCGATATGCTCGCCGGCAGCGGCAGCAGGCAGGCGCGCGAACGGCTCGCCGAAAAATTCGCGACGGCGGCACTCGCGATCATCGACTTCGACGCCGGCGACTGGAAAGACGTTCTGCCCGGCGAAGGCAGATTGCGCGAATTCGTGACGCCCGCCGATCTCAAGTCATAAAAAAACCCCGCGAGTTGCCTCGCGGGGTTCGTTTGTTGCGTATCCGGCCGATTACTTCATCGGCACGATCATCCACTGGAAGACGTTGGCCTGCAGCATCACCAGGATGCCGACGAGGCACGCCAGCACGATCGAGTGCTTGAACACGAAGCGCAGAATGGTGCCCTCATGCCCGTACCAGTTGGTCGCCGTCGATGCGACGACGATCGATTGCGCGTCGATCATCTTGCCCATGACGCCGCCCGAGGAGTTCGCGGCGCTCATCAGGATCGGCGAGATGCCCAGTTGCTCCGAGGTGATCCGCTGCAGATTGCCGAACAGAATGTTCGACGCAGTGTCCGAACCGGTGAGCGCGACGCCCAGCCAGCCGAGCAGCGTTCCGAAGAACGGATAGAGCACGCCCGTCGCGGCAAAGGCGAGACCGAGCGTCGCGTCGATGCCGGAGAGACGGGTGAGCGTGCCGATCGCCAGCATCGCGCTGATCGTCAGGAGCGAATAGGCGCAGATCCGGATCGTGTTGAGATACGTCTTGATCAACCCGATCGGCGAGAAGCCCATCAGGATGCCGGAGATGATCGCCGCGATCAGCATGCCCGAGCCCGTGTAGGTGAGCCAGGTGAACGAGAACACGGCGCCTTCCGGCGTCGGCTTCGCGGCGATCGGCGCCACCTTGTTGATCATGTTGTGCAGATCGGGAACCGCGTAATTCCAGGTCGCCCACGGATTGACGTGCCCCTTGAACCAGTTGGTGCCCCAGATCAGCAGGATGATGCAGACGATGATCCACGGCATCAGCGAGTACCAAACCTCGCCGGTCGTCGGCTTCTTCAGCGCCTTCGGTGCCGCACGGCCCTTGGCGGATTCGTCATGCACGCGCAACGCCGCCGAGGTCCAGATTTCCTTCGGCTGCCACACCTTCAGGAACAGGATGAGGGCCGCCATCGAGATCAGCGAAGCGCCGATATCGACGATCCACGGATTGATGAAGTTCGAGATCAGGAATTGCGGGACCGCGAACGAGACGCCGGTCACCAGAATGGCAGGCCATACCTCTTTCATGCCCTTCCAGCCGGCGAAGGCCCATACGACCCAGAACGGCACGATCAGCGAGAAGAACGGCAGCTGGCGGCCGACCATCGCGCCGAGAGCGAACGGGTCGAGGCCCGTGACGCTGGCAAGACCCGCGATCGGCGTACCGAGCGCGCCGTAAGCGACCGGCGCGGTATTGGCGATCAGCGACAGGCCCGAAGCCGCAAGCGGCGAGAAGCCAAGGCCGATCAGGATCGCACCGGTGACAGCGACCGGCGTGCCGAAGCCAGACGCGCCTTCGAAGAAGGCGCCGAACGAGAACGCGATCAGCAGAAGCTGAAGGCGGCGATCGTTGGTTACGCCGCCGATCGTGTTCTGGAGAGTTTCAAACACGCCCTTCTCCACCGTGAGCCGGTAAAGATAGATGACGTTCAGCACGATCCAGCCGATCGGGAAGAAGCCGGTCACCGCGCCGAGCAGCGAAGCGCGGATCGACATGCCGGCCGGCATCGTGAAGATGAAGATCGCGACCAGGTTCGCAACGATCAGCGCGATGACCGCGGCGATATGCGCTTTCACTTTATTGGATGCGATGAGTACGAGCAGCGTCACGACGGGCAACGCTGCGGCGATTGTCGATAGAACTTGATTGTTCAGTGGATCGTAATGTTGATTCCACATCGGATGATGTCCCCCTTGAAATTTACGGCGGCGCTTATGTGCTCAGCCGTTCAATGCCCCCGATGGATCGCGAAGCGATCCGCCTGGCGCATCACAATGAACGCTTTTTATGCGGATCAAAATCCGCGCGCAAAGAAAACTGCGCACAAAATAAAAACGGTAACGACATACGCACCGCTCTCGAAAGTGTGATGCTCCATACCGAAGTACCTGCACAAAACGCTGTGCAAGAATTTTTCGTTGTGATTCGTGTGGAACTTTTTATGCGGGAGGTAAAACTTGCGCCGGTATGAGATTCATCCGCGCTTTGCGCGGGCGATTGCGCAACAACAACGCACCGACCTGCGACAAAAAGAGCGCCGCGAAAATCAAAGTTACAACTAAAAGACTAAAATTGCCGTCGCGGATTGCGGCTACCGAGAAATAAAGAATCGCGAGCAGAACCGCACCGCCGAAAACGGCGCCCGGCCACCAGCGCCACGCCGGCATTCCGGCGTCGATTTGCAGCGACGGCTGCGCCTCCCCGATTCGCCTGCACAGCTCGGTGATGAAGGCACGATATGCCGCCGCCTGATTGTCGAAGTGAAACATGCCGCGCGCCGATACCGACGGGATGGACAGCTTGCCGCCCGTGCGTGACCAGACTTCGGCGAGATAACGCTGGCCTGCGAGATTGGCGGGACGGAAGCCGAGCCGCACACGCGAGACATCGGAATAGCGAACCTGCGTTTTGCGGCCCGCCGGTTCGATCTCGATCTCGAATGCATCCGGCAGAAGACGCAAAATTGTCCCGCCGCCCACCGGGCGCTGACGAAAACGGTATTCGAAATCAGCCTGTGCTGTGCTCTCGTTCATGCGCCGTCATCTAGCACGCTTTGCAGCACCGCAAGCGCCAAAACGAAACCGCCGGATCGAGAGACCCGGCGGCGGTTCACATCATTAACAGCTTGATTAACAGCTTGCCCGATTCAGCGGGCGCGGCGATCCCGCGTTAGCGGCACCACACGCGACCCCAACCATCCCGGTAGCAGCCGCCGTAATACGGATCATAGTATCCATAATACGGGCCGTAGCCGCCATAGTAGTAAGGCGCCGTGGCTGCCGCGATACCGAGGCCGAGCGCCGCCGCGCCCCAACCCCAACCGTGATAATGGTGATGGCGGCCGCGCCAACGCACATCCGTCGTGGCGGCAGGCGCCGCGTTGCCCAACGTCTGGCTGCCCGAATTGACCGGCAAGGCCGACGAGGTCGTGGCCGTGGCCGCCAGCGCCGCAGCCGCAAAGCCCGCGATCATCAGTTTCTTCACATTGCTACGCATGGTTTGTCCTTTCTCGTTCTTTGGGTCAGGCCGAACTTGGTGGTCGGCGCGCGAGCCGCAAAGATGCGAACTCTCGACAATAAAACGCTCCGCGCGCTGAACTGTTCCTGAAACGGCTGTTTTCTGCGGTTCAGACACAAGGCCGAATTGTTGCAACTCCGTGCCGAAATACGGCAGCCGCCGTGAAAAACCGGGTGGCCCACTCTATATTTGCTATAGTGGGTCATCACCATTGAGGATGCCGTGCCGTTCGCCCAATTTCGCGTCGTTCAGATTTCCGGCTGGAAGCTCGCGC
>Ga0182740_1002084_pt1 | contig 12652 bp, 10 predicted proteins | sample eDN5th37CKraftBY_FD_128872 | JGI IMG/M metagenome (GOLD analysis project Ga0182740, IMG submission 128872) | Enriched backyard soil microbial communities from Emeryville, California, USA - eDNA 5th pass 37_C Kraft BY (version 2) (version 2) | ecosystem: Environmental > Terrestrial > Soil >...
AGATGGAGGCGATGAGAACGGAGTTCTCCGACCTGCTGACCGGGCAGACGCTGCTCGGCTTCTCGCCTGCCACGGGCCTGAACAGCAAGCTCAACGCCGCCGGGGCCGAGATCGAGCGGATCATCAGGACCGATCTGCCGTGGATCACGGAGATCGACGCGAACAAGCTGCTGTTCTCCCTGCTGACCCTGCGCCGCTATGAGGCGCTGTATCGCGCCGATCTCGCGCGTCCCCACCACCGCCGCATGATGGAGGAGATCGAGCATTTCCGGCTCGCCCTCGACGGCGCCGGCGGATCGCCGCAGCAGCGCCAGCAACTCAGCCAGCAGGTCGAGCACTACGGGGCGACGTTCCAGCAATGGGCGGACCGTCTCGACAAGGTTCGCCGCGGCAGCATGACGATCGCCGCGGAGAGCCAGAGCCTTGCCCCCCATGTGGACATGGTCGTCCGGACCGCACGGCAGCAGGCCGCCGGCGCGGCGGCCGATGCCGCCTCCGCCCGGAACTGGACGCGCGCGATCATCGTCGGCGCCGGCCTTGCCGCAGCCATTCTGGGGCTCGCCTTCAGTTGGCTGATCGCGCGCGGCATCACGCGCTCGCTCAGCGATCTCAGCCGGGCCATGATCCGGCTCGCCGGCGGCGAGACATCGATCGAGATTCCCCGGACCGGCGCCCGTGACGAGATCGGCGAGATGGCGCGGACGGTGATCGTCTTCCGCGACACCATGATCGAGCGTCAGGCGCTCGCCCGTGTCCAGGCCGAGGCCAGCGCCGCGCGCGAGCAGCGCAGCGAGAGCGTCGCCGCCACGATCACGGATTTCCAGCAATCCATCGAACAGGTGCTCGCCAAGGTGCGCTCCACCGCAGCCCGCCTTGAAACCGCCTCGTCCCAGCTCAACGGCGCAGCCGACACCGTCTCCGACGAAGCCCGCACCGCCGAGCGCCGTGTCGATATCGCCTCCGGCAACGTCACCGAGGCGGCAAGTTCGGTGGAGGAACTGGCCGCGTCCATTTCCGAGATTTCCGCCCAGGCGCTGCGCTCCACCGAAGTGGCGCGGCGCGCCGTGGAGGAAGCCCACAGCACGGCCTCCACCATGTCCGACCTCAACGGCGCGGCAAGCCGCATCGGCGAGGTGGTCGGCCTGATCCAGGCCATCGCCGGCCAGACCAACCTGCTGGCGCTGAACGCCACGATCGAGGCCGCCCGCGCCGGCGAGACCGGCAAGGGCTTCGCGGTCGTCGCGGCCGAAGTGAAGTCGCTGGCCGGCCAGACCGGCAAGGCCACCCAGGAGATCGCAAGCCAGGTCAGCGCGATCCAGTCCGCGGTCGGTGACGCCTCCCGCGCCATCGAGACGGTCAACACCATCATCGAGGAAATGTCGATGATCGCCTCGGCGGTCTCCTCCACGGTCGAGCAGCAGAATGCGGCGGTGATGTCCATCGCCGCCGGCGTGAACCGGGCGTCGAGCGAGGCGCGCAACGGCGCCGAGTCCATGAGCCGCGTCGCCGACGCCACCACCAACGCCCGCGCCACGGCGGCGGACGTGAAGGCGCTGGCGGACATCCTCTCGCAGGAAGCCGAGAGTCTCGAAGGCGAGGTGCGCCGTTTCCTCTCCAGCGTCGAGGCGGCGTGAGCCGGTGCGCTGCACGGGCTCCTGTCAGCCATCCGTCACGCTGATATGCGCCCCGCGCCGAAAACTACCGATTATCCGCCCGGCCGCGACAGGCTATAATCCCCGGATCCGGGGAGACGTCGCGCGAACCACGCGGCGCGGCGGGGGGACATAGGGTGAGCGTGAAATCCGCGGGTTTCGCAATGGCCTGCGTCGTGGCGGCGACCCTCGCCGGCGCGCTGCTCACGATCTGGATCGCCGTGAGCCAGCCGTGGCTGGGCATCACCTTGCGCGCGGTGGACGGGACGGTGCACGCCATCGCCGTCGATACGCGGGGACCCTCGCGGAGCCTCCCGGTCCCCGCCCGCACCACGAACCTCGCATCCGCGGGCGGGCCAGCCACCCTTCTCGAAACCGACGATCTGATCGAAGAACCCGACTTCTTTGAAACCTATGAACGGGCCGCAGCCTTCATGCAGCGGCAGACGACACTCGCGGCGGCGATGCGGGGCGGCCCCGTCACGCTCGGCTTCGAACATCCGGCCGGCGTGGAACAGAACCTGCCGATCGTTCCACAGACCGGCAGGCCGATCCTCGATCTCCCGACCCCCTTCTGGGTGCAGTTGCTGGTCGGCATCGGCGGCGTGCTGATCGGCGGCTGGGTCTGGGCGCTGCGCCCGCAGGACCGCGCCACGCGGCTGTTCGCGCTGGCGAGCGTCAGCCTGATGATCTCCGCACATGCGGCCGCGATCTACAGCAGCCGGGAACTCGCCATCGACGGCGGGCTTTTCCGCGCGCTTTCAGCCCTCAACCATTTCGGCGCCATCAGCTTCGGCATCGCGATGACGGCGCTGTTTCTCTCCTATCCGAAGCCGATCGCAACACCGGCCGGCCTGCTCGCGATCCCGGCCGTGTTCTTTCCGTGGCTCGCAGCGGATATTCTGCGCATCGCCCCCTCGCCGGCCCTCGGCAGCCAGTTGCCGACCGCCCTGCTGATGCTCGCCATCGTGATCGCCATCGCCATCCAGTGGGGCGTGACGCGGGGCGATCCGCGGGCGCGCGCCGCCCTGCGCTGGCTGGGGCTCTCCGTCGTCATCGGCGCCGGCGCCTTCATCCTCACCATCATCGCGCCGGTGCTGCTGCGCGGGCTGCCCCCGCTGGAACAGGCCTATGCCTTCGTGTTCTTCCTGCTGATCCATGCCGGCGTGGCGCTCGGCCTCGGCCGCTATCGCCTGTTCGATCTCGACACCTGGGCATTCCGCATCCTGTTCTATGCCGGCGCGCTGGCCCTGATGATCGCCCTCGATGCCGGCCTGATCCTGCTGCTGCATTTCGACCACGGCCCCTCCCTCGGCATCGCGCTGCTCGCCGTGGGCTTCGGCTATCTGCCGCTGCGCGATGCGCTGTGGCGGCGCATGGTGGCGCGCCAGACCATGCCGGAACACGAATTGTTCAATGCCGTGATCGAGGTGGCCTTCGGCCGTTCGCGCGCGGCGCGCGAGGAACGCTGGCTGGATCTGCTGAAACGGCTGTTCGATCCGCTTGAGATCGCCCCCGCGCCGATACCGGTGCCGGAGCCGGCGCTGCTGCGGGACGGCCTCGAACTGGCGCTGCCGGCCACGGCCGACACGCCGGCGCTGATCCTGCGCCACCCCTTCGGCGGACGCAGCCTGTTCAGCAGCCAGCATCGCCAGTTGGCGCGCCAGCTCGTCTCGCTGATGTCCCATGCCAGCGAGAACCGCGCGGCCTATGAACGCGGCGTCGCCGAGGAGCGCAAGCGCATCGCCCAGGACCTGCATGACGATGTCGGCGCGCGGCTGCTCTCCGGCCTGCATGGCGCCGACCTTGCCCAGTCCCAGGGGGCGATGCGCGATGCGCTGACGGATATCCGCACCATCGTCAGCGGTCTCACCGGCACCCGGCTGCCGCTGGCCGACGTTCTTGCGGAGCTGCGTCACGAAACCCGGCAGCGCTGCCAGCGCGCGGGCGTTGCCCTCGACTGGGAGATGCCGGACACAGCGGCCGGCACGATGGTCGAATATCCGGTGTACAAGGCGCTTCGATCCACGCTACGCGAAGCCGTCAGCAACGTGCTGAAACATGCCCGCGCCAGCCGGATCGAGGTATCAGCCCTGCACCAGGACAATCACATCGAAGCGATGATCCGGGACGACGGCGTCGGCCTGCCGGCGCAGGCGCGCACCGGCGGCCATGGCCTGCGCAACCTGCATGACCGGGTCCGCGCCATCGGCGGACACATCGCATTCGACACGGGCATGCCCGGCACCCGCATCACGCTGACGCTGCCGGTCTCGGCCGCAACGGCCGAAGCCCTGCCATGACGCTGTCCGGCATCCAGCCTACGCCGCGTTCCGCCATCGTGGTGGAGGATATCTCCGAGACCCGGGAGTGGCTCGTCGCCGCGCTGGGACACGCCTTTCCCGGTGTCGTGGTGACATCCTTCTCGCATCTGGCGCCCTGCCGCGACTGGCTGCGGACCTATCTCCCCGAAGAGGCGGCGCCGCCGCTGATCGCGCTGATCGACCTGAACCTGCCGGACGGCTCGGGCGCAGATCTCATCCGCGCGCTGGCCAGCCGCGACCCGCGCATCGTGAGCATCGTGACGACCATCTATGACGATGACGCCCACCTTTTCGAGGCGCTGGGCGCGGGCGCGCAGGGCTATCTTCTGAAGGATCAGGACGAGGCCGGCCTGATCGCCAGCCTCACCCGCATCGAGCGTGGCGAGCCGCCGCTGTCACCCTCCATCGCCCGCCGGATCCTGCAACGGCTGCGGACCGAGCCGGCGGAATCGAAACTCGACGGTCCATCGCTGACGGTCCGCGAAAACGAGGTGCTCAGCCTGCTCGGCCGCGGCCTTACGGTCGGCGAAGCCGCCCGCATCCTCAAGATCAGTGACCACACCGTGGCCGACCATGTGAAGTCGATCTACCGTAAGCTCAATATTTCCTCGCGGGCGGAAGCCGCCGTGGAAGCGATGCGGCGCGGGCTTGTCTAGCGCCCGCGGCACCCCGCCTGAAGCGCCAGCGGCCATCGACTCATGACAACGGCCCGGCTTGCGCCGGGCCGTCTCGCCTGTCCCGTCTCCAAGCTGGCGGAGTGTTATTTCTTGCCGCCCGCGAACATGGCGTCGATCTCCATCACCTTGCCGCCCGGCGTCGTACCATCGGCGGCGATGACGCCCGCGGCTTCGGCCGCGTTCGGCCCGTAGAAGCTGCCCGAAACCGTGCCTGCCCTGATGGTGAAATCGGCGCCGCCGGCATCCTTGATCCCGCCCGAGGTCGAGGCGAAATGGGAGCCCTGGATAGCGCCGCTGAAAGCCGCGTTCGCGCCGTTGAGTTCGCTGCCGGCCTGGTTCGTCTGGATGTTGGTGAACTGGGAATTGAACGAGCCTGCGCCGAAATCCGCATCCATCTTGAATCCGGCCGCCAGCGTGCCGCCGGCGTTGTTTTCCTTGAAATAGCCCATGGCGCCGCCTTCGTAGCTGGCCTGGCCGCTGAGCGCGCCCTGCGTCACCGGGCCCGCATGGAAATGACCGGACACCTGCTGGAACACATCGGGGGTTTCGTTAAAGCCGGAGTCCATGCGGCCGACGAGGGCATGTTGCGGCGTGAAGCCGACACCTTGTTGGCGAGATAGACACCTTCATAGGGATCGTCGACCGTGCCCTTCGGATTCGCGGCATTGTTGCCGTAATAGGTGTTGGTCGATTCATAGGTTCCGACGGAAAAATCGAACGAACCGCCCTGCTTGGTGAGCGCCTTGGATGGCTTGATCTGGAAATCGTCCGGCGCCGTGACCTTTTCGAGCTTTTCCTTGGCGTCGTAGTAGAGCGTGTTCTTGTCGCCGGACAGGACCACGGCCAGCGCGGTGCCATCCGCATCGCTATAGTTGAGCGTGGTTCTGACGTTGGCTTTATGGTCCTGCCGGTCCAGCCGCAGATAGGAATTGCCGTTGGCATTCTGCGCCGCAGCCAGATTGGGGCCACCCCCGCCGCCACCACCGCCGCCCTGCGCCGCCGGCTCGTCCTTGGCTCCCGTGGTCTGACAGCCGGCCAGCGCCAGCGCCAGCAGCGAAGCCCCCGCTGCGGTCCTGATCGTCGTTCTCATGTTCAACCCCCTGTACACTCGGTTCTAGAAATCCTTGATCAGCCGCATGTTCACCGTGCGGTTGTCGTAGGCGTAGAGCGGCATGTTGCTCCACGTGCGCGCGAGCGAGAGTTCGACCTGCGGCGCAAAGCCCCACAGATCCAGATCCCGCTTGGTGATGACGAGCCGGCCGACCACGCCGCGATCGAGGCGCGGCGCGTTCAGGCCGGGAAAGACATGGACGAACGGCGTGTGGCGATAGGTGACCTCGGCATAGCCGGTCAGGCCCCAACGGAATTCGTTGTACCAGCCAAGGCCGCCCGTGAAGGCATTCGAGCGAAAATGCAGCGCCTCCGTGCTGGTGCGGCCATAGCCGGCGATCAGGCGCACGAAGCTCGTTGACGACAGGAAGCGGTCGAGCTTGCCCTGCAACGACAGCCGATGCCCGTTGTAATAGGGGCGGAAGTCGTGGGTATCCTCAAAGACTCCCACGGAAAGATCGATGCGCGTCTGCGGCGTCAGCGCTACACGTGTATAGGCCGTCGCGCCGAAGGTGCTGACGGCAAGACGCCCGCCTTCCAGCGAGCGGCCGTAGGAGAAGTCCAGCCCGACCCGGCCGGTGCGCAGGCTGATCTGCGGCCCGGCCGACACATAGCCATAGGTGTGGTCGTGAACGACATGCTGATGGTCGGTCTGCGCAAAGCCGCCGGCGAACAACAGGCTGAGCGGCCCGCCCAGTTCGTGGCGATAGCCGAGATCGGCGCCGTAGCGCAGCCCGACGCCGGACTTCTGCCGATTGGCCGGCACGAAAGGCAGGCCGCCGACCGTGAAGCTGGTCGCGCTGGTGCCGCTGTTGATGTTGGTCGAGGGTGCGACCGAGACATGCGCGGAGAACTGCCAGGGCCGCATCGCGAGCAGGCTGCGGTCCATTGCGCGCAGGCGCCCCTCCACGGTGTCGTCCACGCCGGCGGCGATGACATGCTGGATGTGGAAGCGGGCGGATTCGTATTCACCAGCTTCCGCAAGCGCCTGGGCCAGTTCCAGCCGCACGCGCGGGAAGTCCGGATGCGCGGCCAGAATCTCCCGGAAGATCGGCACGGCGCGCTGCGGCTGCGCCATGCGCCGATAGGCCATGCCCAGCAGGAACCGCGCCCGGATGAAGCCCGACGAGGTGTCATATTCGACGGAGGCGAGGCGGCGCGCCGCAGCGCGTGGATCGCCGGCCAGCATCTCCGCCTCGACCCCATCGAGAAAGGCATGTTCACGATGCAGCAGTTCACGGCCCGCAGCCGGTTGCCCGGTCCGCTGCCCCGTCTGCTGCGCGGCGGCGGCAGCCGCAGGGACGCCGGGCTGAGCCGCCGGCCTGGCCAGCGCGGGGCCGGAGAGCGCGAGCAGAAGAGCCGCACCAAAACAACCAGCAAGACAAACGGCAACACCACGGGACAAGCCGCATCCGTCCGGACGCCCCCGCCGATGACGCCCGCCTGCGGCTTCCGTCTTCATAAAATTCCCGTCGCCCAGCCGATCTGGATATTTTGATTAGATTTGAAGGAGCCGGCCGGCCAATCCCCGTTCCGGGGGGAAAAGGGTTAAGATGTGCTCCGGAAAGGGAAATCTGCCGAAGAGCGCCCCCCGCTCGCATTCCGGCAGAGGATCGCCTATTCAGAGCAGCCCAGGGTCCGCCGGCAGATGGAGATCACGAACGCATGTCCGCTTCCGGCCGAAACGACACACCGGACGATCCGGACAGCCGGATCGATCTTCTCGAAATCCGCATCGCATTTCAGGACCGGACCATCGAGGAGCTGAATCAGTCCCTCACGGCCCAATGGGCGCAGATCGACATCCTGAAACGCACGATCGAGATGCTGACCGAGCGCCTCCAGCAGGCTGAAAGCCGCGCCACAGCAGCGCCGGAGCCGCCCCCGCCGCATTACTGAAGTCACGGCGGCCGGCGGGGGCTCAGGTCTTGAGCCGGTAGCCGGTGCGGAAGATCCACCACACGACGGCAAGGCAGACGGCCATGAACAGCGCCGTCATGCCGAGGCTGATCTCGATGCCGACATCGGAGCTTTCGAAGAAGCTCCAGCGGAAACCGCTGATGAGATAGACGACCGGGTTGAACAGCGCGACCGTGCGCCAGAACGGCGGCAGCACATCGATGGAATAGAACGTGCCGCCAAGGAAGGTCAGTGGCGTGATGATGAGCAGCGGAATGAATTGCAGCTTCTCGAAGCCGTCGGCCCAGATGCCGATGATGAAGCCGAACAGGCTGAACGTCACCGCCGTCATGACGAGAAAGCCCAGCATCCAGACCGGATGGCGGATTTCGAGCGGCACGAACAAGGCCGAGGTCGCGAGGATGATGAGGCCGAGAATGACGGATTTGGTGGCCGCCGCGCCGACATAGCCGAGCACGATCTCGAAGGGCGAGATCGGCGCGGACAATATCTCGTAGATCGTGCCGGTGAATTTCTGGAAATAGATGCCGAAGGACGCGTTCGCCGTGCTCTGGGTCAGCAGCATCAGCATGATGAGGCCCGGCACGATGAAGGCGCCATAGGCGATGCCGTCGATCTCCGCGATGCGCGAGCCGATGGCCGCGCCGAACACCACGAAATACAGCGATGTCGAGATCACCGGCGAGACGATGCTTTGCAGCAGCGTGCGGAAGGTCCGCGCCATCTCGAAGCGATAGATCGCCCAGACCGCGCGGGGATTCATGAAGGTGTTCATCGTCGTGATCATGATTGACGCCCCACCAGACCGACGAAAATTTCTTCCAGGGAGCTTTCGGTGGTGTGGAGGTCCTTGAAGCCGATGCCGGCGCGGACGAGATCGTCCAGCAGCGAGGCGATGCCGGTGCGGCGCTCCTGGGCGTCGTAGGTATAAATCAGCTCATGGCCGTCCGCGGCAAGTTCGAGATGGTCCGCCGCAAGGGTTTCCGGCAGTTGCGCAAGCGGCGTCTGCAATTCCAGTACCAGCCGCTTGCGGCCGAGCTTGCGCATCAGCTCCGCCTTGCGCTCGACCAGGATGATCTCGCCCTGGCGGATCACGCCGATGCGGTCCGCCATGGTCTGCGCCTCTTCGATATAGTGGGTCGTGAGGATGATGGTGACGCCGGCGCGGCGCAGTTCGCGCACGGTCTCCCACATGGACTGGCGCAGTTGCACGTCCACACCGGCCGTGGGCTCGTCGAGGAACAGCACCTCCGGCTCGTGCGCCAGCGCCTTGGCGATCAGCACCCGGCGCTTCATGCCGCCGGACAGCGCCATGATCTTGTCGTCCTTCTTGTCCCACAGCGAGAGGTCGCGCAGCACCTTCTCGATATGGGCCGGATTCTTCGGCTTGCCGAACAGGCCGCGGCTGAAGCTCACCGTGGACCAGACGGTCTCGAAGGCGTCAGCCGTGAGTTCCTGCGGCACCAGGCCGATCCTGCCGCGCGCGGCGCGATAATCCCGGACGATGTCGTGGCCGTCCACCAGCACGGTGCCCGATGTCGGATTGACGATGCCGCAGATGATGCTGATGAGCGTCGTCTTGCCCGCGCCGTTGGGGCCGAGCAGGGCGAAAATCTCGCCGCGCTCGATGTCAAGGCTGACGTCCTTCAGGGCCGAGAAGCCCGAGGCATAGGTCTTCGACAGATGCGAGACGGAAATGATCGGCGCCATTGCGGCCCTTTCGCTGGTCCGGAGTTGGGAACAGCCGCCCTCAGGATGGCGCTGCTTGCAGGCCGCGAAGAACGATCCGGCCCAGCCTTTCCGAGAAGGCTTTCGGGTCGGCCGGGCGTTCGCCGTCCAGCACCCGCGCCTCGTCGAGCAGCAACTGCGCGGCGTCCTGCCGGAAAGCGTCGTCGCTCTCCGGCAGGGCCGCCAGCGCCTTGACCAGATCATGGGCGGGATTGATTTCCAGGATCGGCTTGCCGGCGGACGCGCCGCCCCCGGCGCTGGCCAGCAGCCGTTCGAGCTGCCGGTCCGGTCCGAAATCCGGCGCGACGAGGCAGACCGCGCTGGTGGTCAGCCGGTCGGACGCGCGCACATCCGCCACCGCGTCGCCCAGCGTCTGCTTCACGTAGCCGATGAAGGCGGCGACCGCCGGCTCCGTATCCGCCATCGCGCCGTCCTGCGCCGTATCCTGCGCATCGAGGCGCGGGATCAGCGCGAGGTCCGCCGCGCCCTGCGTCACGGATTTGAACGGCTTGCCCTCGAAGGACGGCGCGGACGTGACCCAGAAGCTGTCCACCGGGTCCGGCAGCAGCAGCACCTCGACGCCGCGGGCGCGGAAGCCTTCCAGATGCGGCGAGGTCCTCAGCCGCTCGACGTCGTCGCCGGCAAGATAATAGATCGCGGTCTGGTTGTCCTTCAGCGCGCCGAGATAGTCCTTCAGGCTGCGCCAGCCGTCCGTCTCCGCCGTGGACTTGAATCGCGCGAGGCCGAGCAACTGCTCGCGCCGCTCGAAATCCTCGTAAAGCCCTTCCTTGATGACCGCGCCGAAGGTCTCCCAGATCTTCGCGTAGCTCTCCGGCTCCTTCTCCCCGAGCTTGTCGAGGTCGCTCAACACGCGATTGGTCACGCCTTTGCGGATCGCGGCAAGGATCGGGCTGTCCTGGATCATTTCACGGGAGACATTCAGCGGCAGGTCCGCCGAATCCACGACGCCGCGCACGAAGCGCAGGTAGCGCGGCAGAATATCCGCATCGTCGGTGATGAAGACGCGGCGGACATAGAGCTTCACCCGGCCCTTGCGGTCCGGGTCGGACAGGTCGAACGGCCGCGAGCCGGGCACGAAGACCAGCGCCGTATAGTCATGGCGGCCCTCGGCGCGCAGATGCACGGTCATCGCCGGCTCGTCGAACTGGCCGGCGACGCTGCGATAGAAATCCGTGTAGGCCTCCGGCGTGATCTCGCTGCGCGGGCGGGTCCAGAGCGCCGCGCCGTCCGCGACTTCCTGTGGCTCCGCGCCGGGCTTCTCAACGATGGAGATCGGCACCGGCACATGGCCGGACTGCGCCCTGACGATGCGCTCCAGCCTGAAGCGCTCGGCATAATCGGCCGCATCCTCCATCAGATGCAGCACCACGCGCGTCCCGCGCGCCGGCGCATCTTCGGAACCGGCCGGCGTCATGGTGAAAGCGCCCTTGCCGTCCGAGGACCAGACCCATGCGTCATCCGTGCCAGCGCGGCGGGAGACGACATCGACACGGTCCGCGACCATGAAGGCGGAATAGAAGCCGACGCCGAACTGGCCGATCAGCGCCGCCCGCCCCGACTCACCGTTGCCACCGTCCTTGTCGCTCTTCGCCGCCTCCAGCCGCTCCATGAAGGCGCGCGTGCCGGAACGGGCGATGGTGCCGAGCGCCTCGACCATTTCGTCATGGCTCATGCCGATGCCGTTGTCGGCGACGATCAGCCGCTTGTTCTCCGCATCAAGGGTGATGACGATGCGCGGCTGCGGATCGTCGCCCAGCAGCTCCGGCGCGGAGAGCGCCTCGTAGCGCAGCTTCTCGCAGGCATCGGCGGCGTTGGAGATCAGCTCGCGAATGAAAATGTCCCGGTCCGAATAGACCGAATGGACCATGAGATGCAGCAGGCGGGCGACATCGGCCTCGAAGGGGCGGCTTTCCGGCTGGGTGTCGGCAGTGGTCACGGCAACGTCCCGGTTTCTGATGGACTGACGGGCCATCAGATGGGGCGATTTGCCGCCGCGATCAAGGCCGGACGCCGGCGGGCTGCTCGGCGCTGCGCCAGGGCGGCGGTTCCGCGCAACGGCGGGGCGGCAGCGTCAATGCTTTCCTGCGACGCCGAGCAGGCTGGCCTGCGTCGCCTCGTCGGCCCTCAGCGCAGCGCTGGCGCCGCTCCACACCACCTTGCCGCGATCCAGCACCACCGCGTTGCGGGTCATGGACAGGGCGATCTCGGCCTTCTGCTCCACCAGCACGATCGTCAGGCCGGCCTGCTCATGGATGCGCTGCAAAGCCTCGATCAGCGTTTCCACCACGACCGGAGCCAGGCCCTCCAGCGGCTCGTCCAGCAGCAGCACCTTCGGCGCGCCGACCAGCGCCCGGCCCATGGCCAGCATCTGCTGTTCGCCGCCGGAGAGGCGGTTGCCGGTGTTGCCCCGGCGCTCCTTGAGGCGCGGGAACAGGCCATAGACCTCCTCGATGCTCCAGCCGCCCGGCAGCACCGAGACGGCGAGATTCTCCTCCACGGTGAGGGATTTGAAGATCTCGCGCTCCTGCGGCACATAGCCGAGGCCCATCCGGACGCGGCGGTGGACCGGCAGCGTCTCGATAGCCTCGCCGCCGAGGCGGATGGTGCCGGCATGGCGCGTGGTGATGCCCATCAGCGTCGTCAGCAGCGTGGTCTTGCCGACGCCGTTGCGGCCGAGCACCGCCAGCGTATCCCCGGCCGCGACATCGAGCCCGATGCCGTCCAGCACCACGGTCTCGCCATAGCCGGCCACCAGCCCGTCGACCGCAAGGCCGAGGCTGTTGCGGCCAGTGTCGGTTCCGCCGTCCATGATCCGCTCGCCGCTCATACCACCGTCCGCCCGAGATAGACCGCGCGCACCTGCGGATCTTCCGCGATTGCCGCCGGCGCGCCGCGCGTCAGCACCCGGCCCTGCACCAGCACGACGATCTCCCGCGCGAAGCGGAAGATCACGTCCATGTCATGCTCGATGATGATGATGGCGATCTGCGGCGGGAGCCTTTCGATCACATCGTGGATGATATGCGTGTCCGACGAGGGAATGCCCGCCGCCGGCTCGTCCAGCAGCAGCACGCGGGGATTCAGGGCCAGCGCGATAGCGATTTCGAGCAGGCGCTGCTGGCCATAAGGCAGTTCCGACACACGCCGGTCCAGCACGCCGGCAAGGCCGATATCGGCGAGGCGCTCGCGCGCTTCCGCCAGGCAGCGTCGCCATTGCGGC
>Ga0182740_1002086_pt1 | contig 12640 bp, 12 predicted proteins | sample eDN5th37CKraftBY_FD_128872 | JGI IMG/M metagenome (GOLD analysis project Ga0182740, IMG submission 128872) | Enriched backyard soil microbial communities from Emeryville, California, USA - eDNA 5th pass 37_C Kraft BY (version 2) (version 2) | ecosystem: Environmental > Terrestrial > Soil >...
ATGGTGAGACGGAACGATATGATCTGCTCGTCGCGCTCAAGTTCTCGCACCATGATGGAGGCAAGAATGCGCGGGTCGATGTTGCCGCCACACAGGATCAGACCGACGCGCTTGCCCTTGAAGCGCTGAGGCTCCTTCAGCATCGCAGCGAGCCCCGCCGCGCCGGCACCTTCCGCCATGGTCTTCTGCAACGTCAGATAGGCGTTTACGGCGCGTTCAAGCTGCGTCTCGCTGACCAGCATCACGTCGGACACGAGCCCGCGGATGATCGGCAGCGTCAGCTTGCCGACATTCTTCACCGCAATGCCTTCCGCCAGCGTCGCGCCACCGCACGGTTGATCCTTTCCATGCAGCGCATTCCACATGGACGGATAGAGTTCGGCTTCGACACCGATCACCTCGATCTGCGGATTGATGGCCTTCGCCGCAACCGCGTTGCCGGAGATCAGGCCGCCACCGCCGATCGGCACGATCAGGCTGTCGAGATCGGGCCTGTCGTCGAGCATTTCGATCGCGATCGTGCCCTGCCCCGCGATGATGCGCGGATCGTCGTAAGGGTGGATGAACAGCAGGCCCTGCTGAGCCTGAAGCTCTTCCGCGCGCGCCTGCGCCTCCGAAATCGTCTCGCCGTGCAGGACCACCGTCGCACCATAGGCGCGTGTCGAAGCGACTTTCACCGCAGGCGTCGTGACCGGCATCACGATGGTCGCCGCAATACCAAGTCGCGAGGCATGATAGGCAACCGCCTGCGCATGATTGCCTGCCGACATGGCGATCACGCCGCGAGCGCGATCGGCAGCATCGAGACTCGCCAGCTTGTTGAGCGCGCCGCGCTCCTTGAACGAGTTCGTGACCTGCAGGTTTTCGTATTTGACGAAGACTTCCGCGCCGGTGAGCGCGGAGAGCTTGGGCGCCGGCAGCATCGGCGTGCGCAGAATGCGCCCCTCCAGAATGGTCTGCGCATCCTCGATATCGCTCAGCCTGATCATGCTCTTGTCCTCGCGGATGGCACTATAGGCGCGGAGATTGCGTTACGTTAGACTTGCGGAACTGATTTTCCGGCATCTGATGGCGGACAAGAGCCTATGGCGAACGAACGGGACCGGATCGGCGTCTCCTATGACGTGAAGCCGCACGCCTACGACCCGGACGCCCATCCGGAATTGTTCGACGGGGTGCCGGCGCGGCGCGTCCTTGCCTTCGTGATCGATCTCGTAATCCTCGCGGTCCCGCTGATCCTCGTCTGGCTGTTTTTCCTCGCGATCGGCATCGTGACGCTGGGGCTCGGCTTCAGTTTGTTCGGCCTGATGCCGGTGATCACCCTGATCTGGGCGGCGTACTATTACGGGACCACGCTCGGCGGACCGCGTTCCGCCACCATCGGGATGCGCGCGCTCGATATCGAGATGCGGACCTGGTACGGCGCGCCCTCGTATTTCGTGCTGGCGATCGTCCATGCCGGACTGTTCTGGGTCTCGACCAGCGTGCTGACCCCGCTCATTCTGCTGGTCTGCTTCTTCAACAAGCGGGGGCGGCTGCTGCACGATTTCCTGGTGGGAACGGTGGTGATCAACAACCCCGACCGCGCCGGAGCCCCCCGCCCTCCGGAACCCGGTCCCGGTACCGTTTGACGAGAGCCGTCCTGCCGGTCAGAGTTTGCGCCGGAGCATTGGCCGGCCGTGACCCAGCATTCGCGCGATACGCCGCAATTCTATCTGACGGCGCCCTCGCCCTGCCCGTACCTCCCGGGCAAGGAAGAGCGGAAGGTGTTTACGCATCTCGTGGGCGACCGCGCTCCGGGCCTGAACGACCTCCTCACCCATGGCGGCTTCCGGCGCAGCCAGTCGATCGCGTACAGGCCAGCCTGCGAAACCTGCCGCGCCTGCGTGTCGGTTCGTGTGGTGGTGAACGATTTCGTCCCCGGGCGATCCCTGCGCCGGATCGCGCAGCGTAATGCCGATGTCTCGGGCGAGATGCGGGCCGCGGTGCCGAGTTCGGAGCAATATTCGATCTTCCGCGCCTATCTCGACGAACGCCATCGCGATGGCGGCATGGCCGACATGACCGTGCTCGACTACGCGATGATGGTCGAGGACTCGCATGTCGAGACCCGCATGGTGGAGTACCGGCTGCAGCCGGAAGAAACGTCGGGGCGCCACACTGGCCAATTGATTGCGGTCGCGCTGACCGACCTGCTCAGCGATGGCCTGTCGATGGTCTATTCGTTCTTCGATCCGGACTACGAGGCGCGTTCACTCGGCTCGCTGATGATCCTCGATCACATCGCGCGCGCAAAGCAGATGGGCCTGCCCTACGTCTATCTCGGCTATTGGGTGCGCGGCTCTCGCAAGATGGATTACAAGAGCCGCTTCCTCCCGCAGGAGCGCCTGATGTCGCAGGGCTGGATCCGCGCGGAGACGTAGCCTAGCCGATCGATCTGCCGAACCTGTTGTTCTTCGGGAAACGATCCGGCTTGACGCGCCCGGCATCGCCGCGATTGCCGCGCCACGCGGCAAGCTCCTTCAGCGGGGTATTCTGCGCGCGGCCGGCGCTGTCGAACCAGTTGAGCCCATCGCCCTTGGACGAGAAGGTCACGATGTCGCTCAGGATGCCGTCCTTGTAGCGCTGCAGCCGCACGCCCGCGCCGCGCGTCATCTCCGGCACCTGATCAATCGGGAACACGATCATCTTGCGGTTCTCGCCGATTGCGGCGACGAGATCGCCTTCCACCAATGCGATCGCGACGGCCTTGTCGGGGGCCTTGACGTTGAGCACCTGCTTGCCCTTGCGCGTGTTGGCGAGGCACTCGTCCTCCGCCACGACGAAGCCCTTGCCCTCGCCGGAAGCCAGGATGAACTTGCGCCCGCCCTGATGCTTGAAGGCGGCGACGATGGTGGCGTCCTGCTCGAGATCGATGAACAGCCGCACCGGCTCGCCGTGCCCGCGTCCACCCGGCAGCTTCGATGCATCGATGGTGTAGAACTTGCCGTTGGAGGCGAAGAACACGCATTTCGACGTGGTCTCGGCAAAGAACGAGAATTGCAGCGAGTCGTCCGACTTGAAGGCAACGGAGGACAGATCGGCGACATGGCCGCGCAGGGCGCGCACCCAGCCCTTCTCGGACACGACAACGGTAACCGGCTCGCGCTCGACCAGAACCTCCGCAAGCTCCTGTTCGACGTCACGCACTTCGCCGAAGGTCGTGCGGCGCTTGCCGAGTTCGGTCTTGGGGCCGAAGGTCTCGCGGACTTTCTTGATCTCGCCCGCGACCGTCTTCCACTGTTCGTCCTCGGACTTCAGCAGCGACTTGAGCTTCTTCTGCTCGTCGCGCAGATCCTTGTCCTCGGTGCGGATTTCCATCTCTTCAAGCTTGCGCAGATTGCGCAGGCGCATGTTCAGGATGGCGTCCGCCTGCACGTCAGTGAGCTTGAAGGTCTTGATCAGGACCGGCTTCGGCTCGTCCTCGGTGCGGATGATCTTGATGACCTTGTCGAGGTTCAGATAGGCGATCAGGTAACCGCCCAGAACCTCGAGGCGATGTTCGATCGCATCGAGTCTGTGCTGGCTGCGGCGAACCAGCACGTCGCGGCGGTGATCCAGCCATTCACGGAGCGCTTCGGCAAGACCGATAACCCTCGGCACGCGCCCCTTGATGAGCACGTTCATGTTCAGCGGGATGCGGCTTTCCAGCTCGCTCACCTTGAACAGCGATTCCATCAGCAGCACCGGATCGACAGCGCGCGTCTTCGGCTCGATCACGATGCGGATGTCGGCGGCGGACTCGTCGCGGATGTCGGCAACGAGCGGCAGCTTGCGCTCGTTCATCATCTCGGCGATGCGTTCGATGAGCCGCGATTTCTGAACGAGATAGGGGATCTGCGTCACCACGATCTGGTAGCCGCCGCGGCCGGTCTCTTCCTTGGTCCAGCGCGCACGTACGCGGAACGAGCCACGTCCCGTCGTGTAAGCCTCGGCGATCGATTCCTTTGAATCGACCACGACGCCGCCTGTCGGGAAGTCCGGCCCCGGTACGTATTTCAGCAGGGTCTTCGAGCGCGCATTCGGATTGTCGATCAGGAACAGCGCGGCGTCGCACAACTCGGCGGCATTGTGAGGCGGGATCGACGTCGCCATGCCGACCGCAATGCCCTGCGATCCGTTGGCCAGCAGGTTGGGAAACGCGCCCGGCAGGACCACCGGTTCTTCGGTCAGTCCGTCATAGTTCGGACGGAAGTCGACCGCGTTCTCATCGATGCCTTCGAGGAGAAGGCGCGCGACCTCGGTCATGCGCGCTTCGGTGTAGCGGTAAGCGGCGGCGTTATCGCCGTCGATATTGCCGAAATTGCCCTGCCCGTCGACCAGCGGATAGCGCGAGGAGAAATCCTGCGCGAGCCGGACCAGCGCGTCATAGATCGCCTGGTCGCCGTGCGGATGGAAGTTACCCATCACGTCGCCGACGATCTTGGCCGACTTTTTCGGTGTCGTTCCGGGATCGAGCCGCAACAGCCGCATGCCGTAAAGGATGCGCCGGTGAACCGGCTTCAGACCGTCGCGCGCGTCCGGAAGCGCGCGGTGCATAATGGTCGACAGCGCGTAGGCGAGATAGCGCTCTTCCAGCGCGTCACGCAGCGCGATTTCCTGGACGTCCTTGTCCGGCGGAGGAATCAGCCTTGTACCCATCCCGTTCGGTTAACCCGGCTCACCGGGCCGAACAAGGCAGCCGAGGGTATGGGGCAGCCGCATGCGAACCAAAATGTGCGCCGCCGCGCATCCGCCGGCGGAGTTCCGGCGTGAATGCACGATGAATGCAAGATCTCAACGCAATTCATTGAATTTGCGATCTAATTGGACGCCGGAACAACACTGCGGCCAGAACCGGCTCTCAAAATTCGTCGGCCGCGAACATTCGGGAGACCCTGATGAGAAAGTTGCTGCTCGCAATCGCGGCCGCTACCGCGATTGTGTCGTTCGCCTCGCTGGCATCCGACGATGCGCAAGCCATGACGCTGCCGGCGCCCGCTGCCATGGCTGACGTGCTCGGCAGCCAGGCGGAATCGGTGGCTTATGTCTGCCGCCGCTGGTGCGGTCCCTACGGCTGCACGCGCCGCTGCTTCTACACGGCGCCGCGCTACTACCGTCCCTACTATCGCCCGTACTACCGTCCCTACTATCGTCCGTACCGGTACTATCGATACTACTGAGGACCGGTTCGTCCGCGACCGCCATTTCACGGACGATTTATTGGCGGGCGCCCGAAATATGCGGCGGCCCACCAAATTTTATGGTACCCGTGTAGCGTGGCCGCGAAGGGGATAAATTTTGCGGCAGGGTGGTTTCTAAACCGCGTCGACAGACGCGGATCTGCGAACGGTAGCGTTGCTGCCGGACTAAAGCGCAGCGCTACCGCTGCGGTCATCGTAGACAGATTGGAGATCAAAGCATGAAGACGCTTGTTACTGCCCTGGTTATTGCTGCGGGGCTTGGCCTCGGTGCCGGTGCTGCATCTGCCGCTCCGGTCAGCGCGCCCGGTACTTCTCTGAATGTGCAGGGCCTGTTCACACCCGCTCAGTACTATGGCGGCGGCGGCTACTACGGTTATCGCGCGCCCTATTGCTACTATGTGAGGCGCTGCGGATACGGCCCCTATGGCTATCACTGCTGGCGCGAACGCGTCTGCCGCTAAACACACTCGCACATATCGAGCGCATATATCGAGATTGGCCGGTCCATGGACCGGCCTTTTTCGTTTCTAGGCCGCGTCGGGCAACCTGCGGGTCACAGCGGTGATGAAATGCGAGCGCGCATCCGGCAACGTGATCCCGCGCGGCTCCAGCACATGGCGCGCGAGAAAGAACGCCGTCAGTGCAAAACCGTCGGCGATATCCTTTGCATCAATCCGTTCCACGTCTCCGATCACAAAAGCCGGCAGCGTCAGCATACGGTCACGCCAGGGAGCCCCTGCTTCACGCGATACCGCACGCCCTGATTTCGGCGACACATAGACGAGGTCGGTGAGCGCCCCGGTCGCAGCGCAGGCGTCGAGGTCAAGGCCGAAGCCAAGTTCGGACAACATCAGCAACTCGAAACGCACGATCATGGCGGCGCAAACCGCGGGCTCGTCCAGATGCGCGATGATCGTCTCGAGGCTGTCGAACACGACCTCATGCGGATCGCGCTCCGGCAGAAGCCGGGCCAGCGCCGCAAGATGCGTTACTGCGAACACCGCATGGGAGTCTCCAAACAGCGAACCCGCGCGCAGTGCAATCGGCTCGATCGTAAAAGTGCCGAGGTGGTCGTCCAGCCGCGCACGCCAATGCGCTCGCACGGCATTGGCGGGCTGCAGCACCGGCCGCATCCGCGTGCCCGCTCCGCCCCGCACGAGCCCGAGATGGCGCCCATGCTCCCGGGTCATCAATTCGAGAATGGCATTCGCCTCGCCGTGGCGCCTGATGCCGAGGACGAATCCGTCGTCACTCCATTGCATGGGGCGACATGACCCCATCCCGTCCGGAAAGTCGAGGGTGACGAGCGCTACGTCAGTTCCACCCAGGCAGGCGCGTGATCGCTCGCGCCCTCGCGCCCGCGTTCGGCACGATCGACACCGGCCGATTTCAGCTTGCCGGCAAGAATTGGTCCCAGCAGGAGGTGATCGAGCCTCAGGCCTGCGTCGCGCGGCCAGCGGTTTCGCTTGTAGTCCCAGAAGGTGTAGATGCGCTGGCCCGGATGCGTTTCGCGTAATGCGTCGGTCCAGCCCTGCTTGACGAGCCTTGCATAGGCGGCGCGGCTTTCCGGCTGGATCAGCGCGTCATTGTCCCATGACCTGGTCGGATATATATCGAGATCGCTCGGCGCGACGTTGTAGTCGCCGATCAGAGCGACGGGAACGTTTGCTTTCAACAGCTTGCGGGCGTGTACCGACAGCCGCCTGAACCACTTCAGCTTGTAGTCAAACTTCGGGCCGGGCTGCGGATTACCGTTCGGCAGATAGAGACAGCCGATCAGGACGCCGCCGACCGCGGCCTCGATATAGCGGCTCTGCGCATCGTCGCGGTCGCCGGGAAGCGCCAGACGCGTGACGACCGGCTCACCGATGCGCGAGAGGATCGCGACGCCGTTCCAGGTCTTCTGCCCGCGCCAGACCGCATCGTAACCGGCCTTCCGCAACGCGGCGGAGGGAAAGTCCGCATCGGTACATTTCAGCTCCTGCAGCCCGACGATGTCGGGCTTCGCGCGCTTCAACCATTGCAGGAGGTTCGGCAGACGCCGGTTGACGTTGTTAATGTTGAAGGTCGCGATCTTCACCCGCACGCCTCGGCCGGACGGACTTATCCGTCCTTGGGGAACTCCAGTCCCATCTCGCGATAGCGCTCCGGATCATCTCCCCAACCCTCGCGCACCTTGACGAAAAGGAACAGGTGCACGGGCGCTTCGACGACTCCCGAAATCTCCTTGCGCGCATCCGCACCGATCGCCTTGAGCGTCTGACCGCCCTTCCCGATCACGATCTTCTTCTGGCTTTCGCGCTCCACATAGATCGTCTGCTCGATGCGAACCGAGCCGTCCTTCTTTTCTTCCCAGGCTTCGGTCTCGACCGTCGACTGGTACGGCAATTCCTGATGCAGGCGGTGAAACAGCTTCTCGCGCGTGATCTCGGCCGCGAGCTGACGCAGCGGCGCGTCCGACATCTGATCTTCGGGATAGAGCCAGGGACCGAGCGGGACCTCGCCCGCAAGCCATGTCCGCATATCGTCGACGCCGTCGCCCGTGAGCGCCGACACCATGAAGGTCGCGTCGAACTTCACGCGCTCGTTGATGGCGGTTGCGAGCGCCAGCAGCGCCGGCTTGTCGGTCACATCGACCTTGTTGAGCACGAGGAACTTGCGGCCCCGTGCGTCAGCGAGCTTCTTGACGATCGCTTCGGCTTCCTCGTCCAGGCCCTTGCGTGCGTCGATGAGGAGCCCGGTCAGATCGGCGTCCTGCGCGCCCGCCCAGGCGCTCGTCACCATGGCGCGGTCGAGCCTGCGCTTCGGTGTAAAGATGCCAGGCGTATCGACGAAAATGAGCTGCGAGGCCCCTTCCACGATGATGCCGCGAACCGGCATGCGCGTCGTCTGCACCTTGTGACTGACAATCGAGACCTTGCTGCGAACGAGCGCATTGATCAGGGTCGACTTGCCGGCATTGGGCGCGCCGATCAGCGCGACGAAACCGCAGCGGGTTGCCGTCTCAAGCCTGTCTTCATCCATCCGCGCCTACACCTTCGCGCGCCAGCAGCGCAGCAGCAGCAGCCTGTTCGGCTGCACGTTTTGAGCGGCCGCGACCTTCGGCCGGATCGCGCTCCGGCAAAACGACAGCCACACGGAAAACCGGGTCGTGATGCGGCCCGGTTCGTTCGACCTCACGATAGGACGGTGTCGGCAGGCCGCGAGCCTGGGCCCATTCCTGCAGGACGGTCTTTGGATCGCGCAGCGGCCGCGCCGGTTTGCGCATCCGCTCCGACCAGTAGCGCTCGACCAGAGCCTTGGCGGCCTTGTATCCGCCATCGAGAAACACCGCCCCGATCAGGGATTCGCAGACGTCGGCGAGGATCGCGACCCGGGAGCGGCCGCCGGACCGCACCTCGGATGCGCCGAGCCGGAGCGCGGCTCCGAGATCGATCGCGCGCGCGACATCGGCGCAGGATTCGCGACGGACCAGATCGGCAAGGCGGCGCGACAACTCACCTTCCTCGGCCTTAGGGAATGCCTCGAAGAGCATTTCCGACACGGCAAGACCGAGGACATGATCGCCAAGAAACTCAAGCCGCTGATAGCTGCCGGTCCGGCCCTGGCCCTTCAGCGCCGAGATGTGCGTCAGCGCGCGCTCGAGCAGCGCCTTGTCCCGGAAACGATAGCCGATTGTGGTCTCAAGCGCGGACGCACGCTGGACCTTGCGCCTGGCCTTCCCGGTGCCGGGATCGTCGCTCGATGTCGAGTCCTGCGCAGGCGGATGCGCGACGGCGACCGAATCCTCCGCGCCTGCTTTCCGCTTGGCCGTTCCGGCCTTGCGCTTGGCAGGTGCGCTGGCTTCCGCCGCAGCACTGTCGACTGCACGACTCATCGCACGATCTTGAAGATCCTGTTCCAGCGGACCGACCAGGGCCAGCGCCACACCTGCCAGGCACGCTCGCCCTCGCCGACCGAAAAGAAGATGATTTGTGCGCGCCCGATCAGATGACTGAACGGCACATAGCCGACCTGGCTCAGCACCCGGCTGTCCGTCGAGTTATCCCGATTGTCGCCCATCATGAAGTAATTGCCGGGCGGCACGTGATATTCCTGCGTGTTGTCGTAGAATCCGTTGTCCTGCAGATCGAGCGTCGTATAGGTCACGCCGTTCGGCAAGGTCTCGCGCCAGCGCTTCACGCGGATCGCGCGGTCACCCTCTTCGGTTTCGATATAGTCCTCGATGCGCTCCCGCTTCACCGGCTCACCGTTGATGTAAAGCAGGCCCTGCTTCATCTGGATGCGGTCGCCGGGCAGGCCGATCACGCGTTTGATGTAATCGGTGGAGTCGTCCTTCGGCAGGCGGAACACCACCACATCGCCGCGATCGGGAGGCGAGCCGAAGATGCGGCCGGAGAACAGCGGCGGCGAAAACGGAAACGAATAGGAACTGTAGCCGTAGGAGAATTTCGAGACGAACAGATAGTCGCCGACCAGCAGCGTTTCCTTCATCGAGCCCGACGGGATGTTGAAGGGCTGGAACAGAAAGGTCCGGATCACGAGCGCAATGATCAGCGCATGCACGATGACGCGGACGGTTTCGCCGAATCCGCTTTCCTTGCGCTTGGTGCTGGTCACGCTCATGGCCTCTTGTCCGGAAAGGTTACGCGCTGGCGCGCCGTTGTAGCGGCTGGATCAACGCTTCGCAACGAAGCGGCGAACTGCCGCTATCTATCAGAAAACACTCAGGTTATCGACGCAGGCGGAGACTGGTTTGCAGCATTTAGAGGCACCGCCGAGATAATCACGATCGCTTGTGCGAGCGGATATTCGTCGGTGAGACTGATGTCGATACGCGCTTCATAACCCTGCGGCGTGATCTCGTTCAACCGCTTCAGCGCACCACCGGTCAGCTTCATCGTCGGACGTCCGGACGGAAGGTTCACGACGCCCAGATCGCGGAAGAACACTCCCTTTCGGAACCCGGTTCCGAGCGCCTTCGAACAGGCCTCCTTGGCGGCGAACCGCTTCGCGTATGTGTCGATGCGAGTCGCGCGCCGCTCCGCCTTCGCCACTTCGACCGGCGTGAAGACGCGCTGGATGAAGCGGTCGCCATGGCGTTCGAGAACCTTCTCGATCCGCCTGATATCGACGAGGTCCGAGCCGAGCCCGAGGATCATGCCACTTTGGATCATGCCGCCTTCACATTCTGGCGTCCGCGATCCATCGCCGCGCGCATGGTCCGGATTGCGTTGTCGAGACCTTCGAACACCGCCTCCCCGATCAGGAAATGCCCGATATTGAGTTCGACGATCTCGGGGAGCGTCGCGATCGTTTCGGCGGTCGCGAAATCGAGGCCGTGGCCGGCATGAACCTCGAGGCCGAGAATCCGGGCGAAGGCCGCCGCGATCCTGATGCGCTCGAACTCGCGGGCGGCAACATCGTCTTCGCCCGCAGCGAGCGCGTCGCACCAGGCGCCGGTATGGAGTTCGATGACTGGCGCACCGACGGCATGGGCGGCCTCGACCTGGTCGCGGTCGGCTGCAATGAACAGCGACACGCGGATACCCGCACCCGCCAATGTTTTCGTCGCGTTCTCGATGAGGCTGCGCTGACCGACGACATCCAGCCCGCCCTCGGTCGTGCGCTCGACCCTTCGCTCGGGAACAAGACAGGCCGCGTGAGGACGTGTCCGGAGCGCAATCGCGATCATGTCCTCGGTCGCAGCCATCTCGAAATTCAGCGGCTTGTCGATCTCGGCCTTGAGCCTTGCCATATCCTCATCGCGGATATGGCGTCGGTCCTCCCGCAAATGCGCGGTGATGCCGTCCGCGCCCGCGGCGACGGCGAGCTTCGCCGCACGGACGGGATCGGGGTGCCGGCCGCCGCGCGCGTTGCGGATGGTCGCGACGTGATCGATGTTCACACCAAGTCTGAGATAGGGAGCGTGCGTCACCGCGAGTGTCTCGAATCCGAAGTCCGCTTCATTCGGCGGCTTGCTCGTGAGCGGACTTCGGATTCGAAGGACACCAGCAAACCTGTGATCCTGATGTGGGTCAGGTTCGGAAATCTGCTCAAGGAAACTCCCGCGGATGTGAAGCGGAATTTCCGAACCACCACATTGGCATCAGCTTTCAACCGTTCACGCGCGCCACGCTAGCGACCACGGGCTTGGCTCGCAATTGAGCGATGATCGCGGTCAGGTGCTTCAGGTCATAGACCTCGAGATCGATCGTGACCGTCGTGAAGTCCGGCGACTGACGCTCCATGCGAATGTTGTCGATGTTGCCGTCGTTCTCCGCAATCACCTGCGCAAGCTGCGCGAGTGTCCCAGGCTCGTTCACCGACTTGACCACGATCTGCGCCGGAAAGCGCTGAGGCTCGTGCTCCTCGACGTCCCAGCGCAGGTCGAGCCATTGCTCCGGCCGGTTTTCGAATTCCTGCAACGACGGCGACTGGATCGGATAGATCGTGATCCCCTCGCCCGGCGTCAGGATGCCGACGATCCGGTCGCCCGGAACGGCGCCGCCATTGGGCGCAAATCTCACCGGCAAATCGCTGTTGATGCCGCGGACCGGGATTGCAGTCGCCGCATCCGCCGCCGGCAGCTTTGCCTTGACCGACTTTGCACGTTCCAATCCGAGCCACGAACTGTCACCCTTCGGAGGCGCAAGCAAGGCGCGCTCTTCAAGATAGTCGGGATACATCGCACGCGCGACGTCAGACGCCTTCATCTCGCCGCGGCCGACGGCTGCCATGACGTCCTCGATCGAGGATCGGGCGAGCCGCGGCAATGCGCCCTGCAGTTTCTCGTCGGAATATTCCTTCTTGGCGCGGTGAAACAGCCGCTCTACGATGCGCCGGCCGAGACCCGCATATTGGTCGCGCACGGCGACGCGCGTAGCGCGCCGGATCGAGGCGCGCGCCTTTCCGGTCACGACAATGGATTCCCATGCTGCCGGCGGGGCTTTCTGCGCCTTCGAGGTCATGATCTCGACCTCGTCGCCATTCTGCAACTCCGAAGCCAGCGGCGCGATCTTGCCGTTGATCTTGGCGCCGACTGCCATGTTGCCGACATCGGTATGCACGGCATACGCAAAGTCGATCGGCGTGGCGTGTCGCGGCAGCGCGATCAGCTTGCCCTTCGGCGTGAAGCAGAACACCTGATCGTGGAACAGCTCGAGCTTGGTGTGCTCCAGAAATTCTTCCGAATTGGACCCTTCGGACAGAAGCTCGATCGTCCGGCGCAACCATGCATAGGCATTAGACTCGCGCGACAGCATCTCTGACGGAGAGATGCTTGCGTCCTTGTAGAGCGCGTGCGCTGCGATGCCGTACTCGGCGATATCGTCCATCTCCTGCGTACGGACCTGCAGTTCGACGCGCTGCTTGCCAGGCCCGATCACGGTGGTGTGGATCGAGCGGTAATCGTTCTG
>Ga0182740_1002087_pt1 | contig 12636 bp, 12 predicted proteins | sample eDN5th37CKraftBY_FD_128872 | JGI IMG/M metagenome (GOLD analysis project Ga0182740, IMG submission 128872) | Enriched backyard soil microbial communities from Emeryville, California, USA - eDNA 5th pass 37_C Kraft BY (version 2) (version 2) | ecosystem: Environmental > Terrestrial > Soil >...
ATCGATCGCGTGCCCGAGGATCTGAAGGCGCTGTATGCGACCGCCTTCGAGATCGATGCGCATTGGCTGGTGGACGCGGCGTCGCGCCGTCAGAAGTGGATCGATCAGGCGCAGTCGCTGAATTTGTATCTCGCGGCGCCCAACGGCCGGAAGCTCGATGCGCTCTATCGGCTCGCCTGGGAGCGGGGCCTCAAGACGACGTACTACCTCCGCACGCAATCCGCGACGCACGTCGAAAAGTCGACGCTCAAGGGCACGGACGGCAAGCTCAATGCGGTGTCCGCAACCGGCATGGTCTCGGCGCCGGAAGAGATCGCCCCGCCGCCCGTGATGGCCTGCTCGATTGACGATCCGACCTGCGAAGCCTGCCAGTAAGCCGACAACAAGCATTCAAGAACCGGAGAAACACAACAATGCTCGACTGGTCTGAACCCGCAGCGCCCGCGCCGACGCCTACCGCACGCAAACCGCTCGCCAAGGCGCCGGCGCTCCCTGCCGACAGCACCGGCCTTGGCGAGATCGAGCGCGGCGGCGCACGCGTGTCGGTTGACGATAAGCGCATGATCAACTGCCGCGCCGACGTGAACCAGCTTCTCCCGCTCAAGTACAAGTGGGCCTGGGAGAAGTATCTCGCGGGCTGCAACAATCACTGGATGCCGACCGAGGTCTCCATGCAGGCGGACATCGCGCTGTGGAAGTCGCGCGACGGTCTGACCGAGGACGAGCGCCGCGCCATCAAGCGCAATCTCGGCTTTTTTGCAGCGTCCGAGTCTCTGGTCGCCAACAACATCGTGCTGGCGATCTACCGCCATCTCACCAACCCGGAATGCCGCCAGTATCTGCTGCGGCAGGCCTTCGAGGAGGCTGTGCACACGCACACTTTCCAGTACATCGTGGAAAGCCTCGGTCTCGACGAGGGCGAGCTCTTCAATATGTACCGCGAGGTGCCCTCGATCACCGACAAGGCCGCCTGGGCATTGAAGCACACCAAGAATCTCGACGATCCCGACTTCAAGACCGGAACGCCTGAGGCGGACCAGGACTTCCTGCGCGATCTCGTCGCCTTCTACGTCGTGTTCGAGGGTATGTGGTTCTACACGGGCTTCGCGCAGATCCTCTCGCTCGGTCGACGCAACAAGATGGTCGGCATCGCCGAGCAGTACCAGTACATCCTGCGCGATGAAAGCATTCATCTGAACTTCGGCATCGACGTGATCAATCAGATCAAAGTCGAGAACCGGCATCTGTGGACCAAGAGCTTCCAGGAAGAAGTGCGCGGGATGTTGCACGACGCGGCCGGGCTCGAGGCCGCCTATGGTCGCGATACCATGCCACGCGGCTTCCTTGGGCTCAACGCGGCGCTGTGCGAGCAATACATGCACTTCATCGCCAACCGCCGCTGTGCGCAGCTCGGCCTCGCGCCGGTGTTCAAGGAGGCCGAGAACCCGTTCCCGTGGATGTCGGAGGCGATGGACCTCAAGAAGGAGAAGAACTTTTTCGAGACCCGCGTCATCGAGTATCAGAACGGCGGCGCACTGAGCTGGGAGTGACAAAGCGAGCGGCGGACATCTAGTATGTCCGCCGTTCATGTCCTCGCGATGCTTTCCAGGAATGCCCCATGAAGCCCTTCATCGGCGCGGTCATCCAGACCGCCTCTGTCGCCTTCGATCCCGCCCGCACCGTCGAGAAGCTCGGTGACTTCACCAGCAAAGCCGCAGCACAGGGCGCCAAGCTTGTGGTGTTCCCCGAGGCGTTCGTCGGTGGCTATCCTAAGGGGCTGGACTTCGGCGCACGTGTCGGCTCGCGCTCGGCCGCAGGCCGCGAAGCGTTCCGCGTGTACTATGACGGTGCCATCGAGGTTCCGAGTCCGCACGCCGCGCGTATAGGCGAGATTGCGGCTGCCAATGCTGTGCATCTCGTGACGGGCATCATAGAGCGTGACCAGGGCACGCTCTATTGTACGGTGCTGTTCTTCGCGCCGGATGGCGCGCTGCTCGGTAAGCACCGCAAGCTGATGCCGACGGCGGCCGAACGGCTCGTATGGGGCTTTGGCGACGGCTCGACACTTCCCGCTTTTGATACACCCCTCGGCAAGCTCGGCGCCGTGATCTGCTGGGAGAACTATATGCCGATGCTGCGCATGGCCATGTACGGCAAGGGCGTGTCGCTCTACTGCGCGCCAACCGCCGACGATCGCGAGACATGGCTCTCGACGATGCGCCACATCGCCCTCGAAGGGCGCTGCTTCGTCTTCTCGTCATGCCAGTTCACGCGCCGCAGCGACTATCCTGCCGACTACGCCATCGACGGCAATCCCGCCTCGGACACCATTCTCATGCGCGGTGGGAGCTGCATCATCGGGCCACTCGGACAGATGCTGACCGAACGCGTGTTCGACCAGGATGCCGTACTGACAGCCGAGATCGACCTCGGCGAAGTTGCGCGCGGCAAGTACGATTTCGATGTCACCGGACACTACGCGCGCCCGGATGTGTTCCGTCTCATGGTGAACGAGACGCCACAGTCGGCAGTCCAGACAAATGCGCCGGCGGTGTTCGGCGTGCGCGGTGATATCTGATCCTTACAAGTCCGCTCGACAGTCTTTTGGCCCTCTGCTAAACGAGGTGTGCCGACGGTCCCCGCGAGGGGATAACAGGGAATTCGGTGCGCAGGCTCTGCCTGCTAGTCCGAAGCTGCCCCCGCAACTGTAAGCGGTGAAGGGCGCTCAAAGATGCCACTGGGATCGCGATCCCGGGAAGGCGAGCGCCTCAAGCCCGCGAGCCAGGAGACCTACCGCCGGATTAGACCCCATTGAAGCCGGTCGGGGTGCATCGGCGGAGGTAGAGAGAATGTCCACGGCAGTTCCGGCACGATTGCGTCCCCGCGGCGCGACTTTTCTGCTCGTCAGAAGTTTCGCACGCACCGGCAGCGACTGAGCCATGGCCGCGCCGCGACTTCTGTCGCGGTCCGATCGTTCGCCACTGGGCCGGACGCGCTCACGCGCGGCGCATGAGCTTGCGGACTATACCGACGCTCGCGAGTTCTTCAGCACGCAGCAGCGCGACAGCCAGCCGATCGATCCGGGCCGCCTGGTCGAATCCGTCTTTCTCGGTATCCAGCGCGAGGAGGATGCGGAAGCTGTGCTCATTGCCTGGCTCACCGTGCTCCCGAACGGCGTGGACGCGCCTTCGGCGGCCGCGCACCTCGCGCGCCATCTCAATCAACTGGCCTCTGTACAGCCGTCGATGTTCCAGCGGCGGTTGCTCGATCTTCTCGCTCACGTCGCCGCACACAAGCGGACGGGCTCTCACATCTGATCTCAACCACAAGGTACGACCATGGCCAAAGCAGCAAACTTGGGTTTTCCGCGTATCGGCGCCAAGCGCGAGCTGAAGAAGGCAACAGAGGCCTATTGGAAAGGATCGATCGATGCCTCGGCGCTGCTCGCCGCCGGCGCGGAGCTGCGCGCGCGGCACTGGCAGATGCAGCGCGATGCCGGCATCGACATCATCCCGTCGAACGATTTCTCCTTCTATGATCAGATGCTCGATATGACGGCGGCGGTCGGGGCCATCCCGCCACGCTTTCTAGCCGATGCCGAGGTAAAGCCGACTCACCCCAATGGCAGCGCGCGAGGGGAGATGGAGGCGGCTGCGAGCGGTCAGGGCGACTTCGCGCTGGATCTGTACTTCGCCATGGCGCGCGGTTCCAAAGCTGCTCCGGCCATGGAGATGACCAAGTGGTTCGACACGAACTACCACTACATCGTGCCCGAGTTCCACAAGGACCAGACCTTCAAACTCTCATCGCGCAAGGCGGTCGACGAGTTCAACGAAGCCAAGGCGCTGGGCATTCACACGCGCCCGGTCTTGATTGGCCCGGTGACCTATCTTGCGCTCGGTAAAGCCAAGAGCGAAGGGCTCGATCCGCTGTCGCTGCTCGATGCTCTGCTGCCGGTCTATGGCGAGCTTCTGGCAGAGTTGAAGGCGGCTGGCGCCGACTGGGTGCAGATGGACGAGCCTATTCTGGCGCTCGATCTCTCGCAGCCGCAGCGCCGCGCCTTGCGGCTTGCCTACAGGAAGCTCGCACCGCAAGCGCCGAAGATCATGCTCGCGAGCTACTTCGGCGGGTACGGCGACAACATCTCGGTCGCGGCCGACCTGGAGGTCGACGGTCATCATGCTGACGTCGTGCGAGGATGGAAGGAAGTCGACAAGCTGCTGACAGGGCTGCCGGCTGAGCGTGTGCTATCGCTCGGCGTGGTCGACGGCCGCAATGTCTGGCGGACGAATCTCTGGGGCGCATTCGAGATCATCGAAAGGGCTCTCAAGGCGCGCGACGCCGACCGTCTGCAGATTGCGCCATCCTGCTCGCTTATCCATACGCCCGTGGATCTCGACCACGAGACAAAGCTCGATCCCGAGCTGAAGAGCTGGATGGCTTTTGCCAAGCAGAAGCTCGGCGAGATTGCTACGCTGGCCACCGCAACCGTCAAGGGCCGCGCGGCGGTCGATGCGGCCTTCAAAGCAAGCGACGCGGCTGCGCGTGCCAGGGAAACCTCGCCGCGGATTCACAATCCTGCGGTCGCTCAACGCCTCGCAGGCGTGTCGGAAAAGGAGCTGACGCGGAACAGCTCGTTCGATGCGCGTCGCGCGAAACAGCAGTCGGCGCTGGCTTTGCCATCGTTCCCGACGACGACAATCGGTTCCTTTCCGCAGACCGAAGAAGTGCGCAAGGCGCGTGCCGCTCACAAGCGCGGCGAGCTGAGCGATGACGCATACAACGACTTCCTGCGCAAGGAGACCGAAAAGGCCGTCCGCATCCAGGAAGCGCTGGGCATCGATGTGCTCGTGCATGGCGAGTTCGAGCGCAACGACATGGTGGAGTACTTCGGTGAGCAGCTTTCCGGATTCACGTTCACGCAGAATGGCTGGGTGCAGTCCTACGGCTCGCGCTACGTCAAGCCGCCGGTGATCTTCGGTGATGTCTCGCGGCCCAAGCCCATGACGGTCGAATGGTCCTCCTATGCGCAGTCCCTGACCAAACGTCCCATGAAGGGGATGCTGACGGGGCCTGTGACCATTCTGCAGTGGTCCTTCGTACGCGACGACCAGCCGCGTTCGGTCACCTGTCAGCAGATTGCTCTGGCCATCCGCGACGAGGTTCTCGATCTCGAAAAGGCCGGTATTCACCTCATTCAGATCGACGAGCCGGCTCTACGTGAAGGATTGCCGCTACGCGCGGCCGAGCACGCAGCTTACCTAAAGTGGGCAGTCGATTGCTTCCGGCTTGCGGCCGCAGGCGTCGCAGACGCGACGCAGATCCACACGCACATGTGCTACTGCGAGTTCAACGACATCATGCCGTCGATCGCGGCGCTGGATGCCGACGTCATTTCCATCGAGACGTCGCGTTCCGACATGGAGCTTCTCGAGAGCTTCTCCGACTTCAAATATCCGAACGAGATCGGTCCGGGCGTCTACGACATCCACTCGCCGCGCTGCCCGAGTGCCCAGGATATGACCAAGCTGCTTCAAAAGGCGAAAGAGCGGCTCGCCCCCGATCAGATCTGGGTCAATCCCGACTGCGGGTTGAAGACGCGGCGCTGGGAGGAGGTGAAGCCGGCGCTCGAGAACATGGTGGCGGCGGCGAAGCGGATGCGCGAGGCGAGCTAGGTTGTCCGATACCTGAGGCGTGGACCGAAGGCACCTACCTCGCCTTGGACTGCGGCGCCAGACTCCCAAACCTTACCTGTCGGTTTGGGAGTGCTGGGAATAAACCTCAGCAGATCAAGAGGTGCGGAAGAAGGGTGGTGGACCTCTCAGGAAAAAAGTCGAACCAGATTTTCGACGAACTTGCCAATTGGGAGGAGGCCCTGAAGGGCTCCTCGCTGGCAAACCCGACGCCGCCAACGCCATGAAGAACCTCCCCATTTTGGCCCCCAGATCAAGAGCCCGAGCCATAGCCATTCTGCCCGGGCAACGCTTGTCCTTGACATTCGGGAGGAGTATATGACTATCGGTGGTCATATAAGGGATGCCGCCATGAAGGAACTTCAGCTCAAGGACGCCAAGGCGACTCTATCGGCCGTCGTGGACCGGGCGATCGCCGGCGAGCCGACGGTCATCACGCGCCACGGTCGCAAGGAGGCTGTCCTTATCTCCTTCGAGGAGTGGGAGCGCATCTCTAAGGTGCCGAGCTTCGCCGACTTGCTGCTGGCCTTCCCCGGAGAGCCGGACGACATTCCCGAGCGGTCCCGCAAGCCTGCCCGCGCCCTGCGCGGCGCGAACCTCTGACCCGTGTATCTGCTCGATACCAATATCGTGTCGGCCGACGCCCCGGCCAAGCGCCGGGTCGGCCCGGAAGCCTTTGCTGCATGGGTGCGCGAGAACGGCGACCTTCTCTACATCTCGACCGTGACCATCGCCGAGATCGAGGCTGGCATCGCCCGCGCCGTCAGGATTGGAGCTACCACCAAGGCGGAGCGCCTGCGCCGCTGGCTCGCGGCGGTGGAGCACTTCTATTCGGGGCGTATCCTGGCCTTCGGCATCGAGGAGGCCCGCGAGGCCGGGGCCATCCTCGACCTCGCGCGCGCTCACGATCCCGGTTTCGAGGACGTCGCCATTGCCGCCACGGCTGCGGCGCGCGGCCTCACAGTCCTGACCGCGAACGAACGCCACTTCGCACCGCTTGGGGTGCCGCTCATCAATCCGCTGAAACAACTGCCGCCGGTCGCCTGAGGAGGTACTTCGGAACATCCAGCGTTGAGATATCCGCAAATCACTTTGAAGCCTTTCGATGCGCCTCCACCTCGGCTCGCACGAGTTCATTGAGCTGCTTGGGTCCGAACGAGGGTAACGGCTTTCCGTTGACAAAGAACGTCGGCGTGGCTTTCACCGCCGCGGTCTTGATGTCGGCGGTATCTTTTGCGAGCACCTCCGTAATTTCGGGTCGTTGTGCGTCGCGTCTGGCCCGCGCGATGTCGAGACCGGCAATTCGTGCCGCCTCCCAGGCGATGTTCAGGTTGGGCGCCCCATGGACGGCCCAGTTCGGCTGTGTCGCCAGAAGAGCTTCTTTGATCGGCACGAATAGGTTCTGCAAACGCGCTGCCTCGAGGATGCCCACCGCTTCATCCGATCCCTCATGAAACGGTGCATAGCGGATGACCAGACGGACGTCCTTCGGGTACTGTGCCAAGATCTGCTTGAGGTAGGGGTAGAACGCCCGGCAGCTCTCGCAGGACGGATCGAAGAATTCGACGATGGTCACCGACGCATTTGCGGGGCCGATCACAGGCGAGTGCGGCCGGACCAGATGATCCTGGCCGGATGCCGCAATCAGCGCCGCACGGTCGACGGCACCGCGGTCATAGACGTAGGCGCCGGCCGCGAACACGATTACGGCAATAGCAGCAGCGATCATCACGAGAGAGCGTCTGGTCACGGGGAGGGCCTCCGGGCTGTGAGCGTGAGTAGAACCGCAATGGCGGTAAATGCGAGAAGGGAGAGCGCGGGAATGGGCAAGCCGCCGAGGATCGTCATGCCCTCGCCTGAGCAGGATGGCCCGCCTGCCGTGCAAGGCAACAGCGCGGCAGGAATGACACCGACGTACTGCAGCATGTGATAGGCCGCGATCAGCCAACCGAGCAGTGTGAGCGGCAATGCGTAACGCCACACTCCAGCGTCGGAACGGAAACAGGCGACGGCGAGGATGACGGCCAGAGGAAACATGAAGACGCGCTGATGCCAGCACAGGACACACGGCGCCTGCCCCATGACCTCGCCAATGAAGAGGGCGCCAAGAGTCGCCGTGAGAGCGACGATCCAGCTGGCAAAGAGAAGAAGCCATGTCGCATCTGCTTTTCCCGGAGCCTTCGTCGACTCTGTCTGCTGCATGATCGGCTTGTCTCCCCGAAGACTGGATATGCCTCGATCAACCTCGATCATGGCTGGAAGCGCAGCAGGCGCAGAGCGTTCGCAGTGACGAGCACGGTCGCGCCGGTATCCGCCAGGATCGCCATCCACAGCGGCGTCGCACCGAACAGCGTCGTCACAAGGAAGATACCTTTGAGGCCCAGTGCGAGCGTTACGTTCTGCCAGATGTTGGCCAGCGTCGCGCGCGACAACGCCACCAGCTCGGCGACACCTGTCACGTGGTTCTTGAGCAGGGCAGCATCCGCCGTCTCGAGCGCCACGTCGGTGCCGCCGCCCATGGCAATGCCAACCGAGGCGGCCGCCAGCGCCGGGGCATCGTTGATGCCGTCGCCGACCATGGCGATGGGTGCGCCTGCCTTGTAGTCAGAGATTGCTTTGAGCTTCGCGTCAGGCAGAAGCTCTGCCCGCGCCTTCAGTCCGAGCGCGCCGCCGATGGCAGCGGCCGTGCGGCCGTTGTCGCCGGTCAGCATGACCGGCGTGATCCTGAGCGCACGCAGCCGGGCAATGCCCTCACCGGCATCCGGACGCGGCTCGTCACGCAACGCGATCAGGCCGATCGGATGCCTGTTCTCGCTGACGACGACGACGGTCTTGCCCTCTCCCTCCAGCTCGGCGATGCGTTGGGCCATGTTCGGCGACACGTCACCCTGCTCGGCAGCATGTCGTGGCGAGCCGACGGAGACAAAACCAGACTTGAGCCGCGTGGTCACAGCCTTGCCTGCTGTTGCGAGGCTCTCGCCGAAGGACTTCGGGATCTCGAGCTTGCGCTCTTTGGCAGCGGCGACGATCGCCACCCCGAGCGGATGGCTCGAGCTCTGCTCGGCGGCAGACGCCTTAGCCAACACCTCCTCATCCGTGACGCCGAATGCGATCGTATCCGTCACCTGTGGGCGGCCGACTGTCAGCGTTCCGGTCTTGTCGAACGCGACGGTCCGGACCTTGCCCAGCGTCTCGAGCGCGGCGCCACCCTTGATCAGGAGGCCGCGTCGCGCGCCGCCAGCCAGGCCCGAAGCAATGGCAGCCGGCGTCGAGATCACAAGCGCGCAGGGGCAGGCGATCAGCAGCACGGCGAGGCCGCGATAGATCCAGGTGAACCAGTCCGCACCGAACATCAATGGCGGCACCACGATCACCAGCGTCGACACCAGCATAGCCGCCGGCGTGTACCAGCGGCTGAACTGATCGATGAAGCGCGCGGTCGGCGCCTTCGACGACTGCGCCTCCTCGACCATGTGGATGATGCGCGCGATGGTATTGTCGGCTGCCGTGCGCGTGATCTCGATGTGCAGCTCGCCGTTGGTGCTGATGCTGCCGACATAGACGCTGGAGCCGTGTTGTTTCAGGACAGGAACGGACTCGCCCGTCACGGGCGACTCGTCGACTTCCGAAGTGCCGCTGAGAACCGAGCCGTCTGAGGGGATACGGTCGCCGGGACGGACGACCACAAGATCACCGAGAGCGAGCGCTTCGATCGGCACGGTTTCGACGTCATCGAACCCGCACCGCTGGCGCAATGCCGTACGCGGCACCAGCTCCACCAGCGCCTTGATGCCCGCGCGCGCCCGTCCGGCGGCGACGCCCTCCAGCAGCTCGCCCACGGCAAACAGGAAGACAACGACAGCCGCCTCCCCGGCTTCGCCGATGGCCACCGCCCCGACCGCGGCAACCGACATCAGTATCTCTATGGAGAACGGCGTACCTGACAGAGCGCCTGCGAGCGCCCGCCGCGCGATCGGCGCCAATCCGACCAGAGCCGCGACGATATAGGCGGCCTGCGCCCAACGCGGCTCGAACTGCGAGACGATGAAGGCGAGGCCCAACAACACGCCGGTCGCGATGACCAGCTGCCCTTTTCGCGTTGACCACCGCGCTCCATCACTATGTTCATGAGCAGGCTGCGATAGTGACGCCGGGCCAGCAGCGCTATCGATGGCGGTGTAGCCCAAGGCGTTGATCTTGGCCTGAACGGCGGCGCGTGGGGTACGGTCCTCGTCGAGCGCCAGCGACATAGCCCTCCGGCCATAGCTGACCTCGACGTCGCTCACGCCCGGCAGACGCTTGACGGCCGTCTCGATCTTGGCCGCACAGGCCGCGCAGTCCATGCCTTCAATGCGCAGCGTCAGGGGGGCTGCTGCCATGTCTGTCACCTCGACGAGTTCGACGTGACGCCCTATATGCACCCTGTAGCAACTACAGGGTCAAGACATGACTGACGGACCTCTTGCAATCGGGGAGCTTGGCAAACTGACCGGCACCAAGGTCGAGACGATCCGCTATTATGAGCGGATCGGCCTCCTCGCCGCGCCGCAGCGCACCGCCGGAAACTACCGGGCCTATGGCGCCGAGCATTTGAACCGGCTGAGCTTCATCCGCCGCTCGCGCGATCTCGGCTTCTCGCTCGATCAGGTCCGCGCTCTGCTCGATCTGTCCGACGACCGCGACCGGCCGTGCGAGGCGATCGACACTCTTGCCAAGGCGCATCTGGCGGAAGTGGATCGCAAGATCGCCGATCTCCGCGCTCTCCGGCGCGAGCTGAACAACATGATCACGCAGTGCCACTGCGGCACCGTCGCCGACTGCCGCATCATAGAAGCGCTCTCACCGATCGATGTCGGCTGACTCCAGCAGGCCTGGGCGCTATGCCATGCCTGGCTCGGCGGTTGCTATCAGCACAGTAGGGACCACCACGTGTGAGAGCGGAGCGGCAACGAACCACCGCCCTTCGAGGCTCACGCTCAGCTGCCTTTGTCGCCGGCAAGCTCCCGCGGGCGTATCCACCAGAACGCAATCAAGGCGAACAGCATCAACGTAGCGACCGCGGCGAACGACAGGCCCCAGCCCATAGTGGACATGCCGCCACTGAGATCGAGCGTCCAGCCCATCATGAGCGGACCGACAAAGCCGCCCGCGTAGCCGAGAGACGAGTGCACCGCCAGCGTCGCACCACGCCGCGATGGCTCCGCTGTGCCGGCCGCACCGGCCGTCAGCGACGAGGAGTCGAGCCAGATCACCAAGCCGTAGACGAGCATGAGAAGCGCGGCGACTGTATATGAGTACGTGCCAAGAAAGCCGATCGTGCCGCCGAGCAAGACGGAGGCGAACATGGCGGTTTGCACGAGCCGCCGCCTCCCCAGTCGAATGGCCGCCTCGTTACCGAGCAGGCTCGCGAATGTCCCTATGAGTCCCAGCGCGGTGACGAGAACGGCAGGCGAGATGGCCGCTCCCTGGCTGCCGGTACTGGCTGCGACATAAGCGAGAAAGGCCACACCCCAACCACGTAGCGCGCTCATCTCCAGCGTGTGGACGCAGTAGGCGAGCGCGTAAGCCATGGCCGAGCGGTTCTTCAGGACGGGGCGGAAGTCGTAGAGTCCCCCACCATCCGCCGCGCGGGCCTTCTTGCGCTCCTGAGCAGGCACAACGATGGCGATGATCAACCACGCGAGAATGGCGCTGAGGGCCGCCGCAACAAACGCGCTCTGCCAGCCCCCGAGCTGCGTGAGCCATTCGGCTGTCGCAAAGGACATCGCACCGGAGATCCCGATGCTGGCGGCATGTCCCGCGGTCGCCCGCGACATCATCTTCGCATCGACCCGATCGGCGAGCAGCTTGAGACCGGTCATGTAGGTGCCGGCCCATCCGATCCCGGTCAAAGCGCGACACCAAAGCGCCGACCAGAAGCCATCCGCCACGAGCCCGAACATGGCATGGCCGACGATGGTGAGCCCCACGCCGAGCAGATAAATGCGCTTGGGGTCGTAGCGGTCGGTGAGCGGCACCAGCACCGGTACCGCCAGCATGTAGGCGCCGTAGAAGGCTGCTGTGATCCAGCCGGCGCCACTGTTTGACAGCCCCCATTGCGGCGCCAACCGCGGCAGCAACGCGGGCCAGAAGAATGCCCCAATCTGCACGAGCACCTGCGCGGCACACACCAGGGCCACCAGACGGCGGGCCGTCGTGCGGTCGATCTCTCCAGCGCCGTCCATACTTCCCCCAAGATGGTCGCTACGGCTGGATCAGCCGCAGCACGTCGTGGACTTCTTGGCCGGCGTGGTCGAGCAGCAGGCTGAAGTCTCGTTTAAAATCGGCGTCGCGCAGCAGCCAGACGCCTCCGAAAGCGGCTCGCGCGAGCAGACACCCGTTCCCGGCAGGACCAGCTCTACGCGCCCCGCAGCCTCCTTGTCACTCGCGATGTCTGCAATGATGGACCGCACGGCGGTCCAGCCAAGCTCATCCCCGTGCACCCGGACTAAACTCGTCCGTTTGCGCCGTCCAACCAACTCGTCAGGCATCGTCGGTCGGCAGCACCAATTGGATGCGTTCGCCTGCGAGTAGCGCCATGCGACGGCCATGCTGATCGAATGCGGGCAACACTGGGCAGCGGAGAGTGCTGAGGTCGCCTACGCGGCCGCTCTGCGCTTCCTAGAGCGCCTAGACATGCTGCCCAACGACTTGAGCGGGCGGCGGTGCCGCCGCTTGCCGACCAGCCTACGCGCTTCGTGGAGGTCACCATGCCGGTGACGATCCGGAAGGAATTCGTCTTCGCGCTACCGCTTCGTGGCGGTGAAGTTATCCCCAAGGCAGTGGCCTGACCCCATAGGGTGGTCCGGTTTCAATCTTAGTTCATGATCGGCCTTGGGGCTATTGCCTGGGCAGATGACGGTGCTGCTCCGCTTGCTGGCGCAGGCCAGATGATGGCCTCGGG